>Ga0194113_10007920_pt1 | contig 13151 bp, 8 predicted proteins | sample TA2MahC200mmetaG_FD_146193 | JGI IMG/M metagenome (GOLD analysis project Ga0194113, IMG submission 146193) | Freshwater microbial communities from Lake Tanganyika, Tanzania - TA2015017 Mahale Deep Cast 200m | ecosystem: Environmental > Aquatic > Freshwater > Lake | place: Tanzania: Lake...
AGCGGGGGTATCAGGAGGCGTACGCGACGGCCATCACGAAGATCAGCGCGATCCGCCGCCTCGCCGAGACGATGTATCCAGATCGGTGCGAGTTGGCTCTGTCGCCGGATGATGTGGAGCGGATTGTGGCCGGCGGCAAGCGGGCGATTGCCATCGGCATCGAGAACGGATATCCGATCGGAACGGACTTGGCGCGCGTCAAGAAGTTCCATGACCTCGGCGTGCGGTACATCACGCTGAGCCACAACGGTCACAACCAGATCTGCGATTCCTGCAATCCCAGCGCGAGGCTCGGCGATCCGGGCAGCCGTCACGGCGGCCTGAGCGGGTTCGGCCGACAGGTGGTGGCCGAGATGAACCGGTTGGGGATCATGGTGGATGTCTCGCACGTCTCGCCGGAAACGTTTTGGGACGTGATGGCAGTCTCGCGGGCACCCGTCATTGCATCGCACTCGGGGTGCCGCGCCTTGAACGATATCTCGCGCAATCTCGACGATCGCCAACTCAAAGCGCTGGCCGAAAATGGCGGCGTCATTCAGATTGTCGCCCTCGACAGCTTCCTCAAGGCAATTCCTCCCGCTCTCGGTCAGGCGATGAACGAGGCCGCCAAGGAGCTCGGTGTTCCCATCGGTCCTGACGGCCCCCACTACGACGCGATGACCAGCGATCAATACCGGCAGTATCGTCGGCGGGTGCAGGAGCTGAACCGCGAACACGCGTTGGCGGGCATCAAGGAGTATGTCGACCACATCGACCACGCGGTGGAAGTCGCGGGAATCGACCATGTGGGGATCGGGACGGATTTCGATGGAGGCGGCGGCATTCCCGGGTTTGAAAACCATGCCGAAGCGTTGAACGTCACGGTGGAACTGGTCCGACGCGGCTATGTGGAGGATGCGATCCGCAAGATCTGGGGTGGAAATCTGCTCCGAGTCTGGCGGAAGGTGCAATCGGAGGGACGGTTCTAGCTGCGTGACGACAAACTTGCGACAAATGGGTTTACGTCTGCCGGCCCGCAGGTCGCGGCGGGCACATCTGAACGAGGGTCGAACGAATGGTCACGCAGAAGGACCGCGGCATCATACGGGAGCTGGCCAGGCAGTGGATGGAGTTCGCCGCGCTGCCGGTGATGGGCGAACGGAAACGCGTGTGGAAGGCCGTCCACGACCTCAAGGCGGAGCGCCCCGTGATCCTGTTCGAAACGGCCTGGATCGACGGCTATGTGGCGGAGGCCGAAATTCAGTGCGAGGATCCGTTCCTCCGCAGCGTGGAAAAATCCATGCGCATCACGCTGCGCCAGGCCCGCGAACTGAACGACGACATCGTCATCGAACCCCATTTCCGCCTCGGCTGGCGCATGCGGTTCTCGGACTACGGCGTGCCGCTGGAGATCCACTCCGCCGTCTGCCCGGATCCGTCGATCGCTTACAGTTTCAACTTCCCCATCGCGACGCCCGCGGATGCGTCAAAGCTCAGGACGCGATCGTTCGCCGTCGATCGAGACGCCAGCCTGCTGCGCGCCAACGTGCTTCAAGATGTGATGGGCGACGTGCTTCCGGTCAGGCTCGGCAACTACGACCCGTTTGTGTACGAGTTTGACGTCGGCGAGTACGGCGATCTCGGGTTCACCGGCAACTTCTTCTTCGGGCTGACGTGGCAGGTGTACCGGTTCATTGGGAACCAAGGCCTGCTGTACTGGGTCTACGACGCGCCCGACATCATCCACCAGGTGATGGAGTACTTGCTGGCGGACAGGATTGCGCTGTTCGAGTTCATGGAACGGGAAGGGTTGCTGGCGTCGAATGCCGACGGCCAGATGGCGGGACCGCGCAGCTATGGATATGTTTCGGACCTGCCCGTTCCGGACCCGGGGCAGCGCGTGACGCTCAAGGACCTGTGGGGATGGGCGGAGTCCCAGGAGTTCCAGAGCATTTCGCCGGCCATGTACCAGGAGTTCGTGCTGCCCTACCTGGCGAAACTGGGTCAGAAATTCGGCTTGGTGTATTACGGTTGTTGCGAGCGGGTCGATGATCGGCTGGAAATGATCATCGATGCCATTCCCAACCTGCGCTCGGTGTCCATTTCCGGTTGGTCGGATTTCGTCAGGGCGGCCGAGATCATCGGCAGGAACTACGTGTACTCCCGCAAGCCGGTCCCGGCCTACATGAGCGGACCGTCGCCTCATTGGGACAGGTTGGAGAAGGACATGCGAGACACGTACGCGGCCGCCGCCGGCTGCAATCTGGAAATCCTCTACCGCGACGTTTACACGATCAACGGAGACCGGACGCGGCTGAGGCAGTGGGTCGACATGACGAAGTCGATATTCAACATGTGACGAACTGAGTACGGCGAAGTCGCGAGCAGGCCTTGCGGCCGGCCTCAACCGACGCGCTCGCGTCGATACTCGAGGTCCCCATGAACCAGGACGGCAACATGATCACCGTCGTCGACTACTCTGACGCGTTCTTTGTCGAGCTGAGACAGGAACCGGTTCCGGGTTGCCGGGGCGGGAAATTCGTGCAGATCGCGCACCGCGGCGATCACTACTTCGTGTTCTCTCCCCGCGACCTGTCACCCTATCACGCGGACATTGTCGAACGGTTCCTTGCGCTGCGCGGCGTCGAGGGGTTTTACAACGAGAAGGGCGACCTGTTCCAACCCGAGTCGCGGGAATGGGAGGTTGTGGGCGGGGCGCATTGGATGCTCGACGAAGAGCTGCGGGTGTTGCGTGTCTACGGCGAGTCCTTGGCGTACGGGCGACTGGACCTGGACCGCGTCGCTCAGACACTACGCGACGCCGGTGCGTTTCACGGCATCCCGCGGATCAACGTCGGCTGACTTCGAAAGCGGCGTTCGAATGCCCAGTCGCTTCTGTCAGGCACCAAAACCTCCGCATCCAAGGAGTGAATTCTCCCCAAAACGCAGCCGCAAACCGACCTGCCTACGTGTCCGATTCGATGTCGCCCCCACAAGTTTTTTCCCTCCCTCATTACCCCGTTCGAAAGGACTACTCTCATGGCCACAGGTTTTTCTCGACGCGCGTTCCTCGGACGAACGGCCGCCCTGGCAGCCGCCGCGGCGGGGAGCCGGATCTTCTCCGCACCCCATCTGTTGGCTCACCCGTTGCCCAGTTCGCTGCTGCGGATCGCGGGAATCGGCGTGGGCGGACGCGGCGGAGCCCATGTGGAAACGTCGCTTTCCGAACACCTGGTCGCCGCGTGCGACGCCGTCGACGGTGCCGTGAACGGTTGCATCCGGCGCGTGGAACGACACTATCGCGAACAGAACATCAACCGTTCGCTGCCGAAACCGTTCGCTGACTACCGCGTGATGCTCGACACGATGGAGAAGGAGATCGATGCGGTCTTCGTGGGCGCGCCGGATCATCATCATGCGCCGGCCTCGCTGCGAGCTATCGAACGCGGCATGCACGTGTATTGCGAGAAGCCGCTGACGCACAATATCCAGGAATCCCGCCAGCTGTTTCTCGCCGCGCGCGAGAAGAAAGTCGCCACGCAGATGGGCAACGGCGGCCGGGCGGACACCGGCTGGCGCCGCCTGTGCGAGTTCATCTGGGCCGACGCCATCGGCGACGTGCAAGAAGTCCACGTCTGGACCGACCGGCCGGGGATCCCGGCACGATTCTGGTGGTCGCAAGGCGGCGGTCGTCCGGAGGGTTCCGATCCCGTGCCCACGGGCGTGCATTGGGATGAGTGGCTTGGCCCGGCGCCGCAGCGGCCCTACCTGCACACCTACAAGGAAGGTCGCTTCCAAGGGCGGCCCGTCTACCAGCCGTTCGTCTGGCGCGGCTGGTGGGACTTCGGCACCGGTGCGCTGGGCGATATCGGTTGCCATGCGATGAGCGGCATGTTCTCGGCGTTGAAGATCGAGTTCGCCGAGGCCGTCGAACTGGTGAAGGACAGCGGCGACGCGACGGACGATATGTTCCCAGCTTCCTCGATCATCCGCTGGTACGTGCCGGCGCGCGCAGGCATGCCGCCCTGCCAGGTCTACTGGTACGACGGCGGCTACTACCCGCCGCGCGACGTCGGAGAACTGACCGGCGACCAGCAGTACCCCGACAACGGCACGATCCTCGTTGGCACCAAGGGCAAACTCACGTTCTACGGCCAACCGCAGTTCCTGCCCGAAAGCAAGGGGCGGGATTTCCAGGAACCGCCGGCCTCCATCCCGCGTTGCGAAAGCGACCACTACCAAGAGTGGATCACCGCGTGCAAAGGCGGCCGCCCGCCGTTCTCGAACTTTGATCATGCCGGCCCGCTGACCGAATTCGTCCTGCTCGGGAACCTGGCCATTAAGGCCGGCATCGGCAAGAAGCTGGAGTGGGACGGCCCGAACATGAAATGCTCGAACATGCCGGAACTGAACCAGTTCGTCAGCCGCGAGCATCGCGACGGCTGGAAGATGTGAGCCAGTCAGAGGCAACGGGGCGCAAGCACCACCGTCACCTCCCCCTCCGCCTCCACCGACTTCACGTCGGTGGAGTGCGGACCGTTGCCGGTGCGGACGGCCGTGGCGATAGCACCGCTTGACAACCCCACGGTCGAGTTTGCGCAGTCTCCGGCCGCCCCCGATCTTCTCTTCCGAGAGCAGTATCTTCCACTTGTCGGGATTTGCCGGTTGGACTATAAGAGGGCCCCTTCCTGGGTGATCGTCTGCTAGTCGTGTTGGGAGCGCGAGAATGGAATTGACACTGCGCAAGGGTAGCGACGTCTTCGTTCCCGCGGGAGCCTATCGCCAATTGGAGCGTCGGCTTGCCGCGCGCCAACGGGAACTCGCGGAGATCCCCTCCGTCGTGCTGTCCTGTTTTGATCGCCGCACGCGCATGTTGCCCTTTATCTTCTTCGACGCGGGGCTCTTTCCCGCGGGTGCACGGGCGATCGCCGGGGCCATGCACCAAGCGGGCTTTAAGCGCACGCGCGCGGTATTCGAATTGTGGAATCCGAACTTCAGTGCCCGAGCGGCCAAGCTGGACGGCCGACCGCTTGAAATGCTGCTGATATCCTCCATGCAGATGCATTCCAGTCGGGCCTTTCGCGCGATTCGCGAGGCCTGGACGATGGGAGATGATCGGCCTTTGATTCTCGTTGGCGGGCCGAAGGCGATCTTCGAACCGTACCAATTCTGGAGTCTGACCGGCGGCCGCACCGCCGCGGCGCCTGACGCGGTCGTGACTGGTGAAGTATATGTGCTGTTGGATCTGTTGAACGTGCTGGTCGAGCATCGTGGCCGGCACGACACGATGCGCACGGCTTTCGAGCGGGCGCGTCGCAGTGGAGCCCTGGAGGCGGTACCGGGCCTCGTCTACATGGATCCACAAGCCGCGCTCGAAGAACCACGACTGGTCGACACGGGCCTCCAGCGGTTAGTGCAGCACCTCGACGAGATGCCGGATGAAGTCACAGGTCTACGACTGATGGAGCCGCCGCACCGGGGCAAAGGGCTGTCACCCGCCCCGCTTTCCGACAGGCAAGTGCGCAAGCACTGTTGGATCGTGAGTCTGCTGCTCACGCAAGGCTGTAAGTTCAACTGTCCTTACTGTCCGATACCGGCGATGAACCAGAAGAGCTGGCGATTCCGCGGCCCCGAGGGGATTGCCCGCCAGTTAAGCAGCGTGCATGAGGCTTTTGGCGTTCGCTATTTCTTTGGTACCGACGACAACTTCTTCAATCGTCGCGAGACGGCCGAGGAGATCCTGGGCGCGCTGGCGAGAACGCGTCTGTCCGACGGCGAGCCCTTGGGATCGCGGGTACGCTGGGCAACCGAAGCCACGCAATTCGACGCCTTCAAGAACCGCGACCTCTTGCCGCTGGCGCGAGCCGGTGGGTTGACCGCCATCTGGTTCGGAATCGAAGACCTCACCGCGGAACTGATCGACAAAGGACAGAAGCCGGAGGTCACTCTGGAGCTGTTCCGCGAGTTGCACGCCAACCGGATCATGCCAATGGCCATGATGATGTACCACGAGGGGCAGCCGTTACGCAGCTCCAGCTCTCTCCGTGGCCTGTCGAATCAGGTCGCGTTCTTGCGGCGGGCTGGTGCCATCTCGATGCAGATCATGGTCCACAGCCCCGCCGTCGGCAGCCGTGAATACGACAGCACCTTTCGTGCGGGCAAAGTGCTGCGATCACTGGGGCACTGGCAAGTGCCCGACTATGGCTGGGACGGCAACCGCGTGGTGGTGTCCGGACAGGAATCCATGTGGAAGCGGCAAATCAAACTCTTGCTGGGTTACGGTACGTTCTACAACCCGTGGAACATCTTGCGGGCGTTGCGGCGCGATGGCTTTCCGTTAAGGGAGAAGCGCATTGCCTACCAGTTGATTGGCACTCTCGGCCTGTTGCTGACGGTGCCGCGGCTCCTGCCGTACGTGGTGCGGCTCCTCGTCTCGAAGCCTTCCTTCCACGATGGCCCTCCGCTGCCAGGTGACGTGCCCGTGCGCGCGGCCCAAGGCTCCTTTCCACGCTGGCCCGCGCAACGCGAACTCGAAGGCAACGGGACCTTCCTTCCTGGAATACTGGCTGAGAATGAGTTTGCGCCGATCGACGGTGCCCTCACCCTCGCGTCCGGTCTCGACCCACGACTTGAGTAACAAAGGGGTCAGGCCTTTTTTCCGCGCAAAGAGGCCTGACCCCTTTGTTTGTCACCGGGCGGGCAAGGTGCGGATGGGATTGTCCAGGTACGCATTGGCCGCCTCGTTGTCGACGAACCGCTCTTTGTTCGGATCCCATTTCAGCGGCTGGCCCAGGTGGATGGCGATGTGTCCGAGATGGCACAGCGACGTCGTGCGGTGGCCGACCTCTTCATCCTCGAGCGTGCGGCCGCCCGTCTTGATGGCGTCGATGAAGTCCTGCTTGTCGGACTTGAGCGGGAAGCGGATTGCCGTCGGTCCTAGCTTGACGTCGAGCAACCATTCCGGTTCCGCCTTGAACCGAAGTTCCGTGGGGCCGCCGAAGGCGCCGTAGATCCAGCCCTTGGTTCCTTCGAGTTTCACGTAGGCGGAACAGGCTCCGAGCGCGCCGGACACCTTGGGGTCGCGGGTGTTCTCGTAGTAGAGCGGCGTTCCATCCTGGAAGCGGTAGGTCACCTCGAAGGTCTTCATGACATTCCAGAGTTTGCCCGGTTCCGGCCAGACTCCCTTCCCGTCGACCTCGACCGGTCCGGTGCGTTCCGTGCCGAAGCACCACTGGGCGATGTCGAGGAAGTGGGTTCCCCAGTTCGTGATCATGCCGTCGCAGTAATCCAACACGCGCATCCAGCCGGGGCGACCGAACTCGCGCGGCGGGTGGACTCGTTCCTGCGTGTAGGGCGCCCGCGGCGCGGGGCCTTGCCACAGCTCGTAGTCCAAGTCCTCCGGGACGGGCATGTCCGGAGTCTGGGGGCAGTCCACGTCGTCGCCGGCGGGCACTCCCACGCGAATGGCCTTGATGTCGCCAAGAACCCCGTTGCGCACCAGTTCGGCCATGCGGTGGAAGTTGTCATAGGAGCGCATTTCGCTGTCCATGCGGAAGACGCGGTCGTGGGCCCGCATCGCGGCGATGATGGCCTGGCCCTCGGCGATCGTGCGCGTGATGGGCTTTTCGAGCGACACGTGTTTCTTCGCCTCGGCAGCCGCCAAGGCAATCGGCGCGTGCCAATGGTCCGGCGTGGAGATCATCACGGCCTGGATGTCCGCCCGCCCCAACACTTCCGTGAAGTCCTTGCACGTCGCGCATCCGGAGTATCCGCCGGTGCCGGCGCGTTTCGCATACTGCTGCTCGACCAGCTTCTTGCCTTCTTCCAGTCTCCAGCGGTCGACGTCACACAGCGCGACGACCTGCACGTCGGGCATGGTCAAGAACTGCTGCTTGAGGTTCACCAGATAGGCTTGCCTGCCCACGCCGATCATGCCGACGTTGATCCGCTCGCTCGGTGCCACCTGCCCTTGCGCTCCCAGGACCGTCGAGGGCACGATCATGGGCGCCGCGATGGCCGTTGCCGCCATCGCCCCCGTTCTCCGCAGGAATCCACGACGCGTGATTCTTCGGCGTGTCGACATGGTGACGCTCCTGTTCTCGTGAAAGTGGGTTGACGCTGGCGACGCTGCATCTGCAAGTAACTGGCGAGGGAAGACGGCGGGATGGTGCTTGGGACAAGGGGGACTAACAGGGCATATGGGACTGATAGGGCTCATGGGTTTGGGTGCATGCTGGAATTCGGACCGCGCCGCGCGCGGTCTCAAGTCAAGTATTTGGCTCAGCTGAACCGGATTCCGCCGCGGGCGTGCGTTGACGCAACCGGCGGCCGCAATCACCTCTGATGATCGAATCGCCGGAGCTGCAAGTCAAGACCCGCGGATTGACTTCGCGGGTCATGCGGACGCGATTGGAGTTGGAGACACGCGCGCGAGCACGACGGGTCCGTCCGGGCTACGGCGAGGTGGTCACGCCGTTGCTGTTCTGATGCCGGACGATGCGACCCTCCACAAGGTAGATCACATCCTCGGCGATGTTGGTGGCGAGATCGGCGATTCGTTCCAGGTTGCGGGAAACGGCCAACAGCCGCAGGAGTTCGCTGGAGCGACTGGGGTCGGCGGCGATGAGTTGCTCCGTCTGGCGGCGGATCTGCCGCTTCATCTGGTCGATCTCGTCGTCGCGACCGCAGACCGCACCGGCCAGTTGCGGGTCCAGATTGACCATGGCATCGATGCTGTCGCGGAGCATGGACTGCGTCTTTGTGGACATGCCCGCCAGGTCAAACGGGATGGCTATTGGGGGACCGGCGGCCAAGACCTTCGCCTTGCGGCAGATGTTGACGGCCAGGTCACCGATCCGTTCCAGATCGTTGTTGATCTTCAGGGACGACACGACGAACCGCAGGTTTCCGGCCACGGGCTGATGGAGCGCCAGGATCTTCAGGCACTCTCCTCGATTTCGATTTCGCGCTGATCCACTTGCGCATCGCGGCGTCGCACCTCTTGGGCCAATTGCTCATCGCCTTCCAGAAGTGCCTGGACGGCGCGTTGGACCTGTTCGTCGACGATGGCGCAGAGCAGGAGGAGTTGTTTCTTCAGTTTGTCGATTTCGCGCTGCAGATGAACGGACATGCTTCGGTTACCCAATGCCGTAAGGAGTCTCGAGATCAGTGCCCCAGCGCGGCCAACGCGGGACGGGCTTCCCAGCCCGTCGCCAGCGGCCTGGGGCCTGGGGCCTGGGAAGGCCATCACGTAGGACGGGGCACTCCTGCCCGTCCCGAACCGCATGGACGGGCAAGAGTGCTCGTCCTACAAGATGCGCGCACCGCGTGCACCCTCCAGGCTCAACAACCTAAGTCTAGCCGAACCGGCCGGTAATGTAATCCTCAGTTTCTCTCACGGCGGGGGTGGTGAAGAGCCGAGTGGTGTCGCTGAATTCGATCAACACGCCTTCGTAGAGGAACGCCGTGTAGTCGGAGACGCGGGCGGCCTGCTGCATGTTGTGCGTGACGATCACGATCGTATAGTCGCCCCGCAACTCGCCAATCAGTTCCTCGATGCGGGTGGTCGAACGGGGATCCAGTGCCGAGCACGGCTCGTCCATGAGGATGATTTCCGGATCGACGGCAATGGACCGGGCGATGCACAGTCGCTGGTGCTGGCCGCCGGAGAGCCCCATGGCCGAGTCGTGCAATCGATCCTTGACCTCGTCCCACAGGGCCGCCCGCTTGATGCTGGTTTCGACGACTTCGTCGAGGACGCTCTTCTTGCGGATCCCCGCGATCCGCAATCCGTAGGCGACGTTTTCGTAAATGGTCTTCGGGAAGGGGGTAGGTTTCTGGAAGACCATGCCGACGCGGCGGCGCAGATCGATCACGTCGACGGTCGGGTCGAGGATGTCCTGGTCGTCCAGTTCAATGCGGCCGGTCGTGCGAACGTTGTCGATCAGGTCGTTCATGCGATTGAGGCAGCGGAGGAAAGTCGACTTGCCGCACCCCGACGGGCCGATCAGCGCCGTGACCTGCCCGCGCGGGATGTCCATGGTGACATCGGTCAGCGCCGCCGCGTTGCCGTAGTACAGATAGACGTTGCGGGCTCGCACGATCGGGTCGGCGATGGGTCCGCTGACGACCGTCTTGGCGACGCCCTCCCCGGGTTGAGCGGCGCCGTCGGTTTGGGCGTTGCCCGGCAGCTTCTCCTGGCGGGCGTCGTTCCCGGCGGCTGCCGGTCCCCAGGCGGGCAACGGTTTTTTCGGCTGTCCGTGATTGGAGGAACTGAGTTCGCCGTCGGGCGCGTCGCGATGGATCAGGTTGTTCATGAAACGTCTTTCGGCGTGGAGTGGTCACGAGCTAAATGGATCGAATCTGATACCGCGTCCGCATGCGGTTGCGGAAATAGATGGCGATGCTGGTCATCGCGATGACGATCAACAGCAGCAGCATGGTCGTCACATAGACCATCGGCTTGGTCGCCTCGACGTTCGGCGACTTACAGCTGATATCGAAGATGTGGAAGCCCAGGTGCATGAACTGCCGGTCGAGGTGCACGAACGGGAACTCGCCGCTGACCGGGATCGGCGCGCTCTTGGCGGCGCCGGTGATCATCAAGGGGGCGACCTCGCCGGCGGCCCGTGCCATGGCGAGGATGAAACCGGTCATCATGCCGGGCGAGGCCATGGGGAGGAGCACGCGGCGGAGCGTCTGGAACTTCGTGGCGCCCAGCGCGTAGGACCCTTCGCTGACCCCGCGTGGAATCGCGCGAAGTGCCTCCTCCGTCGACACGATGACCACGGGGATGGTGAGCAGTCCGAGCGTCAGGCTGGCCCAGAGAATGCACCCGCGGCCAAACACCGGCTCACCCGCGTCGACCCTGGCCGGAAAGAACCACTGGTCCAGGCTCCCGCCAATCAGGTAGATGAAGAAACCCAACCCGAAAATGCCGTAGACGATGGACGGGATCCCCGCCAGATTGTTCACGGCGACCCGCACCAGGCGCACCAGCAGCCCGTCTCGCGCGTACTCGCCCAAGTAGATTCCGGACAGCACGCCCAGTGGGAAACAAGCGATGGCCATCAGGAAGACGAGCAGCACGGTGCCGAAGATCGCGGGCCGCAAGCCTCCGTCCTGGTTGGCTTCCCGCGGGTCGTCCGCCAGCAGTTGCCAGACCTTCATCGTGTAATGGCCGCACTTCGCCAGAAACCCCATCTGGTTGGGACAGTGGAAGCGGACGATGTCGACCAGGGCGATCGGCCGCTGTTGGCCCGCCGCGTTGCGAAAGACGGCCACGTTCTCCCGCAGCGCCGACTCCAGACCGGTCCGCTCTTGGGTGATCTGGAACGCGCGCTGTTTGAGTTCGGACTCGCGCGCTTCGAGCGTCCGCAGTTGATCGGCCAAGAGGCGAGACTCGTCGGTGCCCTCCCGCGACGCGCGCGCCAACAACTTCGCGCGGTACTCGACCTCCACCTTCTGGTACTTGACGGTGTCGTTCAACTCCCGCGAGATCGTCTCTTCCTGTTTCTTCAGCGGCGCGACTTCCACACGGGTTCGCGATCGCACCGCGTCCAGCGCGGCGGCCAAGCGATCCCGCACCGAACCGTCGGGAACAACATCCAGGCCGGGCGTCACCAGTTCGTCCAGAAAGCCGTGATAGTTGAGGTTCGTCTCCCGCTCGACCACCATCGCATCGGCCGGCAGACTCTGAATGCGGATTTGCGACTGGTCGATCCACACGAAGGCGGCGCCCTCTTCCCGATTGGCGACGTTGAACTTGACGCGTTGCACGCCCGCTGCCGCGTCCGACTCGGTCTCGACGTGCTGGCCAAGCAGTTGGCTCCCGTCGTTCAGTTCGACCAGTGCCAGCGGCTTGGGCCAGGGCACGCCCAGGCCGTTCCACGACACGACCGCAAGGAGGAGCACGGTCAGCGACAGGGTGACGGCCAGCGCCGCGCCGGTTGCCCATACAAACGGCTCGCCCTTCTGCCAGAAGCCGCGTTGGCGTTTCATTTTTTTCAGTACTGACCGTACTTCTTCCGTAGGCGCTGGCGAACCAGTTCGGCGGCGGCGTTCAGTACGAACGTCAGCAGGAACAGGAGTACTGCACACAGAAACAACACTCGAAAGAGCGTTCCCTCCTTTGGCGCTTCCGAGATCTCGACGGCAATGTTCGCCGAGAGCGTGCGGAAGCCGTTCAACGGACTCCAATCGAGAATCGGCGTATTGCCGGTCGCCATGAACACGATCATGGTCTCGCCGACAGCCCGCCCGAACCCGATCATCACGGCGGCGAAGACGGCCGGACTGGCCGATGGAAGCACCACGCGCCAAGCAGTCTGCCAGCGGCTCGCTCCCACCGCCAGCGACGCGGCGGTCAGGCTGTGCGGGATGCTGGACAACGCATCCTCGGAGATGGAAAAGATGATGGGGATCACGGCGAAGCCCAACCCGAAAGCGACGACGATGCTGTTGAGCTGCTCATACGGCGTGTCGAGCGAGCTGGCCAGCCACTGACGGAAATCGCCGCCGAAGAAGGCGGACTCCAAGGGAGAGGCCAGCAGCCAGGCCAGCGCCGCGCCGGGCGCGATCACGAAAACCGCGGACACCAGAAACTCGTATCCGGCCTCCACCCGCTTCGCCCACGCCCACCGCCGCACAGCCTGCCAGACGAACATGAACAGCACGAAGGTCGCCGGAATCGTGAAAAAGCTGGTGAAAACGGCCACGATCCAATCGCTGAACTTGGGCGCCAGCCACAACAACACCAGAAACCCTACCACGACCGACGGCACGGCCGCCATGATCTCCGCCACCGGCTTGATCACCCGCTTGAAAGCCGGCGTCGTGAAATGACTGACGTAGATCGCCCCAAACAACGCCAGAGGCACCGCGAACAACATCGCGTAGAGCGTCGCCTTGAACGACCCGAACACCACCGGCACCAGGCTGAACTTCGGCTCGTGCGTGCCACTGGACTGCCAAATGAACTTCGCCTCGTCGTGGTTGTCGTAGTGCACCTTTCCGAAAAGCGATCCCCACGTGACTTCCGGGTGGGGATTGTCGATCTGCCAGACGCACAGTCGGTCGCCGGCCAACCCCGCGGCCGCGTTGCCGCGCGACGAGAACCCGGCGCGAGTGATCGGACCGGACGGTCGGGAAACCGACAGCAGTTGCTTCTCGCT
>Ga0194113_10007923_pt1 | contig 13148 bp, 11 predicted proteins | sample TA2MahC200mmetaG_FD_146193 | JGI IMG/M metagenome (GOLD analysis project Ga0194113, IMG submission 146193) | Freshwater microbial communities from Lake Tanganyika, Tanzania - TA2015017 Mahale Deep Cast 200m | ecosystem: Environmental > Aquatic > Freshwater > Lake | place: Tanzania: Lake...
TGCACACGATCGGCGGCGGCGTCACTCACTACATGTATCCGCCGCTCTGCTTCCGGCTGCAGCAGTGGCTGTTCTCGGGTCCCAACCGTCTGACGATCGATTCGGGACCGACCGGACGTTCCTCCAACAAAGACCTGCCCCTGTTCTACGTCGAGGACGGGGAGCGTACGTCCGGCATCTTCGGTGGCATCGAGTGGACCGGTCTGTGGCATGTCGAGTTTGCCCGCCGCGACGAGCCACAGCCCCTGCACTATGGGCGCCTGGGACCCAACAAGTCGTTTGCCATCCGCGGCGGCATGGATGAAGTGGACCTGGCACTGCAGCCGGGCGAGACCTTCCACATGCCCCGGGTGCTGTTGGGGTTCTACGAGGGCACGATCGAGCAAGGTCGCAACACCCTGCGCCGCTTCCTGAGCGAGTGGGCGCCGGCGCCGCCGAAAGGCCTGGCCTGGCCGGCCGTCTGGGCGTGCGAGGGCGGCAACGTGACCAATCCGGAGCTGGTGACGGATGGCCTGGCACGCGCCCATGTGCCCGCGAACGCACAGATCGGCGTTGACCATTACATGGTCGGCGAGTGGCTGCAGCGGCTTCCAGACAGTGCAGGGCACTGGTCCGCCACTGGCCTGCAGCTCGGCACCTGGCGTCCGGACCAAGGCGCCTACCCGGACTTCAAGGCCACCGCCGACTTCATCCATGGGTTGGGCGTGGGATTGGGGCTGTGGTTCGACATGGAGGTGGCGCATGCTGCATCCGAAGTGGCGCGAGAGCATCCGGAGTGGATGCTGTATCTGCCGTCGGGCCAGCCAACGCGCACTGCGCCCTGGGCGCTCGTCAACCTGGCGCTGCCCGTCGCCCAGGACTGGGTGCTCGAAACCTTCGATCGCCTGATTGCCGACTACGGGATGAACTGGATCTACTACGATAACAACATCGAGCCACGTCCGTACTGGGATGCGTATGAGCCATCCTATCGGCGGGGCAGGCTGCAGCATGACTACATCCGCGGGGTGTGGCGCGTCTGGGAGGAGGTGCGACGCCGGCACCCGGACATCTGGTTCGTCAACTGCTCTTCCGGCGGCCGGCGGATCGACCTGGGCACGCTGGCACGCTCACATGTCTCTCAGATCAGCGACCAGTTCCGCTATGGAGAAGATATCCGCTACCAGTTCTCTGGCAGCAATACCGTCATCCCAGGCGACCGCATCCTGAACAGCCTGATCCGGGGTTTCGACGACTATCCCGACCACGTCTTCCACGAGCAGTTCGGTGGGATGTTCAGCATCGAGGAGGATGTGCACCTGTGGCCGGATGCGCTGAAGGTGAAAGCGGCCAAACACATCGAAGTCTACAAGTCAATCCGCCACCTTCTGGGAAAAGACTTCTATGCCTTGTTCCCGCAGCCGCACACCCTGGAAGCCTGGGATGGCTGGCAGTTCCATGACCCGCAGACGGACGAGGGCTGCCTGATCGTCTTTCGCGTCCAGTCGCCCCAGCCGCAGGCGGCGGTGCGCCTGCGTGGCCTGCAGCCCGCCGCTTCGTACAGGGTCTGGAACCCATATGATGAGAGCAGCGAGAGGCTACCGGGGGCCGGGCTGCTGCGAGAAGGCCTGCCCATCGAGTTGCCGCTCGAGGGCTCTCGGCTCTTGCGCTACAGTCCGTTGACAGACTGAGGCTCTTCGGCCGCGGCCCGCGCTCAGGGCGTGCATGTCCTGAGCGCGAGCTGCGTGTTGCGGCGAAGGAGCGGAGATGACTCATGGCCTGGAGCTGAAGACGCACTGGCGGCATGGCGGGGTGAGCCTGGGCTCGTTCATCCACGGCACGGATCTCTCATTCGCCAACGTCTTCGCGCACATCGGCTACGACTTCTTGATGATCGATGCCGAGCATCAGCCGTTCAACCCCCAGACTCTACAGGGGATACTGCTCGCCATCCGCGCCTCCGACAGCGTGCCGCTGGTGCGCGTCGCTGCCAACGAACCAGCCCTGATCGGACAGGCGTTGGGCTTCGGCGCCGAAGGCGTGATGGCGCCGCTGATCTGCACGCCGGAGCAGGGCCGCGACACCGTGGCTGCCTGCAAATTCCGACCGACAGGCAGTCGCGCCGTGGGAGGCCGAGCCGGACCGCGAATCACAGCCGGACGACGAATCACAGCGGTAGCCGATTTCGCCCCAAAGACCCGGGAAGATGTGGCGGCAGAAAACGATCGGACGATCGTGATCCTGCAGATCGAGCACATCGATGCCGTGGAGCGGATCGACCAGATCGCTCGCGTGCCGGGCGTTGACTGCCTGTTCGTGGGGCAGGTGGATCTTGCAGCTTCGATGGGGCTGGGCTGGCAGGTGGATCACCCCGCTGTTGCGGCAGCGACGCAGCAGGTGCTGGCCGCCGCCCGCTCGGCAGGCGTTCCGGCTGGGGTCGGCGTCGGCGACGAGCCAGCGCAGGTCCTGAGGTGGATCGCGTCCGGCGCGCAGGTCTTTTCGCTGAACGCCGATTGGATGTACATGCAGCGGGCAGCCCGCGAAACGCTGACAGCCGTCCGGGCAAGCCTGCCCCGCCTGACACCCGGACCTGTGACTGGGGCGGCGACAGCTTAGCCACCGCGCAGGAGTCGACCTGCATGGAATTTCTGGGAATCGATGTGGGGACATCCTTCATCAAGGGTGCGGTATTGGATGTCGAGGCCCTGACCCTCAGGCATGTCCAGCGAGTGCCATTCCCCGACCCTATCCCGGGGCTTCCTCGGTGGCAACGGGAGTACGACCCTGGGCTCGTGGTCGGGGCCGTGCGAGACCTGATCAGCGGACTGCTCAAGTTTGCGCCGGGCAGCGCCGGCCTTGTCATGTGCAGCCAGTTGCACGGCACGGTGCTGACGACCGCGCGCGGGGATCCCCGCTCCAACCTGATCACGTGGCAGGACGAGAGAGCTCTCCAGCCGCATCCGTCAGGCCAGGGCTCCTACCTGGAGCGACTGACGGCGCGTCTTGGCCAGGAGAAGCTGCGCGTGCTGGGCAATTGAGCTGCGAGCCTGCCATCCTGTCAGTTATTTCTTCTGGCTTTCCGAGAACGGCCAGTTGCCGAGTTCGACGGCGCTGCCCACGGCGCTGCCGGATTTCCTCCTGGCGCGGCTGAGCGACAGCACCCCGGGTGGTGTGGAGCTGACGAATGCCATGGCCTACGGCGTGCTCAATCTGGAGACACTGCAGTGGGACCAGGATGCGATCGCGGCGCTGGGACTCGGCGGGCTGCGCTGGCCGCGACTGCGGGCACAAGGGGAAGTGGTCTGCGAGTTCAAGGCCGGAGGGCGGTCTCTTCCCTGTTACACCCCCGTTGGCGACGGCCCTGCCGCTCTCGCAGGAGTCAGCCTGCGTGGCGAGGAGCTATCGATCAATATCGGCACCGGGTCACAGGTCACTCGCATCACATCGGAACTGGCCTTCGGCGACTATCAGACTCGCCCCTTCTTCGACGGAAGGTTCCTCAATACCGTCACGAACATCCCTGCCGGTCGCGCTCTCGACGATCTGATGAACTTGCTGACGGAGATCGCGACGGCAATGGGATGCCCAGCCGGCGACGCATGGCCATACGTCGAGCGCGCTGCGGCCGCAGTGACGACCACGGATCTCGGGGTGGATCTTGCGTTTTTCGCCGGGGCCTATGGCAGCCGGGGAGCGATCACCAATATCCGCGAGGAGAATCTCTCCGTTGGCCACCTCTTTCGCGCGGCCTTTGAGAGCATGGCAGCGAACTACTTGCGCTCGGCCGTCCGTCTCTGGCCGGACCAGTCCTGGCAGAGCCTGGTGCTGTCGGGAGGTCTGTCGCAACGGTCGCGAACGCTGCGGGACACCATCGCCTCGAGGTTCAGGACACCTTACAGACTGTCTGTCTGCCCAGAGGAGACGCTGCTCGGCCTCCTTGCGCTGGCGCGAGCCTTTGGCGGCAAAGAAGCATCGGTGCGAGCTGCCATGGCGCATCTTCGGCAACACGAGCGCGAGGTAAGCTTGGCTCGCTATAGCCGCATGGAGCGAGAAGCCGGCTGATCAGGGATGAATGGGTGCGTCAGGGGGACTGGGCTGCCATCACGGCGCCTACTGCCCGGGCTCTCCGCCTGGTGCAACGATGTCGCCAAAGATCGGACGCTTGCTGGTGCGTGGCTGGCGGCAGGTGATCAGTGACCAGTGGCAACCCGGCCTTTCCTCGCTGGCTCATCACTCACAGGTCACTGCTTGCTGACCACTGACCACTACTTTAGCTACCAGCCTCTGCAAGCCCAGCCAGCCCAGACCCTGCTATCGCACTCAGGACAGGCCCTTCCGGACCCGGGCAAGGGTCTGGGTCGCGCCGCGGGCCATGTACATCCAGTCCATGTCGAGCGAAACGATCTGTACGCCGCGCTCGATCCAGCCCATCGTCTGCTCGAGGTCGCTCCCCGACAGCCCCAGGCCCGGCGCCACGCCATGGGCCAGGGCGGCATCAACGACGCGCTGGGTCGCCTCCGTGACTGCCGGGTGCGCCGGCTGCCAGCCCAGGCCCATCGAGGCCGCCAGGTCGACCTGGCCGGTGACCAGGCAATCTATACCCGGGACGCGGGCGATCTCGTCGATGCGATTCACGGCCTCGATGTCCTCGACCTGCACGAACACGATCGTCCGCTCATTGGCCGTTCTCACATAGTCCTCGCGGCTGCGGTAGAAGTCGGTCACGGCGCGGCCGCCCATGCCCCGCTTGCCCAGCGGCGGATACTTGCACGCCGCCACCGCCGCGCGCGCCTCCTCGGCGCTGTTCACCAGCGGCACCATCACCCCCTCGGCGCCGAAGTCGAGCGCGTGCTTGATCATCGCCGTGTCGTTGGCGGCCACCCGGACGATAGGCACGCTGGGCGAAGCGCGGATGGTCAGCAACAGGGTCTGGAGCGTCTCGGGATTGAAGGGCTGATGTTCGGTGTCTATATTCAGATAGTCGAAGCCGAGGTGCGCATAGATGTTCACGAACGAGGGATCGGTGCAGTGCACGAATGATCCCAGGATGATCTCCCCCTGGCGCCAGCGCGCCTTCAGTTCGATGCCGGATGTCATGTGCGGGTCTCCTTCCAGATTGCGACGGGCTGGCCGGTCTGCATGGACTCGAATACCGCGTCGATGACGCGCATGTTGCCGAGGCTGAACTCCGGCGTGATGACGGGCGAGCTGTGGCCGGACAGGCATTCGCACAGATGCTCGAGTTGCCGGTCGAACTGGTTCACGGGTGAATAGAGATAGGTCTCCGTGTCGAAGTTGTCACAGAAGACGTGGACAGGCGCCGGCAACTCCTCCACGGTCACGAACTCGACCTCGCGCACGCTGCGCTGGTCGAAGGGAAGATCCATCCGAATCCAACCCCGGGTACCTGCGATGGCCGTGGACTGGCAGTACCCGTACTCATAGCTGGAGATGAGTTGCGCGGTCACATCGCCCGGAAAGCGCAGGTGCACGGCGGCCGAAACCTCGGCGGCCGATCCCCGCACGCTGTTGCCGACAGCGTAGGCCCATTCCGGCTCCGAGCCGACGACATGCCGCGCGAAGTGGATCAGATAGCTGGCCGTGTCGTAGATCGACCCGCCACCCCGGCGGGGGTTGAAACGCCAGTTGGTCAGAGGCGCATAGCGCATGAGGGGCGAAGCAAGTGTGGCCTGAACCGCCTTGACCTGGCCGATCCGCCCTGATTCGATGATCTGCTTCACCCGTTCATGCTGCGGGTGATAGCGGAACTTGAAGCCCTCAGTCAGCAGCACGCCGTTCGTCCGCGTGGCCGCGATCATCTCTTCGCACTCATGAGCTGTCATGCTGATCGGTTTCTCGACCAGGATCGCCCGCATGCCCCTGGTCGCCGCGGCGGCCTTGCAGACCGCAGCGTGCGACTCGCCCCACGTGCTGATGATCACGATGTCGAGCGGCACCGTCGCAAGCATCTCATCGAGCCGCGTATAGCGCTCGGGCACATGGAACTCCTCGCCGAACCTTTCCAGCGCCTGTTCCGAGATGTCACAGACCGCGACCAGCTCCGTCTGCTTCACGTGCTGGCACGCTCTGCCGTGGTCACGGGCGTTTTCGCCCGCGCCGATGATCGCTACCCGGTAGGTCATGGTCCTTCCTCCTTCGAATTCTTTGTCTCGCCTGCGCGGTAGATCTTAGAGAGTCAACAGCGACAGCCGGATCCAGAACCGGAGCGGCTGGCCCGGCTGGAGCACCTTGACTGTGCCGGTGGTCTCGCAGGTCGGCAGATCGTCCCCCATCCCGGTCGTCGGCTCCAGTCCCAGGAACACCTCTCGCCGGAAGGGGCCTGCGTCGTCGGTGTCGTAGCCCTGGCTGATGAGCACGCCCAGGTGGGGCAGCGCCACCGGGTCGCACTCAAACTGCAACGCCTCGCCGAAGCCCTGACGCTCAATGCGCGCCTTGCTGCAGGAGCCGGCGGGCGTGTACAGCTTGACCACTGACTTCCTCTGCCAGTCAAACGGCGGCAAGCTGTTCGAGTCGTCCGGCAGCGGCCAGGGCGCCCAGGACCCGCTCGTGAGCCGGCCAGCATTCGCCGCAAAGAAGACGAAGACTTCCTTGACGCCCTCTCCAAGCACCAGCCGGGTGTCTCGGTCCGAGGCCAACATCGGATGTGCGGAATAGATGTACTTCAGCGGCTCATCGCCGCAGTTTTCGACCATGTATTCGAGCTTCAGCGACGCCTCGCCATCCAGGTAACACGTTCGCCGAAACCGGCAATGCAGCTCGGGAATCTCCTTGACCAGCGTGATGCGCTGGTCAGCCCACGCTGAGCCGCTCCGGGCGCCAGCGTCCTGTTCAATCCGCCACGCGCCCCGCCACAGGTAGCCGTGATCGCTCAGCGCCATCCCCTGGCGGCCGCCGTCCGGGTAGTTGCAGGCCCAGACGGTCGGAAAACACTCGTCGAACCCGGAGATGTCGTGGTCGCTGTAGCCTCCCAGGTCCGTGAAGCGCGTGCGTGGATCGGTGAAGAGATAGTCAACGCCGGTGCGTTTCGAGGTGAAAGACCGGATCTTGCCGCCGTGCGCAGGCTCGATGGCGACATGCAGCAAGCGGCTTTCCAGATGACGTGTGCCACCTGGCAGGGTTTGAACCACGACGGTGTCTGACCTGGTTGTCATCCTGGCTCCTGTACGATAAAGCTGATCTTCTCCTACCATCCGGGGGGCCTTGGCCTCACCATATTATGGCAGGAACCTGTCTGGGTTACAAGCGGGCCATAGCCAAGTTGTAGTCGTGCAGCCGCTGGCCGGCGCGGCCGGCAGCCTGCCGGTCTGTGTCAATTTCGAACGGGCCCCCTTCATCGCCTGATCGTGGGTGTTGGCTCCATTCTGGCCGCGCCGACCGCAGCGCACTATGTGGCGTACGGCGCCGATTCCGTCGTCGCCCCCTATACCAATCGGAAGTCGCCCGCTTCTGCAGCCGGCGCAAAATCTCCTATTCACCTGACTGCGGGGATCTGGTCAAGAAGGAGTATCTCGACACTGGCAACTTCGATGCCATGGCGGTCAGAACGACAGCGATCATGGCGTTGATCCGCAACCCACATTGATCCGCAACCCATTTGACAAACGTTTTCGGATGTGCTAGACTGTCGCCGTGAATAGTAAACGGTTAACAAATTTCTGTTTTCGGTTTACTATTAATGATTCTCTGCATCAACTTACCTGGCTGGCCTGCCACCCCCATGAGCTGGTGGCATCTGGCCGCGCGGCCGGCCGAGAGGAAGCGTCATGGTAAGCGAGAGCCTGGCTCGAATCTTGCAGCCGACCGTCAAGCGTTTGCTGGCCGACGAGATTGCAGACCGCCTGCGCACTGCAATCCTGCATGGACAACTGGCCCCCGAAGAACCTTTGCGGGAAGCTGTCCTTTCCGAACTGATGGGCGTCAGCCGCGGCCCGATCCGCGAGGCGTTGGGGCAGTTGGAGCGCGAGGGTCTGGTTGTCGTGACACCGACTGGCCGGACCTACGTAGCCCGCCTCTCCCGCGAGGATCTCGATGAGGTAATCAGCCTGCGGCGGGCCCTCGAGCGGCTGGCTGTGGAATACGCCTGCATGCGAGCAACCGCGGAGGATTTTGCCAACGTGCAGGCCGTGGTAGATGACATGGCTGCCGCCATCGCCCGGGGGATCACCGCGAAGGAAGGGGCCGAACTCGACCTCCGTTTCCACGACGCGCTCTATCATGCTAGCCGGCATCAGCGGTTGCTCGCTTCCTGGACCACGTTGCGGCCGCAGGTCTACATTCTCATGCTCGGCCGGAACGTCGCCAGCGCCGACTTTCGAGACGCGGCAGTTGAAGGTCACCAGGCGATCCTGGACGCGATCAAGACCTGCGACAAAGAACGGACGCTTGAGGTGATCGAGCAGCACATGCGGGTCGCGTTCGAGCTGGTACGCCAGAGCTATGAGCAACCCAGCCCGAACCCAAACCCGGGCAGCGATCCTGCCGGCCAGGTCGGCGCGGCAGTGACAACGCGCTGATTGCACGCGAGCTTTCCATCCTATTGCACAGGAGCGACGACTCTATGAAACTCATTACCTTCGCCTATCGAGACCAACTCCGCCTCGGCGCATTGGCCGGCCCCGCTGGGCACGAACGCGCCTATGACCTGAACCGGTTGGAACCGCGCCTGCCGGCAGACATGCTGGCCTTGCTCGAGGCTGGCCCGGCAGCATTGGCCCTGGCGCAGCAAACGCTGGCGGCCGCGGCGCCGGAGCAGGGTCTGGCCTTGGCCGACATCACGCTCAAGGCCCCGATCCCGCGGCCCGGTAAGATCATCTGCATCGGCCAGAACTACCTGGCGCACGCTCGCGAATCCAACGCCTCCGCGCCGCCCTACCCCATCATCTTCGCTAAATACAACAACACGGTGATCGCCCACGGCGAGCCGATCGTGATCCCCAGAGCCGTCCAAAAGCCGGACTACGAAGGTGAGTTGGGCGTGGTGATCGGCAAGCAGGGCAGGAATATCGCCGAGGCCGAGGCGCTTGGCTACGTGGCCGGCTACATGCCACTCAACGACGTGAGCGCCCGCGACTGGCAGGGCCGCACCAGCCAGTGGGTGATCGGCAAGACGCCGGACACGTTCTGCCCGATGGGACCGGCGCTGGTCACCGCAGACGAAATCCCCGATGTGCAGAACCTGTGGTTGCGTACCGTCATCGGCGGCGAGGTGCTGCAGGAGGGCCATACCAACCTGATGATCTTCTCCGTTGCCCACCTCATCGCAGACATGAGCCAGGTGATGACGCTGGAGCCGGGCGACGTGATCGCCACCGGCACCCCTGCCGGCATCGGCGCGGCGCGAACCCCACCGCGTTGGCTGCAGCCCGGCGACGTGGTGCGCATCGAGATCGAGAAGGTCGGCGTGTTGGAGAACCCCGTAACCCTGGAGTCGTGACAAGTGCACGTGGTCCGCCTCAATGCCTCCCTGGGGCCGGTTTCGCCGTTCGAGGCCGCGCAGCACCGGCTGCATGGGCTGGCGCCGCTCCAGGTTGAGGCGAATACGCCGGAAGAGATCATCCCGCACGTCAAGGACTGCGATGCCCTCTTCGTGATCTCATCGGCTTTGCCGACGCCGGTGATCGAAAGCCTGGCGCGCTGCCGCGTGATCTCCAGGATGGGCATGGGCACCGACAAGATTGACGTGGAAACCGCGACCGCCAGGGGGATCCTGGTGACGAACGTCCCGACCTTCTGCGTCGAAGAGCAGGCCGATCACACCATGGCGCTGCTGCTGTCGCTGGCGCGGCAACTCCCTTTCATGTCGAAGGCGATGCGCGCCGGCGCCTTTCACGCGGCGCACCTGGCGACGAGTAAGAATCAGCGCCTCTCGACCGTGACGCTGGGGCTGGTCGGCTTCGGCGGCAGCGCCAAGGCCACCGCGCGGCGGGCACGCGGCTTCGGCATGAGGGTGCTCGCCACCCGGCGCCACATGCTGCCGGCCGATCCCGAGGCCGCCAGCCTGGGGGTGCAGATGGTGGACCTGGACACGCTGCTGGCCGAGTCGGACTACGTGTCGCTACACCTGCCGCTGACCAAGGAGAGCTATCACCTGTTCGACGACCCCACGCTGCGGAAGATGAAGCCGGGCGCCTACCTGATCAACACCTCGCGCGGGGCGATCGTGGATGAAGCGGCTTTGGTCGCGGCGCTGCGTGAGGGCCGCCTGGGCGGCGCGGGAATAGACACCTTCGAGGGGATCAACGTCTTCGACCCCAACGCAGCGCCGCCTACGCACCCGTTGGTCCTTCTGGAGATGGACAATGTCGTGCTGACGCCCCACGTGGCGGCCGGTTCGCAGCAAGCGGGCATGGATGTGGCGCGCGGCGCGGTGGAGAACGTCGCGATGGTGTTGAACGGCAGGTGGCCCCTGCAGGAGAATATCGTCAACCGGAATGTTGTGCCGCGGTTTCCGTTGGCAGACGCGTAGGGGCGGATTTCTCCGCATCAGCGGGAAGATGAACGTCACGACGCTGTCGTCATACGCGTCAGGTCTGCGTCTATCATGGAAAACCCGCCCCAACCCGGAGAAGAAATCGAGTGGACAAGCCAGGAACCGGCTTCATCGGCGTCGGCGGCATCGTCCGCCTTTCAGGAGTGGAGCAGAGATATGGCGTTGAGCATGTGTAACCTGAGGGGCAAGCTTGTCCTCGTCACCGGCGCCGGCACCGGCATCGGTCAGGGGATTGCGATTGCGCTGGCCGAAATGGGCGCGGATATGGCGCTCCACTACAGCCGCAGCGCAGAAGGCGCGGCCGCGGCAGTGGCGCAGATCACGGCGATGGGCGGTCGGGCGAAGGCCATCCAGGGCGATCTGGAGATCGTAGCCGAATGCCGTCGCGTGGTGGATGAGGCGGTCACGTTCCTCGGTGGGCTGGATGGCCTGGTGAACAACGCCGGGATCACCACGACGATCCCGTTCCTCGACGTGACCGAGGAGCAGTTCGATCGCAGCTACAACCTCAACATCCGCGGGCAATTCTTCTGTGCACAGCAGGCGGTGCGGTACATGGTCGAGCGCGGGCGCAAGCTCCAGGAGCGCGATCCCGGATTCCGCTGGGCGGGAGGCAGTATTGTCAACATCTCATCGGTGCATGCGCTGCTCGGCTGCCCCGGACACTCCGTCTACGCTGGCACTAAAGGTGCGATCAACGCGTTCACCCGCGAGCTGGCGGTCGAGCTGCTGCCGCTGCACATCCGCGCCAACGTGCTGGCGCCCGGCACCATCGAGGTGCCGAGCTACTGGCGGAAGTCGCCGGACTATACGCGCGAGGCGGGCAACAAGGCCGTACCCTGGGGCCGCGTCGGCCTGCCCGAAGATGTCGGCTATCTGGCCGCCTACCTGATCTCGGACGGCTCCGAGTTCATGACCGGCTCGGTGCTCTGTTTCGACGGCGGCCTGACCGCCAAGATGGCGTTGCCGGAACAGCCGGCGCAGAGTAATGGGTGAACCCAAAATGGAAACTGATAGGTGGATGCGCGTCGATGAGCTCGAGATCGATCCGGCGCTGAGTCCGGGGGTGCTCGACACGGCGACATGGGATCGCGCCGCCGCCTGGTCTGCAATCCAGGCCGTCGAAGATGCTTACTGGCCCGCGCTCGTGGAAGCCGCGGCCGCCGCGCCTTTGCCGGCGACGGAAGGTCTGATGCCCCACGTGGCGGCCGGTTCGCAGCAAGCGGGCATGGACGTGGCGCGCGGCGCGGTGGAGAACGTCGCAGCCGTGTTGAATGGCCGCTGGCCGCCGCGGGAGAATGTCGTCAATCGTGGCGTCGTGCCCCGGATTCCGTTGGAAGAAGCATAGCCTCAGATGCACGCTGTGAGCATGACATCCGACGCGCACGGCATCCAGCCGGAAGTCCGGCGGGAGAATACGGTGGCGATGTGCGAGGAGGTGTTGATCGCGGGAAGTTGGCCGCTGAAAGCGGGAAGCTCGTCATGAAGCGCGGACATGGCGGGCTCTCTGGATGGCTCTGGGCTGCGCCGTTTTCACGGGACGGCTGCTGGTCGTGGCCAGTGGCGCGAAGGGAGAGAACAGAATGACACCAGCGGATTTCTATGTAGCGGTTGGCGGCAAGGATACCAATGCAGGCACGGCGGCAGCGCCATTCGCCACACTGGCCAGGGCGCGCGAGGCGGTGCGCGGGAAGATCAAGGATGGACTGACCCAGGACATCGTCGTGGAGATCCGCGGTGGAACGTATCCGGTGGCCGAAACCCTGACCTTCGGGCCGGAGGATTCCGGCACGGAGAAGTACTCGATCACCTACGCCGCCGCGCCGGGCGAGAAGGTGGTACTCGACGGCGGGCGGAGGATCGGCGGCTGGAAAAAGGGGACGGACCGGATCTGGACTGCGGTACTCCCGGAGGCGAAGGCCGGCACGTGGTATCCCCGCCAGCTCTTCGTCGACGGCCAGCGGGCGATTCGCGCGCGCACGCCCAACCAGGGGTGGTGCGAAGGGAAGTCGCTGCAACCCATCGAGCAGGAGTGAACGGATCAGCACATCGCCATTCACATCACCACCGGAGGCGGCAAGGGCATCTACGGCTGGCACCGCGAAGTCGAATACGACCAGGCGAGGATCGAGGGGGGCATCGTCGCGTGGGGCAATCCGACCGACATCGAGCTGGTCTCTCTCCGCCACAACGAAGGAGGTCGCAAGGCATTGAAGTCCATCGACCCCGATGCCCAGACCGTCACGCTCCGTCCGCTGCACCGCTGGGCTCCCAGGTGCTTCGGGCTCGACTGGTTCAACGCCGTGCCGGACGGCCGGTGCTACCTCGAGAACGCGCTGGAGTTTCTCGACAGCCCCGGGGAGTGGTACCTGGATCGGAACAGCGGAGTCCTCTCCTACTGGCCGCACCCCGGCGAGGACCTGGCCCGGTGCGACGTGGTGGCGCCGGTCGTGCAGAACCGGCTCCTGTGCGTCGCGGGCACGAGGGATCGCCCCGTCGTGAACTTGCACTTCCGCGGCCTGCACGTCGAGCACGTGGACTGGCCGCTGCCCGCGCACGGCTACAATGCACTGTTCTGCTGCAATGTTCCCGTCTTTCGCGAGGGTGGTGACCCGGGGCACCGGTTCATCGAGGCCGCCGTGGAGATGAGCTGCGCCCG
>Ga0194113_10007924_pt1 | contig 13148 bp, 9 predicted proteins | sample TA2MahC200mmetaG_FD_146193 | JGI IMG/M metagenome (GOLD analysis project Ga0194113, IMG submission 146193) | Freshwater microbial communities from Lake Tanganyika, Tanzania - TA2015017 Mahale Deep Cast 200m | ecosystem: Environmental > Aquatic > Freshwater > Lake | place: Tanzania: Lake...
CAAGTCGGGCGAGATTTTCATCCAGCGCTTGAGCAGGTCGTTGAACTGGCTGTTGGCCTCGGACGCCGGGTCGTTGATCGCGCGGCTGTAGTCGGCGGGCGCGTAGTGGCAGAGGAACGGCACCACGTTCGGCCGCGGCCGGATCGTGTCGGGCGGCTCGGCGTAGTTGATGTAGGCCAACACGAGCAGCTTCTTGTCAGGCAGCTTGCGCGCGACGCGGTCGGCCACCTCGTTGGCGAACCAGAACACGCGGTCGCCCATGAACGGCTTCTCCCGCGCGAGTCCCTGCTTGGTCGTGCGCCCGCCGCAGAGCTTGCGGTCGAGCGCGAGGCACGCGTCGCACTCGCACCACGCCGAGCCGTCGTTGGGGCTGATGGACACCAGCGGCGTGCCGGGGTCCTCCTCGAACGCGCGGATGACGTTCGCGGCAAACTCATCGGCCAGCCCCGGCGCGGTGACGCAGAGTTGGTTGCGCTCTTCATTGGTCGGCATGCGCTTGCCGCCCAGGAGTGGATTCCATTCCGGATGCGTAACGAAATACCGCTTTGCTGGCATAATCTGGTGATAAGCATGGACACCACGAATGCTCCGCAGCCAATAGACGCAACCGCCATTCGTCGCCGCCGTCTCCGCCGAGTAGAAGCCGTTCATGCCGAGCTTCAGTCCCCACCGTTCGTTCTGGAGCTTTCGCGCCGAGAACAGCCGCCACGAAAACGCCGGCTTCGTGTCGAGTCGGAGCGACTCCAGCGGAATCGTTTTCCGCTGCGGCACCAATTCGTTCTCCGGCTCAGGCGCGAGCCACCGGCAGCCGAGCGTCTCCAGAAACCGATACACGGCGAACAACGTCCCCCGGTCGCCCCCGCCGCAGATCGTCGCGCCTTTGGGTCCCGTTTCAATCCACACCCGTTCGTCGTCGCCGGCGAAATCCTTGGGTGCTCGCTTGCGCGCAGCCTTCGTCAACCCCACGTCAATGCGCGCACCCGTCACCGCTTTGCCTTCCGCCACGATGGGCAACTTCGCGCCGGACATCTTCTCCAGATACGCGCACAATTCCCCTGCCGCATCGCGCACCGTCGCTGACGCGTCGGCTGGCATGACGATCGTCGCGCACCGCTGGCCGTCCTTTACGATCACCGTCGGCGCCGGAGCGGGGCACAAAACGGCGGTTGTTGCCCAGAGCAACCATGCGCTGGTTTTTAGCATCATTCTTCGTGTCATGGGTTCACGACGCTGCGGCCAAGAGTCACATACTTGCCGTCGCTTGTCCAAGCTCAACCACTGCACGCGGCCGCGTAAGGCGGACACTCCTGTCCGCGCTGTCTTGTCATCTCCCAACGGCGCGGACAAGAGTGTCCGCGTTACAAGACTGCCCTCCTTGCTGTGCGATTTTTGTCCTTGTGATGGGCGCGGGATGTCTTAGACTGTGCCGCAGATTTGGGTGAATCGCGGTCTCTTTATTCATGACGAGCTGCCAGCACGGTTCTCCATGCGTGCGAGGAGAATGCGGAGGGGTGTCGCTTGAGCAGGGGCAAACCATTCGGGTATTTGCTCGCGCTGGACCTCTACGACTGCAGGGAGGGGGTGTGTGACGACATCGGCCTCTGTTATCAGTTTCTGGAGGACGTGGTGGTGGAGTTGGGGATGCAGAAGCAGTCCCCGCCTTTCATCTTCCGGACTGACGGCAGGAAATACCCGGACAAGGCAGGGCTGAGCGGATGGGTGCCGTTGATCGAGAGCGGGATCCAGATTCACACGCTGTCGCCGAAGAATTTCATCTCGATAGACGTTTATTCCTGCGGGCCGTTTCGAAAGCACCGGTTGGAGAAGTTCGTGAAGTCCTATTTCTCGCCGGCGGAGATTGAAATGAACCTGATTTGGAGGGGGACAAGATATCACCGTTGGCCGGTTCGTCGTCCCGGTCGTGGCGCTGGTTCCGCTTGTCGTTGACACAGCGCCCTGCCCTGCCTCTCGGTCCGGCTGATATTGCGCTTGCGAATCGCGGCACGGCCATTACACTGGCGCCGACGTTCGGGCAAGCTGCGGGAAAGGCGCGACGGCGCAGGTGACGCGGCAATCCGAACGGGCATTCGTCGCGGAGCGGAGACCAGAATGAGGATTGCGAGAACAGGCGGCAGGAAGGACTGGCCAGGGTGGCGGCGCGTGGGCATCGTGTCGTTGGCGGCGGCCGGGCTGGCGGGGGTTGCATGGGCGCAGGAGGCCGAGCCGGCCAAGAAGACCAAGCCGGTCACCGAGGAGATGTTGTTTGCCGATTTCCCCACCGTCTATGCCGCGGCACGGCACGAGCAGAAGGTCTCGCAGGCGCCGGCGGCGGTGACGGTGATCACGCGCGACGACATCCGCAAATACCACTACCGGACGTTGGGGGACGCGATGGCCAGCGTGCCGGGCATCTATATCAGCAACGACCGCGTCTATGAACACATCGGCGTGCGCGGCGTCGGCATGCAGGGCGACTTCAACGAGCGGGTGCTGTTTTTGCTCAACGGCCTGCCGATCAACGACAAGTATTACGGCAACTTCATCAGCGAGATGACCCCCGACATGCTTGACGCGGTCGAGCGCATCGAGGTCGTCAAAGGCCCCGCCTCGCCGCTGTTCGGCAGCAACGCCATCTTCGCCACGATCAACATCGTGACCCGCCGCGGCGTGGACCTCGACGGCCACGCGGTGGTTTCGGCCGAAGGCAACACCGACCCGACGGGGCGCGGCGTGTTCACCTACGGCAACATGCTCAAGAACGGCCTCGACCTGTTCGTCAGCGGCCACTACGAGACCGGCGAGGGCGAGAGCCGCATGAGTTTTTCCGAGTTCGGCAAGGTGCAAGATGCCGACAGTCAGCAGTTGAGCGATGTCTTTGCCAGCGCCCGCTACCAGGACTTCTTTTTTCAAACGTGGTATGCCGACCGCACCAAGGAGATGGCCACGGGCGAATATGGCGCCGTCATTGGCGACGACACCAATGAGGTCCGGGATTCCTATTACGTCGCCGAGGGGCGCTGGGCGAAGAAGTTCGACGTGGAGAAGTCGTTGATGGTGCGCGGCTATTACGAGGACTACAGCTTCGACGGGACCTACCTCTACAGCGATTCGGAGGACACGGACCGCAGCTACAACAAGGATCGCACGCGCGACCGGTGGGCCGGCTTCGAGACGCAGTTCAACTGGCAGCCGGTGGAGCAGCATCTGCTGACGTTCGGCGCGGTTTACGAACATCACTGGACAAGGCTGAGCGGCTATTACGACAACACGGACGGCGTGCGTTCGATCAATTACCCCGGCACGAGTGAGGACTTCTCGTTCGCGGGTGTTTATGTCCAGGACGAGTATCGCATCATCAAACCGCTGGCGGTCACCGCCGGCGTGCGTTACGACAAGTTCACCGACTCCGGCGCGGACCACTTCAGCCCGCGCGTGGCGGTGGTTTGGAACGCCACGGACGAGACCACGCTGAAGGTCATCTACGGCCAGGCCTTCCGCGCGCCCAGCGTCTATGAGCGGACCTACGCGGTCGGGGCTGGCAACGCGGAGACGGAAACCGATGTCCAACCGGAGACCATTGACAGCTATGAGGGCGTGCTTGAACACGACTTCGGCCACGGCCTGACCGCCCGCCTCTCGGCTTTCCACAACGACATGCACGACCTGATCGGCACCCAGGTTTTCACCTCTGAAGAGACCGACATCCGCAACCTCTACGAGGCCTCCGTCACCGGCGTCGAGGCGGAGTTGAACAAGCGGTTCAAGAACGGCGTGCGTTGTTTTGCCAACGCCACCTGGCAGGATGCGCGCACTGACGACGACCAGCGACTCATCAACAGCCCCCGCTGGATCGCCAACGCCGGTCTGGTCGTGCCAATCATCGGCGACAAACTCGCGGCCTCCGTGCGCCAGACCTACCTCAGCGACCGGGCCACGCGCGAGTCCGGCGAGACCACCCAGGAGGCGCTGCGGACCAACTTCACGCTCAGTTCCGAGAACGCACTGCCGAACTGGTCGTTCTTCTTCACGGTGTATAACCTGTTCAACAACCACTACGACATCGCCGCCGGCTACGACGGCACGCTGCTCACCATCCCGCAGCGCGGGCGCGTCTTCATGCTGCGCGCGAGCTACAAGTTCTGACACCGTGAACCTTCGCGCCGCCTCTTCTCTGCCGGGGACGCTGCTGCTGGCGTTGTCACTTGTCGCGCCCGCCTCGGCCGGTGAAGAGATTCTGGTGCTCAAGAGCCGCGACCTGCCGCAGTTCGAACAGGCTGTCGCCGGCTTCCTGCAGGCGTGGAAACAGCTTGCCCCGGATAGCAGCGTTCAACAGCGCACGCTCTCCGCCTCCGCGCGCGAGAGCGACCTGCTACCCGGACCGGGTTCCAAGCAGGTCGCGGTGGTCGCGGTCGGCACCGAGGCGGCGCGGTGGGCCGTCGCGCACACGGAGTTGCCGGTGGTGTTCTGCATGGTGCTCAACGCGCGCGAGAACCTCCTGACCGGCCTGAGCGACGCGGCGAGCAAGCGCGTGGCCGGTGTGACGCTGAACGTCCCGCTCAAAACCCAGTTCGGGGCGCTGCACGAGGTGCTGCCCAAAGCGCGGCGCATCGGCGTCATCTTTGATCCGAAGAACTCCGCCGCCATCGTCCAAGAGGCCGCCGAGGCCGCGCAATCGCTCGGGCTGGAACTGGTCACGCGCGAGGTGGCCAGCGAGTCGGAATTGTCGGCGGCCACGGCGTGGATCGGGCGGCGCATTGACGTGCTGTGGGCGCCGATGGACCCCACGGTGTTCAACAGCCGCAGTGTGCAGTTTGTGCTGCTGCAAATGACGCAGCACCGGGTGCCCGTGGTCGGTTTCTCCGAAAACATGGTCAAGGCGGGCGCGCTGGTGGCCCCGCGCGTGGATTACCAGGCCGTCGGGCAGCAGACGGCGGCGCTGTTGCAGACGGTGCTGAAAACAGGCAAACCGCCCGCCCCTGCCGTGCAACCGCCCCAACTGTTCGACTTGGTCGTCAACGGCCGTGTCAACCGGATGGTTGGCAAGCCCCTCGTGGCCTCCGCGCGGCCCGCGGTGAATTTCATCAATGAAGATTAGCCTGCCAACTTACATCGGCGTGCGAACCAAGATTACCGTGATGGTGATCTTCGCGGTCACATTGCTGGTCGTGGCGTTGCACTGCTATTACCGCGGACACATCGAAGCGGAAGCCCGGTGCGCGTTGCTGCGGCGGGGCGAGGCGCTGGCCTTCAGTCTCGCCGACGAATGCGAATACGGCTTGGTGGCCGGCAACAAGACCGTCCTGCAACGCATCGCCATCAAGGCCCTCTCGCAAAGCGACATCCTCTGGGCGGTGGTCTTTGACGAGCAGGGCCGTCTGATGGCCGGCGCGGGGCAGACGGAGCTTGCGGCCCAGGCCAAGACCGGCACCGAGGTCGTCGCGCGGTTCCGCGAACCGGACCATCCCAAGTGCCAGATTGATCCGCCGATGGACGGCACGCATGTGATCCACATCCCGGTGCATTTGCAGCCGTCGCTGACTCCCGTCTCGGAACTGGACGAGTCGGCCAAGGACACGTCGCGACAGGTCGGGCAGATGGTCGGGGTGTTCCGACTGGGCATCAGCGACACCGCCACGCTGCTGCGGCTGCGGGAGAGCGGCCACTTCGCCTTGGTCCTTAGTTTGTTGGTCACGATGGCCGCCTGCGTGGTGTGCGTGCTTGTGGCCCGGCATGTCGCGCAGCCGTTGCAGCCGCTGTTGAGAGGCGTGGACAAGCTGGCTTCGGGCCAATGGGACACGCGCGTTCCGGAAAACCGCCGCGATGAGTTCGGCGAACTGGGCCGCCTGTTCAACCGCCTGGCCGTGACGGTCCAGCGTTCGCTGAAGGACACCGCGTCGGGGGCCAAGGTGGCGCCGAGTCCGCTGCCATCGCCATTGCGAATCCAGGTGGGATCGAAGTTTGCCGACTTCGAGATCATCGCCAGGCTGGGCGAAGGAGGCATGGGAGCGGTGTATAAAGCCAAGCAGCCCATTCTGAACCGGCTCGTGGCCTTGAAAATTCTGCCCCCGCATCTCGCGGCTGACAGCGACTTCATCACTCGCTTCCACCGCGAAGCGGCCACTGCCGCGCAGTTCAGCCATCCTCACATCGTGCAGGTCTTCCAGGCGGGCGAAAGCGAAGGCCTCCACTACATCGCGATGGAATTCGTCGAAGGCGAATCCCTGCGCCACCGGTTGGAGCGCGCCGGCCCGCTGTCCCCGTCAGAGGCGATCGCGGTTTGCCTCAATGTGGTCAGCGCCCTCAATCACGCCTGGCAACAAGCCCGCATGATCCATCGCGACGTCAAGCCAGACAACGTCTTCATCGCCCACACCGGCCAGGTAAAACTTGGCGATCTCGGTTTGGTCAAAACCTTCAACGACGGCGGCTCCGCTCTAACCAAGACCGGCATGGCGGTCGGCTCGCCACCCTACGCCAGCCCCGAACAAATCCACGGCCTGCCCGACATAGATTTCCGCGCCGACATCTACAGCCTCGGCTGCACGCTGTATCACATCCTGAGCGGCAAGCGGCCTTTCGACGCCGGCAACTCCGTGCAGATCATGATGCTCCAGGTTTCGGCACCACCGCCATCCATCCTGTCCGTGTTGCCCGGCTGCCCCCAGCCAATCGTGACGCTGCTGAACAAGATGCTCGCCAAGGACCGCAACGTGCGACACGGAAGCTACGAGGAATTGACCGCTGCGCTACAGCAAATCCAGGTCCAGATCAACCTGCCGCCGTAACCATAATCGGAATGCGCCGTCGTCCCGCGTATTCGCGTTCGGGGCCAGCCCATGAACTTCTCTCTGAAACCACATCACCTCTTGGCACGATGGGTTCCTGGATTCATCGTTGCCCTTGCGGCCGCCGTGTCGTTCAACAGGTGGGACGCTGGTGTGTTGACGAACGGCACCTGGTTGTTTCTCGTGGCCATCGCCGCCTTCGTCATCGGTCAGTTGATTGACTCGTTCAGGGACTGCGTGGCGGAGAAACTCCTGGACAAGGTGCCGGGAGAGAAAATCAACTGGGATTTCTTCCTCCACTGCGCGGACCACCGTTTCTCCAACTTGGAGAACTACTGCGCCTATTACGTGTTCAATGCCAACACGGTTCTCGCCGCTGCCTTCGGATTTGTGATCGTGGGTGTCTCCTGGGCGCTGGCTGGCGCGCGCCGCGGCAGCTTGACGGTCGCGCCATGGATTGTTGCGTTGATGGTCCTGACAGGGATTGGGATTTTGTTGTGGAAGGCGGTCAGACTGCGTGGCCAAATCGCGGCATTGACCCGCGGCTTCATCACCGGTTTGCCCCACTACGGAGTCTATGCGCGCCTGAAACCGTCCCAGGTGGCCCCCGGCGGCGTCGGCTTGTTCGCCATTCGGAAAATTCCGAAGAGCACCCCGGTGTTCCTGGGCGATGACGGTCACCTGGTGTTGGTTGAGAAGAGCTTTGTGGACGGATTGGAAGCAAGCCTTCGGGAGATGTATGACGACATTTGCATCGTGAAGGACAAAGGCAAGTTTTTCGGCTGCCCCAAGAACTTCAATCAGATGAGCATCGCATGGTATGTGAACCACTCCGACGTCCCCAACGTCGTCGTCAGCGACAACCAACTCTGCGCCGCGCGCGACATCGAGCCGGGCGAGGAATTGACCGCCGATTACCATACCTTCAACGATTTCGACCAGGTGCCGGACTACATGCGCCCGCGTGCCGGCGAGAGGATATGAAACTATGAAGCGAAAGCGTATTGCGTATTGCGTATTGCGTATCGTGCCGGTGCTCGCGGCAGTGATGCTGCTCGGCTGCGGCGGTGGAGACGATGGCAAGCGGCTGAACCTCTACATCTGGTCCAACTACATCACGCAGGAACTGCTCGACCGGTTCGCGGCGCAGACCGGCATCAAGGTCCGTTTCGACACCTACGACTCCAACGAAGCGATTCTGGAGAAACTGCGCTCCGGCGTCAGCGACTACGACGTGGTGGTTCCCTCTGACTACCTCGTTCGCATCCTCATCAAGCAAGGCCTCTTGTCGCCGCTAGATCACACGAAGCTGCCGAACTTCGCCAACATCAATGCGCGCTTCCGCAACATGCCGTTCGATCCCGGCAACGCCCACAGCGTGCCCTATCTGTGGGCCACGACCGGCTTCGGCTACAACAAGGCGAAAGTTGGCGCGACGCTCGATAGTTGGGCGGCGCTGTTCGATGAGCGGTGGAAGGGCCGCATCCTTATGCTCGACGACATGCGCGAGTGTTTCGCCTCGGCGCTAAAGTCGCAGGGCCGGTCGCTGAACACGACCGGTGCCGCCGAACTGACCGCGGCGCGCGACCTGTTGCTCAAACAAAAACCGCTGGTGAAGACCTACAACTCGGCCGACTTCGCCGGCATCCTGCGCAGCGGCGACGTCTGGATCGCCCACGGCTACAGCGGCGATCTGGCGAGAGCGTGTGCCGAGGACAAATCGCTGGCCTACGTCATCCCGAAGGAGGGTGCCACCGTCGCGGTGGACAACCTCTGCATCCCGAAAGGCGCCCGTCACGCCGCAGCGGCGCACACCTTCATCAACTTCATGCTGGAGGGCCGAAACATCGCAGTGGTGGTCAACGCACTCGCTTACGCCACCGCCAACGACGCCGCGCGGCCGTTTATCAAGCCGGAGATTCTCAACAACCCCGCCTGCTATCCCGATGAGGCGACGTTGGCGCGGTGCGAACTGATGAGCGACCTAGGCGACGCGACGCAGTTGCTCGACCGCTACTGGACGGAGATCAAGGCGAAGTGACGCGCCGACGCGCGCTATTGTTTTCCGGTGTTGGCTTGGCGATTTGCAAAAGCCGCCAGCATTCTCAATGCGGGGCCTTCTTCGACAACGGACGCACGCCACGACAGGCTGGCTTTGACGACGGGAGGCGCGCTTCCTGACGCAAACCCGTCCGACGGCAGCCACGTGGACCAGACCCACGCGCCTTCCCGGTTGAGCAGGATTACAGAGTTGCCGGTCTTCGCGAAACCGACCGTGCGGTCGTATCGCCCGCCGCCGAGATTGGGGTCCACCGGCACCCATCCCCACTCGGGCAGAAACACCTCCGTCGCGTTGTGGTTCGGCTGCGACGCCGTGATTTCTTTCTTCGTCCCCAGGTTGAAAACGCCCGTCATTCGCGCCGCGACGCCGCCCGCGCGACACAGGGCGCAAAAGAGCGCGGCAAACTCCGTGCAGTCGCCTGAACCGGCCTGCAGCGCCTTCAACGCGCCGGCCGCCGGCTGCGGTTTGAACTTCAGGACCTTGGCCGGATACTCATACGCCGCTTTCGCCTTTTCGATCGGGGAACTCTTGCCCGCAAACAGAGGGTCGGCCACGCGTCGCACCTCCGGGGCGTCGGATTCGATCAAGCGGGAAGGTCGGAGGTATTGGCCGGCGTCGGCGTCGCGGCGGCCTCCTGATGACTTGCTCTTGGTGTAGTCAGCCGGCAGCAGGAGGACGAGAAATTTCACCTCACGGGCGACCGCGCCCAAGCGGGGAACCTCCAAGGCGAGTTCAAGATATTCGCCTGTTCCGCTTCTGTGCGGCTTGAGCACGGCGTCTCGCATGACAGGAACCAGCACGCGTTGGTGCGGCAGGTCCGACGGCGGCACTGTCACTCTGAAGACGAACCTGTTCGCCGGAGTGCCGCTCTCGTTGGTGGCGCTGATGACCGCCGTCAACCCGATGAGGCGGGCGGTGCCATCCGCGATCACAACAGGGCTGGCAATCGCTTGCGCGTGGCAATCGCCGCACGCAGAGACAATCAGCACTGCCACCGCGATGGCCGAAACGCTTTTCACGGCCGCAATAGCGGCTGTCGTCCCGCTCCATTCAACGTTCATAGAGTCTCGCCACGCCGGTGAACCCGTTGACCTCCGCGCCGGTCTTGCCGGGGAACGCCTCGAACTTCAACCGCCGCCCTGGCAGCAATTGCGCAAGCACGACGCCCTGCACCGTGTCCGCGTCGTGACGAATCTGGCGTTGCCCGTTGCTGCCGAGCTGGCCCCAGATCAACTCGTATCTCACGACGCCGTCGCGCTCGCTGACCTTCGCCGGGTCGGGCGCGTTGCCCTTCACCCAGAACTGCGCGGGCCGCCCGCCGTAGTCGCCGATGGAGACGACGATCTTTGCCGGGTCAATGTGATGCTGCGCGAACGCGAGATGGCCCATCCAGTAGCCGCGCGGGTCGCGGCGGTCGCCGGGATAGCCGCCGCTGCCTTCGCGGAACCAGTTGCCCGCGAGCCGGCCGTCCACGTCGTAGTCAATCCGGCCGCCGAACGGCGCCACCTTGCGCACGTTCAGCGCGAGCAGTTGCGACTTGAGCGGTTCGTCGAAGAAGTCGAACGGGTCCGCCACGTGCAGCCGCCACGCGTAATGGCCATACAGTTTCGGCGTGAGGAAGCCGGGCAGGCGCGCCTCGGTGTTCACGACGCCGAAGTCGAGCGAGCGCCCGCCGATCTTGCCGATGACCTGGCCGGCTTTCACCGCGACGCGCGCGTGGACGGGCGGCCCCATCTGCTTCCGCGCGAACCGTTCGCGCACGGCGGCGTCGAGTTCGCCGAGGACGGCGGGGGCAAGCGCCGTGAGCAGGTCGTATTGCGTGTAGAATGTGCCGGAGTGCTCGATGGTCAGCGCGTAGTCGTCGTAGTCGCGGGCGCGTTCGGTCGAGCCGGCCAGTTGCGTGCGATGAGCGACCATCACGATGAAACCATCCGCCGGCGCCATCACGTCGAAGTGCCCCTGGCCCGGCTTCAATTGCTTCGGGAAGAAATAGGCGTGGTCAATCGGGCAGACGTGGCCGCCCACCATCATGCCGTAGGGCACGAACCGCTCGATGTCCCCGACACGCATCGGCGAATGCGTGAACCGCACCGGCCCCTTGCCGGCCGACTGCCCGCGGCTCCACATCGTCGCGAAATCAAACAGCCCGTCGTCGGCGCGCAGACTGGGTGGAGTCAATAAGAGCGCGGCGGCGAACATGAGAGGCACGGCTTTCATGGTGAACTCGCATCCAACAGTGTCCGGCTTGTGCCTCTATTGGCCCACCACATATTTCGGGTCGAGCTTCAAGTCGTGGCTCTCATACCAGTGCTTCAATAACCGCCGGCCGGTTTCCAGATGCTCGCGATACGCTGGATCCGTCGCCAGATTCTTCATCTCGCCGGCATCGCGCGTCAGGTCTGTGATCATCTCGCGGATCTCGCCGCTCGCGCCGACCATGTATTTCCAGCGCTCGCTGAGCACCAGACGCGCCTGCTGGTTCTCGACCACCAAACAACTGCGCCATTGCTTGACCGGCTTGCCCTCCGCCAACGCCTTCACGCTGCGCCCCGTCAACGAAGCTGGTTTCGGCACGCCGGCGAAGTCGCACATCGTCGGGATCAGGTCCAGGCCCGTCGAGACGAGATGATCGCGGTCCACCAAGCCCGCCTGTGTGACGCCCTTCCACGACACGAGCATCGGCACCCGCACCGCTTCCTCGTAGAGCAGCGACTTGTGCTCGAAACGATGCGCGCCGTCCATGTCGCCGTGGTCGCTGGTCATCATCACCAGCGTGTCCTTCTCCAAGCCTGACTCGCGCAACGCCGCGAGCACCTTGCCGATCTCGGCGTCCACACGCTCGGTCAGGCGGAGGTAAGCCCAGTGGTGCAGCCGCCAATCGCGCTCGGTCCACTTCTCCCGCACGTAGCCGCGGAAACCGCCGAGCTTGCCTCCGAAGACGGACAGTTCGCCTTCAGGAATGCCGAGGTTCGCTGGCGCAGGCGGACAGATGTTCCGGAAAAACTCCTCCTCGGAAACGCCGGCGGGCAATTTCAACGCCGCGTCGAGGCACTGGATCGCGGGCGAACTTAGCGGCGTCACTCTTGCGCCTTTTGGCACCGTGCCGCTGTTCTTCCAGGCGCGGATGGCCATGTAACAGATGTCGTGCGGGTTGATGAACGACGCGACCAACAGAAACGGCCGGTCGCGCTTCTCGCGCATGAACTTGGCGCACGTCTCGGCGAGTTCATCGCGATCATCACGGCATAAGAAATCAAACCCGTAGTCCTCAATCCGATTGGGTTTCCTGCCACCTGGCACGTGCGTCTTGCCGCCATAGACCGTCTGGTAGCCGGCGCGGCGGAGCACCGTGCCCATCGCGTTGTCGAGGATCTCCTGCGGCACCTCGTTGCCGATCTCGCCGTTGGTTTCCATGCCGATGCGGCTCGGCATCGTGCCGCTCATCATGCAGAACCGCGACGGCACGCAGACCGGGTTGCCGCAGTAAGCCCGCTCGAACCGCGCGCCCGTCCGCGCGAGGCTGTCGAGGTTCGGGGTCCTCAGATGCGGGTTGCCCGCGCAACTCAACATCCCCGCGTGCTGCTGGTCAGTGATGATCAGGAGAATGTTGGGCTTCGTTGCGTCCGCGAGCACGGACGATGCGACTAGCAATGCGGTTGTCCAACCCGCGGCGCGTTTCAAAAACTTCCTCTTGTTTGTTGGGCCAAGCCTTGTGGTGTTCATATGACATTTTCTCAGTGCGATCGAACGGGCGGTGAACGGACTTGGAAGTCCGTTCTACGAGCACAGCGTAGAACGGACTTCCAAGTCCGTTCATCAACGTTGCTTTCATCTTTCCGCTACTGCTTCTTCTGCTTCTTCTTGCCGCCGCCTTTCTTCGCGACCAGCGCGCCTTGGCCGTCGGCGAGGGCGAGGGCGCGGATTTCGTCGGCGCGCTTGTTCCATTCCTGTTCCAGTTCACGAACCTTGTCCGGCATGCTGGCGGCGAGGTTGTTGGACTCGCAGCGGTCTTTGCTGAGATCGTAGAGTTCCCACTGGCCGCCCTGCTTGGCGGCGCTGACGAGCTTCCAGTCGCCGACGCGGATGGCGCGGTTGTCCTCGTGCAGCCACCAGAGGTAGTCGTGCTTGGTCGCGCCATCTTGCGTGAAGGCAGGCACGAGGCTTTTGCCGTGCATCGGCGGCGCCGCCGTGCTGCTCGAAGTAGTCGCGTCACTCCGTGACGCGCTGCTCTTGTCATCCGGCGGTCTCGCGTCACGGAGTGACGCGGCTACTTTTGCGCCGGCCAGTTCGAGGATGGTCGG
>Ga0194113_10007925_pt1 | contig 13148 bp, 15 predicted proteins | sample TA2MahC200mmetaG_FD_146193 | JGI IMG/M metagenome (GOLD analysis project Ga0194113, IMG submission 146193) | Freshwater microbial communities from Lake Tanganyika, Tanzania - TA2015017 Mahale Deep Cast 200m | ecosystem: Environmental > Aquatic > Freshwater > Lake | place: Tanzania: Lake...
GCTGCTGCTGCTGCGGCGGCGGCGGAGGCCCACAGCCCCTCTTCGCCGAGATGACTCTGATGCTCGACCGGACGCCGGGGCTGAAGTTCAAGCAGGCGGTCGTGTGGGATAAGGGCGGTCTCGGCATGGGCTGGCATTACCGCCGGTCCTATGAGTTCGTCCTCGTGGCCGAAAAGTCGGGCGCGGCCTGCAAGTGGTACGGCGGGCTGACGCAGAGCAACGTCGTGCGCATCCCCAAGATCATCCCTTCCGCCGCCCAGCACCCTTCGGAGAAGCCTTCCGAGCTGCCCGAGAAGTTCATCCGCCTCCACTCGCAGCCCGGCGACCTTGTACTCGACTGCTTCATGGGGCGCGGGTCAACCGGCGTCGCGGCGAAGCGAACGGGCCGCCGGTTCCTTGGGATCGAGCTTGAGGAACGGTACTGCCAGGACGCGGCGGCGAAACTCGGGAGCATAGAGCACCAACTAGCAGGACCCGGAACCCTCTTCGACCAAGGAGCCCCTGATGCCTGAACCGAAACCGCTAACCTTGACCCTCTGGCCGAACGGGCAGAACCTCCTATATGAGGATGATGCCGAGTGGGTGCGCGCCCGCGTCTTTCGCCTGCTAGACGCGATTGACGCGGCGACCGCCGAGGCGGTGAGACTCGGGGCCTACCTACAGGGCGGGTTTGTCCACTTGGCTACCGCAGCGGCGCGGGAGAGGTTGACGGGGCAGGCGCGGATACCGCCCGAAGAAGGAAAGGACGAACCATGACCAAGCCCCGCCACAAGGGCAAGCAGCGCAGCACAGACGGAAGGCCGGTCATCTGCAGCGCGTCTTGCTGCCCGAAGCACCCTAACCACGGGAGCGGGTCCCGCATGGCAGTCCCGGGCGGTTGTTCGGTGAAGAGGCCGGGGAAGTTGGGCGTCTGCACGGAGTCCGTCGCAAGAGGTGAGCCATGAACCGCGAAGACGAAGGAATCCCCAGACCATGATCGACCTCGCGCCCTGGTGGCCGACCATCGTTCGGCGGGCGAGACTGCGCACGGAAGCGCGGCGCGCGCAGAGGCTTGACCCGATGACCCGCTCCTGCTACAATCCCCTCGGTCGAGCGAGCGGCCGCAAACCAGACCGGACTATCGCCTTGCCCCGCGACCGGGTGGCTGCTCGCTCAGCTATCCGCGCGGGGCATTCTGATTCTGAGGGGGTCGCATGGACTCGTTGCCCGTTGGTAAGGTCATCGTAGGCGAACGGTGTCGCAGAGACCTCGGGGACGTTGACGCTCTCGCTAGGAGTATCGCCGATATTGGGCTGCTGCATCCCATCGTGATAACACCGGAACGCAGACTCGTCGCAGGCGAGCGGAGATTGGAGGCAGCGAAGTCTCTGGGATGGAAGACCGTGCCCGTGGCGGTTGTCGGCAACCTACTGGAGGCGGAGAAACTCCTCCGCGCTGAGCGCGACGAGAACACTTGCCGGAAGGACTTGGCCCCGACTGAAGTCGCCGTTGTGGATGAACGTCTCCGCCCCTTCGCGGAGGCCGAAGCAGCGGCGCGGAAGGCCGCGACGCAGGGAAGGCCTCGCAAAACCGCGCGCAAGTTGCACACAGTTTCCGGGCCGCGACGAAGTGCCGCCGTGGTTGCCTCCGCGGTCGGGGTCAGTGCGCGGACGCTAGAGAAGATCCGCGCGGTGACTGCGGCGGCCAAGGCAAGCCCGGAGACCTTCTCCGACCTTCCGGCAGAAATGGATCGCACAGGGAAGGTCGACAAGGCTTACGGGGAGTTGCGCAAGCGCCAGAAGCGCGAAGCGCTGAAGAAGGCTGCTGACACGGCCCCGACTTCGGCAATGTGGGACTGTCGGCTCGGCGACTTTAGGCTGGCGTTGGCGGACATCCCGGATGCTTCCGTCGCGCTCGTGTTCACTGACCCTCCGTGGGATGACGCTACCGCGCAACGAGACTATGCCGACCTGTTCTCCTTCGCGAACCGAGTCCTTGTTGACGGCGGGAGCCTAGTGGCCTATGCGGGGCACAACGCCCTGCCGGTCGTCCTGTCGCAACCGAACCCCCTCCGGTACTGGTGGACCCTGGCGGCGGTACAAGACAGGGGCAGGACGGCGCGGCTACCAGGGAAGTGGGTGCTCACCGAGTGGCGCCCCTTGCTGTGGTTCGTCAAGGGAGGGAGGCGCGACAACGAGTACATGGTGGATGTGATCCGCGTCGGTCGCGATCCTGCCGGCAAGGACGCGCACGATTGGAGCCAGCCGGAGGAGACCGCGGGGCACTGCATTCGGGTGCTGACCAAGCCGGGGGAAGTGGTGGTTGACCCCTTCCTCGGCGGGGGCACAACCGGGGTAGCAGCGGTGCGCGAGGCCCGCCGGTTCGTTGGGTGTGACATCGATGCCGAGACCGTTACGGTGGCGAAAGGCAGGATCGCCCTTGCGCAGACCGCCTGATCTACTGAACAGAGCGGGCCTTGACGACGCACAGCACGACTTCCGCTATTGTCAGGGCGCGGCGGCTGTGCACTTGGTCTACGTGTTCCTACTCAAGGCTGAGGTTCCCGGCGTGGTCATCCCGCCTCGCGGGCAAGACGGACCGTACAAGGTAGACACCGATTTATGGGCTGCCGGCAAGCGGTTCGATGTGAAGTGCAGCGCCCGCCAGTCCATTCCTACGGGCCAGCGAGATCACCCCTTCTTCGGGTACGTCTTCGTTCGCACCAACCGCCCCCGTAGCGAGTGGCGAATCATCGGCTGGCTTGAGAGGGAGACGTACTGGTCGCGGTGCGAAGTGGTGCGCAAGGGGGAGACGTTCGAGGGCGGCTACCCGGTCCAATATGACCAAGGGTGGATTCGCGATGACCTGCTCGCCACCCCTTCGTCTCTGATTGACGCCCTGAAGGCCCTGTGACACGGGAGGGAGGTTCGCGTGCTCACCGTCCACGTGAAGACCGGCAAGCCGAAGGACCAGGCGGCGCGGACCCTGGCCCGCCTGAAGCAGCGCGCCCGCGCGAACGATACGCTGCGCTATATGGAGTCGAGACCTCTGGGTGCCGGGAAACCATCGCACAGGGTCCGCGAACTCAGTGCCCTGGCGAAGGCCGGGATGCACGTCGAGACGGGGCCGCCGGAGGAGGGGTGAGGTCGAGCGCCAATCAGATACGGGTCTCCGCTATGACAACACTATACCCTAAGGAGGGGAACTCAATGCGCCAAGTCAGAGAGGGTATGACATTCGGCAGATTGGTCGTAACGCGGACGGGCTATCAAGCCTCGACGGCGTGGTGCCAGTGCCAATGCGGGAGGATGCGGCGAGTGCCAAAGGGCGACCTGCGTGCTGGTCTCATAGATGGGTGCCGGGTATGTGACCCGCGCGAGGACTCCGTACTACCCGTGAACCGTCTACGAGATTGACCTGGTACTGCTAGCGGCAATGAGGCCGAGCGCCAACGAGAGGAGGCCAGCAGAGGTTCGTGGAGCCGAGGGGCGGGGACCCCCTTCCCGCCACTCACCCTTGACGCCGTTCCGTTGACACTGCCCTGCGTTTGTGCTACGTTGGCGGCATGGAACGCGCGCCGACGCTCAACGTGCGACCGCTCGCGATAGCGGACCTGAAGCCGCACCCCAGAAACTACCAGCGTCACCCAGAGGCCCAGCGCGACGAACTGGTGAAGAGCATCCGCCGCCACGGGGCCTACAAGAACGCGGTCGTCTCGGCGGACGGGTACATTCTGGCCGGCCACGGCATCCTCGCCGCCGCCCGCGCGGATGGCTGGAAAGAGTGGCCGTGCGAGGTCCGACCCTACAACCACGACCATCCCGACGCGCTGAACCTTATCGTGACGGACAACGAGGTCGGCAACCCCGCCAACGAACTCGGGCCGGACCCGGACAGGGAACTGCTGGCGGCGCTGCTAAAGGACGTGGAGGCCAGCACGGGGCTCGCGGGGACGGGGTACGATGAGAAGGCCCTGGCCGCGCTGCTATCTGAGACCTCGGGCAACGGGCAGGAACCACTCGAAGACCCTGGCCCGCAGGAACCGCCGAAGGAGCCGGTGACGAGGCCGGGGGACCTATGGCTCGTCGGCCCGCACCGCATCATGTGCTGCGACTGTCGGGACGAGTCGGCCTTGGCGAAGCTGTTCGGCGAGGAACGGGCGCGGATGGTCTGGACGGACCCGCCGTATGGTATCAGCATGGCTCCAGTCAGTCATGGACGGAAGATGGCCGCCCTGGAAAACGACGACTTGGACGGCGATGGGCTTCGTGAGTTTTTGGTCAATGGGCTGTCGCTCGCAAAAACGCACGTCGATGGGGACGCCTTCGTGTGCTGCGACTGGAGGAACTTCCATGTGTTTCGGGAAGCCATGTGCCTTGTCGGTTGGCCTGTGAAGTGCGTGATTGTCTGGAACAAGGAAACTAGGGCGCAGAACCTCAACCGCTTTGCCTTTGTTCACGAGTTCATCTGCTATTCAGGTCCGATGGGGCCGCCAACGGCTGACACCAATGTCTGGACAGTCGGCAGGGAATACTCGGATGACCACCTGACGCCGAAACCGCCGGAACTCATTCGGCGTTCGCTGCGCCCATGTTCTGCGCCAGGCGAGATCGTGTTCGACCCGTTCGTAGGCAGCGGAAGCACGGCGATAGCGGCGGCGCAAGAAGGCCGGGTCTGCTTCTGCTGCGACGTGGAGGCGAGGTATGTGGATGTGACGGTGCAACGACTCTCGGCAGCTACGAGTCAGCGCGCTATCCTAGAGTCTACCGGCCAACCGTTCCCGCTGTTCGAGGAGGCGACTGACCGTGCCTGACGACGCGCCGGAGAGAGAGGGCGAGGGTGCGGAAATTGGCGGGCAAGCCCACTACGCGGAGCTTGCCGAGGCATGGGTCGTCAAGGCCTGGAAACTCTGGGCAGGCGGGCTGAAGAACTGGTCAGCCATCGCCCGCGAAGTCGGCAAGGACCGCGAGACCGTCAAGAAGCACGTCGAACGGTACAGCGCCACCCTGGAGGCGATGCTCGACAACAAGCGCCTGAACCCGCTGGTAGAGCTGCTCGAAGGACTGCATCAGGACCTTGCGGCTCAGATCGGGTATGCCGTCGAGGCGAAGAACGCCTACGTGACCAGGGACGGCGAGGTCGTCGAGGCGCCGGACTATCGGACGCGCGTCGCGGCCCGCAAAGAGGCGAGCGCGGTGCGCAAGGACATCGCGCAGGCGCGCGGCGTCGTGACGAAGCGGGAGGCGCAGGAAGTCAGCGGGCGCGGCGGCGCGGACCCTAGCCCGCCTGAAGCAGCGTGCCCGCGCGAACGATACGCTGCGCTACATGGAGTCGAGACCTCTGGGTGCCGGGGCGCCATCGCACAGGGTCCGCAAGCTCAGCGCCCTGGCGAAGGCAGGGATGCACGTCGAGACGGGGCCGCCACCGGAGGAGGGGTGAGGTCGAGCGCCAACGAGAGGAGGCCAGCAGAGGTTCGTGGAGCCGAGGGGCGGGGACCCCCTTCCCGCCCCTCACCCTTGACGCCGTTCCGTTGACACTGCCCTGCGTTTGTGCTACGTTTATGGTATGGAACGCGCGCCGGACCTCGACATTCGTTCCCGCATCAGAGAGCACATCCGCGTCCCTGCCAGCCTGCTTGTCCCGCACCCGAAGAATACGCGCGGCGAGAATGACCCGTTCCAGGTCTCGGAAACGACTGCCTCGCTGGAGGGCATTGGGCAGGTCGCCGAACTGGTGACGAGGCGGCTGCCAGACGGGAACTACCAGCTCATCGATGGGCACCTGCGGGCTGGGATCGCTGGCGAGCGGCTCGTGGACGTTGGGGTGACAGACCTCGATGACAACGAGACCGACAAGACCATCATCGCGCTGAACCGGCTGGCAGAACTGCGGAACACGGAACCGAACCTCCTCGCGGCCCTCCTGAAGGACGTAGAGGCAAGCACCGGCCTCGAAGGCACGGGCTACGACGAGAAGGCCCTGGCCGCGCTGCTGGCGGAGGTCTCAGACAACGGGAAGGAACCCCTCGAAGACCCTGGCCCGCAGGAGCCGCCGAAGGAGCCGGTGACGAAGCCGGGGGACGTGTGGCTCATGCGGTCGGCGAAGGGGATGGAGCACAGGTTGGTGTGCGGGGACTGCTGCGACGAGGCCGCGTGGTCTGCCGTCCTCGGGCGCGAGAAGGCCAATCTGCTGCTGACGGACCCGCCCTACAACGTGGGCCTCGAAGGTTACGGGGAACACTTCGACGACGCGCGGAAGGCCGAGGAGTATGCCGCCTGGACGAAGGACTGGTTCGCGTTGGCGCAGGCGTTGACGGAAAGGCAGATTGTGACACCGGGCGGCGACGCGAACGAAGCACTATGGTGCCGCTTGTTCGACCCATACCACATAGCCCCCTGGACGAAAACCAACGCGATGACCAATGGGAAGGTCTCGCGGTTCTGGTGCGCGGAACCGATTTTCTGGTACGGCAGTTCGTGGAAAAGGACTCGCGCGAATGATGTGTTCGACTTCCCCGTTGGGCAGCAGGCCGAGGTCGGAGACCATCCCTGCCCGAAGCCGCTGGCCCTTTGGGCTGACCTCGTTGAGAACTACTCGGAGCCCGGTGACTTGGTAGCAGACTGCTTCTGCGGGTCGGGGACAACGGTCGTGGCCTGCGAGCACTTGGGCAGGCAGGCGCGGTGCATAGAACTGAGTCCCGCGTTCGTGGATGTAGCGGTCCTTCGCTGGCAGAAGGCCACCGGCCTCCGCGCCATCCTGGAGTCCACCGGACAGGAGTTCCCGCTGTTCGAGGAGGTGCCTTCCCGTGCCTGACGACGCGCCGGAGAGAGAGGGCGAAGAAGGCCACTCGGCGGCCGCAAAGGCCCAGGGGGACTGCCGCTCTGAGCAGTGCCGCTGGTATGCCTACGAGCAGTTTGCCGAGGGTGTGGAAAGCCTTCTGGTGCTTGCCGAACTGACCAATCAGAAGTTCCACGCCGACCATCCGAAGGCACCGTCCGGCCCGCATAATCACCACTGGGCGGAGCGGTCACTCGCGTTCTGCTCAAAGGCTATCGCTGAAGTCGCGGACAACGACGGGATCGACAAGCGCGGCCTGTATATCAAGCGCAGGACCCTGCTGTTCGGTCACCAGAAGCGGATCGCCGCGAAGGCGGAGACGGGCAACGACCTCGCGACGGCCTCGCTGGCCTACTCCCGCGCCGGGGACGAGACCGAGAAGATCGCCGCCGCTCAGTACGTCGTGACGAAGCGGGAGGCGCAGGAAGTCACCGGACGCGGCGGCGGCCCCGTACAGATCGACATCGGCGGGTTGGAATCACTCAGTCCGAAGCAGCTCGCAGAGGAGTTCGAGGACCTTGCCCGAGACGACGGCTCGGAAGGCTGAACGCGCGATTGACCCGCGACGCATGAGGCAGGCGATGGCCGCCCTGCAGTCGCGTTGGGAGCGCCTGGCCCCCGACGACGAGAAGTACTTCGCCCTGGCCTACATGCGCACGGAACGCGGGACCCGCCTCTCGTACCGGCACCGCCCGTACCTGCCGGCGATCATGCGCGACCGGCGCCGCAAGATGGTCGAGGTCGCCTGCGCGCAGTCCGGGAAGACGACCACGAACCTCGCGAAGGTCGCCCACCAGATCGTCTTCGCGAAGGGCCTGCCTCCCTCGTGGATGTACACCATGCCCACGCAGACGGACGTGGACGACTTCAGCAAGCTCCGCGCGAAACCGATCCTCGGTTCGTCGGCCTTCCTGGCGGCGCGGCTGGACGTGGAGAACGCGCGCGCGCGGCAGTTCCGCGACCCGGACTCGGGGCTGCTGCTGGGGACGTGGCACTTCAAGGGCACCTTCACCGAACGCGCCGCGAGTAGCACGCCGGCGGACGGCCTCTGCCACGACGAGGTTGACAAGTCGGACCCCGACATCCTGGAGCAGTACCAGAGCCGGACGCAGGCCAGCACCGACGTGCGCTGCTACAGGTTCAGCACGCCCAGCGTTCCGGGGTTCGGAATCTCGAAGGACTGGGCGCAGAGCGATCAGAACGAGTGGATGTGGACTTGCGGGGCCTGCGGCTTCGAGCAGGTCTTCGCGCCGATGGACGGCTGGCAGGATTGGCGGCAGCACCTGGACCTGAGCGAGGGCCTCCTGCGCTGCTACCGCTGCAAGGCGCCGGTCGAGCGCGAGTGGATCGAGTCCGGCGAGTGGGTGCCCTGGGCGCCGGCCAACGCCGAGGTCGCGGGCTACCACATCACGGGGATCATGCCGCCGGAACTGGGGGCCGCCCGGATCGCGGAACGGATCAACGGGTCGGACAACAAGGCCAGGGCCGTCCAGGACACGGTAGGAATCCCCTGGGTGTCCGGCGAACAACAGATCGTGCGCGACAACCTCCGCTTCGGCGACTGGCCCAACACCCTGCACTCGGCGACGGCGACCTTCGCGGGTTGCGACGAGGGCGAGGCGCTCGACTTCATCGCCGGAGACGGGCGCGGCAAGATCGTGAGCGTGCAACGCTTCCGCGAGGACGGATCGGGGCACGGCGCGGAGCGGCAACTCATGGCGGCCATGCGTTCCCTCAACGTGCGCCGACTGGTGATCGGGACCGAGCGGAACGAGCGCCTCGGCCAGCGGGTCGCGGCGGCCTTCCCCGGTCGAGTCAAGATGGCCTTCTACACGATCCGCGACGCCGGGCGCCTGTGGTTCGAGGTCCCGGCGCGCGACATCCGAGTGTATCTGCACCGCACGACCTGTCTTGACGTAAGCCGCGACCTCCTCCTCGACCCGCAAGGCGACGTGTTCCCGGCGCTGCCCCACGAGCTGAAGGAGACGCTCGTCGCGCACCTGACGAACATGCAGCGCGCGACAAAGGACGATGCACGCGGGAGGCCGGAGGAGTATTGGGTGAAGACGGGACCCGACCACTTGCGGCATGCCCACGCCTACTACGTGACCGCGGCCCGCATGTGGGGCGGCTACATGGACCCGCGCTACCGCGGAGAGCAGGCAGCGACATGAGAATCGTAGACAACGCCCTGAGCGCCCTTGGCCGAGGCCTTCGCGCCGGCGGCGCTTGGTTGGGAGAACGCATGATGGACGCCGGCACGGTCCTGAGCGCCCGCGAAGAGATCGCCTGGCCGCCGCAGTCGGAACGCGACCGATTGCAGCGTTACGAGGCGAACCGCCTGCTGTACCGGACGCACCCGCAACTGCCTGAGCTGGTGAAGTACTTCGCGCCGGTCAGTGCGGAGCGGCGTTTCTACCTGCAACTCAACCTGTGCGCCGCGGTGACGGACCTGCTGTCCGGGCGCCTCTTCGCCGAGGGCGTGGTCGCCAAGCCGCCCGACGCAAGCGGTTCGCAGGAGTTCTTGGACTTCCTGTACGACGACAACCAACTCGGGCGGCTTCTCCTCCAGGGCGCGCAGACCGCGAGCTACTCGGGGGACGCGGTGCTGAAGGTCCGCTACGACGGGGACGAGCAGCGCGTCATCGTAGACTGGGTACACCCGTCGCACTTCATCCCGCTCACCGACCCGCTGAACAACAAGCGGATGGTGGGCGCGCAGCTCTGGGAGGTCCTGGTCGTCAAGCAAGGGACGGAGAAGCGGTCCTACCTGTTGATCGAGCAACACGAGATGCGCGGCGGCGAAGCGTGGATCACGAACCGCCTCTGGAGGCTGACGGACGGGAAGCGCTTCAACCCGCTGCGCGACGAGCTAGCGCTCACCGACCTGCCGATCACCGCCGGCCTGAAGCCCGAACAACCGACCGGGATCGACGAACTGCTCGTGGTACACGTCCCGAACATCGACGACCCCTCGGCGTTCTTCGGCATCGACGACTACGCGCGCTTGCTTCCGGTGCAGAACGAACTGAACAACCGCCGCACGCAGGTGGCGCACGTCCTGGACAAGCACGCCGACCCGCTGATCGCCGTCCGCGCCGACCTCGTAGGAGAAGACGGCAAGCTGCAGGTCTCCGGCGGTCGAGCCATCCCGCTCCCGGATGTCGGTGCGGGCAGCGTGCCGGCGATGTACCTGACGTGGGACGGGCGGCTGGACCAGGCCGAGGCCGAGATCAGGGAGATCGTGCGCTTCGGCTGTAGCCTCGCCGGGATCGACCAAGCCGCCATTATCCCGCCCGAGGTCGGAGGCCCCCTCAGCGGTCGGGCCATTCGCCTGTCGCAGTGGCAAACACAGGGCACGGTCGGGCGCCGGCGCCTGACCTGGGAGCCGGGCGTCAAACGCGTCCTGTCTATCGCCACGAAGCTCGGGGCGCTCTACCCGCTGGCCGACGTAAAGCAGCGCCCGAAGCCGCTATACCCGCGCGACATCACGCTGCAGTTCGGCGATGGCCTGCCGGCGGACGAGTTCGAAGACGCGCAGCAAGCCGTGCTCTTGCACGGAGCCGAACTGCAGTCCACCGAGACGACCCTGCGCGTGTTGCACCCGACCTGGACGGACGAGGAGGTCATGGCCGAAGTGGACCGGATCAAGGCCGAGAGGGCGACCGTCGGCCCGCAGGACGTGCTCGGGCTGGAGATGGGAGCGCCGAACACGAGGGAGAGGGTCGGTGCCTGACGCCACCGCCGCCGAACTCATCGCCCGCCTCAACGTCGTCCACGTGGAGTTGGCGGCGAAGCTGCAGTCGTACCTGGACGCGGGCCTGGGTGAGCGCTGGACGCCCCGGTTCGTCAGCCGCCAGATGGACCGCGTTGACCGTGCGATCAGGGAGGCCGGCGGGAAGGTCGTCGGCCCGCCTGGGCGCAACGGACTCGCGGCGGAGTTCGCGCACACGGCCTACTCCTCCGGGATCAAGCTCACCGACGAGCTGACGAAGCTGCAAGGCGTTGTGAGGCTACCCGAGGCGGACTTCGAGGGAATCCACGACGACGCAGCGCGCCGGATCGCCGACGAACTCGTGCGCGGTCGCGTGGATGAGCACGGCAAGCGCGTAGGCGGTCTCCTCCGCAATCTCACCGATTGCCGCGCGAACCAGGCCGAACGGTACGGGGACGTGTACCGCCGCGTACAGGCACGGGCCACCATCGAGGGGATCGGTGCGGGCGAGAGTTCGGGGGACGTGCTGACGCGGATGCTCAAGATGTACGCGGACCAGGGCGTGCAGGGGTTCGTGGACAAGGCCGGGAGGAACTGGGACCTCGCCTGGTACGCGGATATGTGCAGCCGGACCGTCGGGGCGCGCGCCCTCGAAGCGGCGGAACTGGCGCGGTGCGGGGAGATCGGCGTAGACACCGTACAGGTCATCGGCGGGGAGATACTGCGCACCTGCGAGACGTGCCGAGTGCTGCAGGGTCGCATTCTCTCGATCAGCGGCAAGGCGTACCCCGCCATCCCCGGCTTCTGGGGGAGCCTCGACCAGGCGCGGGCGATGAACCCGCCGCTTGGGCACCCGTGCTGCGCGCATCATCTGTCACCCTACATCCCCTCCGCCCGCCTCGACCGCGCGGACCTGAACCGGCGCGCGAAGGCGGCGGCGAGGAGACTCGGCCTGTACGTGGACGAATGGCCGGACGAGATCGACGTAGGAGGAACCGCAGGATGACCCTCAAGAGCGCGCTGCTGTTTGTCGCCGGAGTTGCCGTCGTAGCTTCGGCGGGAGCCGCGGGAGGCTGGTATCTGCGGGAGCGCCGCGAACCCGAACCCGAGCCTCCGGCCCTGCGCGTTACCGTTCGCGCCCTGGTCCAGACGAAGGACAAGGGGGATCGCGTAGAGACCTGGACGGTAGACGGGGCCTCGGCGCCCCAGATAGCGTACAAGGCGTTGAGCGCCTGTCGGGAGACCTTCACCGAGAAGCAGTGGGATGTGGTCGGCGTGGTCTGCGGAAACGCCCCCGGAGTCGTTGGCCCCGAACTCCTTCTCACCGGGCAGGCGGACATCGACCAGACGGCGGAGACGGTACGTGCAGCGCTGATGGCGGACCCGCGGTTCGTGCGGGTGATCGTCATCGCCGGGAACGGCCTGGAGACGAAGCGGATGGTGAGGCTGCTGGGGATCGAGGTGAAGAAGTGATCGCCGTCCTCGGTACTCAGGCCGTCGCGAAGGAGCGCCGCCTCTGGTCGCAGATCAAGAAGTGGCAGAAGCGCCTGCGTCTCCAGGAGTGGGAGGTCGCCTGGGAAGCCGTCGCGGATGGCGTTATCGGAGAGGGTCTTGGTGCCGACCTGCAGATCAGGAACCCGGAGTATCGGCGCGCGGTCATCCGCGTCTCGGACTGGCGCGAGTTGAAGGGCATGGACTTTCACGCCCGGCACGAGATGCTGCACCTCGCGCTCAACGACTTGCGCGACCGTGCGATGGAGTTGGCGCAGCGGCTCGGGACCGAGGCGGCGGAACGTGAGATGGCGCTGTTAGCGAAGCTGGAGGAGGTCGCCGTGACGCGCCTCCAGCGGGCCTTCGACGAGTTCGAGCCGATCAAGGACGGAGAAGACCAGTTCTACTGAGTACGGAGGTGGGCGCCATGCCCAAGGCAGCGAAGAAGCCCGCCCTGTGGAGCGGCGGCAGGTTCAAGGCCCTGAGGTCGAAGCTAGCCGCGAAGGGGGCGGCGAACCCCAGCGGGCTAGCCGCCTCCATCGGGCGCAAGAAGTACGGCAAGGCCCGGTTCCAGAAGGCCGCTGCGAAGGCGCGCGCCAAGAAGGCCTGAGGCGCACTTGACACCGCCGCCCGTTCCGTGTATAGGTTGGGAGACGAACAACAGACTCAGGGCTATCGGCGGGTAGCTCCCGCCTGAGACAAGGGCCGACCCTCTCGGTCCGCCGAGCGCAGAGAGAGGGGCACGAAGAGGGCGTGTGACTCCCCAGCGGGGTCCGCGCCCTCTTCTGCCTCTCTCGGACCAGCGGAGCCAACCGCCCCTCGGGGCGTGTCGTGGTGAGCGCGCAAGCGCAAGCGTTGGAGGCCAGTGATGCCAGACCCCACCCCTGCCCCGGAGGGCAATCCGGGGGGCGCACCTCCGGCACCCGCAGCCGGCACACCCCCAGCGGGCGACGCAGCCAAGACCTTCACGCAGGAAGACGTGAACCGGATGCTCGGTGAGGCGAAGCGCGACTCCAAGGACGCCGGCGACAAGGCCGGTCGCGCCGCAGCGCTCAAGGAGGTCGAGCCCGAACTCGCCGAACTTCGGCAGTTCAAGGCCGACGCCGAGGCGGCGAAGCTGACTGAG
>Ga0194113_10007928_pt1 | contig 13145 bp, 11 predicted proteins | sample TA2MahC200mmetaG_FD_146193 | JGI IMG/M metagenome (GOLD analysis project Ga0194113, IMG submission 146193) | Freshwater microbial communities from Lake Tanganyika, Tanzania - TA2015017 Mahale Deep Cast 200m | ecosystem: Environmental > Aquatic > Freshwater > Lake | place: Tanzania: Lake...
GTCAACGCCCTGCGGCCAGTACACCCCGAATACGCGCTGCATCGGACGGTCCGTCCAGATATGCACCTGGCGGACAGGCCCAATCGCACCGTCGGCGATAAATTCCTGAATCAGCCGCGTTTGTTCGGACGCCTGTCCCTGATTGCCCATCTGGGTGGCGACTTTCATTTCGGCCGCAACCTTGCGCATCAGGCGGGTTTCCTCGACCGTATGCGTCAGCGGCTTTTGGCAGTACACGTGTTTTCCCATCTTCATCGCCGTCAGCGCGATAAGTGCGTGCGTATGGTCAGGCGTGGCGATTACGACCGCGTCGATGTCGTTCTGTTTGTCTAACATGTGGCGGAAATCACGATATCGCTTGGCCTGTGGAAACATCTCGAATGTCCGTGCGGCGTAGCGGTCGTCCACATCGCACAAGGCCGCGATATTCTGAGAACTGACGCTGAGGGTGTCCGAATGGCCTTTGCCGCCGATACCGACACAGGCGATATTCAGTTTGTCGTTGGCGGAGGGCTGGTTCGGGTCGCCCAAAACGCTCTTTGGAACGAAGGTGAAAAGCCCAACAGCGGCGGTTTGTTTGATGAGACTTCTTCTTGAAAGCGTGCCGGTTTTAAACTCAGACTGTGACATTGCATGTTTCCTGTATTGAAATGATTTCGTACTTTTCAATTCACATCCCCCGTTTAACCGCTTGGAAACCACCATCTTCTCCTCTCGGATCCAAGGATTCTACGGCAATCCGCCCAAACAGTCAAGAGCAGTTGTTTTGTATTTTTTCCTTTTATCTGCGTAAGCTGTGGTTTCTCTTTTATGACTCAATACAGTCCTGCGGTTTCCTCCTGTCGTCCATAATTCACAAAAAAGTACCTCAGCGCGTCAATCGGGTGGTCATACACCCCGTCCTTGTCCGGCGTCTCGCCCCCGCACGGCGGATAATGATAACACCGCATCGCCTCAATCAGCCGCTGGCACTTCGGACTGATCACCAGCCGGCTCTTCCCATCCCCGGCCTTCAGCGCCCGACGAATCAGCTCAAGCCCTTCCAATACCGCACTGGGCCTGTGTTTGCATCGAATCCCCATCGCCGCCAGCTCCCGCACCGCGCTGGTCCCCGTCACATCATTCCGGCACGCACCCGCTGGGTCGCAAAACGTCATTATTTCCTTTGACCCACCCCCAGGCGTCCGCCGCAGCACCTCCGCTCCGTTCTCCGCAATCATCGCCCGCGTCTTCATATACTCATCAATCACGCGCACCCCGCCCGCCGCATCTGCCTGTATCCACAAACACACAAACGGATTCGAATACCCGAAATCCATCGCCCGGTACAGCGGCAGATTCGCATCATACCCAACTTCCGCAATGTGCACCCTCGGTTCAAACTCCGCAAACACCACATTGTCCAGCTTTGGCCGCAGGCACAGCATCTCCGTCTCAAACGCCGCCCGGCTGCTCCGCCGCATCTGGTCGATCACATCGTCAATCCGCAGATGTCCCGCCGCACGCTTCGCCCGCCCGCCACAATCACCCCACAGCACACATTGCGAACAGCTTCGCTCCCCGCATCGCTCAATCGCCTCCCACACGCACCACCGAAACAGTTTCGTCACAGATGAATTCATAGCTGTAGGGTGGGTCATTGACCCACCAAAATTTTCACCATGTCCCGTCGCATCAATCAGCTTCCGCATAATCCCGTACGGCTGGTGCATCGTGCTGAACACCTCCAGTGCTCCACGAATCCGCGAGTCGCTTTTGGTAATAAACTGCGCCGTCGCATACACCTCCGACCGAAACAACTCCACCTCATCGCACCGCAGCTTATGAATATGCCGCCCGCGCACACTCCGCGCCGAATGCGACAGCACCTCCACATCCGACCCGTTGACAAACCGGCACTTCCCCTCGTTGGCCTTGCCCCGCACAAACTCCGCGAATCCGCCCTCGACATAATCGCGCAAATAATCATACATTCGGCACGACTGGTCCAGCGACCCCGCCAGTATCCGCGTCTTGCACCCCGGCTTAAAAATACTGTCCAGCAATGTCGCCGCCGCCGCAAGTTTAGTCTTCCCGCCGCCCCGGCCCGCCCACACAATACAATCCGCTGTCTCATTTCGCGCCGCCGCCTCCGGCAGACCCGCAAAATCGCAACTGTACGAATGCCACAGATAATCCAGTGGCGCATCATGCCCCTCGCACACCGCGCACCCCGGCACATCAATCCCCAAAAACACCTTCACATACCGGCGCAATTGCTCCCGCGACCTCGGCCGCCGCCGTCGAATCTCCTCCAGAACAGAATAAATTCTCGCTTTGTCATTCCCGCGCAGGCGGGAATCCAGAATACGTATGCGCATAAATGCTCCTTCCTGTAATAATCATTTTATAATCATCAATCCCCCGGCTGGGTGGTACGCTCAAGCGTATTTGTCGCGTCGAAGCGCAGCGAAGACAGAAGCTTGCCCATGAACGAAACCAAAAATCGTCAATCTGCAATTCCTCTCCACTCGCCTTTTCCCCCCACAAAAAAATGCAATATCTTGCTTTCTCAAAGAGTCCTGCTTGTATAGTATAGATTGTCGTTAATGAAATCTTAATATATAGGAAAGGACTGGAGATGAACAAACTCAAATTAACTGTGGCCGTGTTGATTCTATGTTCTTTTACCGCAACGCTTTACGCCGCCGATGCACAGGCCTTCTGGCCGAACTGGCGCGGCCCCGAATTTACCGGCGTCGCCCCCGGCGCAAACCCCCCGACAACCTGGAGCGAAACACAAAATATCAAATGGAAAGTCAAACTCACCGGCGACGGTTCCGACGGCAGTCCGATTGTCTGGAAAGACAAAATCTTCTTCCAGACCGCCGTCAAGACCGACCAGCCCGCAAAAGAAGCCTCAAGCGTAAGCGCGGGGATAGATCGCAGTCTCCCTGTGCCAGAAGAGCCGATTTCCCAACCCCTGATAACAGCCGCCGAAATGGCCCCGCCACCGCCCGGCGGCCAGAGGGACCGGGGTCAGCAGCGCGCCGGCGGCATGGGCATTCAGAACCCAACCAATATCTATCAATTCAACCTGGTCTGTATGGATAGGAACACAGGCAAAATCCTCTGGGAAAAAACCGCCCGCGAGGCCCTCCCTCATCAGGGTCACCACCCCGACCACGGCTTCGGTTCGTTTACGCCAGTAACCGATGGTAAATTCGTCTGGGCTCAGTTCGGCTCACAGGGTATGTATTGCTTTGACTTCGACGGCAAACTGGTCTGGAAGAAAGACCTCGTCCAGATGAAAACCCGCTTCGGCGAAGCCGGCTCGCTGGCAATCGCAGGCGACGCCGTCATCGTTGTCACAGACAATGAAAACGAATCCTTTATCTGGGCCTTCAATAAAACCACCGGCGAAACAATCTGGAAAAAACAGCGAGATGAACAAACAACACACGCCACTCCCCTGGTCCTGACTGTCAACGGCAAGATGCAAATCATCGTCAGCGCCACCAATAAGATTCGCTCGTATGACGCCAAAACAGGCGAGACAATCTGGGAATGCGGCGGCATGACGCAAAATGTCATCCCTACACCGGTTGCCGATTCCGAAATGGTCTTCTGCGCCAGCGGCTTTCGCGGCAGCAGCTTAATGGCCATCAAACTCGGCCGCACCGGGGACCTGACCGACACCGACGCTGTCGCATGGCAGGTCAAGGAAGCCGCGCCCTATGTCCCGTCGCCGATTCTGTATGACGGCAAGCTCTATGTCTTCTCGGTCAACGACGCGATCCTGTCCTGCTACGACGCCAAAACCGGTAAAGCGTTTTATGCCAAACAGAAACTCGACGAGATGAAAAAAATCTATGCCGCACCCGTCGGCGCCAACGGCAATGTCTATTATGTCGGACGCAACGGAGTGACGTATGTCCTGAAAAACACTGACAAATACGAAGTCGTCTCCATCAACAAACTCGACGACGGTCTTGACAGTACACCTGCCGTTGTGGATAACGAAATTATCCTCAAAGGCAAACAATACATGTACTGCATCGCCGAAAAAAAACAATAGCGTGGAGCGCAAGCGACACGATTTTTTTATGTAGCACAGCCGCCCCCGGCTGTGAAATTTCAGACTTGGTGCCATGCCCACGCTTGCGTGGGCATGTTTTTTTGTAGCATAGCCGCCCCCGGCTGTTTTTATTTTTCAATCATCAATCGCCTGCCCTCCCGCCATAAACTCCAATATCTTCTCCGCCTGCTCATCGCTTATCTCAACGGTCGGAGCCGCAATCGTCTTGTCTTCCCCATCCTGTACCGACAACTTCAAAATATCTAAACACGCCTTCCGCCCCGTCTCTCCATCGGACTCCGCCAGCTTCGCCAGCTTTTCCGCCGCCGCGGGCGCCGATTGTGCCAAACGTATCTGACTGTTCTGCCGCGACGACTCTATCCGCGCATTCATCTCATCCACAAACAGCATCTCGCCCAGCCATCGCCGGTAATCACTTCGGCGAATCTTATGCCGTTCCAGTAAGTCGAACACCGAATAGTTCCCGCCTGTAAAATCCGCCAAAAACAATTTCTGCTTCGGACTCAACTTCTTTTCCTTCATAACTTCTCCTTCCCTTGTCATTCCCATTTTTTTCTGTCATTCCCGCGACCTGTCCCGCCATAGCCTTGGCGACGGCGGATGCCTTTTTCCTTTTCTGCGTTCTCTTTTACCTCTGTGTTTCTCTGTGAACCTCCGTGGCAAAATTTATTCTGTATAATCTGTGAAAGCTGTGGCTCCAAATCGTCAATTAATTCCTCTTGCCCCAGCCCAAGACATTTCGTACAATAACGATTATCTAAAATCCGTCTTGTAAGGAGACTCGTATGGCTGACAAACTGCCCTCTGCACGGTTTCGCCGGCAATTGAAGGAACAATTGCCCCTCCTCCAGTCCGAAGGCTTGATTTCACCCCAGCAAACCCAGGCCCTCTCCGACCGCTACCGACTCACCGCCCTCGGCTCCGAAGCCACCAATACGCTACTCATGACCATTTATACCATCGGTTCGGTGCTCATCGGCATCGGCGTCATCAGCTTCGTCGCCGCGCACTGGAACGACATCGGCCGCGACACAAAAATCATCATGCTCGTTTCCGCCATGCTCGCCGCCCACATTGCCGGCTTCTGTCTCTGGCGGCTTCATGGCGGGTATCCCAAACTCGGCCACACGCTCGTCCTTTTGGGCACGCTCATCTTCGGTGCCAACATCGGCCTTATCGCCCAGATCTTCCACATCTCCGGCAATCCCGAAAATGCCTTTATGGCATGGTCGCTCGGCGCCGTTGTTATCGCCTATGCTCTACGCAGCGTCCCCAACGCCGTACTCGCCGTCGTTCTTGCCATCATCGCCGTGTTTGCCGGCGCATCACATTCGCCGCACTATACGCATGCGTGGTTCCCGCTGGCCGCGATAATTCTTTTCGTCCCCTTTATCTATTACACAAAATCCCGCTGGACGCTGTGCTCAGCCTTACTCCTCCTGACACTGGCGCTTCCCTATACCTTCGCGCGAAAAGGCGGCGGCGAATTCAGCACTGTCTCCGGTGCCTCTCTTGCCGGCGTTCTGTTCTTTGCATGGGGCACACTCAGCCGGCAAAAGGAACGCTGGTCTTTCATCTCGCCCCCGGCATGGACGTTTGGCGTCATCGCCGCATCTTTCGCTTTATACTTATGTTCATTCTTCGATTTTTGCAGAAATCTTCTGCCTCACTGGCAAATGTCTCCATTCACCTCTTTCTCAACATTTTCCGTAGTCGCCGTGATACTTCTGATTGCCGCCGCGGCCCTCTGGCTGTTTTCACTTACCAAAACCGGCACGATCATCGTATTTCTTCTGCAGGCTGCGACGGCGTTGACACTCATTCTTGCCGCCGCGCTGCCGTGGTTTGTTCAGCCCTATACCATAGCGTTTTCAGCCAATCTGCTTTTAATTCTGCTGATTATCCTGCTGTTTTGTGCGGCGTTTGCCTGTGAAGACCGCCGCGTCTTCTGGGCCGCCGTCCTCCTGGCCGCGCTGCTCATCCTCGGCCGGACAATCGAATACGAAACCGAACTGCTCATCAAAGCCGTCATCTTTACCGCCTGCGGCGTCGGCATCATCGTCGCCGGCGTTCTCTTCGAACGCTTCCTCAAATCAAGGAGGGCTGTCTAATGACTAAAACAAAAACCACATTCCTGTTTCTCGCCGCCGTCATCGTGCAGTTGGCCATCCTCGCGCTCGTCCCGGCCAAACAAATTTATGCCCGCGCGACCGGCCGGCTCATTACGCTCAAAGTCGTCCCTGTGGACCCCTACAACATCCTCAGCGGACACTACATGACCCTCGGCTACAAAATTGCCCAAATGCCCTCTGACCCGCGGCAGCTTGATGGAAGACAAATCCCCGTCTATGTCGTCTTGAAAGAAGACCCCAACAAACTCTGGGTCGTCGATTCAGTCAATAAGCAGAAGCCGTCGTCCATCCCGCCCGATAAATTACTCATTCGGGGCCGAACCTCTTACCGTGGAATCGAATACGGCATCGAAGCCTTTTTCGTCCCCGAGGATAAACGCGAAAAAATCGCCGCCGACTTCCGCGCCAACCAGAACAATGCCCGCGCCGAGATCAAAGTGGACCGCTTCGGCAATCCCGCCCTGATAAAACTCCTCCTCGGCGACAACACTTACGAATATTAAAAAGCGGAACAAATAATTAGGGTGGGCCTATAGCCCACCCTTTTCCCTAATCTGCGTAATCTGTGAAATCTGTGGTTCCTTTTTTATGTACTCGCCTTAACCTCCGTCACAATTTTCCGCGTCTCCGCCGATTGTCCCGCCTGCGCATCCTTAAACGCTGCCGCCTGCGACGGACAATTTTCCTTGAACAACTCATTACCCTCTATGATTTCCTTTAAGGCTTTGGATTTCTCCCGCGCCTGCTTCAAAAACTGCGTCGCTCGAATCCCATATACCCCGCCCAACAATCCCGCCAGCCCGATGCCCAGCTCCATCGCGCCGTCGGCCATCTCCCACATCCCCGGCCGCTCCATACTCTGCTGATACGCCGTCGCCGCAATCGCCGTCTCTGTCGCAAATCCTTCCGATGGGTGCCATGGCCACGCTTGTGTGGCCATGCTGGAATCTCTCGGCATCCCGTAATCCGCCACAAACGCCCGGCTTTGCTGGCTCGCCAATCCCGTCAATCCCTGCAACTGAGGCGACGTCTCTTCCGCCTTTGCCTGTGCCGCCGCCAGCTCCGTCACCCGCCAGTGCAGGTATGCATTCTGTTTCTGCTCTTCCTTTGCCGCAAACCGAAACCCCTCGCACCCGCTCAGCACCACACACACCGCTAACACAACCACACACAATACCTTCTTCATAAAACTCCTTCCTTTCTTTGAATTAAAAATAATAAAAATGGTTTTGTACAAATTCCGCGATACAACCCCGTCGTCTCCAATTGTATCTCTTTCTCTAATCTCAAATTTTTTCAAGCTTCTCCTTAATCATCAATTAACAATCAGCAATTTACAATAAAAACACCCTATTAACTTGTCAAAGAATCCCCCGATGATGTCGCAAGCCGTCCCCCCGAAAGAACCTTTAGCCCTGAGCCTGCCGAAGGGGAACATGAGGGAGCTGTTTAATCAGCTATACGCCCTTGGCGGATTCCTTAGTTTTGCCTTTTAACTTTTGAATTTTGATTTTCTATCGTCCTCAGCCTGTACTCCTGTGCCGTTGTCCGTTCCTGCAATTGCTCCATCTTCTCGCAGAATTTCTCCTGTGCCGCCAAAAGCTGCTTCACATCCCGTCCGAGTAAATCCAATTGCCGCTGCAAATTCACCCAGCTTCCCACAATCAGCCCCGCCAGCATCAGCAGTTGCACCAGCGCCGACACATTCATCCGTTTATCAAATTGCCATCGATTCATTTGCATCTCCAATCTTCAATCGAAAATCGACAATCGTCAATTCTCACTCCCTCACCAATCGCACGCTCCCGCCGAGAATCACTTTTTCCGCCGCGCCGTCGTGTTCCACATCCAGCGTAATCCTCGCCTGGCCGCGAGCCTCTTTATAAAGACCCATATAATAATCCCGCTTCTGCGCATAGGTCTTTTTCTCGTCTTCCGTTCCGCCCAGCGTCCCAAACACCATCGCCAGCACGCGATACGCGCTGAGCAAATGCAGCGGCGTCGCATCGCAAATATCCTCCACGCCGTAAGTCGTCTCCGCCATACCCGGCCGCAGCCCAAACCACCCGGCGATTTCAACCAGTGCCTCCGCCGCCTGCGGCGCAAACGTCACAATGCGATAAATCAGCCCGGACGCCGTTCCCACTGCAATCGGCGCCTGCTCGGCATCGCTGCGAACGACGGAAATCGTAAGCTGCGTCGCCGAATCGACGGAGACAATCTCATAAGTCGCGTTAATCGTTCCGTCTAAACTCTGCAGAAAAATCACGCCCCCGGCCGTCGCGCCTTTATTGATAAAATCGCCGCCCGCCGCGCTGAAACTCGTGCCGCTGACAACCCCATTCGTTCCCTTGCCAAGAACCTGCCCGCCAAAAATCACCTCCGCAAACAGCCCCGGCTCAAACTTCACCAAATCCGCATCTCTCGAAAACAATTCCATAATCATTCTCCTTATTTTGTCATTCCGGATTTAATCCGGAATCCAGCTTGTAGGTTGGTGGTTTCCACCCACCTTTTTAGCCCTTTAGGGCGACATAATATAGCCACGGGCGTCAGCCCGTGGTTAAAGAACAGTAGATACATTCAAGCCCCCGCAGGGGGCGGTATATTCTTCCAACTTTTTTTATCTCTGTGTAATCTGTGAAATCTGTGGTTTTTCAGTACCATAGAAAAAGGTAGGGTGGGCTTTAGCCCACCGCCACCTAAAACTAAGAACTATCCTTTGTTCAGCCCCTTGATCAATCCATGGGCGGCTTCGTTTTTCAGCTCCAGCGTGTATTCGCCGATCAGTTCGCCGCACTCATAATCGCCCGCCGACGCCAGCGGCTTAAAGTGAAAACTCCGACCCGCCAGCGGCAATACGCCGATGCGCGAAGAATCCAGCAGCAAAACCATATCCTGCGGAATCCACCGTGTGGCGATGATGCGGCACACGCCGAAATCGGACTGGTACAGACTTACCATATCGCGGTACGTGGTGTCGTCGGCGCCATAGCTGCGCGAACCGGACAAAAAGGCGTTGATTTTGCGCTTTTGATAACCGTTGACGACAATCAGGTCGATATGGCTGTTGCTGTTCTCCCAGATTTTTCGCAGCACGTAATTGATTTTGGTCTCATCAAGGTCCGCGCCCGTCGGAAAACCCGACTGCCCGACAGAAAACGCATGTGTTGCAAGATGCGGAATAATCCCCTTCATTGTCCGACGCACCGCGTCGCTGCCCTGTGGATTGGCAGTCGGCTGACCGCCGTTGATGACCGTGTTTTCCAGGTCGCGCAGCATCTCTCGCAGCCGTTCCTGTTTCTGGTAATCTAGTTCATCCGCAAGCCCAAGCTGATTGGCCGCAAGGTCCGTCCCGCTGACTTCGACCGCCGCAGTGAAAATCTGTGTGTAGTTGCTTTTCCGGCTCCGGGTGGTGAACCGCACGGCCGGCTTGTCCGCTCCTTCGAGAGCGGCGTTGCCCAGAATGTTGACGGTCTGCAAATCAACCAGTGCCTGCGGGGTCGTACCCGCGTACCCCCGAACGACCGTCAGCGTATTACCGCTGACATTCGTCACCAGCATCAATTCACGCGACCCCTCGACCTGAATCTGGTCGCCGATACGAAACCGGCTGCCGTATGCAACGTCAAACTGCGTGTCCGTCGTGGGATTGACAATAGAATCATCGTCAATACTGTCTTTGTTCGGCAGCAGTTCGTCCTCCAGCCACTGGTGATACGTGCTGTGGGCCGCCCGCATCGGGTCGCCCAGCGCATCCAGCAGCGGCGTTTCATATGGCGAAATAATCCCAATCAAATCCGATACATCTTCCGCCAGTTCCGGAAGATTCACGCCCGCCGAATATGTCGCTTTTCCTGTAAATGCCATAAATAATTTCTCCTTCCTTAATTTTGATTTTTAACTTTTGCCTTTTGATTTTCGATTTCATCGACGCAAAAATGGCATTGTCATAGTTTGCTTTACTGCTTTTAATGTAGTCTGCGTCTTGCCTTCATATACTCCATCAGTTCCGTTCTGCCGGCCGTTTGCGCCGCCTTGCTTGCGGCATTCTTCAGGCCTTGCCGTGTCGCGGCTGATTTGTCTTTCATCCCGCGCGTACGCGAAAAAGCGGTTGTGTCGGTCAGCGTCTCGAACAAGTACGGCTTGTCCCGCCGCAACTGCTCGATGACTTTATCCGTATCGGCCTTTTCATCGCCTGCCAGCCTGTCTTTGACAACCAGCAGAGCCGTGTCTGCATCCGCGGCCCCGGCCGCAAGAAGTTTCTCTTTGAGCGTTTGCTCTTTTTGTGTCTGCGAAAGCCGCTGCTCCAGGTGCGTCTTCTGCGTTTCCATTTCCCCCAGTTTTCGCTGTGCCTCCGCAAGCTCCTTTTCTGCCGCCTGTGCCCGTTTGCGGTACCGAATCGCTTCCGCCACCGGCACAAATTTCTCCTCGCCCATACTCGTGTCCTCCGACACACTCTCGACCTTCAGGTCAACTTCTGTCATAATCATTTCTCCTTTCTGAATCTTTTTTGAGTAAACTTTATCTTTTATTGACACGATAAGTGCCATGCCCACGCTTACGTGGACATGTTTTTTGGGTAGGGTGGGCCGTGCCCACACGGACAATTTTAACGTTGTTTTCTTGTAGGCTGGGTGGTTTTTCTTTTGTCATTCCGGCGAAAGCCGGAATCCAGTTACGTAGAATGTTTCCGTCTGTTCTTTGGAATTTTGGTAATTAGAATTTGTTTGGGATTTTGGGCTTCGAATTTCGGATTTAACTTTCCTTTATCTGTGTAATCTGCGAAATCTGTGGTTCCTCAGTTTTGCCTTTTTCCTTTTACCTTTTTACTTGACATCGTATCCCAGCTCTTTCAGAACCTTGTCGCTCGTTACGCCCAGCTCCAATTTGAGTTTCGCCTGCTGAAGTTTTTCCGACTCATCCTCCGGCAGCGGATTTGGAAAAACAATATCCACTTCCCGCTCTTCGGGGCTTGTTGCATAAATCCCCGCCCGATCAAGAATCTCCAGAATCATCCGCCCGATACATTTAACCCCTTGGCTGTAGCAGAATTGCTTCCGCGCCGTCTTGGTCAGCATCCCCATAAACGTCATCTTCAATGCCATCCCGCTGGTCAGGTTGCCAAGTTTGTTTTTCAGCACGCCCGCCACCACCGGCGTTACGCCGCTGATTTTGTCCATCGCCTCACGAATCTCGCTGATATGCTCACTCTCGCTCGGCGAGGCGCCGTCGCCGCCGAACTCCTCAATCGTTGCGTCCAGATTGTCCGTGCACCACATCCGCCCCGGCGCCACGGGCTTATCCTGCAACCCTTCCAGCCCCTTAAGAAGATACATCTTAAATGATTGAAACGTCAACCGGCTGGCCCGGTCGGAAAGCCGTGTGTTCAGCTCATCCTGCAATCCCAGAAGCTGCTCCACGTCGCTCAACCCCTCGTAAAAATAAGGCTGAGCCAGATTTTGAATATGAACGACCGGCACAAAACCGAATGGGTTGACCGATTGCGACACCAACTCAAAATTCTCATACCGCTGCCACGCCGTCGCCCCGATAACCTCCGTCACCGCCGTCGTCTTGCGTCGCACGGAAATTCCTTTGTTGCGAACCAGCCGCATCACAAAATTATCTTGCCGGCTGATTTCATTCTGGGCCTGATGGAAATGCTGAATGTAATACTGAATCCGGCGATAATCATTTTCATCCAGGACCGGCAGTGCCCGCGGAGCTTCTATCAGTTCCAAATCGATAGTCGCTGCCTGATGCAGGGTGTACTGAAATGAATCAGAAGTGAGACGAGAGGTGCCGGCCGGTGTCTGACCGGCAAAGCGGGATAGAATAGCTTGACTTGGCCTGACTAAGCAATCCACAAAACCATAGACGCTCCCGAGCACCGCCATATCCTGGTAAAAGCCGTATCCGCCGTTGGCATCGACCACAGCTTTTAATATCTGTTCGATTTCTCTGCGCCGCTGCGCATCCGACGACCGGCTGACTAATTTAACGCCCTTGCCGAATAAAAAATCCACCATCACGTTAATCCGCCAGGTGATGTCGTTTTCAATCACCACTTCCTTGCGCCGGATATCGCTCAGCTTTTCACCCGTCTCTAAGCCGCCGTCCGCCGAATAGACGACCCCCGTGATCCGCGAAGGCAGACCGACTTCCTGTGCCTGCATATAGGTTCGTGCCGACTCGGAAAGTTTTGCCGTTCCCCCGACGGGCGCAGTCGGATTCTGGTAATATTCCCATAGCCGCAGAAAATGAGCATGATTCTCCGGCCATCGTTCATCAATCAGCCACCTGACAAAATCCTCTTTCAGTTGACCGTCGCCGAAAATTTGAAAATCAAACGCCATCTGAAATCTCCTTCCTTAATTCAATTTTGTCACTTCAGTTTTCGATACCTTCACATACCCCATCGACTTGCACGGCCGTGTCGGAAAAACCGAAATATTTAAGGGCAAAAAAGACGTAAGTCCTGTATTTACAAGGAGAAAAAATTTTTCATTTTTCCTCAATGCAGCAAAATAGTGCTATTGTAAATGTTCCGATGTGGAGATGACGGATGCGGATTCCCGAAAACACGCCCGGCAGTTCTAAATATAAGATGAGAATAGAGATAAAGAAAACAGCTAAACCAAAAATATATTGATGGCATTCAAGTAATAGAAGCAAAAATCAGACGTTGCGTACATTTTTCTGGTTTCGCGGTTTTTAGATAACCCAATATATAACAATTGGTTATGGATAAAAAGATGAAAAAATAATCGCAGAAACCCAAAATTTCAGCAGGCTCGAATGGCCGCCCCCCCCCCTTGGTTCACCCTATGGCCGGATAATATAATGGCCCCATCAATGGGGCACGAGGAATTAACACGGTTTTGGAGGATGGAGATGTGTCTGTTTTTTTCTGACCCCGAAGGGGTCAAATA
>Ga0194113_10007934_pt1 | contig 13136 bp, 7 predicted proteins | sample TA2MahC200mmetaG_FD_146193 | JGI IMG/M metagenome (GOLD analysis project Ga0194113, IMG submission 146193) | Freshwater microbial communities from Lake Tanganyika, Tanzania - TA2015017 Mahale Deep Cast 200m | ecosystem: Environmental > Aquatic > Freshwater > Lake | place: Tanzania: Lake...
TCCGGACGGTATCATTCAACCAAACCCATGAGGGCAGCCACCGAGGAATTCCAGGCGCCTAGAGCAGGAACCGTACAAGCCTTGAAACGTTTGTTCGGGGAAATGAAACCGTACAGTTTCTTATTGATCGGAACCATTCTCTTGGCCATCGTTCTTGCAGGAACTGCTCCACTAAGACCATGGTTGATTCAACAAGCGGTGGACGGGCCCATGACCCGGAAGGATTTGGCCAGCTTGGCCCAATACGGATGGATTATTTTGGCTTTGTTGCTGGCGGAATCCGGTCTAAGGTATCTCTTTGGTTTGTGGAGTGTGCAATTGGGACAGTCCGTGGTCAAAGATTTGCGACGCAAGCTTTATGAACATTTAACACGTTATCGCCCAAGTTTTTATGAATCCAGATCGGTAGGCGCCTTGGGAAGCAGGGTGATTAACGATTTGGAGGCCATCGCCGAATTGTTTGCCCAAGGCTTCTTGACCATGGTTGGAGATGTCTTGCAGTTAATCGTGATTTTATCGGTGATGCTTTATACCGATTGGCGACTCACCTTGGTCAGTTTGATGGTTATGCCTTTGTTGTTATGGGTAACCTGGTGGTTCAAAGAAAAAGTTCATGGCTCATTCACCGAAGTTCGATCTCGAACCTCTTCGTTGAATTCCTTCCTCCAAGAACGCCTTAGCAATTTGCAACTCATTCCCCTGTTTCATCGCGAAGAGGAGGAGAACCGGGCCTTCCAAAAAGAAAACCAAGGTTTGGCCGAAGCGCATCTGAACGGGGTTTGGTATTATTCGGTGTATTTTCCCGTGGTCGAAGTTCTTACGGCCTTGGCCATGGGATTGATGGTTTGGTACGGAGCCGTGAGGGTGCAGGACGGGGCCTTGTCCACAGGGGTCTTGGTGGCCTTTCTGGTTTATATCAATCAGTTGTTCAGGCCATTGAGGTTGTTAGCGGACAAATTCAATTCCCTGCAGATGGGCATTATCGCATCCTCAAGGGTTTTTCAGTTGATTGATTTGAAAGCTTGGCCTGCGGAAACCAATGCAGCAGCGGATCAACCCACACAGGGCATCGATATACAAATACAAAACTTAAATTTTGGATACCAAAAGGATATCCGGGTCCTCCACGATATTCAATTGCATATGAAGCCCGGAGAAGTTTGGGCTGTGGTGGGGAGCAGTGGAAGTGGCAAATCGACCTTGGCCCAAATGCTGGTCAGATTTTATGAACCCGAATCAGGGCGGATTCTCTTGGAGGGTTTGCCTCACACGGAATTAACCTTGAGGCAACTTCGAAGGCGCATTGTTTACGTTCCCCAAGAACTCATTTTCTTCAGCGGGACTGTTTTGGATAACATTATTCTTCATGATCCTGGCATCACCATGGAATTGGTGGAGCTCAGGGTCAAGGCATACAATCTCCTTGATTTTGTAGAGTCCTTGCCGCTGGGTTTGCTGACCTCGGTGGGGGAAAAGGGGGCTGGGCTTTCCGCCGGTCAAAAGCAATTGGTGGCCCTGATCCGTGCTTTGGTAAGGCAGCCTGACCTCCTCATCCTGGACGAAGCCACCGCATCGGTGGACTCGGCAACCGAAGCCCAAGTCCAAAGGGGTATCGAGGCCTTTGTTCAAGGCCGTAACGCCTTGCTTATCGCCCATCGAATGTCCACTTTGCGGTTTGCCCACCGAATTTTGGTGATGAAAGATGGCCGTATCGTCGAAGAAGGAACCCATGCCGAACTATTGGCCCTGAATGGGCACTTTTCTAAACTGAGCCAAGGTCAACATTTGGGCGATTGGCTTGTTACTTCGCAATAACCAAGCAATCCACCTATTCCCATGAAGTCTAACCTATTTCTTTCGCCTATGATTTCTTTTTCTCGAACTGCTTTGCTTCAAATCACCACCATCCTTGGCTTGATGGCATCTGTTGGGTTACCCCTGTCGGCCGTGGCGACCACCAACGGGCATGGGGAAACACGCTCCTTGGTTGAGGTGGAGGGCCATTCCAATTGCGCCACCCTCAAGGGAGCGAGGGCTGGGATCGAAATGCGAAACCGTATGAGCCTCTCCGCATCGGCAATGAACCGGGGCGGGGATACCTACGATATCCATCATTACCATTTCAACTTAGCCTTGACTAATACCTCCACCGCGATTGCAGGGGATGTGATGTTTCGTTCGACTGTGACCTCGCCGGTCATGGATACCTTTTGGTTTGAACTGAGGAGTTTCATGAACATTGATTCGGTGCAAATTAACGGAACCCGTTACCTGCCCTCTGCTCTTTCCAGGTTGAATGACGTGGTCCGTGTTCCTTTGCTTAGCAATTTGGATGCGGGAATGCAGGTGACCTGCCGAGTCTTCTACCAGGGGACCCCGCCGAGCGGTGGCTTCTTCAGCGGGGTAAGCTCTGCGGTTTCACCGACCTGGGGGGTCAATGTGACTTGGACTCTTTCGGAGCCTTTCTCAGCCCCGGATTGGTTTCCCTGCAAACAGGATCTTTGGGACAAGATTGACTCGGTTTTCTTTGACGGTACCAGCGTTGCGCCTAACAAGGTGGCCTCAACGGGTTTGCTTATCGGGGTCGATACGCTGACCAACAACAGGCGCAAATACAAATGGAGAAGCCGTATTCCAATGGCCTTCTATTTGATGGCCTTTTCGGTAACCGATTATATCGAGCACCTGAGTTGGGCACACCCCACCGCCCTGGCCAATGATTCGGTGCTGATTCAACATTGGATTTACAATGCCAACAATTCATCAGGGACCTCCTGCCTCAATTTTAACCGAACTGCATTGAACAGCACCGGGGCGATGATCGAGAATTTTTCGGACCTCTTTATCCTGTACCCCTTTCATACCGAAAAATACGGTCACATGATGGCCCCCTTAGGGGGTGGGATGGAGCACCAAACCATGAGCACCATGGGGAGCTTTGGGATGGATTTAATCGCCCATGAATTGGCGCATCAGTGGTTTGGGGATATGGTAACCTGCGCGACTTGGAATGATATTTGGTTGAACGAGGGTTGGGCTTCGTATGGTGAATACCTCCACCGTCAGTATGTTGTTTCCCAAACATCGGCCAGCGATTGGATGAACAGCACCCACAACTCGGCTCGCTCATCAACCACGGGCTCGGTCTATGTCCCGGCATCAGGGGTGACGAACGTGAACAGGATTTTTTCATCCTCCTTAACCTACAAGAAAGGGGCTGCGGTACTGCACATGCTTCGCAACGAAATCGGGGACGATTCTTTGTTCTTCCCGGCCGTTAGAGAATATCTTCAAGCCAAAAGGCATTCCGTAGCTACCACGGATGAATTCCGTCAGATTATGGAACAAAGGACCTCGGTCCCTCTTCAGAATTTTTTTCAGGACTGGGTTTACGGCGAGGGGTATCCTACTTACAATATTCAATGGAATTGGCGCGATTCGGTGTTATGGCTCCAAATGAGCCAGACCGTTACCGCTCCGGCAGCGACCCCGGTTTTTCGCAACAAATTGCCGTTAGGGCTTATCACTTCCGGCCCAGGCCAAGCTCCAACGCTCATACAGGTGGAACCGGCTTTGGGCTTGCAACGAATCCGCATTCCTCGACAGGTTGCCAACGTTACCCTGGATCCTTCGAATGCTATCCTCAAAGGAACCACTTCTTCCATTTCCAGACTAGCTACCCTAGGGGTGGGTTTGGAGGAGCTTAATGTTATGAATTTCAATCCTTACCCCAATCCTGTTCAGGGTATCTTGCAGGTGGATTTAAATTCTGCTGCGGAATTGCTCCTTACCGATATAAGCGGTAGGCAAATGAACATCTTTCATGGGCATGAAGGCCAAAACCAACTCGACCTTAACCTACCATCGGGCACTTATTTTTTGCAAGCCCTTTTTCCTACAGGATTACGGGTGAGCCGTAGGATCGTCATACCCTAAACGACGCCAGGAGAGACCAGACCGCAAAAAGTAAGCTCAGGGTTTGCCCTTGGAATCTTTGCCTTGCTTGGAATCCGAGCTCTTCTTGGATTCTTTGTCTTTGCGTCCGAAGACCGATACCTGCACATACCTCCCTGGATTTTGCCGCAAGTCGGTGAGCAAGAGGTTGAGGGACTGGGTGCTTTGCTGCAAGTTGTAATACAAAGAACTATCTTTCATTAATTTACCCAAGGTGCCTTGATCGCTTTGGATTCGTTCCATGAGCTGCCTAGTGGAAGACAAGGCCAACTCTGCCTGGTTTACCGTTTGTTTGAGTTGCAAAAGGGTCAACGAATCGGAGAAGGACTTGAAGTTTTGGATGGAGGCTTTGAGAAGGGGTTGATCTTGGCGCAGATCTTCGGAAAGACGTGAAAGCTCGCTTAGGGTTTTTTGAATGGGGGCACGGCTATCACGAATGAGTTCGTTCAGGTTGCTACTTCCCTCGTCCAACTGGGCAAGGCTATGACGAATTTTGGCTTCCTCCACGGCTTCCAAAATACGGTTGAGGTTGGATAGGCTGATTTCGACTTTGTCTTTGAGCGGAGTCAGGTCCCCCACCAAATTTTCAATGAGGCTGGGAGCGATCTCAGCAGGAAGCGTATCCCGGTGCCGGTAGGTGCGATCAGCATCCTGGCCTATTTCGATTTGCAAAGCTTTGGTGTCAAAGAGGTCGGTGCTGACCAGCCTCAGCCTGGTACCCAGCGGAAGGTTAACTCGCTTGGAAACCTCCACGGTCACCAAGACAGCGTTCCGTTCGGGCAGAAGTTCAACCTCGGTTACCGTACCCGTTTTGATGCCCTTGTACAAAACGGGGGCTGCGGCCTTGAGTCCCTTCACATCATCCAATAATGAATAATAGGTGTTACGGCCCGTGAAAATATCGTCGCCTTTCAGGAAGTTAATTCCAATAAACAAAAGCGTCAGGGTCATTGTAGCAAAAAGTCCGATCCAAACTTCCTTGGGTATCTTGCGCATAGGTTGGTTTTAGGGGGAGATTTTCCTTGGTCAAGGGTTGTTCTGATGGTGGTATTGCTCAATGGCTTCAGCGATCGACAGCGAAAGTTTGTTTTGGCCTTGTTCAGAGCGCATGAATTGCTCTTCCTCGTGATGGGTGAGAAAACCCGTTTCGACAAGAATGGCGGGCATGGTGGTCCGGTAGAGCACCAAAAAACCAGCTTGTTTGACTCCCCTGCTATGGCGTCCGGTATGGTGTACGAATTTTTGTTCGATGAGTCGGGCCAATTCCAGGCTTTGTGTTCTGTAGGCGCTTTGGAACAATTCAAAAATAATGTGGGCAGTGGGATCGTTGGGGTTGAAACCGTCGTATCGCTCCAGGTAATTGCTTTCCATCAGGACCGCTGAATTTTCTCTTTTGGCGACGTTCAAGTTGGCCCCAGTGACATGCAAACCTTGGGTGAAGGTTTCTGTCCCGTGGGCTTTGACTCCGCCGCTGTTGCAATGGATGGAGACAAAGAGGTCGGCATTAAGACGATTGGCTATGCCAGCTCTCTCGTGGAGTTCGATGAATTTGTCTTCGTTGCGGGTCAGGTGAACCTGCAGTCCAGGGATTCGTTTACGCAGCTGATCGGCCACTTTTCGCGCTATTTCCAAGGTGACGACCTTTTCGAGGGAGCCTTTGCCTTTGCAACCGCTGTCATGCCCACCATGTCCTGCATCCAGAACGATTCGATGAAGGGTGTAAGCTTTGACCCCCAGGGTGGGGCAAGCAAGGCTCCAAAAGAGGCTAATCAAAGCGATTCCCCTGAACCATGTGGTCCAAAGCGACCGTTGAAGTAGTTTTGAGGTTAGATGAGGGTTAGGCATTCGGTATTGACAACTTTGCTCAGCAAATCTAGGGAAGCAGGGATGCTTCACAACCAGCATCTTGGGCAATGTTCCCCTTCATTTCGGTGGTTGGGTCTCTGCTTGGCCTTGGCCATCGCGCCTGTGCTCTGCTCTTACGCTCAAGAAACCTTGGCATCAAAGGATAGCCTGAGGGTCAAATCCAAAGATGAGCCCGAACAACCGGTGGATTACGAGGCTGCAGATTCCATCTTGGTGGATTTCATTTCTAACCAAGCCCAACTGATGGGGAAGGTCAAAATTCGTTTTGGAAGCATGGAATTGCAAAGCGGCCGGGCCTATCAGAATTGGCGAAGCAGGTCTCTGAAGGCTTTGCCGATTGCGGATAGTTTGGGGCGTATGGCCGATACCCCGCGCTTTGTGGACGGTACGCAGAGCTTTGTGGCGGACTCGATGGAATACGATTTGGTGGCAGGACGAGGTAAGATCACCGAATTGGTGACCCGTGAGGGAGAGGCCTACGTGATTGGTCGCAAAGTCCAAAGGGTATTCGAGGGGGATATGTACGTTCGTAACACCTTGTTTACGACCTGCTCCGATACTCGTCATCCTCATTTTCACCTTCAACTGGGCAAGGCAAAGCTCATCCCGGACAAGCGGATTATTGCCGGTCCATCAAGGCTGGTAGCCTTGGATATTCCTTTGCCTATCGGCCTGCCATTCGCGGTAATTCCCCTTATGCGCGGTCAGAAAGCAGGCATTTTGTTTCCAGAGTATGGGAACTCGCCGCAGTTTGGTTTTTTCCTGCGCAACGGGGGATATTATTGGCCGATTAGCCCGAGTATGGACCTTAGTCTGCGCGGCGATATTTATGCCTACGGTGGGTGGAGGCTAAACCCTACCTTGGGATATAACAAAAGATATCGTTCATCTGGTCGCCTGAACATCAACTGGAGTAACCTCCAATCAGGGGATCCCATGGCCAAGGATTTCAGTCGCCAACGAGACTTTATGGTTTTCTGGCAGCATAATCAAGATGCCCGCGCGCATCCTTACCGAAGATTGTCAGCCTCCGTGCAAGCAGGAAGCAGTAATTTTCTAAGGAACAACACGCCCTCCACCACGGACTTTTTGAATAATCAATTGAATTCATCCGTTTCATACAGCCGCTCCTTTCCAGGTAAACCGATTCAGTTAAACCTTGCGGCCAGGCATTCCCAAAACACCCAAACCAGACGCCTGCAAGTCAATTTCCCCGAGGGCAACTTGAATATCGCCAGGGTTCAACCTTTCCGAAAACGCTCCGCTATAGGGGCTGAGAAATGGTATGAGAAAATCGGTTTCACGTACCAGTCCAATTTGAGGTCTTCTTTGAATGTTGCAGATACGCTCTTCAGCCCTTCGAATGCAATTCAGAATTTGGATGCTGGTTTGCAACATAATTTACCGTTTTCGACCTCGTCCTTTCGCTTGGGGAATTTTGTACAAATCACCCCAAGTTTTGCCTACCAAGAACGCTGGACCAACCGCCGTTCGGTATTGACTTACGATACTGCGTTGGGTAAGGCCGTAGCGGATACCGAGCGTGGTTTTTTTCGTAACTACGATTATCAATTCAGCATGCTGATGAATACCCGTTTATTTGGTTTGGTTCAATTCGCCAAAGGGCCAATCGCAGCTATTCGGCATGTGATTAACCCTCAGATTTCTTTGGGTTGGCGCCCTGATTTCAGGGCTGCTCGTTATGGTTTCTACAAAACGGTGCAGGTGGATCGCCAAGGCAATACCCGTATCTACAGCCCCTTTGCGGGCTTCGGTTACGGGGTCGCTGGTGCAGGCGGTTCTGCCTCCCTTAATTGGAGCATTGATAACAACTTGGAATTCAAAACCAGGACCCAAGGCGACAGCGGTGAAGTCCTACAGCGTCGCAAACTTTTTGACTCCTTTCGCTTTGGCGGTGCCTATAATTTCAATGCCGATTCCCTGAAAATGTCTTCGATACAATGGGGTGGGAGAACCCAATTTGGTGACCGTTTCAGTTTGCTCTTCTCTGGTATTTGGGATGTTTACCAAAGGGGAGGGGATAATAGGTTAATTAACCGTTGGTTAGCATCCGAACAATGGTGGAAACCCGTGGCCCTTTCCCAGGCCAACTTTACGGTAAGCGGTGGATTTGGGGGTGCAGTCTCCGGAAGCGCTGCGTCCAATCGAATGGGGATGCCGCCACTCTTGTGGGACCGCGGAGATTCGTCGATATGGGATGACATACAGCGTTATGGATACCGTATGTTCATCGATTGGAATGTCCCGTATCGATTTAATTTTAATTACAACCTAACCTACCAGGCCCTCAACCCCAAAGGCCAGCAATGGGTACAGTCATTGACCTTCAACGGCGATCTTTCTTTGACCCGTTTATGGAAAATCGCTTTTAATTCAGGCTTGGATTTGGTTTCCCTGCAACTTACCCCAACGGTGATCAATCTGTACAGGGATTTGCATTGTTGGGAAATGAGCCTGAATCTGGTACCCTTTGGGACCTACAAGTCGTACACCTTTACCCTCAACGCCAAAGGTCAAATGCTCCAGGATCTGCGGCTGATTAGGCGGCGGAACTGGTTTGATTTGCAGCGTTAGCCTGCCTCTTGGCGTCTTTTTCTTTGCTCCCCGAGCAACAAGGTATATTCTCTGGATAATTCTCCTTTGGCCGAAGAATTTTCTCTGGCTCTGCGGAGCAAATAAGGTAAAACCTTGTCCACGGGGCCGTAGGGCAAGTATTTGGCTACCCTGTACCCTGCATCGGCCAATTCTGCTGACAGGGAGTCGCTCATTCCCAAAAGCTGGGCAAACAGGATTCGCTCACTGATTTTGGCCAAACCGAATCGTTCCATTAATTCGGTTGCCCAAACACAAGTTGAACGGTTGTGAGTCCCTAAGCACAAGAACGCAATGGGGTGTTGCAACAAAATCTCAATGGCCCGATGCGTGTCACGGTCAGTAGCCTCTTTGTCGGGTTGAATGGGATCTGGGTACCCCATTAGTCTGGCTCTTTCCCTTTCTTTTTCCATGTAAGCCCCTCGAACAACTTTGAAGCCTGGGATATAGCCTTCTTCTTGAGCATGCTTCAAACATTGATTCAAATATTCCAAACGATCATGGCGGTACATCTGCAAGGTTTGAATCACAATGGCCTTGGAGCGATTGAATTCCAACGAAGCCTCCATGACGATTTGGTCAATAGGGTCTTGAAGCCAACTTTCTTCGGCATCAATCATGATGGGGCATTGCAAATCGGATGCCCTTCGTAGCAAATTCATGACCCTACCCTTGCCACGTTGGAAGGCTTCAATTTGTTTTGGGTCGATTAAAGCGTTCTTCGCAGAGGCTTCCAAGAGGTCGGAATGGACGAGGCCGGTGACCTTGAAAACAAAGAGGGGAGTTTCGGGATGATTCACCGTAAAGGTTATGGCATCCTGCAGTTCAACCAAGGTCTCGTCCATCAATTCTTCGCTGTTCAAACTCTCCACCGAATAATCCGGGATGCTTCCAATCCCTGATCGTTGCAGTTCTGCAATTTTGGGTAAGGATTTCTGAAGGGACTCGCCCCCACAAAATTCTTGGAAAACGGTTGCACGAATAATTCCCCGTATCGGTAGGCGAAATTTCAAGGCCCATTCCGCCAAGAACCCCAGTATTTGGACTATTTTGGCCTGGTTCATGATGCCGAAGAGCCACAGTTTCCGTCGCAAGGTCTGCGGAGTCAGCTTTCGATAGGCGGGGGAGCGGTCAGGTGGTTGATTGGCGATAGGCACAGCCCAAAAATAGCCATACGCAACCTTTAGCCGTGTCGGTTGTTTCTTTGCTAAAGAATCATGGCCAACCTTAGTCCCGTAATGCTAGCAACGGAATCGGAGATATCCGAGCTAGGCATACTGCGTAAATCGGTGCAGATGGCCAACGGCGCCTCCAGGCCCTTCCTAATTGCCGGACCTTGCTCTGCCGAAACACCGGCACAAATGGAACTAACCCTCAACGGATTGTTGCCCCTTGCGCCTGATCTCATTCGGGCAGGGATATGGAAGCCTCGCACCAGGCCCAATCGTTTTGAAGGCGTTGGTGAAGAAGGATTGAAATGGGTGCGTGAATTGACCCTCGAAAGAAATTTGCGATTGGCTGTGGAAGTTGCCCAGCCAGCTCAGGCGGAGGCTGCATTGAAATTTGGGGTAGATGTTGTTTGGATCGGTGCCAGGACCACGGTGAATCCCTTCCTAGTGGATGAACTTGGCAAGGTACTGGCCGGTTCTCCGTTACCGGTGATGGTCAAAAATCCGATTAACCCGGATTTGGAACTGTGGTTGGGGGCAGTGGAACGCCTGGAGGCTTTGGGTCTTCGAGAGTTGGCCCTGGTGCACCGCGGTTTTTCTCCTTTTGAACGCAGTCCGTACCGCAACATGCCCCAATGGGAAATTCCCATAGAATTGCGTCGGCGCAGACCAGATCTACCCATGTATTGCGACCCCAGCCATATTACCGGGGATGCAAGGCTGGTTCCAGAGTTTGCGCAAATAGCTTTGGATTTGTGTTACGATGGCTGGATGCTGGAGGTTCATCATGATCCATCTGGCGCATGGTCGGATCCGGATCAACAACTCACCCCCGCCCAATTGGCAGTGACCTTGAACGGGTTGAAGCTGCGCAAAACCGATCTTCAAGATCTTGAAGAGCTGGAAAGTCTCATGGAATTAAGGCGTGAAGTGGATCAATTGGATCATGACCTGTTGACTTTGCTTAGTCAAAGGTTACAGCTCAGTCATCGCCTTGGTGAAATCAAGAAAGAATTTGATCTCCCGATTCTTCAGCCTCGTCGTTGGGAACAAATTTTGAATACCCGTACATCAGCCGGTCAGGCGATGGGTTTGGATGCTTCATTTCTTATCAAATGGTTGCAAATCATGCATCAGGAAAGTATACGTCGCCAATTGGAGGTGTACCGCCCCGATTCTCTGCAAGCGCCGAAATAGCATGGGCGCAGTGGATTGCGGATACGCGTCCATCCACCTGCTTTTATTTGGCGGATTCCAATACCGAAGCCTATGCTAGGTCTTTACTTGGTGTTATGCCTGGTCAACTTTGTGTGGTGAAAGCAGGCGAAGAGGCCAAGTCATGGGATTCCTTGTCTTCCATCCTGGAATTTCTGCTGATGCACAAGGCCGATCAGCAATCTGTATTGGTGGTGGTTGGTGGGGGTGCTTTGAGTGATGTTGGTGGTCTGGCCGCGGCTCTCTTCAAAAGAGGAATTCGATGGGTCACCGTGCCCACAACCTTATTGGCCATGGTGGATGCCTCATGGGGTGGGAAAACGGCCATCAATTTTGGAGGGGTCAAGAACAGTGTGGGGGTTTACCATTGGCCATCCCACGGGATCTACGACCTGAACATGCTGCAAACGTTGAATGAACGCCAACGATTTGATGGATGGGTGGAAATGTTCAAACATGCGATCATTGGAGATCCCACTTTGTTGGATGCGATCAAAGCCTATTGGACGGAATATGACGCAAGCGGCACTGAATCAACACGAATCATGCCACTCCCTACCCAAGCACTTATCGAATCTGCATTGAGGGTCAAAATCCGTATTGTTCAGGAAGATCCCTTCGAGAAGGACCTGCGTCGATTGCTAAATTATGGACATACCCTTGCCCATGCTTTGGAATCCTGTTCAACCCTTTTCACCCATGGGCAGGCCGTTTGGCTGGGCATGCTTTTTGAATTGCAATTGGCGGCTAAATGCGATTTATTAGCAGAGAATGAGGCGCGTCTTATTTTCGAATTTCTGAGCCTGTTGACACCGTTCAGTGGATATGCTGATGTGGTTCCCTCGAACGTCCTTACGGAATGGAACAGGATAGGGGGTTTTTTGGAACAAGACAAGAAGGTTCGCTTTGGTCAAATTACTTGGTCACTCCCTGTCATGGTTGGTCATGGCCAAGTAGGGGTTGAAATCGACACTCAGACCGTCAAGAAATTGTATGAAATTTGGTCATTGAATCCTTTTTAGAACAATTTTTCTTTACTTCAGTCTTTCCGTTAGCCTTTCCAAATCAAGTGCATCGTCCAAGCGAATTAGTGTTTTATGGTAGTCCATCTCTGCTACCCTCGGTGGTTTCATTGAATCTACCTCCGTCCAAAAGTCAGCTTATTCGGAGAATTTTCATAGGCGCCGTTCAAGGCTTGGACCATCCGATGATTGAATGGAATCCCACTTGGCCTAAGGATGTTATGGAAGCGTGGTCCTTGGTAAACTGTGCCTTATCTCGTCGCCAACAAGGTCATCACCAATCCGTTGACCATATGTGGGAGGCAGGAGAGGCAGGGGCAGTGATGCGTTTTGGACTTGCCTTTTTGGTAGCACAAGGCTGTGGGGGAATCCTCCGAGGTAATGGCAGGGCGCATGAACGGCCCATAGGAGACTTGGTTAATGCGCTGATTCTATGCGGCGCTAACATCGAATACCTGGGCGAAGCGGGTTACCCTCCCTTGAAGATTCATTCTTCATCCTTGAGGAGAAGGGATTTGTTCATGGAAGCAGGCACGAGCTCGCAATTTATCTCGGCCATGGCGATGGTTGCACCGCTATTGCGTCCGCTTGATGCGCCGCAAGAAAATGTTCCTTGGGAGATTGCATGGTCACCACAATCCTTTGTATCGAGGCCTTATTTGGCTTTGACCGTCCAAGAAATGTCGGGCTTTGGGTATTCCTTTGAATATTCCGAACATTCTCTTCGATATTTCCCTGCTGTGGGGGTTCAGGTTCAGACCTTGCTTCCTGGCTATGGTGCATTGAAGCAAGATTCAAGGCCGGTCGAAGGCGATTGGAGTGCGGCTTCTTTTTGGATTTGGCGGCATGCCGTGATTCCTCTTTGTCAACGATTGGAACTTAAGATTTTGACAAGCGAAAGCAATCAAGCAGATTCAGTGGTCTTGGACTTGTTGGCAAGGCTTGCTCCTCAGGTGTCTGCGGTCTTCAATCCGGATACTTGTACTTGGACCTTCGATTCTTTGGGCAGCAGCGCGATGCTTACCAACAATTCAGAGGAACGACCTCCTGATCGAGGACAACCAGTGTTGAATTGTGATCAAGGCCTTTGGCGAATTAAGGCCACAGATTTCCCGGATATGGTGCCGGTTTTAGCCGTTTGGGCGATTTTGTCCGGCAATGCGGTGGAAATTACCGGAATTGAGCAACTCCGCTACAAAGAAAGTGATCGAATACAGGCCTTGATGGTCAATTTAGAACTATTGGGAGTACCCCACGAAATGCACGTACCGGATGGTCTGCTGATCCGCCCCCTTGC
>Ga0194113_10007941_pt1 | contig 13129 bp, 8 predicted proteins | sample TA2MahC200mmetaG_FD_146193 | JGI IMG/M metagenome (GOLD analysis project Ga0194113, IMG submission 146193) | Freshwater microbial communities from Lake Tanganyika, Tanzania - TA2015017 Mahale Deep Cast 200m | ecosystem: Environmental > Aquatic > Freshwater > Lake | place: Tanzania: Lake...
CGAACCTCGAGCAGAGGAAGAAGTGGATCCCCTACTCCGGCGGGCGATGGAGCAAGAGGATGCTCTTCGCCTATCTGAAGGATGCCTTCCAGCGAAGGGACGAGCACGCCCTCGTCGAGCCGTTCAAGCCCCTCTTCGAGGGCCGAGAAGAGCCCGAGACGATCTCCCAGGTCATCGACATGGCCGAGCCCTACCTCCCCGCCGAAGGCGTCTATGGCGAGATGGTCTTGAACGCCGGAAAGACCGTCTACTTCTGGTCGAAAGGCTGCGATGGGATCATCGATATCAGCCCCTTCACCTGCATGAATGGAATCGTGTCGGAGGCCGTTTACCCCAAGGTCAGCCGCGATCACGACGGGATCCCGATCCGAATCTTCTACTTCGACGGGACCCAGTCGAATCTGGAGCGGAACCTCGGCATCTTCCTCGAGCTCGCGCGGACGTATCGGAAGAGGAAGCAGATCTAGTTTGATTCGGCGGTGGCGGAACCTAACCGGTCGCATCGCCACCCACGAAGGAGACAGACAAGGGACAATCACCTGAAGGAGGCCTCATGTCGTCCAGCAGGAGATCCCGTCGCTCGAGCCCTCTTGACTCCCGGCGTTGCGCCGCGTTCTTCCTGGCGACTGCTGCGCTCATCCTCTTCGCCCCTGAGATCCCGTCCGCAGATGAGGCATCTCCCATCGAGAGGTCGCTGGAGTTCGTTCTCGAGGGAGACTACAAGGCCGCCAAGAAGCTTCTCGAGGACCGCCTGAAGTCGAATCCTGGAGACGCCGGGGCGCACATCGCGCTGGCTCAGATCTTCCTGATCGAGGATGAGAAGGCCGACAAGGCAACCGAGCATGCGGAGGAGGCAGTTCGACTGGACGACGAGTCGGCCGAGCATCATCTATGGCTGGCCCGCGCCCTGGCGAGGCAAGCCACGAAGTCCGACCGCCTCGAGGACGCTGCCCCCATTGCGAAGCGCGGCTTCAAGGAGTATGAACGAGCGCTCTCTCTGAATCCGGCTGAGGTTGATGGCCGGGGTGAGGTGTTTGGATTCTATCTGGCGCACCTGACGGGGCAGGCGGAGATCTGGACAAGGCGAAGGGGCACGCAGAGGCCTTGCTGGCACACTGGCCGATGGGCGGACATGCGATGTTGGCGATGTACTACGAAACCCGTGACGGAGAGGGAAAGGGTAGAGAGTATCTCGAGGGCATGGCGGCCAAGGATCCAACAGGCGCGGCAGGCAAAGCGCTCGGTTGGTTCCTGGTGCAAAGACAGAAGAACGACGAGGCAATTGGGGTCTACCGGAAGATCCTTGAGAGGGATCCGAGCGACATGCTGGCGACCTACGGACTCGGCCGGGCCGTGTTTGCCAGCAGGCAGAACTTGGATGAGGCCGTAAGGTGCTTCCAGCGGTTTCTCGGGAAGCCCGCCCCTCCTGGACCGGTGACATGAGCGAGCGCCCACGCCCGTTTGGGACTGGTCTATCGCTTGCAGGGCAGGAAGGATCTGGCGCTTGCAGAACTCCGTCAGGCCATTCGCCTGGCGCCGGATAAGATTCAGTATAGGATGGACCTCCGCGACATCTTGAAGCGCTAGGCGTACCGGATCACCCCGGCGGCGAGTGGAGTAGATGGATTGCAGTGAAGAGGCCTCGAGCCCGAGCAGAAACTCCGCCCCGCTGGGCGGACATGGCCGCCAGCGGTCTTCTGCCCTAGCTCCCCGCTTCGCCCTCCTCGCCCTTCTCGCGCTCTTATCCATCGCCTCCATCACAACAGAGGTCCTGAATCTCGCATCGTACGTGCGCTATCGATACCTCGAGCCCGGAATCGGGGTGAGCATCGACGTCGGAGGCGGCAGATCGGGAATGCTGACCGGACAGTGGTTCGAGCCTTCGAACATCCGCCTGAGTCGTGGGGTCCGCGTGAGGTCTGTGGATGACGCCCGATCGGCAGCCCGCGCCGGCCTTGCCTCTGGCGACCTCATCGTGAAGGTGAACGGAATCGACCTCGCCAGAAAGCCGGAAGCCTACTACAGACCGTTCTCGGTTGGCCGTGAGGGAGATCGTGTCAGGATCGAGTTCGAGCGCGCCGGAGAACTCAGGGAGACTACGATCGTCCTGGAGCGTGTGCCGCCGAAGGCGTGGGGACTCTCCTTCAATCGGGTCTGGATTGACTTTGGCCCGCTCACGACCTGGGTCGTCATGGGGCCGAGGCTCATCGTTTGCCTTGTATTACTCCTTGTCGGCGTTCTCATGGGATTGCTCGGCACGGCCAAGCGCGCCGCCTTCGATCTCGCTGTGGTGGGCATCGCGCTCTCCTATGCGCTGATGCTGTCCACTTTCCCACTCATCCGCTCGATGCCGTTGACGATCTTCGCTGTGCACATGGCGGTGGACACTCTCTGCAATGCCCTCTTCTCCTTCTTCCTTCTGAGGAGCTTCGCTTCGTTCCCGCACCCATCCGGCCTTGGCCGGTTGGTCCTGCGAGCGCAGTGGGGCCTGGCCTGCGTGTTGGTCCTGCTCTCCATCGCTGACATGATCACTACCGTGCCTTACTACCTCAGCGGACCAATCCCAGGGCTATCGAGATCTCCGATCCTCCGGACGCTTGGCGGTCTGACAGGGGATCCCCTCGCTCTATTCGCGATTGTCGCCGCACTCGCCCTTCTGCTCGCGCAGAGGATAGAGACCCGCGCTGCTCGCGGGACTCGCTTCAAGGTGATCGAGTTCGGGTTCTTCGTCGGGGCGGCGGGCGGAATCCTGATGGAGGTCTATTACCTCTGGCTTGCCGGATTGAGGATGTCTCCCACCTGGCAGAAGGTCTGCTACTTCGCGGGCGCACATCTCGGCCTGCTGCTGGTCTGCGCCTTCCCGATCAGCCTCGCATACGCAGTCCTCGCGCGCAGGGTCCCGGGCCTGCAACTGATCATTCGCAAGGGCGTGCAGCACCTGCTCCTTTCGAAGGGGACCCTCGTGGTCGAGGGCCTGCTCATCTTTGCCGTCGTCTTTGGAATTCTGCGGCAAGCGACGCGAAGCGGCGTCGGGTCCGAGGGAACCGCCAGCGGCGTGGCCGTGGTCAGCGCGCTCGCGGTCGTGGGAGCGCTGGCCAAGGTGAACCGCCGGCTCATGCCCGTCATCGACCGGCGATTCTTCAAGGAACGGTGCGATGTCGGCGCCCTGCTTCTCGACCTCGGCCGTCGTCTTCCGACCATCAGGCAGCGGGAACAGATTCTCCGGCACACCGCAGCCACCGTAATGGGGGCGCTCTACCCTTCCGAGGTTTCGCTCCTGCTTCGGGATCCTCTGGCGGGGGCGTTCCGCTGCGAAGCGCACCTGACCGCCGACCAGATCGGTCATGCGGCCCAAGGGGATCGCCTCGAGGCGCAAGCGCTCCCCCGTCCGGACCTCGAGCTGCGCGAAAGTGACGGGGTAGTCGACAGGCTGGCAGGAGGCGAGCCTTGGATCGAAGTCCATCAGGAGGAATTCTCCGGATCCTATCAGGAGGAAGCAGGATCCGGTTCGCGAGATGAGGAAGCCAGGCTGAGCGACCTCGGTACCGAACTCCTCGTCTCGATAGCCGGCACTGAAGCGTTGAGGGGCATCCTGTCCCTCGGCCCGAAACTCTCGGAAGAGCCATACACGCGGGAGGACAAGGACCTCTTGCTGACGGTCTGCCGGCAGGTCGGGACTGCGCTCGAGAACGCCGAGCTGCTAGAGGTCGCCAAGCGGGAGGCGCAGCAGGCGCGGGATCTCGAGATCGCGCATCAGGTTCAACAGACCCTGTTCCCGCGCGAGTTCCCGGTCCGGCCCGGCTGGGCGTTCGCCGCGATGTGTCGGCCTGCCAGGGCGACCGGCGGCGATTACTATGATCTCCTTGAGCTTCCAAGCGGGAAGATCGCCTTTGCTCTTGGCGATGTGGCAGGCAAGGGACTCGGCGCGTCTCTTCTGACGGCCAGCGTTCACGCGATCGTCCGCAGCGGCCTTCGAGAGGAGGCGCCTGACCTTGGTCGACTCGTCTCCGAAGTGAACGAGCACCTCTACACATCGAGCGCCCCACAGATGTTCGTGACGCTGTTCATCGGAATCCTGAATCCCGATGACGGCGAGCTGCGCTACGTGAACGGAGGACACCCGCCCCCCCTTCTGATTGGGACTCTGGACACGGCGCCGATTCGGCTTGAGGCGGGTGGAACGATCGTCGGCATCATGCCGGGGGTCCCCTTCCGTGAGGAAGCGGCTCGGATCGAGAGCGGGAACTTCCTTCTCCTCTTCAGTGATGGGGTCACCGAAGCAATGGATCGGGGAGGGGAGATGTTCGAGGAGGAGCGATTGGTCATGGCCTTGGCGTCCGTCAAGGGTCGACCCGCTGCCGAGATCAAGGATGCTCTTGTCGAGGCGGTCGATCGGTTCGCATCGGGATGCGAGCAGGCGGACGACATCTCCGTCGTGGTGATCCAGAGGACCTGCTAGCCGACCGGCCCGCTTGACCCCGGCAAGGATGGCCCATTCGGCATGGCGCGAGCCCGACGAGTCATGGTATCCTTGTTCAGGCCGCGCGAAACCGAATTGCACCCGCAGGGAGGCTGACATGAAGTCCCTCGTCCCCATCGCGCTCATCGTCTCATTGAGTCTTCTCGCGATCCCGGCTTCCGCCCGCGAGCATTGCGCGACCCGGTGGTTCGACCCCGAGCGGACGGGGATCCGCCCCGTGTCCCAGCTCGACATGGTCCCGCGGCACGTGGGAGCGCACTTGATGACCCCCCCACCGGACCCGGATGTCGGGGATCACTGGCCGTGGTACATCTGGCTGCTGAACGGCTACCCGCAGGCGCTCGTCCGCGAGTGCACCGTCCGCGGCGAAGGGACCACAGTCTACGTCGTGGTCGAGGACTCCCAATGGCAGACCCGCGTCTTCCAGGACGATGTCGACGCAGTCGTGAACGCGTGGGACAACGCGAGTCTTGGAATCCACCCCGACCAGGGAATCTACGAGATCAACACGACCTACTTCGGCGCGGCTCCCGATCAGCTCGACAACGATCCGAAGATCTACGTTCTCTTCTACGATTTCGACATCGCTGCCGACGGCTTCTTCTGGTACTTCGACATGTACCCGGACGGCACGCAGCCCTTCCACTCGAACGAGTGCGAGGTCGTCTACATCAACTGCAGCGACAACGATCCGGGAGGCTCCTACCTGATCTCCGTCATGGCCCATGAGTTCCAACACATGATCCACTGGCTCACCGACCAGGACGAGGACCTGTGGGTGGACGAGGGGATGGGCGAGCTGGCGATGTGGCTCTACGGAGATCCCGACCCCGTCGTGCAGTTCCCGAACAATCCCGACAACGATCTCACGACCTGGAACTCGACGTTCGCCGACTACGTGAAGACCTACCTCTGGACCCTCTACTTCTACGAACACTTCGGCGGGCAGCCAAGCATCTGGGCGGTCATGCACGAGCCACTCAACGGGGTCGCAGGCTACGACCGGGTTCTCGATCAGATCGGCTCGCCCATGAACTTCGTCGATGTCTACTCGGACTGGACGGTCGCCAACTTCATCGACGACACGAGCTTTGAAGGCGGCCGCTACGGCTACGCGGGGGAGACTCTCCCCACCTTCGCGTCGGTCACGAAGAGCAGCTACCCCGTTCCCACGACCTCAGGAGCCGTGCTGCGTTACGCGAGCGACTATCTCAAGTTCATCAACGGCGCGCCGCTCAGACTGAGGTTCGACGGCGCGGACGCCGGGGTCTGGCGTCCGCGTGTGATCCTACGCAATGGAACGACGACCCACGGCGTCGCCGAGATCCCGCTCGACGCCTTCGATGTCGGGACCTACAACCTCTTCGACTTCGGCGAGACGCACGATACGGCGATCCTCGTGATCGGCAAGACTTCCCCGACCGGCTCGACGAGCTACACCTACTCGACCGAGGGTATTCCGGCCGGCGTGGAGGAGCATGCCCAGGCCGGATCGTTGCGGCTCCTGCCGTTCGCGCCGAATCCCGCGGCGGGGACATCCGCGATCCGGCTCGAGGTCGCGAGCCCTCAGAGGGTGGAGGTGGATGTCGTCGATGTCGCCGGAAGGGTCCTTCGCCATCTCGCGGCCCGAGAACTCGCGGCCGGGCTCCATGAGCTCGACTGGGACGGCAAGGATGACGCGGGGCGATCCGCGCCGGCGGGCGTCTATTTCGCGCGCGCTCGGGCCGCGGACGGAGAATCGGCCGCGAAGCTCATCCGGCTCCCCTGAGCCGGGTCCCCGGCGGTTTCCCGCAGTCCCGCGCCGCGAACGCGAACATGGCGGGCGAGGGGAACCGTCGGGGGCAGCGAGACTGGATGCGCGTCAGTCCTTCGGTTCCTGCCCCTCGAACCGCTGGCGTGAGCGATCCTTCTTTCGGAACTCCCGGAACTCCCTCTCGATCTTGGAGACGCTCTCCCGCGTCTTGCGGGCGGGATCTCCCTCGCGCATCATCCGCTCGATCTTCTTCTGCCGGTCTCCGGCCTTCCTCTGGAAGTCCTCGATCTCGCGCCGCACGTCGGGACCTTCCTGCTTCTCGGGAAGCCCTTCGAGCAGCGTGTGGTCCTCGATATCGATCCTGATCTCGAACGGAGTCTCGATCGACCGGACGATTCCGCGACTCTCGAGGCCGCGGAGTATGTGGAGCACGAGCTCCCGCGAGATGCCGAGAAGCTCCGCGATCTCTTCCGTCGCGGGCGGCCGCTTCCGCTGGTGGGCGAGAATCCTGACCGCGGCGACGATCAGGTGTCCCTGTGACCGGGAGGGCGTGAACTCCATGCTGTCACCTCCAGGGGGCGATTCTACAACGGCGCGCCGCCATCTTCGGTCCCGGTCTTGATCCCCTCGGGCTCCTCGATCGTGATCTCGCCCGCCAGCAGGGCGCGCACGGCGTCCAGCTGCTCTTCTGTCCCCAGGACGATCAGCAAGTCCTCCTCCTCCAGCACAAGGGCCGGATTCGGATCGGTCAGGATCTCATCGCCGCGGCGGACCGCGAGGACTCTGCCGCCGGTGCGTCCGGGGACGTCGACCTCGGCGAGAGAGAGTCCGGTCATCGACCCCGCGGGCAGGACCGGACAGACGGCGGTCCCTCCGGCCATCGCCATGGACCGGGCTGTCCCCGCTCGAGCCGGCGCCGCCTCGGGCCGCATCGCGCGGTAGCTGTCCGCGCGGAGGGACTCGAGCCGGCCGCGGATCAATCCGACATCGGCTCCATAGCGGGCCAGCGTCCGGGCTCCGATCTCGATCGAAGTCTCGAACTCCTCGGGGACAACCTCGCTGGCGCCCAGCGCATGCAGGCCATCCACTTCCGACACGTAGCGCGTGCGGACGAGGAGATGGAGGTCCGGATATCGTTCCCGCAGAGCGCGCACAGCCCTGCGGGTGGCCTCGGCGTCCGATATGGAGATCATGAGCATTCGGGCCCGTTCGAGACCGAGGTGCTTCATGACCGTTTCGCTCGTGATGTCGCCGAAGAGAATCGGCTCGCCGTGGGCACGCGCCTCCTGAACGGTCGTGGCGTTGAGATCGAGCACGATGTAGGGAATCCCCTCCGCCTTCAGGAGGTGAGCGAGGTTGCTGCCGTTGAGGCCATAGCCGACGACGACGACGTGCTCCCGCATCTTCTCGACCAAGGGCTCCGCTCCGGCATCCGATCGGCGTCCCGCGAGGAACCCGGGAGCGATCCGGGCGACGCGCTCCACCCGCCGGGCGAATCGCGGCGCGAGTGCGATGACCACGGGAGTGAAAGCCATCGTCAGGATCGAGGCGGCAAGGAGGATCTGGAAGGTCTCCTCCGGAACCAGCCCCAGCTCGCGTCCCGCCCCGGCCAGCACGAAGGAGAACTCTCCCACGTTGGCGAGCGCGAGTCCCGACAGGGCCGCGACCCGAGCGGAGAAGCCTATGACCATCGCGATGGAAGCGCCGATGATCGCCTTCCCGGCGAAGAGGCCGAACCCCGCGAGCAGGACCGGCAGCGGATGCGCGACGCAGAAGGAGACATCGAGAAGCATCCCGATCGACATGAAGAAGATGCTGTTGAAGACATCCCGGAAGGGGAGGATGTCCGAGAGGGCCTGCAATCCGTAGTCGCTCTTCGAGAGCAGCAGTCCGCCAAGAAACGCCCCCAGCGCCGCCGAGAGGCCGAGCCAGTGGGCCGCGCCGGCGGTCCCGAGACAGAAGAGGAGAACGAAGAGCAGGAAGAGCTCCCTGTTGCGCGACCTGGCGACATAAGCGAGGAAGGGCGGGACGACGAATCGCGAGATGAACAGGACGGCGAGCAGGATCAGGAGCGCCTCGCCGAGAACCTCGCCGACCCGCGCGCCCCAGAGTTCGCGCGTCCCGCCAAGAACCGGCAGCAGGAGCATCATCGGGACGATGCAGAGGTCCTGGAAGAGGAGGATCGAGAGGACGAGCCGGCCGTACGGCGTGTCGATCTCTCCCCGATCGCTGAGCGTCTTGAGGACGATCGCCGTCGAGGAGAGGGCGACCCAGAATCCGGTGAAGATCGCCCCCGCGGGGCTGAGACCGAGGAAACGGGCGATCAGATAGGCGCCCCCGCTCGCGATCAGGACATAGGGGATGCCCGCCTCGAGGAGCACGCGCCAGATCCTCCGGAGGCGGCTGATCGAGAACTCGAGCCCGATGGAGAAGAGAAGGAGCACGACGCCGAGCTTCGCCAGCGCCTCCACATCCTTCACGCTGCCTATGAGCGATATGCCATGAGGGCCGACGAGAATCCCCACGAGGATGAAGCCGGCGATCGCGGGCAACCGGATCCGGTGGAAAAGGGCGACTACGCCCACCGAGAGGGCGAGGACGAGGAGAACGCTCTCGAGTGTCAGATCCGTGCTCATGTGAATCGAGGCGGCGGTCCGCTCCCCCGCAGGCTACGGAAGGGGCCTAGGAGGGTCAAGCCGAGTCGGCCCGGTCTCTGAGCCCAGGGACGCCGCGGGAGGGACCGAACCGACGACGCGTCTCGCGGGCCGGCCTCAGATCCAGGGCAAACGCCTTGCGCTCGATTGTCGCATGCGCTATACAGCATGAGGCTGTGGCGCGTTCGGCCGCGGGCGCCGTCCGATTGAAACGGAGACTCAAGCGTTCGCCGCCATCGCGCGCATGCGCAGAAGGAAAGGAGCCGATCATGCTGAAGGAGTTCAAGGACTTCCTCCTCAAGACAAACGCCTTTGCGCTGGCCATCGGAGTCATCATCGGCGCGGCCGTCGGCAAAGTCGTCTCGTCGATCGTCGGCGATCTGCTCATGCCGGTCGTCGGCCTCCTGATCCCGGGCGGCGAGTGGCGTCAGATCAAGATCCCTCTCAGCCGCACCCCGGACGGAGCGGTCGGAGCCGCAATCATGCTGGGGTCGTTCCTTGGAGCCGTCGTCGACTTCGTCATCATCGGCCTGGTGGTCTTCCTGATCACGAAGGCGCTCTTGAAGCCCGCGCCCGCCGCACCCGCCCCGCCCACCAAGACATGCCAGGAGTGCCTCGAGACGATCGCCGCCGAAGCGAAGAGGTGCAAGCACTGCGGGAGCGCCGCCTAGAGGCGCTCCTCCGCCTCAGGACTCGTCGTCCGGCCTGACGTGCCGGCGCTCGCGGATCTCCTCGAGCAGCCGCGCGCGGAACTCCTCGAATGGAACCGTCTCCTGCTCCTTCCGCCGGTAGCGGCGGACGGTCACGCTTCCCGTCTCCGCTTCCCGACGGCCGAGCACGAGCACGATCGGGACCTTGTGGATCGTCGCGTTGCGGACCTTCTTGTTGAAGGAGTGGGGAAGGTCATCGACCTCGACGCGCACATAGTCCTCGTGGAGCCGCTCGCGCAGCCGGTGGGCCGCGTCCAGCAGCGTGTCGTTGACGGTGAGGATCCTCACCTGCACCGGGGCCAGCCAGGTCGGGAACGCCCCGCCGTAGTGCTCGATGAGGAATGAGATCATCCGCTCGTGGGTCGATAGCGGCGCGCGGTGGATCACCGCGACCGGCGCTTCCTTCCCCGCCTCGTCGATGTACCGCAGCTCGAATCGCTCCGCCGACATGTAGTCGAGCTGGACCGTCGAGACCGTCTCCTCGCGTCCCAGGAGGTTGCGGAACTGAACATCGACCTTCGGCCCGTAGAAGGCGGCCTCCCCGAATCCTTCCTCGTAGGGAACGCCGGCCTCCGCCAGCGCCTCGCGCATCAACGCCTCGGATTGCAGCCAGAGGTCCTCGTCCGGATGGAACTTCTCCTTGTTCGCCGGATCGTGGGTCGACATCCGGACGGAGTAGTTCTCGAGCTCGAATGCCTCGTAGAGCTCCTTGTAGAGCTTCATGACGAGGATCGCCTCCGCCTTCGCCTGCTCGTAGGTGCAGTAGACATGGGCGTCGTTCATCGTCAGACACCGCACCCGCAGCATACCGGCCAGCTCGCCCGACTTCTCGTAGCGGTAGCAGGTCCCGTACTCCGCCATCCGCAGCGGCAGGTCCCTGTAAGATCGCGGCCGGCTGCGGAAGATCATGTGGTGATGCGGGCAGTTCATCGGCTTGAGGTAAAAGACTTCCTCCCGCCCCTGCTCCTCCTCGAAGCGCAGAGGGGGAAACATGCTGTCGCTGTAGTGCGCCAGGTGCCCGCTGCGCATGTAGAGCTCCTGGTGCGCGATGTGCGGGGTCGCGACGCGGACGTAGCCGTAGCGGAACTCCGCCTCCTTCGCGAGCTTCTCGACCTCGTCGCGCAGGACTGTCCCGTAGGGCAGCCAGAGCACCAGCCCCTTGCCGATCTCGTCCTCGATGTGAAACAGGTCGAGCTCTCGACCGAGCTTCCTGTGATCGCGCTCCTGCGCGAGTCTGCGCCGCTCGATGTAGTCGTCCAGCTCCTCCTTCGTCCGGAAGGCGAGGCCGTAGATCCGGGTGAGCATAGGGTTGCGCTCGTCCCCCCTCCAGTACGCCCCCGCGATCGAATCGAGCTTGAAGGCGTCGGCGGGGATCTCCGGGGTCGATCCGACGTGCGGGCCCTCGCACATGTCCAGGAACGGGCCGCTCCGATAGAAGGAGATCGTCCCGACTCCCTTGGATTCGAGGTCGCGCGCCGCCTCGAGCTTGTAGGGCTGTTCCATCGGCGCGATGCGCTCGAGCGCGGCTGCGGCCGCCATCTCCTCGCGCGCGAACGATTCGCCCGTCCTCAGGATCGCGCGCATCCGCTTCTCGAGCCCCGGGAGATCCTCCGCCGCGATCGGCTCCGGCAGATCGAAGTCGTAGTAGAATCCGTTCTCGACGGGGGGGCCGAACCCGAGCTTCGCGCCCGGCCGCATCTCGAGCACGGCCTGCGCGAGGACGTGCGAGAGCGAGTGGCGGATGCAGTAGAGTCGCCGTTCCTCCTCCCGAAGAGATTCCGCTTCCCGCGCGATCTGTTGGTCTTGCATACTCCCTCTCGAGATGTAGGTGAGGTTTCAACTGAGCGTAGGAGTCTCGATGCGCACTGTCAATCTCCCCCACGCGATTCTCCTGGCGGCTGTGATCGTGCGTCTCATCTTCTCTCTCGGCGTTACGCGCGGCATCCAGAACATCGCGCCCGAGACGGAGGTGACGGACGGATACCACCGGATCGCGGAGAATCTCCTCTCGGGCCACGGATACCGGGAAGTGCCGGAGCACCCGCCCACGCTCAAGCGTCCGCCCGCCTACGTGATCTTCCTCTATCTCGTCTTCAAGGTCGCCGGCGTGAACTACGTGGCCGTTCAGATCGCGCAGGCCCTTCTCGGCGCCCTCTCTTGCTGGATCCTCTACAGGTTGGCCCGATCGCTCCACTCCGAGGAGCTGGGCCTCGTCGCCGCGGGCATGTTCGCGGTCTATCCAAGCGCGGTCGAATACTCCGCGAGGCTCTATGCGGAGAACCTCTACTTCCCGGTCTTCTTGGGGCTAGCCTACTTCCTCTGCCGCGCGGCGCGGGAAGGTAGCTGGCGGCAGGGCCTCGCCGCCGGCGCCCTCTGGGGAGTCTCGATCCTGACGCGAGGCACGCTTCTCCTGCTGCCGATCTTCCTGGCCGTCGTCCTCCTCCTTATGCGCCGCCGCGTGCCGGTCGGCCGGGGTCTCCTGCGGTGCTCGGCCGTAGCCGCGCTCGGCGCGATCCTCGTCGTCGGCCCTTGGACGATCCGGAACTACACGGTCGCGCGCGAGATCATCCCCGTCTCGACATGGGGCTGGGCCCCCTTCTATCACGGCATCCAGGTCTCCAAGCGGATGCTGGCGTGGGACGATCTCCGCAAAGTCGACAAGGAAGCGGAGGAAAGACGCCACGAGATCGTCGTGCAGAGGCTCTACGCGGGCGATCGAGCGAAGGCGTGGGAGTCGCCGGCGGAGTACGTCCGCCACGAGAGAGTCGCGCGCGATCTCGTCCTCGAGGAGATCCGCAGCGACCCTCTGGGGTATCTTGCGCGCGGGGTCGCGGGAGTCCCCTTCGCGTGGTTCCAGACCCTCGGACCGGCGAAGCGGGTCGTGAGCCTCATCCTCCACATCCCTCTCATGGTGCTCTTCGTCCTTGGCGTGAGACGCTGGAGACGCCAGTCGGCCGAGGGGTTCGCCTTCGCGGCGCCGGCCTTGCTCATGATCCTCTTCGTGAACCTCTTTCAGGCCTTCGTCTTTCCTTTCGTGAGGTACATGTCCCCCGCGGTTGGGCTATCCTTCCTCTTTTCGGGACTGCCCCTCATGGCCTGGGCGAGGAGGGTCGGTGAAGCTAAGCGTCCTCATTCCGGTCTACAACGAGGAGCGCACGGTGGGGGCGCTGCTCGATCGGGTCCTCGCGGCCGATCTGGGGGCCGAGAAGGAAGTCGTCGTCGTCGATGACGCTTCGACCGACGGCACCGCCGCGGTTCTCGAGTCGTATCGGGATCGCGTCGTCCTCGCCCGCCACGAACGGAACCGGGGCAAAGGGGCAGCGATAAGGACCGCTCTGGCGCTCGCGACCGGCGACTATGCCGTCCCTCAGGATGCCGACCTGGAGTACGACCCCTCGGACCTGGCCGTCCTCTTGCACAAGGCGAAGCGAGAGAATCTGCGCGTCGTCTATGGTTCGCGCAGGCTGCGGAAGGAAAACGTCGGCTACTCGTCCTTCTCCTTCTATCTGGGCGGGATCCTCGTGACGTGGAT
>Ga0194113_10007952_pt1 | contig 13118 bp, 20 predicted proteins | sample TA2MahC200mmetaG_FD_146193 | JGI IMG/M metagenome (GOLD analysis project Ga0194113, IMG submission 146193) | Freshwater microbial communities from Lake Tanganyika, Tanzania - TA2015017 Mahale Deep Cast 200m | ecosystem: Environmental > Aquatic > Freshwater > Lake | place: Tanzania: Lake...
AAGCAGAAGAGTTGTTAGGCTAGTTCCATTAGGTGTAATTAAAGGATAGTGAGGTGAAAAAATGGGAGTTAAAAAAATTGGAGAAAAATATAAGTGCAACATATGTGGAAATGAAGTCAAAGTCACAAAAGTTGGTGGTGGGACATTGGTTTGCTGTGGAGAACCAATGAAAATAGTAAAATAAAATATATTTAAATACTAATCTCGTTACCTCTTAGTATGAAGAACAGAATTGTTGGATTCATAGTTGTTGGTATTGCTATTTTAATGGGATTTATAATATTCTCATTCAATAGAGCACTGACTGATATTGTAAATACTTCATGTTCACACGGTTCCACTTGTCCTATGTGGGGATCAATAAATTTTCATACAAATCTTAGCATAGGAATAACTATTTTTGTTTTGTTAATAGGATTGTATCTAATCTTCTTTGGAAAGGATGAAAAAGTAATAACTAGACTGAAAAAAATAAGAGAACAAATTCAACCTAAAAAGATAACAAAAGAAAATTATAATAAAATTCTCAATACTCTAAATAGTGATGAAAAAGTTGTGCTAGTGAAAATTATTGAATCTGATGGATCGATAATACAGTCTGATCTGGTCGACAAGACAAAATTCAACAAAGTGAAAGTGACTAGAATTCTTGACAGATTAGAGGGCATGAATCTGATAGAAAGAAGAAGACGCGGTATGACCAATATTGTTATGCTGAAACATAGCTGATTCCTGTTTGAAACCAGTTTCAGTCCAATGCTTAAAGGCTGTTTCTGAGTCATAAGATTATGAAAAAAATTGTAGTGAGACTAGGAGGTGAGAAACATGAATAAAATGTTTGTAGCTATTCCAGGAGCTTTGCTTTTGGCTGGAATCATTGCTTTTACAGCATTTAATGTTGTAGGTAAGGCGTCTGTTTCCAGTGGTTGCGATGGATTATGCACAAAGACAAATAGCTGTGGTTTAGCAGGCTGTGGCGCAGAAGAAACAGGAAAGTGTGGATGCCAGAAGACATCCTGTTCGTGCGGATGCGGCGGTGCATGCAACGGTAACTGCGGCATAGAAGGATGCAATTGTTCAGTAGGAGGATAGAATATGAGCAACAAACACTGGACAAAGCTAGTATTGAACAAATACAGAAAATCGACTGCCAGTAAGAACACAGGATAATTTTTTAATTTTTATTTTTTCAAATCTCATGATATTATCTAAATGTTTTTTCCACTTTCTTTTTAGGTTTTTTTGAATGATATTCACATTCGTTACAAGTCCATTCATTCAGAATAAATTTCAAACTTTTATTCCCGCAGTTCGGACATTTCTTTGTTTTCATATAATTGTTTTACTCTCCTATGATTTTTATACATGTCACAATCATTGCAGATTGCTTCATTGCAGTCAGAACACAATTCACCCATCCAAGACATAAATTCATCTTTATTTCTAGGTATCAATCTATAGCATCGATATTCATTTCTCTCTAATATCGTATTATCATGAAAACATTCGTCGCTATAGAATTCACAATAACCTTTATTATAATCTTCACATGTCTCTCTTTTTGGATATATTGGATTCGTTTTCATTAATTGTCATTTAAAATAAAACTTCAAATATCCAGAATTACCTGAGCTTTCCAAATGTTTTTTTCTTTTTTAATTTCTAATTTATGATAAGTAGCTGCTTTTATCTCCGCTTTTACTTCATGTTTTTTTGGATTCATCTTCTCTCCTTTACATTCTGCAACTAGTCCAAACTTCTTTTCATCAACTTTCACATTAAAATCTGAAAATGCTAAATTTTCTCCATCCACATATACCAACAATTCGTTGAGCCAATTGAACATCAATGATTGTAGATCATTTCCTTTTAGTTTGATTTTTTTAGAAATTGTTTGTTTTATTTGTTTAGTGTTTATCATCAATTCGAACATAGCAAGAGCAGAATTAGCAAATAATTCATCTAAACTTTTCCCATAAGCAATAAAAGCCACATCAGCAGTTGTGATGTCAACAAATTCAAATTTCTTCATAAGTGATATCTACATTTTCAAGTTTATTAGAAATAATTTTGAAAAGTTGTTAGATGGTTTAATTTATAAAGAAAGAACAAAATATAATTATGGAAATACAATATTTATTGATAGTTCTAATAGGAGTTGTTTTCCTCTCTGGTTGTGTAAATCAGCACAATGAAGGATTCTACAATCTTATGGATAAATTAAATTTTGTACCATTGAACTATGGTGGAAACTATCAGAAATTTCATGAATATGACCAGTGGTCAGGAGGTTCAGGTGCTTCAAGCTATGAAGAGTTATTTACTATATCAATAAAAGTAGTTGGTGGAGAAGTTACCAATTACTCGATGAATTATTCTCCACTAGATTCTACTATTCGGGAAGATGATTATCCTATATTTAAAGAAAAATATTCTGAAAAATATGACAGCTCTAAGAATATGATTTGTAGAGAACAGTATACTACTGTGTCAAAATGTATTTCTACGGGAGGAAAAACTCCAATAGCACCCGAATTGAAAAAACCTCTAATGGGTTGTAAAATGGCATTCGATAGTAGTTGTTTGGATTATTATAGGTGTATTGTAGATGGAAATATAGTTCAATTGTATGATGATACTGTCAGAAAAGTAACAACACCTACATTTATAGATGTTTGGCAAGAAGGGTTACGATTTGGATGTTATTATATAAAGTACTATCCTGAGACAAAAGAAGGTATATGTCTATATGACGCAATTTATGACTCAAAGTATTGGGCAGTGCTTTGCAATGATAATATAACTTTGAAACCTTTAGTTGATAATGCAGAAGATTTAAAAAATGTAGTTTGCCACCAAAAATCATATAATGGTTGTGTATGTGAATTTAATCCTACAGATATTGTTTATTGTTCAGAAGAAATTCCTAAAAACTTTGATTCAGAAACAAAAAATGAAATTATAAATTATTTGAATAATAATAAAATCGTTTCCTTTAGAGAAAAAAACAGCACCCAATATGGGACTTGTTATTATGCTTTTTACAAAAAATTAAAGCAAATATTATGTTTTAATCAAGAAAATATTATAACCTTTGCACAATGGGGTTCAAATGAAAGTAGTTCAGTTGGTGGTGCTCATGGTGGAGGTTTCACCGATATAGACATGTTTACTGTAGAAAAAATTAATCTAAATACTTAGGTTATCATCAAATTTCAAAATTCGGTAGAAATAATAAATTTGAATTTCTCAAATTTGTTCATAATATAATTTTCTCAACTAAATTTATAACCCAGTTTCTCAAAAGTTTTTTTCATACTAATTGAATCTTCTTCTAATATTGGACTCTCGCTTATTATTGTTATATCTATTTTCCTTTTTAGAATCTCTTTGGCTAATGGTTCAAACGAAGGATTGGAATTCATAGGAAGATGAACATCTACAAACTTTCCTGAAATTGTATTGTATTTTGAATTGGAGAAATGAGAATAAATGTGGTCCAGTTTTAATGGCTTTAATTTATCAAAGAGTTCTGAATAATTTATGCGTCCACCACTTCTGATAAAAACATGACACCAATCAATATACGGTACAACATCTTTAGTTTCTTTACAAAGTTCTACCACTTCATCTAAATTGCCAAACTGACTTTCTTTTGCCATGGTTTCTACCCCAAGTTTAACATTTTTTATTCCTTGCTGTCTCATCTTATCAAAAATATCTTTTATGTTTGTTTTCAATGTTTCAATTGTTTTCTCAGGAGTTAATCCAGAATAATATGCAACATGAGTTGCCACGCATTCAGATCCAATCATTTCTGATATTTTGAGAGATTCCAATATCATCCTTTTTGAATTTCCTACAATAGATTTTGCATTAGAACAAAGATTGATAGCATAAGGAGCATGAGTTGTCAGGCTTATTCCAAGTTCTTTTGCTTTTTCTCTAATTCCAGGAGCAGTCTTTTCTGTTATATAGACCTTTCTGACAAATTCAAATTTCTTCATAAGTGATACCTACATTTTCAAGTTTATTAAAAAAGTAATCCATTTTATATACAACTTATTTATATTCAGAGAGAAATGTTATTTATGAATAAAATATTGATGATAACATTAATTGTTGTTGTGTGCGCATTATTCATTTATTTTATATTGATTCCATATGCTGTAACACCTTTAATTCTGAAAATCTTTTGGGAACAGCCTTTAGAACAAAAACATCAAGATGAAGCAAATTTAGAAAGCGTTCAAAATACTGTCGAAGGATTGAGCGAAAAGATAATATATGTTGCAAATCGTGGTGGAAAAGATTCAATAAATTCTAGCTTTGTGGCTACTTGGAATGTAAATTCTTTAGAAGATTCCATATCAGTTATTTTTATTAGTAAGACAAGCAAGGTAGCATTAGATGCTGGTTGGATATCCTTTACTCAGGGTGCAACTTGTCCTCCGTCTGCAGGTATACTTGGTATAGACAGCCCTTCTGTTATTTGTGTAAAAGCAGAGAGCAAGAACAACCAAATTGAAATAACATATAAATTGTGGTTTAGAGAATTGGATGGGCATAAAATCAGTCTTGAAAATGTTGGAAAAGAAAAATCTTCTAGTGTGAAATCAATTTTTATAGAAAAGTCTTCTGGAGAAATTACAACAATAGATATCTCTTTGATAGAATAATTGTAGAAATAATAAATTTGAATTTTTCAAATTTTTTCATAATATATTTTTCTCAATTAAATTTATAGCCTAGTTTCTCGAATGTCTTTTTCATTTTTACTGAATCTAGTTCAAGCATAGGACTTTCGCTGATAATGCTAATGTCGATCTTCCTCTTCAGAATCTCTTCAGCCAGATGCTCGAATGAAGGATGAGATTTTATAGGAACATGCACGTCAACAAATTTCCCTGTTAATGTATTCAGTTTTGAGTTCGAGAAATGGGAATATATGTGATCTAATTTTAAGACTTCTAACTTATCAAAAACTTCTTTATAATCTATTTTACCATTATTCCTGACAAAGATATGGCACCAGTCAACATATGGTACAGCATGTTTCACTTCCTTACATAGTTTTATTATCTCATCCAAACTTCCAAATTGGCTTATTCTTGCCATGGTTTCTATTCCAAGCTTCACATTTTTTATTCCTTCTTGTTTCATTTCGTCAAAAATATCTTTTAGATTGTTTTTCAATTTTTCAATCGTTTGTTCAGGAGTTAGTCCAGAATAATACGCAACATGAGTTGCCACACATTCGGATCCAATCATTTCTGATATTTTCAAAGTTTCCAATATCATTCTTTTAGATGATTCTATGATAGATTTTGCATTAGAACATAAATTTATAGCATAAGGTGCATGTGTAGTCAAACTTATTCCAAGTTCTTTTGCTTTATCTCTTATTTCTGGAGCTGTTTTTTCCGTTATGTAAACCTTTCTGACAAACTCTATTTCCTGTGCATTTAATTTCAGTTCTTTTATTCTATCAAAGGATCCAAGTGTTGTTCTGTCTTCAGCTGTTGCGCAATTTCCAGCTGGTCCTAAAAAGATTTTCATATTTCTATCTTGATTTTACTTTAAAAAATAGCCAATTCTTCTCCTTAGGTTTAAAATGTAGTAGACAATATTTTCCCTTTAATTTTTTTCCTTTTATATTGGCAACAATTTTTTTATTTGGATTTAGACTCTCTAGTTCGTAACTTCCTTTATCCCATATCCTTACCTTACCTTTTCCATACCCTTCTTTTATTTCTCCTTCAAAATTTCCATAATCTAAATCATGGTCTTCCACTTGTACAGCCAAGCGTTTTTCACCAACTTTTTTGGAAGGTTCTTTAGGAACAGCCCAGCTTTTTAATATACCATCCATTTCTAGTCTCAAATCCCAATGTAGCTTCCTGGATTCATGACGTTGAATAACGTATTTCAGTTTCTTCATTAATTAAGAATTGGCTAACTAGAATATAATTTTTAAGGCAATTTCAAAAACTACAATCCCAACAACTATCCAAATCAGTTGCTTTGGCTTGACCTTTATTACTTCCTTCTCTTCTTCTGGAAACCTCATCAGTCCTCCAGCACCCATTGGCATATATAGTTTTTTGTTATCTTTCGCCATGTTCTAATCACATCAATTTAGATATTGATAGGAATCTTCAATGAAAGTTCTGGTGAATTGCTCTGCAAGAATTCTAATCTTCAATGCGTCCAGTTCGCTCATCTTGTCTTTCCTCATAGTATTTAGTTAATATCTATGATTTAAATTCTTTTATCATACTTCACATCTTTGAAAAGGTTTATGAGGATAGAATATACTCCAAAAATTTTTCATGTTGTTTCTATAATTATCAATTGAATCTAATGACAATCTATAATTGCTTATCAGTTCTTTCAGAGTTGGTAGTATTGTAACTGAAGAATCAATTTTATCATACTCTTCTACGATACTTACTATTTCTCCCATCTTCTCTTTTATAGAGTCATATAGTTTAGACTTTTCATCGTAATCTTTCAGCATGGAAGATGAGATTCTTTCATGATGTCTTATTACAAAATAAGCACGAAGAGTTGACAAGAACGTTCTTTCCAGATTTTTAGGTACAAACTGAAGAAGGCGTTCACAATCCATCAATTCATTTATCAAATCTGAATTTTCCTTCTGTATATAATTTCTCAGTCTTACAGCTTCCTTTAATTTACGTTTATATAAATAATCTATTTTTAACTGTGTAGCACATTCCTCAACAAGTCCATATAATGATTTTATTGCTGTTTCTTTGTCCATAAGTCATTAAAACAGTTAAAAGGATAAAAAGGCGTGTCAGCCATAGCCCCTCTTATGTTTAAGGTAGCATTTGTCTAAGCGCTAAATGCTTGCACCACATTGAATCATCGATCCGTTTCATTCTCTTGACTTCAACTCAATTTCTTTCATTGTTAGCGAAGTTGAGAGATTCGTTTCTGATATCGATGCAACCTTCTCAGGCTACCTTTCGGTTCTTCTTAGGTGGAGAGAGCTTCCTCAGTCTTGTTTTGACACAAGACCGAAGCTACCTAGCTGACTCGCCTAATTTTTAAGTATGCATATCCCTTTATAAGCTTATCTGTCAAATTTTTTTAAAGCATGTTAGCTAAAAAGGGTGTCAGCAAAAAAGTTTTAATTATTGTGGCCATTGCGGCTATTGCTATTTTGGCATTGGCATATTCTCGTTTAACTGGTATGTTCGTTTCTACAACTTCAAATTATGATAATTTTGCCAAGTGTTTGACAGAAAAAGGAGTTGTTATGTACGGTACAAAAACATGTCCACATTGTAAAAATCAGAAGGAGATGTTTGGCGATAGTTTTAAATATATTAATTATGTAGATTGTATAGATAATTCCATCCAGTGTACTGAGAAAGGAATACAGTTTGTGCCTGCTTGGTACATAGATGGAAAATTATATACCGGTGAAAAGACGATAGAAGAATTAAAATCTTTGAGCAGATGTGAAGTTGGTTAAAATGGCAGAAGAAAAAAAAGCAGAGAAAAATGAAGGAAAGATTGTAATAAAATTGCCAAAGTTCAATCTTTGGATACTTGTTTCGTTGGTTCTGGCAATAACTTTAGTTTTATCTCTTATTCAAGGATGGAGTATAACTGGTAAGGCAACTGGTACAATGGGTACTTTATCAGCTGCTCAGGCAGGTCAGAAGACAATTGACTATATTAATAAAAACTTGGTTCAGCCAGGAACTTCAGCTACTTTTCTTTCGATAAAAGATTTAGGAAATGTGTATGAAGTCACATCATCTTACCAGGGCAGAGAAATTCCGATTTATATATCAAAAGACGGCAGCTTTCTGTTTTTATCAGCCTACAATACTTCAGAAACTATAGAACAGGAGCAAGAAACTCAGCAGCAAGTAACGACAAGCTTTTCAGATGAAGAGTTAAAAGAAATAGGAGGTTTTATGGAGTGTCTGGCAGATGCCGGAGTCAAGATTTATGGGGCTAATTGGTGTGGATATACTAAACAGCTTGTAGAAAATTTAGGCGGCTTCCAGGTTATATCCCCAATATATATTGAGTGTACGGAACAAAGTGATATATGCAACAGTGAAGGAATTCAAGGCTATCCTACAATAAAGATCAACGGACAACAGGTCAACATTGAAAGGACCATATCTGGTTTTGCGAAAGCAACAGGTTGCCAAGCTCCGAATGTTGGGGTTCAGACAAGTTCAAATACAGATGTTACCTGCGGCTAAAAAGTAATACAGATTTTTATTCAAATAGAGATTTCAATAGGAACATGATTCCTATACCGATCAACAAAGATGCAAATTGAATGGATGATGTAGACAATTTTCGTTCCTTTTTCATTTCTGGTATTAGATCAGCCATTGCAATATAGATGAAACCGCCTGCTGCAAATGATATCAGGATAGGAACCATACCTTCTATAGCTGTTGAGAAAAAATATGTGAGAACAGCTCCCAACATTGCTGTAATGGCTGATATAAAATTAAAGAACAGTGCTTTCATTTTGCTGAATCCGCCGTAAACCAATATGGCAAAATCCCCAATCTCTTGCGGAATCTCATGAAAAATTATTGCAAATGTGGTTGCTATACCAATTGGTATTGATGTGATGAAACTGGCTGCTATGATTATGCCATCAATGAAATTATGCATCCCATCACCAATTAGATTCAAGTATGTGAATCCGTGTTCTTTGCAATTTTTTTTGTGGCAATGGTGCCAATAAAGAAATTTTTCCAATATGAAAAATATTATAATGCCAATTATTACATAAATGAGGGCAGACGTTCCTATGGAAATTGCCTCTGGTAGAAGATGTAAAAAAGCTCCGCCAATAAGACCACCTGCAGCAAAGCTAACAAAAATTAATAGAAGTTTGTCCAACTTCTTTTTTGTCAGAAGAAAGACTATTCCCAATAATGATATTAGACTAACTAATAATGTTGCCCCTAGGATATAAATTAGAGTCATTCTTCCCTAGATTTATTATACTTTCATGCAATTATAGAATATGGGAAATGAAATAGAAGTCGATGATGGTAATTTTCAGGAAAATGTAATAAAACGTTCTGAACGTTTGCCAGTTGTAGTTGATTTCTGGGCGTCTTGGTGCAGACCTTGCTCGATGCTTGCGCCTATTCTCGGCAAACTTGCCGACGAATATAAAGGAAGATTTATTTTAGCAAAGTACAACATAGAAGAAAACCCCTATTTCACACAAAAATATATGGTAATGTCTATTCCTAGTGTCAAGTTCTTCAAAAAAGGAAAAGTTGTGGATGAGTTTGTAGGAATTATACCAGAGCAGAATATAAGACAGTGGCTGGAGAAAAACCTGAAATAGAATTATTTAGAAGATATAAAAGCATTAAAATTATATAGGTAAAAATGAATATCGAAAGAATTAGGGAAGATTTCCCTTTCCTAAAGCAGAGGATAAACGGCAAGACAATAACATATTTTGATAATGCTTGTACTACCCTAAAACCAAAGCATGTGATAGATGCTGTTGTTGAATACTATACTGATTATACTGGATGTGCTGGCAGGTCTGTCCATAAAATATCAAAAAAGACAGAAGAGAAGTTTGAAGAATCTAGGAACAAGGTCGCCAAATTCATAAATGCTAAGTCTGATGAAATAATCTGGACTAGAAATGCAACTGAAGCAATAAATTTAGTTGCTAAAAGTTTTGATTTTAAGAAAGGAGATAAAGTCATAACAACAAACCTTGAGCACAGTTCTGGTTTGATTCCGTGGCAAGTTCTATCTGAAAAAGGAATAATAGATTTGGATTTTGTTTTGTGCAGCAAAGATGGAGAATTTGACTTAGAGAAGTTTAAGGAGAAGATTGATAAGAAGACAAGATTGATTTCTGTAATTTTTTCATCAAATGTTACTGGCACAACTCTTCCTATAAAAGAGATTGTGAAAATAGCGCATGATAACAGTGCTTTAGTATTGGCTGACGGTGCGCAGGCTGTTCCCCATTTGCCTGTGGATGTAAGGAAGCTTGGCTTGGATTTTCTCGTGTTTTCAGGTCATAAGATGTGCGGACCTACAGGAATAGGATGCTTATATGGAAAAGAGGAAGTGTTAGAAAAGTTGACACCTTTTATAGTCGGAGGAGAGACAATAACAGATGCTGAATTGAGGTCCCATGTTTTTGACAAGCTACCTCATAGATTGGAAGGAGGTATTCAACATTATGCTGGTGTAATTGGGCTTGGTGCTGCTGTTGATTATTTAAGAAAAATTGGAATGAATGACATAGAAAAATATGAAAGAGAACTTTCTAGATATCTGACTGAAGGATTGATGAATATACCTCATCTATCTTTAATCGGGCCAAAGGATTGGAAAAGAAGGAATGCTCTGGCTGCGTTTGTGATAAAAGGAATCAATCCTCATGATATTGCTATGATTCTAGATAATGACAACATTTGTATCAGGTCTGGTATGCATTGTGCTTATCCTATCCATAAATTTCTGAATGAGCCAAAAGGTTCTGCCAGAGCTTCCTTGTATTTCTACAACACAAAGAAAGAGATAAACTTTTTCTTAGAGAAATTGAATCATATTGTAAAGACTTTGAGGTAAAAATATGGTAATCTGTATTGTTGCACTTGTTGTTTTTTCTATACTCGGGATTTTTTCTATTGGATATAGGAAATTGTCCAAAGAAGCATTTGACTGCACTTTTCGGATGATCACATTTAGGCCTTGCAGATCCACGCTTGACGAAAGAATAAGAGCTAAACTCACTTCAAAATTAATGAAAACACCTCCTCTAGCAAAATTTATATATAAAAATTTCAAAACACTTTCTTGGATATTTGTAATTATTTTCTTTACAAGCTTGGGATATTCTGCGCATGGTATTTATAATTTGATTGTTCATGGCAGTTGTGATCCAGACACAGGAAACTGCCCGTTTGCCACACATGACCCAACCTGCGGATGTGGAGAAATTTGTTATTGTGATACTCAAACTTGTGAATCAAATGAATATGGTGCTTGTAAAGGAAATTGTACCTGTCAAAAAGAAGTTTGTGGTATAAAGGAATAAAATGGGTGTAAGAGGAATAATCAGAGATATTGCTGGTGTATATTTAGGCATTGAAATCATCAAGGGGCTTATTACAGACAATTTTATAATCAGCAAGTATGTTGTAATTTCAGCCTTGATACTTTTAATTTTTGGCATATGGTTTATTCTTGAAAGGTTCGGAGTTCTTCCAAAAATGGGCGGTTAAAGATATTTCTCTAAAACTAAATTAATAATAATGAAAACTATTTCAAGCATTTGCTCATATTGTGGTTGTGGATGTAGGCTGAGGTTTGTTGTTGAGAATGGTAAACTGATTAAAACACTTCCTGATAATTCTGACACTGTAAGCGAAGGAAAGCCTTGTATAAAGGGTCTGACATTGCATGAAGTAATTTACAAGGATAGAATTTCAGATCCTATGATAAGAGAAACCAAAAATTCAGAATTAAAGAAGGTTACATGGAAAGAAGCTTATGATTTCATTTACAAGAAAACAAAGGACCTTGCACCAAATGAAATTTTCTTCGCACCATCCGGAAAGACCATAAACGAAAATTGTTATGTGATGCAGAAATTTGGAAGAATTGTATTCAAAACTAACAATGTAGATGGCTGTTGTTCACGATTATGTCACATAGCAACTGTCAAGGCATTGAAGGATACATTTGGGATGTCTGCAGTTCCATCAAGAATGGATGATGTTCACAATTTAGACTGCCTATTTATCATAGGTTCAAATCCAGCCTCAAATTATCCAGTGTTTTTCAATAGACTGATGAAGGCAAAACAGAAGAAATTAAGTATAATATCAATACAAGCTGTTACAGCATTAATTTCACAGCAAGCTGATATCTCACTCAACATTCAACCAGGGACAGAGACACTTCTTCTAAATGGAATCTGCAACGTGATTATCAGGGAAAATGCCTATGATAAGAAATTAGAAAAAGTAGACGGGTTCAAGAGAATGAAAGAAACTGTTAAGGAATATACAGAGGATATTGTTTGTAGATTGTGCAACATTTCTGGTGAGACATGGAAAAAATTAATTGATTTGGTTTTGAAGTCCAAATCTTTTGGAGTCATGCATGGTATGGGTCTCACACAGCATGTAAATGCTCTAGAAAATGTCCATTCGCTTCTTAACATGATGATATTAAAAAATGGTAAGATGCTTTCGTTGAGAGGTGAAGTCAATGTACAAGGGGTGGGTGATATGGGATGTGTTCCGGATTCATTGCCTTCTGGCCAAATAGTTGAATTTTCAGGTTTGGAAAAAATTTGGAAAGTTAGGGTTCCCAAGGAAAAAGGTAAGAACATTATGGAAGCATTGTTGATTTCTCCTTTAAAAGCAGCATTTATTTCTGGATTCAACCCAGCACAGTCTCTTCCAGATTTGAATCGTGTCCATGATAATCTGAAAGGGATGTTTGTGGTTCAGATGGAGCAATATCTAAATTTGACATCAGATTTTGCAGATGTAATTTTACCAGTACCGACTCTGCTAGAGAATGATGGAACAATTACAAATGGAGAAAGGAGGGTAAGACATGTTAAAAGAGTAATAGAGCCTGTTGGAAATTCTAAGTCACAGTGGATCATATTCAAAGAACTATCAAAATTGTTTGGCTATGAAAAGTTTTTTGATTATAAAAATGAAAATGATGTGTTGAAGGAAATAGTAAGAGTTGTCCCTTCTTATAAAAAGATAAAGATATCAGAAGAGGATCAGTGGGCTGAAAAAGAAATCAAATTCTTGAAATTTAATCCTGAGCAGTTTGAGGGTGCAGAAGACGTTAGGAGTGAAAAGTATCCATTTATTCTTACAACGTTCCGTTCACAGTACCATTTTCTTACAGATGAGATGACGTCAAGATCTCCCACTTTAAGCAAGTCTCAGGACGGACCATACTGCTATATGAATATGGAAGATGCTAAAAGATTGAAAATAAGAGACAGAGAAAAGATAGAGGTTTCGAGTAGTGTAGGCAGTTTGATAACAGAAGTTAAGATTGACAAAAGAATACCTGAAAAGATG
>Ga0194113_10007964_pt1 | contig 13107 bp, 15 predicted proteins | sample TA2MahC200mmetaG_FD_146193 | JGI IMG/M metagenome (GOLD analysis project Ga0194113, IMG submission 146193) | Freshwater microbial communities from Lake Tanganyika, Tanzania - TA2015017 Mahale Deep Cast 200m | ecosystem: Environmental > Aquatic > Freshwater > Lake | place: Tanzania: Lake...
TGCGGTTCTTCGACCGGGCCCTGACGGAAGAGGAGGTGGCGAAACTGAAGTAGCGGTGCGTCAACGTTAATAATCTTGCGGGTGCCATGCTTTCGCGCCGTTGCGAAAGCATGCTCGCGCGAAGCCGGCGCGCCTTGCACCGCCTGCACGGCCGTAGTGCCCGTGCGGCTACGATGTCTGCGCGGCCGCGGAACTCCGGCCGGCCTTGACAAATCTCGTTTTCGCCGTAAATTGGTTGCGCGGATGGGCGGCGTAGCTCAGTGGTTAGAGCAGGGGATTCATAAGCCCAAGGTCACTGGTTCAAATCCAGTCGCCGCCACCATCCAAGATCTGCTATCTGGTATTTGATAATTGATATTTCTATTGTTTGCGGCTGCGGCGCCCGTCACCGCTTCCGCAAGTCCTTCATCTGGTCCTGGAGGCGCTCCACCTGGTTCTTCAGGGCGTCCTTTTCGGACTTCAGCGCTTTGTTCTCGCGCTTGAGTTTCTCCACTTCCTGCCGCAGCGAATCGTTCTCGCCTGCCAGGCGGAGCACTTCGTTTTCGAGGGCCTCTTTGTCCATGCCGGCCACGCGGCTGCGCTCGGCGGCGGAGGGCTGGGCCGCCCGTGTGCCGCCCGTCCCGATTACCACGAGCGGTTCCTTGAAGCACCCCGCCACGAGCGCCAGTGCCGCCAGCAGCACCGCGATTGCCCAGAGAAGTCGGTGAGCCATGCCGGAATCCTCCCCGCAGTTCTCGCTCGACGTAAAGATACCAGCGCGTTTCCTCCGTTGCAAGGGCCTGCTCGCCCCGACCTTCTCCTCTTGCCGGGTGGCATGCCTACGCCGTCGTATGCGCAGGCATGCTGTGCCCCACGGCTATCTCGTGCCTACGCCAACAGCGGCGTAGGCATGCCACCCGGCGCTGGCCGCCGCGCCGCGCTTGCAACCCGTCGGCGCGGCCCGTACAGTATCGCCCGTGGAATCGCCCGTGCCCATCCTCATCATCACCGGGCAGACCGCCGGCGGCAAAGAGCAACTTGCCCTGGCCGCGGCCGCCCGCCTGGCCGGAGAAATCATCTCCGCCGACTCCATGAAGGTCTATCGTGAACTCGACATCGGCACCGCCAAGCCGTCCGCCGCCCAGCGCCGCACCGTGCCGCACCATCTTCTCGACGTGGCAGACCCGGGCGAAACGTTCTCCACCGCCCGCTGGCTCCGCCTGGCCGAGCAGGCCATCGCCGATGTTCACGCCCGTGGCCGCACGGCAATCGTCTCCGGCGGCACGCCGCTCTACCTCAAGGCCCTGCTGGAGGGCATGTTCGAGGGCCCCGCGGCCGACCCGGCAATCCGCGAGCGCCTCAAGGGCGAAGCCGCCGCGCGCGGCACGCCGGCCCTGCACGAGCGCCTGGCCCAGGTGGACCCCGCCGCGGCCGCACGCATCCATCCGAACGACCTGCGGCGCATCACCCGCGCGCTGGAAGTGTGGGAACTCACCGCCGCGCCCATCTCGGACCTTCAGAAGCAGTGGGGCACGCGCCGCCCGCGATGGCGGCCGCTGACAGTCGCCGTCCGCCGCGGGCGCGACGACCTTACGCGCCGCATCTGCCGGCGCGTCGAGCGCATGCTGGACGCCGGCCTCGTTGACGAGGTCCGCCGCCTCGCCGCCCGGCCGGGGGGCCTTGGGCGCGGTCCCAGGCAGGCGCTCGGTTACGCCGAGGTCCTCGGTTTCCTGGCCGGGCGCCTGCCGCAGGAGGAAATTGCCGCGGCAATCGTCGCCCACACGCGGCAGTTTGCACGGCGGCAACTGACCTGGCTCAGCCGTTTTCCCGACATTGTGTGGCTCGATGCCGCGCCCGACGCCGCGCCCGAAGCGCTTGCCGCCTGCGTTGTCGCCCTCTGGCGCGACCACGTGGGCTGTGCGGAGCAGACATGACGCCGCGCCAGCGCTACGTCGCCGCGCTCACCTTCGGCCGGCCGGACCGCATCCCCTTCTCGCCCGGCCATCCGCGCGAGTCCACCCTGGCCGCGTGGCACACGCAGGGCCTGCCCCCCGGCGCCGACTGGCAGATGCACCTCCTGGAAACGCTCGGCATCCCCACCGAGTCCGAGCAGCAGCGCACCGACCTCGGCGTCGATTTCCGCTGCATCCCGCAGTTTGAAGAGAAGGTGCTCCAGCACAAGGACGGCCACTACGTCGTCCAGGACTGGAAGGGCAACGTCTGCGAAATCTCCGACGGCTACGACGTGTCGTACCTGCGGCAGCCGAAGGACTTCGTCACGCGGCGGTGGCTGAAGTGCCCCGTTCAGACCCGCGACGACTGGGAGCGCATGAAAGAGCGATACCGCGTCGATTCGCCCGGCCGCTTTCCGCACGACTTCCAGGACCGCTGCCGGGAACTGAGCACCCGCGACTACGTGCTGACGCTCGCCATCCCCGGCCCGTTTTGGCAACTGCGGGAATGGTGCGGCTTCGAGAACCTGTGTATTCTGATGGCGGACCAGCCCGATTTCGTTGACGAGATGGCGGACTTCTGGGAGCGCTTCGTCGCGGGCATCCTGGCGCGGATCATCGACCACGCATCGCCCGACCTGGTGTATATCTCGGAAGACATGGCCTTCAAGGGCCACAGCATGATCTCCCCGGCGATGGTCGAGCGGTTCTGCCGAGGCGCGTACGTGGGCTGGTCGCTCCAGGTGATGCGCCTGGGAAGGGTGGCGCGCGTCCCGCTTCGGGGCATCGACAGCGACGGCTACGTTGCCGGCCTGCTGCCCATATGGGTGGAATCGGGCATCAATGTGTGCGACCCGATGGAGGCCGCCGCCGGCAACGACATTGCCGCGTATCGAAGGCAGTTCGGCCGCCGCATGGCATACCAGGGCGGCGTGGACAAGCGCGCCATCGCCGCCGGCGGCCGGGCCATCCGGCGGGAACTTGCGCGCCTCGCCCCCGTCATCCAGGACGGCGGCTACATCCCCGGCTGCGACCACGGCGTCCCCCCCGACGTCTCCTGGCCGAACTTCGTCGACTACGCGCGCCTTCTGGCCGGGATGACGGGGTGGCTCTGATACTGACACGGTGGACATGGTGCCGCAGCGCGGGGGATGAATCGACGCGCTGCGGGTGAACGCGGGACGAAGGGAAGAAGGTAACGGGAGACTCAACTATGGCCGACAAGGTTCCCACCCCAGAAGAGGCGCTGGCCCTGCTGAAGGAGTTCAACCAGGGCGAGGGCCTCGTCAAGCACGCCCTGGCCGTGGAGGCGGTGATGCGCCACATCGCCCGCAAGCGCGGCCAGGACGCCGAAAAGTGGGGCGTCATCGGCCTTGTCCACGACCTCGACTACGAGCGGTTCCCGGACCAGCACTGCCGCAAGACGGCCGAGATACTGCGCGAGCGCGGCTGGCCGGAGGAGTACGTGCGCGCGGCCGTCTCGCACGGCTGGGGCCTGTGCTCCGACGTCGAGCCGCAGACCGACCTCGAGAAGTTCCTCTTTGCGATCGACGAACTGACGGGCCTCGTCGCGGCCACGGCCCTGGTGCGCCCCTCGCACAGCGTTCTTGACATGGAGGCCAGGTCGGTCAAGAAGAAGTGGAAAGACAAGGCCTTCGCGGCCGGCGTCAACCGCGAAGTCATCGAGAAGGGGGCAGCGCGCCTCGGCGTGGACCTTACGGACCTCATCACCGACGTCATCCTGGGCATGCGCGAGGCGGCCGAGGCCCTCGGCCTCAAGGGCAACGTCGGCTAGGCGCCTTCGGCCGGACCGCCTCGTTGCCCGGCGGCCCGGCGTTTCCTATAATCACGGCGCGTGCCCGCGGGGGGCACGGCGGGCTGTGTGTGCACGCGCGGACTTCCCATCGCCATGGCTGCCACGCGCGATTATTACGAAGTGCTCGGCGTCGGCCGCACGGCCGCACCCGACGACATCCGCGCCGCCTACCGGCGCCTGGCGCGGAAGTACCACCCCGACCTCAACCCCGGCAACAAGCAGGCCGAGCAGCACTTCAAGCAAATCAACGAGGCGTACGAGGTCCTCTCGGACCCCGAAAAGCGGCGGATGTACGACCAGTTCGGCCCCGATTTCGCCCGCGCGCAGGCGGCCGGAACCGGCGCAGGGGCCGCACCCGGCGGCGGACCGGGCGGGTTCCGGTACACCTGGAGCGGCGAAGGCTCGCCCTTTGACGACGCCGTCTTCGAGGCGTTCGGCGGCGGAGGCGGCGAACCCGCCAACCTCTTTGAGGAACTCCTCGGCCGCCTGGGCGCCACGCGCGGCCGCGCACGCCGCGCGGCCTTCCGGGGCCAGGACGTTGAGGCGGAACTGGCCGTCGCGTTCGAGCAGGCCGTCCGCGGCGGGCAGGCGGGCATCACCCTTGAGCGGCCGGCGGGCGACGGTTCGTCGCGGCCGGAGCGCATCCAGGTGCGCATCCCGCCCGGCGTCCGCGACGGCCAGCGCCTGCGGCTGCGCGGGCAGGGCGGACCGGGCGCGGGCGGCGGACCGCCCGGCGACCTCTACCTGCTCGTACGCGTTCAGCCGCACCCCTACTTCAGGCGCGAGGAACAGGATATCTACATTGATGTGCCCGTCACGGTGGCCGAGGCGGCCCTCGGCGCGGCCGTCGAGGTGCCCACCCTGGGCGGCCGCACGCGCGTACGCATCCCGCCCGGGACGGCCGGCGGCACGCGGCTCAGGCTGCGGGGGCAGGGCGTCCCCGGCCCTTCGGGCGGCGGCGCCGCGGGCGACCAGTACTGCGTCATCAAGATCGTGCCGCCCCGCACCCTCGACGAGCGCCAGCGCCGACTGTTCGAGCAACTTAAGTCGCTTGAAAAAGACGACCCGCGAGCCGAAGCCCCGTGGAACCGGTGAATCCATGACACCCAGCGACCCGGAATACTTCACGCTCGAAACGGCAGGCAAGACCCTGGGCGTTTCGCTCCAGGACATCCAGGCGTACGTGGACGAGGGCCTGGTCGCCCCCCGGCGCGACACCTCCGGCACGGCCTATTTTACGCGCGTCGAGATGCGTCGCCTGTGGAGCATCGTCACCTTGCATCGCGATGTGGGCATCAACCTGCCCGGCGTGGCGGCCGTCCTGAGCCTGCGCGAACAGTACGAGCGAATGCGGCGAGACCTGGAACTGCTGATGGAAATCATCGAGCGCGAACTCGGGCCTGGCTGCTGGGACCGCCTCTGGCCCCAGGGCCGCCCCCGGCCGGAGACCCGCATCTCGGCCGACGGCGCCGCCGCCGCGGGCGTCCCGCCGCCGGGCGAGCCGCAGCCGCCTCCGGATGCGCCGCCGCAGCCGCCCGCGGGCGGGTAGTGCTGCGTTGCACATAAACCGATGGGTGCCATGCTTTCGCTTGCGAAAGCATGACGCAGGGAAAGGGCATGCTTTCGCAACGGCGCGAAAGCGTGGCACCTCTCGTGTCACGAGCGACGGAGCACTATGCGACTGAAGCGGAGACTTCGCGTGAACATGTCAGTATTGGCTGCCGGCGCCGATGCGCAGGCCCGCGTCGAAGGCTGGACCTGGTGGCTGGCGCTTGTCGCCTGCCTGGTGGTGGTCCTGTTGGCGCTGGCGGTACTCAGGCGATTGTTCCTGAAGCCCATGCCGCACAAACCGACCGACACGTCCGACGCCTGGGCCGAGGCCGGGCGGCGTCTGGCCGTTCCGCCGCCCGACGACGGGCGGAAGGGCGCTGATTCCGAGGGCGAGGGCAGATCGTGACGCCGCAACCCCATCCGCGGGCCACCCTTTCTCGCCGCCAGCGCATCATCCGCACGGGCGAGTTCCAGGCCGTCTATTCCGCGCGGGCACGGGCGGGCGATGGGCGCCTGGTGGTCTATGCGCGGCCGAACGGGCGGGCGGACACGCGCCTGGGCATCTCGGTGGGCCGCCGCTGCGGAGGGGCGGTCGTCCGCAACCGCATCAAGCGGCTCATACGCGAGGCGTTCCGCCAGGGCCGGGCCGCGCTGCCCCACGGACACGACATCGTCGTGGTGGCGCTGCCGGGCCAGTACGCTTACGACGACGTGCGGCAGCGCCTCGGCGCCCTGGTGTCCGAGGCCATCCGCCGCAGCCGCGCCGCCGCCGAACGCAAGGCCGATGCGGGCGGGGAAGGGCCGTGATGGGCGCCATCCGCATCGCCGTCGCCGCGGCCGGCCGCTGGGCGGCCGAGGGCGCCATCCTGCTCGTGCGCGGATACCGGGCGCTCGCCAGCCCGCTCATGGGGCGGCACTGCCGCTTTGCGCCCTCGTGCAGCCAGTACGCCGTCGAGGCCCTGCGGACGCACGGCCTCCTGCGCGGCCTGGGGCTGGCCGCGTGGCGGGTCCTGCGATGCAACCCCCTCGGCCGGAGCGGCTACGACCCCGTTCCGCCGCGCAAAGCGTGAGAGGAACTTTGAACTGGCGCTATATCCACTTTCGGCGGCGGAAGAACCAGATCATGCCGGCGGCCGTCACGGCCATCACTCCCAGGCAGACGTAGAAGCCCCACGGTTCGTCCTTCGGCGGCATGAAGGCGTAGTTCATGCCGTAGATGCCGGCTATGAGCGAGAGGGGCATGAAGACGGTGGTGATGAACGTCAGCAGTTTCATGATGGCGTTGGTGCGGTTCGAGACGACCGACATGTACGTGTCGCGGGCGGTGTTGATGAGGTCGCGGTGCGTCTCGGTGATCTGCACCATGCGGACCAGGTGGTCGTAGGCCTCGTGCCAGTAGGCCATGGCCTGCTTGGTGATGGGCGCGAACTCGCCGCGAACCAGGCGCCCGACCACGTCGCGCTGGGCGCTGGCGACTCGCGCCAGGTACGACACCGTCTGCCGCAGGTCCAGCAGCCGCTGAAGGAGGGCGTCGGTGGGGTGCTGGAAGATCTGGATTTCCAGTTCCTCCAGCAGGTACTCCATGCGGTCGAGTGTGGGGCTGAAATTGTCGACGATGCGGTCCACGATGGCGTGCATCAGGAAGTCGGCCCCGCGGTTTATCAGGCTCGGGCACTCCGTGGAGCACGTGGCCAGCATGTCGTCGATGCTCTTGACGGGCACCTGGTGGTACGTGAGGACGAAGTTGCGTGCCCAGAAGATGTCCACCTCCAGCGTGTCCACGAGCGCCCCGCGGGTCTGAAGGTTCACCGCGTGGATGACCATGAACAGGTACGAATCGTAACTGTGGACGATCGGCTGGCTGTTGACCTCGCGGCAGGCCTGGACCGCCACGGGATGAAAGCCGAAACCGTCCTGGAGCACGTTCGTCTCTTCGGGGGTGGGCGAAAGGAAGTCGATCCATATGAGGCCCTGCTTCTGGCGGAAGACGTCCAGGATGGCCGCCAGGTCCGTCAGATGCTGCGCCTCCTTGGCGTCCTTGGGCAGAAAGAATGCCTGAATCATCGCCCCACCTCCTTCGCGGCAAACGGAAACAGCGTCAGAGAGTGCGCGCGGGCCGTCAGAAAGTCAAGTAAAGTTGCGGCGGCTGAAGCGCCGGGCCGCCCGCGCCTGCGCGGACGAGGTGCCGGCGCACGCGCCAGCACAGGTGGCACTTGCCGGCGTAGCCCGCGGCGTCGGGGGCGAACCCGTGCCCGGCGGCCGCCTGGGCCAGCCGCCGCGGGCCTCCTTCTGCGAGCGCGGCCACGAGGGGCGAGTCGGCCGGGTGCCACGCGGCCAGGAGGCGGTCGAGCGGTTGCTCGGGCGCGGCGCGGCCGAGCACAATTCCCGCGCAGGTGCCCGGATAGACCCAGCCGTCGGGGTCTATGTGGACGTGGCCGGCCTCAAGCAGTGCCGCGCGGCAGCCGTCGGCGGGCAGGGCGTCGGCGGGGACGCGCTCCGCCAGCGCCGAGAGGCGCTCGGCGCACCGGCTGGTCATACGCTCAGGATAGCGGGCGAGAAACTCGCGGAACAGTTCCATGCGCCCGTGCTCGGGCATCGCGGCCACGTCGCGCGGGGCGTGGAGCCACTTCCAGCGGCGGGCCCGCACCCCGGCGGGGCCGAGCACATCGCGGGCCGCCTCGTACAGCAGCCGCACGCGCTCCGGCGGCACGAACTCCTGGTGGTACGGGTCGGCGCTGATGGAAATCTGCATCATGCCGGCCTGGGCCAGTGCGGCAAGGCGTCGGCGGACGTCGTCGGCGTCGGTCGCCCAGAATGCGTTTGTTTCGACGTAGCCGATGCCCGCGAGGCCGGCTTGGCGTGCCGCGCGAACGATGGCGAGCAGGCGGTCGAAGTCGCCGAACGGCTCGCCGCCGCCGATGTGGATTCCCTCGGCGGCCGCGCCCAGGCGCGCAAGGGCCGCAAGGTGCCCGGCGGCCGCGTCCACCGTCATCCAGCGCGTGCCGCCGGGGCCGGCCGACTCGTAACAGTGGCGGCACTGGGCGGGGCACCAGTCAGTGGCCAGCAGCCCCGCAGCCGTGACGGGTGCAAGGTGTTGCTGCGGCATGACGGACATTATACACCACGGCGCACCGTTCGGGCGCGGCACGATTCGCGGAGCATGCTTGACGGTAGCGGGGGTGACGGTACAATCGACGTGATGGACCCGTCCGGGCGGATGCCGGCAATCTTGGCTGTCGGCCCACGTTCATACAAGCGCACAGGGGAACGCCCCCCATGTCTGAGGCCGTGTCGGTGGAATGCGGGATGTGCCGCCGCCGGTTTCGCTGCCAGCCGGAGATGCGCGAGCGGAACGTGTGGTGTCCGTACTGCAAGACCATCGTCAAGGTTCCTGCCGCCAGCGAGACGGGGCGCGAGGCGCTTCAGGCGATGAGCGACCTGATTGCCCGCGAGAAGGCCGAGCGCGAGAAGCAGCCCGTAACGGCCCGCCATCACGGCGGCCCCGTCAGCGTGCCGGTCCGCAGCAAGAACGTGGCGATCATATCGCTGGTGCTGGTGGGCGTGGGCCTGGTGGCGGCGGCCATTGCGCTGGTGCTGGTGTTCGGGGGGGGCGGCGGGGCGGGCGACCGTTCCGGGCCGGGGCTGTTCCAGATCGGTGACCGCTCGCCGTTCCACAGAGAGAACCCGCATCAGGCGCCGGGCGCCCCGCCGGCGCCGCCGGGCGCGCCGACGAAGGCCGGCCCGCCGGGCACGGCGGCGCCCAGGCCGGTGAAGCCCGTCGCGGAGGCCGTCACGGTGAAGGTCGAGCGGCTGCTGGGCGGATACCGCGACGGCACGCTCACCTACGCCGCAGGCCGCGTGACCAACAACACCGCCGAACTCCAGCGGGTCGTCAAGGTCGTCGTCAGCATCTTCGACAAAGACGACAAGGAACTCGGCGAGGCGACGGCCATTGTGCTGAACCTGCCGGCGGGGGCCACGGCCCCGTTCGTGGCCGAGTGGCCGCACGCCGAAGACGTCATCGGCCGCAAGCATTTCCCCAACTACCAACTGAACCCCGGCGGCGTGCCCGCGGAACTGCCCGCCGTCGCGTCGGAAGACGCCGTGGCCATCCGCGACCCGAACGCCATGGCCACCACGGGCAGACTGCGCGTCATCGTGACCAACCAGGGCGCGCTGCCGCTGCCGGCGGTCCACATCCAGGCCGTCCTGGTGGGCGACGGCGGGAAGGTCGTCGGCGCAGTCCGCGGCCAGGTGGATAAGATGCTCCCCCCCAAGAAACCCGTCGAGATATCTATCCCGTGGTCGCAATGCGCCGGGCACCTGGTGCAAGGGTGCGAAGTGTGGGTGCAGCCGGCGTGGTAACAACGGTTCCAGGTTCCAAGTTGACAGGGCGCACGGGCGTCGCCTGACCTGGAAGTGTGTTCACACGGCGAAGCCGGGCCGCCACGCGGCCGGCGGGACCACGGGCGAGCCGACGAGGCGCAGGACTTCGTGTGCGGCGTTCTTGGCGGCGTCGCGGCGGGCGACGAGGCGGCGGACGTCAGCCAGGTCGCGGCGCATCTCGCGGCGGCGGCGCTCGTCAACGAGAAGTCCGGATATCTCATCAATCTCCGAGTCCGCCGGCGCCCGGGCCCACATGTATTCCGGCACGATCCGCCGCGCGGCAAGCGCGTTCGGCAGCGCAAGGTACGGCGTCGTGACGAGCCACCGCCCGGCCAGGTTCCACTGCGTCCGCGAGACGTTGTAGAAGACGGCCATCGGCGTCTCGTAGTACGCCAGTTCGAGCGTTGTCGTGCCCGACTTGGCCAGGGCTAGGTCGGCCGCCTTCTGGACGTCATGCGTCTTGCCGACAACGGTGCGGATGGGCAGGCCGCTGCGGGCCGCCGGCCCTGCGGCCCAGGCGCGGTGCTCCTCGGCCGCCAGCGCTATCACAAATGCGCACGGCGGATGCCGCGCGGCCAGCGCCTTCGCCACCACGAGTTGCCGTGACAGGATTCCCGCCACTTCCTGCCGCCGGCTGCCCGGAAAGATGGCCACAAGGCGTTCGTCGGGCGATGACCGCAGCGTGCGCATGAACGCCTCGTCCGGAACGTATGAGCGCAGGTGGTCCGCCACCGGGTGGCCGACGAACGTCACGGGCACGCCCGCGGCGCGGAAGAACGCCTCCTCGTGCGGCAGGACGCAGGCCACGTGCGAGAAGCGCCGCCTGAGTTTCCGCACGCGCCAGGGCGCCCAGGCCCAGAGTTGCGGCGGAATGTACCACAGAGCGGGCACGCCGCGGACGCGCAGGCGGCTGGCCAGCAGGAAATGAAAGCCCGGACAGTCGATCGTCACGGCCACGTCGGGACGCCAGGAGGCGATGAAACGGTCCGCGCGGCTCAAGAGGTCCAGGTATCGCCAGAACGATCCCGCCAGGGGCGCCAGGCCGATGATGCCGAAGTCCACCGTATCGGCCAGCAGGCGCACGCCCGCCCGGCGCATGCGCGGGCCGCCGAGGCCGGCCAGGTCGGCCTCGGGCGCCAGTTCCCGCAGTGCGCGCACCAGGCCGGCCCCGTGCAGGTCTCCGGACGCTTCACCGGCGCTTATGAATATGCGCGGATGGGCCACCGATTGGCTCCCAGGCATCGGCCGGAGGATTCTACCAGCGCGGCCCCGGCGTCACAACAGCGCGGAACTCGCAGCGCGCAGCCGGGTAGGCCGGGAGGGAATCCGAGCATCTTTGTGCGGGCGGCGAGGGCGCCGCGATTGCATCGTGGCCTACGCGCACGGCCGGCTTCTGCCGGGCAGCGCGCGGGGCGACTAGAGGTCAGTTGACCTGCGGCGGGCGGCGGGCTACGATGCCGCAGCAGGGGCAAAGTACTCTTGCGGCGAAGGAGCGTGCGTCATGCGGCAGATGGCGGCGGCGGTCATCGGGGCGGCGATGCTCTTTTCCTGCGCGGGCGCGGGCGAAGCGCCGACGGCCGATGCCGGCAAGCCGGCGCCGAAGGCCGAGGCAGGCAAGGCCAAGGCGAAGCGGGCTGACCCGATTCTCGCCCAGGTCGAGGACGTGCCGGGCCTGCCCAGGGCCCTGCTCATCGGCGACTCGATTTCCATGGGTTACACCCTGCCGGTGCGGGAGTTGCTGAAGGGCAAGGCGAACGTGCACCGGCCGCAGGCGAACTGCTCGTCCACGGTCGTGGGCCTGGAGAATCTTGACAAGTGGCTGGGCGAGAGGAAGTGGGACGTCATCCACTTCAACTGGGGCCTCCATGATTTGAAATACGTGGATGATAAGAACAACCTGGCGGACGCCGCCGCGGGCAAACAGTGCGTGCCGCTGCCGGAGTACGAAAAGAACCTGCGGCAACTCGTGGAGCGCCTGAAAAAGACCGGAGCGAAACTCATCTGGTGCGCCACCACGCCCGTGCCCGAGGGCGCCGCCGGCCGCGTCCCCGGTGACGAGGTCAAGTACAACCAGGCGGCCGCCAGGGTCATGGCCGAGGCGGGCGTCGAAATCAACGACCTTCACGCCTTTGCCGCGCCGAAACTGAAGGACATCCAGCAGCCGAAGAACGTGCACTTCACGGCCGACGGGTCGAAGCAACTGGCGCAGGTGGTGGCGGAGAGGATCGCCAAGGCGCTCGGGAAGTAGCGGCCACGCAGGCCGGGATGGAGTCCTCGCAGGCAGACGGCATCCCGGCGCCGCTGCGGTGCCGCAGGGAAACATGGGTGTTCATCGGGGCCTGCACGAGCAAGCACGGAATGGCCGTCGCCCTGTACGGCAATGGTTGAAAGACGGGCGCGGCGATGTACCGTGGGGCTCGTGGCGGATGCGGCGCATGTTCCCGCGATGCCGAAGAGATTATGCTGCGCGCTTGCAAGGGGCCGCGTCAGCGGATCTTCGATCCGGGCGCAAGCGGCGCGGCGACCGTCAGGGGCACGACGCGGTCGCCCTCCTGGGCCGCCAGGAGCATGCCGTCTGAGCGTTCGCCCCGCAGGACGGCTGGCTCCAGGTTCGTCACGACCACGATGAGCGTTCCCTGGAGGGCCTCCGGGGGCATGTAGGGCTTGAGGCCCGCCACGAGTTGGCGCCGGCCGAGTTCCGGCCCCAGGTCCACGTCCATCAGGTAAAGTTTGGCCGCGTTGGGGTGGTCGCGTACGGCGACGACCTTGCCGATGCGCATCTCGAGCCTTGCGAATTCCTGGATGTTGATCGTTTCGCTCATGAGATTGCCTTTGCTCTGAAGTTAAGGAAACGCGCGCCGCGCGATAGCGGCGGCTGACGAGTTCACAATCGCTCGGCCGCAAGGCTTGCCAGTTCGCTGCGCTCGCTCTTTTTGAGCATAACGTGGCCCGTCAGGTCGAGGCCCTTCATGCGCTCGGCGGCGTAGGCGAGGCCGTTTGAGGAGGAGTCCAGGTACGGGTTGTCTATCTGCCACGGGTCGCCGGTGAGGACCAACTTGGAGTCTTCGCCGATGCGGCTGACGACGGTCTTGACCTCGCGCGGGGTAAGATTCTGGGCCTCGTCAACGATGATGAACTGGTCGGGGATGCTGCGGCCGCGGATGTAGGTGAGGGCCTCCAGTTCCAGCGTGCCGGCGTCCAGCAGGTCCTGGATGCGTTCGTCCATGCCGCCGTTGCCGCCCGTCTTCCTGGTGCGAAGGATGTAGGCGAGGTTGTCGAAGATGGGCTGCATCCAGTGGTGGAGTTTCTCCTCCTTGGCGCCCGGCAGGTAGCCGATGTCCTGGCCGAAGGGGATTACGGGGCGAGAGACGAGGAGTTTCTCGTACTTCTTCTCGGCCAGCACCTTCTGCATGCCGCATGCCA
>Ga0194113_10007965_pt1 | contig 13106 bp, 10 predicted proteins | sample TA2MahC200mmetaG_FD_146193 | JGI IMG/M metagenome (GOLD analysis project Ga0194113, IMG submission 146193) | Freshwater microbial communities from Lake Tanganyika, Tanzania - TA2015017 Mahale Deep Cast 200m | ecosystem: Environmental > Aquatic > Freshwater > Lake | place: Tanzania: Lake...
CGTGAATCCGGCAGCCAAGAACCCCTCCGGACCACCCGGCCCGGCCGCACTGACCCCGGCCCGCACCGGCAAATCCGCCCTTCCCCGCCCCGACCGCAAGCCAGGCACACGCCGGCCCACCCCGCCGTCTTCCGTCAGCGGCTACGCCCTCTTAAGCTTTGGTTCAAACCAGACGGGACTGCGCCGGCGGCGCTCTGGCGCCGAGCGGCAACTCGGGCTGGTAGGGATCCGGCGCCGTGCGCTCCAGGTGCGCCAGGATCTTCGCAATGACCGCCGGCTCCTCGATGCTGGCAACGACTTTGAGCTTCCCGCCGCAGCGCGCGCAGGCTTCGATGTCGACCCCAAATACCCGCTTCAGGCGCTTGGCCCAGCTCATGGCAACATGGCGCGCGGTGGCCGGCTTCCCGGCGCCCTCTTCAGCCTGCGGTTTGCTGCCCTTGCCTCGACCCGCCGGCGTCACTGCTGCTCGCAACTTGCTATGCGGCGCGAACACCCCGTGGTACCGCGTGAGATGCATCCGCGGTGGCGGTACCAATGCAGCCAGACGCGCCATCAGATCCAGCGGCTCCAGCACAATGTGGGTGGTGCCGTCCCGATACGGCGTCTTCAGGGTGTATCGCACCTGCCCTGACGATGTGAGCGCCATGCGATCCACCGCCACCGGCGGGCGGCTGACGTAGCGGCACAACCGTTCGAGCTTCTGGCGCTGGCTGGGATCAATCTCGATGCCGGCGTGCAGCGAGAACCCTCCGGCCAGCGCGGCACCGCGGTGATCTCCTTGCTGCTCAGCTTCCGGCATTGCACTGGCTGACAGCGTCTGCAGCGTGAACAGCTTTTGCCCGGCGCGCGGGCCCATCGCGATGCGGTAGGTGATGGAATGGCCGATCAGGTCATCCAGTGCACCACCCGATCCGTCGGTGGTAAGCCACGCGTTCTCCATGTCGCGCTCGATCAGGCCGCGCTTCTCCAGCAGTCGGCCTATGCGCTCAGCGATCTGCTGCACCAACGCCTGCAGGTGTGCACTCGTTGGTGCAGGCACATTGCGGAATACAGGCTGATCGCCTGCCGGCAGATACACACCATCCAGAAAGATCATGTGAAAGTGCACGTTCAGGTTCAGCGCTGAGCCGAAACGCTGAATCAATGTGACGGCACCGGTGGCGCCCGTGCTGCGGGTGACACCGGCCGTATTCAGCAAGAATCCTGAAATGACGCTATACACCGCACCCAGCACCAGCGTCAGAGCATCAGGATCAGTAGCCAGCAGAAAACGCAGCGCGATCGGCAGTGACAACACCCACTGGCGCAGCGGACGCTCTGGCAACACTTCGTCGGTCAACAGCGCAGCGGTCTCGGCCATGCGTCTTGCGCCGCAGGAGGGACAAAACCCGCGCTTCTTGCAACTGAACGCCACCAGCTTCTCGGCATGGCAGTGCTCACAGCGCACGCGCAGGAAGCCTTCCTCCAACCGGCCGCACTTCAGGTAGGCGTCAAACTCACTCTCAATGTAGTTCGGCAGTGAACGACCTGCCATGGCACGCAGCTCGCGGAATGCGGGGTAGTGCTGCTCGACCAGCTGATACAGCAGCGTGTTCTCGGGCCGATGCCGTGCGTAACCTGGAGGTTCGATGAAAGGCGGTGCGCGCGGATGCCGCGCGTGGGCAGCGGCAGCGGGCATGGCAAGCGTCCTGCAGAACGGGCAAGGACGAAGCAGGCTATGTCAGGTTTGCGCCCTGGGGTATCTGCAAAACTGGCCACTTCTTGCAGGAACAGCCGCACTTGACGGTAAAAATGCCTGCCTGAGAGGGAGCGGAATTCTTTACCGTAAGATTTACCGTCACAAATGTTTGCTTGGAACGCGCGGCAATCAGCGGGCGGAATCAGGAAACGCCTGATGGCTCAATGAGTTCGCAAACCCCTGGGGTGTCTGCGACGATTCAATGTCAATCGTCTATACAGCACCGCAAGCTACTGATATTCCTCAGGCATGCACACCGACAAGATGCGCCCTCACTCCCACTCGATCGTCGCCGGCGGCTTGCCGGAGACGTCATAGACGACCCGCGAGACGCCTTTGACCTCGTTGACGATCCGCCGCGCGACCACGTCCAGGAAGTCGTACGGCAGCCGCGCCCAGTGCGCGGTCATGAAGTCCACCGTCTCGACGGCGCGAAGCGCAATCACCCAGTCATAGCGCCGCCCGTCGCCCATCACCGCGACCGAGCGCACCGGCAGGAAGATCGCCATCGCCTGGCTCACGCGGTCGTAGAGATCGTGCGCGCGCAACTCCTCGATGTAGATGGCGTCCGCGAGTCGGAGCAGATCGGCCTGCTCGCGCGTGACGGCGCCGAGAATACGCACGCCGAGACCCGGACCCGGGAACGGGTGGCGGAACACCATCTCGCGCGGCAGGCCGAGCTCGAGGCCGATCCGGCGCACCTCATCCTTGAACAGCTCGCGCAGCGGCTCGAGGAGCGCGAGGTGCATGCGCTCGGGCAGGCCGCCGACGTTGTGGTGCGACTTGATGACGTGCGCCTTGCCGGTCTTTGCGCCCGCCGACTCGATCACGTCCGGGTAGATCGTGCCCTGCGCGAGCCACTTTACGCCCTCGAGCTTTCTCGACTCTTCCTCGAACACGTCGATGAACAGCTTGCCGATGATCTTGCGCTTGCGTTCGGGGTCCTCTTCGCCCGCGAGCGCCGCGAAGAACTGCTCCGAGGCGTCGACGCGGATCACGCGGATGCCGAGGTGCTTCGCGAACGTCGCCATGACCTGGTCACCCTCGCCGAGGCGCAAGAGGCCTTGGTCGACGAACACGCAGGTGAGCTGGTCGCCGATCGCCTCGTGCAGCAGCGCCGCGACGACCGAGGAATCGACGCCGCCCGAGAGGCCGAGCAGCACGCGGTCGCGGCCGACCTGATCGCGCACGCGCGTGATCGCGTCGGCGACGATGTTGCCCGCATCCCACAAGGCATCGCAGCCGCAGATTTCGCGCACGAAGCGTTCGAGAATGCGGACGCCCGAGCGTGTGTGGGTTACTTCCGGGTGGAACTGCACGCCGTAGAAGCGGCGCCGCTCGTCCGCCATCGCGGCGAGCGGCGCGTTGCGGGTCGCGGCGATCGCCAGGAAGCCCGCGGGCAGCGACTCGACGCGATCGCCGTGGCTCATCCACACGTCTAGCAGCGCCGCGTCGGCAGCGCCCTCGTCCGTGATGCCGTCGAGCAGCCGCGAGGCCGCAACCCGGCGCACCTTGGCGTAGCCGAACTCGCGGTGCGTGGACGGCGCCACGCGCCCGCCGAGCTGGGCCGCCATCGTCTGCATGCCGTAGCAGATGCCGAGCACCGGCACGCCGAGCGCGAACACAGCGTCGGGCGCGCGTGGAGGCGCCGTATCGGTCACCGACTCCGGTCCGCCGGACAGGATGACGCCGCGGGCGCGGAACGCGCGCACCGCCTCGTCGCCGCAGTCCCAGGGCAGGATCTCGCAGTACACGCCGATCTCGCGCACGCGGCGCGCGATCAACTGCGTGTACTGCGCGCCGAAATCGAGGATCAGGATCCGGTGGGCATGGATGTCGGCCGGAGCGGCTGGCATGCGCGCTGCCATCAGCTGATCCGGTAGTTCGGCGCTTCTTTCGTGATGCTCACGTCGTGCACGTGGCTCTCGCGCACGCCTGCCCCGGTGATGCGCACGAATGTGCAGCGCTTGCGCATCGCGTCGATATCCGGGCTGCCGGTGTAGCCCATCGCAGCGCGCACGCCGCCCGCGAGCTGGTGCAGGATTGCCACCAGGCTGCCCTTGTAGGGAACCCTGCCCTCGACGCCTTCCGGGACGAGCTTCTCGAGTTCCTCGACCGTGTCCTGGAAATAGCGGTCACTCGATCCGTGCCGCAGCGCCATCGCGCCCAGCGAGCCCATGCCACGGTACGACTTGTACGAGGCGCCCTGGTAGAGCTCGACCTCGCCCGGTGACTCCTCGGTGCCGGCGAACAGCCCGCCGATCATCACCGCGTGCGCCCCGGCCGCGATCGCCTTGGCGACGTCGCCCGAGTAGCGGATCCCTCCGTCCGAGATCAGCGGCACGCCGGTCTTCTCCAATGCCTCGGCAACCGTCGCCACCGCGGTGACCTGCGGCACGCCGACACCCGCAACGACGCGCGTGGTGCAGATAGAGCCCGGCCCGATGCCGACCTTGACGCCGTCCGCGCCGGCGTCGACCAGCGCCTTCGCGGCCTCGGCCGTGACGATGTTGCCGGCGACCAGCTGCAGCTGCGGCTGCGCCTTGCGGATACGCTCGACCGTCGCGATCACGCCGCGCGAGTGGCCGTGCGAGGTGTCGACGATCACGAGGTCGACGCCCGCCTCGACCAGCCGCGCGACGCGGTCGAGCGTGTCGGGCGCGGTGCCGACCGCGGCGCCGACGCGCAGGCGCCCGTGCTCATCCTTGCAGGCGCGCGGGAAATCGCGCGCCTTCTGGATGTCCTTGACCGTGATCATGCCGCGCAGCCGCCCCTCGGCATCGACCACCGGCACCTTCTCGATGCGGTGACGGTGCAGGATCTGCAGGACCTCCTCGCGCGGCGTGTTCTCGCGCACCGTGACCAGCTTCTCTTTCGGCGTCATGACCTTCGATACCGGCAGGTCGAGCTGCTCCTCGAAGCGGATGTCGCGGTGCGTGATGATGCCGACCACCAGGTTGCCGTCGGAGGTGACCGGCAGGCCGGAGATGCCCTTGGCACGGGTCAGGGCGATGACGTCGCGGATCGTGGCGTCCGGCCGGACCGTGATCGGGTCCTTGATGACCCCGCTCTCGTGCTTCTTGACGCGCCCGACCTCGCGCGCCTGGTCGGCGGCGGTCATGTTCTTGTGGACGATGCCGATGCCGCCTTCCTGGGCGATGGTGATCGCGAGGCGGGCCTCGGTCACCGTGTCCATGGCGGCGGAGACGAACGGCAGGTTCAGGCGGATCCCGCGGGTCAGCTGCGTCGAGAGATCGACCTCGCGCGGGAGGACGTCCGAGTACGCGGGTACGAGCAGGACGTCGTCGAAGGTGAGTGCTTCCTGGACGATGCGCATGGCCGGCATTCCCGGGGCGGTCCGAATGAAGCGCTGCAGTGTACCATGCCGCATGCCCGGTTCCCGCGACATTTATACGGTCAGCCGCCTGAACCGCGAAGCCCGGGCCCTGCTCGAGGCGGGGCTGCCGTCGCTGTGGATCACGGGGGAGCTCTCTAATCTTTCGCGTCCCGCGTCCGGCCACTGGTATTTCACGCTCAAGGACGAGGACGCCCAGGTGCGCTGCGCCATGTTCCGGCAGCGCAATCTCGCGGTGCGCTGCACGCCCCGGGACGGGCTGCAGGTCCTGCTGCGGGGCCGGGTCGGGCTCTACGAGGCGCGCGGCGAGTTCCAGCTCGTGGTCGATCACCTCGAGGAGGCCGGCGAGGGCGAGCTGCGGCGGCGCTTCGAGGCGCTCAAGCAGAAGCTCGCGGCCGAGGGCCTGTTCGACGCCGCGCGCAAGCGCGCCCTGCCCCGCTTTCCGCGCCGCATCGGCATCGTCACCTCGGCGACCGGGGCCGCCCTGCGTGACGTGCTGCACGTGCTGCGCCGCCGCAGCCGCGCCGTATCCGTGCTCGTGTACCCGGTGCCGGTGCAGGGCGCGGGCGCGGCGCGGGAGATCGCGGAAATGCTCGCGCTCGCCGACTACCGCCGCGAGGTGGACCTGCTGCTCCTGGTGCGCGGCGGCGGCTCGCTCGAGGACCTGTTCGCCTTCAACGACGAATCGCTGGCGCGCGCGATCGCGGCGCTCGAGCTGCCGCTCGTCACGGGCATCGGCCACGAGGTCGACTTCACCATCGCCGACTTCGTCGCGGACCTGCGCGCCCCGACGCCCTCCGCGGCCGCGGAGCTCGCCGTACCCGACGGCGCAGCCTCGCTGGCGGCGCTCGGCGTGACGGCGGGGCGGCTGCGGACTGCAATGCTGCGCGCCCTTGGCCGCCGTGGCGATGGCTTCGCCGCGCTCGGCCGCAGGCTCGCCCTGCTGCACCCGGCCCGGGCGCTGCGCGAGCGCATGCAGCGGCTCGACGAGCTGCAGGCGCGGCTCGCGGGGTCGATGCGGCGGGAAACGCGCGCGCGGCGGGAACGGCTGCTGCGCGTCTCGGCGGAACTCGCGGGCCGCTCGCCGGCGGCACGGCTCGCCGCGCTCGACCAGCGCATCACCCATGCCGGGGCGCGACTGCCGCCCGCGATGCGGGGGCGCCTCGCGGCCGCGCGCAGCATGCTGCAGTCCGCGTCCCGCGGGCTCAAGGCCACGAGCCCGCTCGCGACGCTCGGGCGCGGTTACGCGATCGTCACCCGGGCCGCGGACGGCGCCGTACTGCGCGATGCCGCGGGCGTCGAGCCGGGCACCGAGATCGAGGCCCGCCTTGCGCGCGGGCGACTGCGCGCGCGCGTGCTCGGCGGCAAGCCCTGAGTCAGCGCCCTGCGCGCCGCTTCCTGCGCTCGCGCGTGCGCCGCTGGCGCGGCGTCAGCTTGTCGCGCCGGCCCGCGAACGGGTTGGCTTCGCTCCGGAGGTCGACGCGCACCGGCGTGCCTTCGAGCTTGAACGCCTCGCGGAAACAGTTGACCAGATAGCGCCGGTAGTCCTCCGGGGTCCGCTCCGCCTGCGCCCCGTGCACGACGATGACCGGCGGATTGCGCCCGCCCTGGTGCGCGTAACGCAGGCGGATTCTGCGTCCACGCACGAGCGGCGGCTGGTGCTGCCGGATCGCGGCCTCGAGCACGCGCGTGAGTTCCGGCGTCGGCATCTCGCGCATGGCGGCCGCGTGGGCGGCACGCACGGCGTCCATCAGCGTGCCGACCCCGCTGCCGTGCAGCGCGGAAATGTAGTGCACGGGCGCGAAGTCGAGGAAGCGCAGCCGCAGCGCGACCTGGTCGCGGATCGCGTCGCGCTGCCCGGGCTCGACGTGATCCCACTTGTTGACCGCGACGACCAGCGCGCGCCCGCGCTCCGTGGCGAGGCCGAACAGCGTCGCATCCTGTTCCGCGACCGCGTCGCGCGCGTCGACCACGCCGATCACGACGTGCGCCTCGTCGATCGCCTGCAGCGTCTTGATGACGCTCCATCTCTCAAGGTCTTCCTCGACCCGCGAGCGGCGCCGCACGCCCGCCGTGTCGATCAGCACGTAGCGCACGCCGTCGCGCTCGAAGGGCACCTGCACGGCGTCGCGCGTGGTGCCGGGCTGATCGAAGGTGATGACGCGCTCCTCGCCGACCAGCCGGTTGATCAGCGTCGACTTGCCGACATTGGGCCGCCCCACGACGCACACCCGGGTCGCGTGCTCGGGCTCATCGGCCGCGGCGGCCGCGGGCTCGATGCCCGCGAGCGCGGCCGCGACCAGGTCGTCGATGCCCTGGCGATGGGCGGCGGAAATCGCCACCGGCTCGCCGAATCCGAAGCCGTGGAAATCCGCGGTCACCACGTCCGGGTCGCGATCCTCGCTCTTGTTGACCGCGACCGTCACCGGCTTGCCGCTCCGGCGCAACACGTCGGCGACGTAGCGGTCGGCGGCGTCGAGACCCGACTGGCCGTCCACCAGGAAAACGATCCGGTCGGCTTCCTCGATGGCCCGCGCGGTCTGCCGCGCCATCAATTCGTGCATGCCGCGCGGCGCCTCGATGAGGCCGCCGGTGTCGACGACGATGAAGCGGTGGGGCTCGGCGCGCCCGTATCCGTACTTGCGGTCGCGGGTCAGGCCCGGGACGTCCGCAACCAGGGCGTCGCGCGTGCCGGTCAGGGCGTTGAAGAGGGTCGACTTGCCGACGTTCGGCCGGCCGACCAGGGCGACCACGGGCAGCATGGCATGCGTCGCCGGGCCGGAATCAGCCGGTGGCGCGCGCCTCGGCGCGCCAGGCCTGGACGTCACCTGAATCGGTCTGCAGCAGCAGCAGGTCGTCGACGACGACCGGCGTGTTGCTCAAGCGCCCGCCACCGGTCTTGCCGCGCGCGAGCATCTGCCCGGTCGCCGCGTCGAGCCAGTGCAGGTAGCCGTCGAAATCGCCGACCACCAGCGTGCCACCCGCGAGCGCGGGCCCGGTCAGCGAGCGGCGCAGCATCGCGTCCTGTGTCCACACCGGCGTGCCGTCGCGGCGCCGGAGCGCCACCACGCTGCTGTCCGCCGTGGTCACGTAGATCGTGTCGCCGTCGACGGCGAGGCCGCGGTTGCTCGACAGCTCCCGGCCCCACCAGAGCTGGCCGGAATCGCGGGCGAGCATCGCGATGCGCCCGTGGTAGCCGACCACGAAAATGTCGTCGCCGATGACGCGCACGGGCGAGTCGATGTCCACCAGCCGCTCGATCTCGGTGCGGCCCTGCGAGGGTGCGACCGTCGTGGTCCAGAGCAGCTCGCCGGTGGTCAGCGACAGCGACACGACCTTGCCGTTGTCGAGACCGGCGATCACCATGTCGCCGTCGACGACCGGCGAGCCGTTGCCGCGCAGGGTCAGGCGCGGCACGGGCTGCTCATAGGACCAGGCCTCGGAGCCGTTGGCGGCGCGCAATCCGCGCAGCCGGCCGTCCACCGTGCGCACGACGATGATGCCCTCGGCGATGACCGGCGCCGCGAGCACTTCCCCGCCGGTCGCAACCCGCCAGCGTTCGGTACCGGTCGCGCCGTCCAGTGCCACCAGGTCGCCACCCGAACTGCCCACCGCGACGACGCCCTCGCCGACGGCCGGGCCGCCGGACAGCTCGAGCTTGGTGTCGACCCGCCACAGTGACTTGCCATCGGCAATCGTGAGCGCCTGCACGTCGCCGCCGTGCCCGGCGACATAGACGCGATCGCCTTCCACGGCCGGCCGCAGGCCCAGCCGCAGCACATCGTCCCCGCCCTTGGTGCCCGCGCTCCAGACGCGCTCGACGCGCACCTGGGGATCGAAATCGACGAGCTCCGCAGGCGGCGCGACCTCGTCTTCCTTGCTGCAGGCCGCAGCCAGGAGTGCCACCGCGACCAGCGCCAGTGTCCGATTCATCGCCATGCCCTACTTCGCGCCGGTGCGCGCGTCCAGTTCGTCGATCTTGAGCCGCAGAAGTTCCGCATCGACCTGGGCGGCTGCGCCGGGTTCCGCGGCGGCCGCGGCATCGGCGTTGCGCCAGTAGTCGAGCGCTCCGGACGGGTCGCCCCTGGCCAGCAGCACGTCGCCCTTGAGTTCGAGCACGCGTGCATCGATGGCAGGCGTCGCCGCCGCGTCGAGGGTTGCGAGCGCCGCGTCATAGCGGCCCTGTGCCAGTTGGACCCGCGCGAGCCTGAGCCGCGCGACGGTTCGCAGGTCCGGGTCCTTCGAGCCCTCGGCGACGCGGGCGAGCTTGGCCTCCGCCGCGGCCAAGTCACCGGCATCGACGTCGAGGCGCACCAGCACCAGCGTCGCCTGATCCGCGTACGGCGTGTCCGCGTACTCGCCGGTCACCTCGCCCGCGATCCTGAGGCCATCCTCGCGGCGACCGGCGGCGATCGCCTCGAGCATGGCCGAGAAGCGTTCGCCCGCCGCGGCGGAACGCGTCGCTCCGCGCGCCTCCCACCAGCGCAAGCCGTAGTACCCGGCAAGCGTCAGCGCGGCGCCGGCGACCAGCCAGATCCAGTTCTCGCGCAGCCAGCGGCGGAGCTGGTCCGCCTGCTCGCGTTCCGACAAGTATTCATCGACCATCGTTGTTTCCTGACACCCCGACCGCCGGCACGAGCGCCGCCAGCCTTCCGGGCAACTCGTCCCAGGACCACTCCTGCTGCGCCGCGCCGGTGCGCAGCGACTTGACCGCGGCAACCCCGCGTGCCGCCTCGTCGTCGCCGACGATGACCGCGTACGCCGCACCGCTCTTGTCGGCGCGCTTCATCTGCGCCTTGAAGCTGCCGCCTTCCATGTTGGCGAGCACGCCCGCGCCCGGCAGTGCATCGCGCAGGCGCTCCGCGAGCGCCAGGCCCGCACGTTCCGCCCGCTCGCCCGACATGACCAGGTAAATGGCCGGCGCGGCCTCGGCGGCGGCGATCCCGGCGGCCTGCATGAGGCCGACCACGCGCTCGATGCCGAGGGCCCAGCCGATGGCTGGGGTCGGCTCGCCGCCCAGCAGCTCGACCAGGCCATCATACCGGCCTCCCGAGCAGACGGCATCCTGGGCGCCGAGCGCGGTCGTGCGCCACTCGAAAACCGTGCGCGTGTAGTAGTCGAGCCCGCGCACCAGGCGCGGATCCACTTCGGCCGCGATTCCGGTGCCCGCGAGCAGGTCGAGGAAGCGGTCGAAGTGGCGGCGCGACTCGTCGTCGAGATGATCGACGAGCCGCGGCGCACCGTCGACCAGCGCGCGCATCGCGGGGTTCTTGGAGTCGAGGATCCTGAGCGGGTTCCCCTCCAGGCGCCGCCGGCTGTCGGCATCGAGCTCGGCCCGCCGCGCGGAGAAGTATTCGACCAGCACCGCGCGGTAGCGCCGGCGCGCGTCCGGCGTACCGAGCGAGTTCACCGAAAGACTTAGATCACGGATGCCGAGCTTGCGCCAGAGCCGGGCCGAGAGCTGTATGACTTCGGCATCAATGTCCGGACCCGGGTAGCCGAAGGCCTCGCAGTCGATCTGGTGAAACTGCCGGTAGCGGCCCTGCTGCGGCCGCTCGTGGCGGAACATGGGCCCCGAGGTCCACAACCGTTGCCGCTGGTTGTGCAGAAGGCCGTGCTCGATCGCGGCGCGCACCAGTCCGGCGGTCGCCTCGGGGCGCAGGCTGAGGCGGTCGCCGCCACGGTCCTCGAAACTGTACATCTCCCTCTCGACGATGTCCGTGTGCTCGCCGATCGAGCGCTGGAACAGCTGCGCATGCTCGACGACGGGCACGCGCATCTCGCGGTAGCCGTAATCGGCGAACAATTCGCGCGCCGCGGATTCGACCTGCTGCCAGAACGGCAGCTGGTCGGCGAGCAGGTCGTTCATGCCACGGATGGCCTGGAGTTTTTCTGCCATGGATCAGCCGCGCATCCGCCACCACGCGAAGACGCCCGCCGCGGCGGCAAGCGCAGCGAGTGACAGGATTACCGCGAACCGCCGCGCTCGGCCGCGGCTGCGAAGCTCCGGCACGTGGTCGCCAACCTTCAGCAAGGTCGGTTCCGGCAAGTCGCCGACATCGAAGGCGTCGAGAACCTCGCGCTCCACGGCGCCGACCAGGGCGGCGTAGGCGCGCAGATGGCCGCGCGCGAACACCGGCGCCCCGAGGAGCCCGAACCGATTTTCCTCAATTGCGAGCACCAGCGCCTCGTTGAGCCGGAGCCGATCGGCCACCTCCTCGATCGAGAGGCCGAGGCCCTCGCGTGCGGCGCGCAGCTGTGCGCCCGGCGAGCCTTGCCCCGGACCGCCGCTCATCCGGGATTCCGGTCCGCCAGCGCCTGCGCGGCGCGCGCCTGCTCGGATTCCGGGAACTCTCTTGCGAGCCGCTCGCGGAAACCGGCGGCCGCACCCGCGTCCTTGAGCGCGAGTTCGATGTTGTGGCCGAGCAGCAGCATGTCCGGCGTCGCCGGCGCGACCGCGAGGTAGCGCTCGACGAACGCGCGCGCCTGCAGGTTGCTGCCGCGCTCGTGGAGCACGCTCGCGAGCTGCGCGTAGGTCTCCGGGTAGTCGACCTTCGAGGCCAGCGCCTGCCGCAGGTAAGCCTCGGCCTGCTCGAGGTGGCCGGCGCTGCGCGCGCACACGCCCGCGTTCGTGTACGCCACGAACGGCGTCCGGTAGAGCGGGTTCGCGGCGGTCTTCAGGAACATCTCCTCGTCCTTCGCCTGCTGCCTGTTGCGGCACAGGAAGGCGCCGAGCGCGTTCTGCGCCTCCGGGCTCGCCGGATCCTCGCGCACCGCCTGCCGGAAGTGCTTCTCCGCCTGCTTGGTGTCCAGCAGGCGTTCGTAGACGATGCCGGCCGACAGTTGCACGTTCACGTCTCGCGGGTCCTGCGCGAGCGCCTTGTCGATTTTTTCCCGGGCAACCTGCAACTGGTCGCGCTTCAGGTACTCCATCGCGAGGCGCGCGTTGATGCGGGCCGCTTCGTGCATCGGGTCCGGCGGCGGGGACTGTGCGCCGGCTCCCGGCGCCGCCAGGAGCGCGAGCGCAAGCGCGACCGCGCGCGCGTTCATGCCCGCACCGCGAGGCTGACGAGCTTGCTGCCGAGCCGCACCAGCGTGCGGTCCGCCACCAGTCCGCGGAGCTGGCCGCAGGCCGCATCGATGTCGTCGCCGCGGGTCTTGCGGATGGTCGCCATGACGCCTCCCTGCATCAGCAGGTCGCGAAACCGCCGGATCGCCTCGGCGGAAGACCGCTGGTATTTCGTGCCCGGAAACGTGTTGAAGGGGATCAGATTGACCTTGGCATGGTGGCCGTGCAACAGCCTCGCCAGCTCGCGCGCGTGCTCCGGCCGGTCGTTGACGCCGTCCAGCATCGTGTACTCGAAAGTCACGCTGCGCCCGTTCTGCCGCTCGAGGTAGTGCCAGCAGGCCGGCAGCAATTCCGCGATCGGGTGCCTGCGATTGATCGGCACGAGCTCGTCGCGCAGGCGATCGTTCGGCGCGTGCAGTGACACGGCGAGCGCCACATTCACGTCCTCGGCGAGGCGGTAGATCTGGGGCACCAGGCCCGAGGTGGAGAGCGTCACGCGGCGCCGCGACAGGTCATACCCGAGGTCGTCCAGCATGAGCTGCATGGCCGGCAGCACGTTCCGGTAGTTCGCGAGCGGCTCGCCCATGCCCATCAGCACCACGTTGCTGATGATGCGCTCGCCATCCGGGTCGTAGCCGAGCTCGCGATTGGCGAGCCAGACCTGGCCGATGATCTCCGCCGCCGTCAGGTTGCGGTTGAAACCCTGGGCGCCGGTCGCGCAGAACGCGCAGTCGAGCGCGCAGCCGATCTGGCTCGAGATGCACAGCGTGCCGCGCCCCGGCTCCGGGATGAACACGGTCTCGATCACCTGCTCGTTGCCCGCGGCGCCCGGCATCCGCAGCAGCCACTTGCGCGTGCCGTCCGATGCCGTCCGGTCGGCGACGATCTCGGGCACGCGCACCTCGGCACGCTCGGCGAGCACGGCGCGGAAATCCCTGGCGAGG
>Ga0194113_10007970_pt1 | contig 13104 bp, 12 predicted proteins | sample TA2MahC200mmetaG_FD_146193 | JGI IMG/M metagenome (GOLD analysis project Ga0194113, IMG submission 146193) | Freshwater microbial communities from Lake Tanganyika, Tanzania - TA2015017 Mahale Deep Cast 200m | ecosystem: Environmental > Aquatic > Freshwater > Lake | place: Tanzania: Lake...
TTTCCCTCTTTATGAACAAGCAAAAATTGAAGAACAAAAAGAAATTCCTATCATAGTGGTTCTCGATAAAGCTAAACCAGCTGAAAAAAAAGATAAACCCAAAAGAAGCATCCTCGTGCTGTTGATTTGTAGTGGATGCCTTGCCATAACGCTGTTCAGCATATTTTCATATGAAATCTTTTGGAAATCTGAAAACATCCAGGACATAAGGCGTGCTATTAAATCAAAAAAAACTTCAATGGATTAATCCTCACAGCCAAACAGCAAAAGATTCTATTTTTGTGTTTGGCAGTAATATTGTTAAACTTGGTCTAGGTTTTTTTATAAATTTAGTGTTGGCAAAAAAGCTTGGGGCGAGCTCGTTCGGCATCTTAACTCTGCTAATGAATTTTTTTTTAACACTTTCTGCAATTAGTGAACTTGGGCTTAATTCCTCACTTATTAAATTATTTGTTCAAAAAAAGGGTCAAGGCGAAAGTAGTGCAATTGTTTTTCTTGAAACAATATACGGATTGAGGGTAATTCTTAGCATCTCTTTTTTTGTCTTTTTCCTGATTGCAGCGATAGTTTTACGAGATAAGTTTTTCACAGAGGGGATTGCAGAGCGAACAATTTTTATAGCATCTACGGTTATTTTTGTGGATTGTATTTTTAACTTTATGCTTGCGGTTCTGCAATCGCAGCAGAAATTTATTAAACTCTCTTTAGTTAATTCTGGATTTAATTTTTTTAGACTCATTATTGTCCTTATATTATTCTTGAATAACTTCCTTGATGTGGATACGGCGATCTCGAGTTTTGTTTTGTCTTCTTCAATTGCAATTGTAATTGGATTCTCACGCGAAGGCTTGAATGCAATTAGTTTGAGCTTAAAAAAAATAAAATTGTTTCTGCCTGAAATTTTTTTTTGGGGTAAGTGGCTGCTTATAACTACTCTTGCTAATACTCTTTTCGTTAAGTTAGATATCATACTGCTTGGGTTCTATAAAATTGATAACGCCGCGATGGGAAATTACAGCTTAGCTGTTACATTCGCCTGGGTAATTATTGTTTTTCAAATGGGAATTAATGTATTGCTCCTTCCTAAGGTTAGCGGGATAAACCATAAACATGAATTCATTAATTACGTCAAGAAGTCACTCGTATTGGTTTCTATCTTTATATTAATTGTTATCACGTATATACTTTTTGGTTATTTCTTTGTGGATTATGTATTCAGGAGCCAATACGGCGAAACTCCAATATTATTTGTGATACTATCGATTGCATTTGCATCAGGTATGTTAATCGCTCCAATAAATCTTCTTGCCTTTGCTGTCGATAAACCACAAATAACAGCTTTTAATAATATTTTTGGGATTATTTTATTGCTCATCTCATCTTATTTTTTAATACCAATTTATGGAATTTATGGTTGTGCAGTTTCGGTACTATTCAGCAGAATTTGTACTGAAGGTGTTACATTCTGTGCAGTATTGATTTATTCAAAGAAAAAATTCTTTATATGAGAACTCTATTCGTATTTAGGCTTATTGCGGTAGTGATTATTTTATTCTGTTCTAAATTGATTTACTATATTTGATTATAACAATCAAATGATTAAACTTATTCTAAATTTTAAATCCTACTTTATGCCTTTAATTAAGGGCAAAGAGATTCCATTGCTCATTATCATTATTTTACAGACAGGATTAATCATCTCAACTGCATCTGAGTTTTATTTAGGATATTTTTTAATAATACTTTTCGCTATCGTTTTGTTTCTTGTGACAATGCCAGATATTCTTCCTTATGTCTTAATTGCAATGATTCCACTTTCTCAAGCAATTCCAATCAAATTTTCTGGCAGGGAAATTGGTATTTTCCCGGAGTATATGTTGATTCCAGTTATTGGATTCATTGTATTCTTAGATTTGGTGCAGCGGAAAAATTTATCCCGCTTTAAGATAGATTTGTTTTTACCTGCATTTACTTTTTTGGCTGTCGCGGCTATATCACTAATTCAAGCTGGATTTACATTCGGCTTTTCAAAAATAATTATTGGTATGGGAACGCTTTACGTTTTTATTTTAGCAATGATAATGTTTTTTGTGATTATGGAATGGTATAAGGATGAAGTACAGGCAAAAAGGATTGTGTTCGCATTGCTGCTTAGCTCCATCCTTATTAGCATAATAGGCATCGCACAGTATTTTTATCTGTCTCAGCATGAAGACCGAATTGTGAGAATATATTCTTTGTTTGAAAATATTTTATCAAAAGAAAGCTCTGGAAACCCAAATACGTTTGGAACTTATTTGATGATGATGGTTTTACTGGGGATTGGTTTAAGAAATCAATTTTTCGGAATTAAAAAGAAGATTGTAGTTGTAAGTATATTGATTAATATCGCAGCAATTTTACTAACCGCATCTCGAAGCAGTTTAGTAGGATTTTTAATCGGTGCATTTATTATTGGAGTTATGCTCGATAGAAAGATTCTTTTTGGATTTATTCCCATTGGTATTGCCATTTTATATTTCATCCTTGCTATGCCGCGTATGTTTGAACGGTTCATAAGTATTTTTTCAATTCTATTTGATCCCAAAATATATAAGTTATTTTCTGAAATCGATATTAAATCAATTAACTGGGCTTATGTCGATTACTACGGTATAGCTGGATATAAAGTTGATATCGTTGCTGGTGCAATCCGGTTCTCAACTTGGATTCAAGGATTTAGTACTTTTTTGAAACAGCCAATTATTGGGATTGGACTTCAAATGAATTATTTTTATATAGGCTTTCCCACGAGTGAGAATTTTTTACTCGATATTGCAGTAATGACCGGGCTTTTAGGTTTAGCCGCAGTAGCTTGGATGATTCTAATTATTTTTAAAGCAGTGAGAACTGGTATGAAACAGTTAGCCACAGATTTTGAAAAAAGATACATTAGTACCTACTTTGCCATTTTAATTGGGATTATGACTATAAGTCTGACCGGTTCGGTTATGTTTACTCTAAAACTGATTCTTCTATTTTCGATTCTAACTGGGATATTATTCCGAATTTCGATTAACAAATGATGAAAGAAAAAAAAATATTATTATTAACCCACGAATTTCATCGGACGGGTGCTCCAATTTGCTTATTAGAGATTGCTCAAATTCTGATAAAGAAGAATTATAAAGTAAGTATTGCAGGCCCGCCGAACGGAGTATTAAGGCAGGATTTTCTGGGTCTCGGAGTTCAAATTTTAGATGTCGAGCTATTAAACCTGCTTTATAAACATGCAAATAATAAATGGCTGAAATTTATCTATCTCCCGATACGATTATTTATAAATGTTCTTCTGCAATTTCAATTATTGTATCTTTTTTTAATTAATAAGCCCTGTGGAATATATATTAATAGTTTTGCATCGAGGTATGGAGCATTCGCAGCCAAACTTAGCCGAAAAAAAGTTTTTTGGCACTTACACGAAGAAGTCGACGTTTCAAATTTCATTAAACTATTTTACTCTCGTTTTGTAAATTTTATAGCGGATGTTGTAATAGTCAATTCACAATTTCTACTTAATGCTTGGAATTTTAATAAAAAAAATAAAAAATTCAGAATTATCTATAATGGTACTTCTATTCCTCAGCTCGAAGAAATTGATCACGTTGAAAAAATCTATGATGTGGTTTTTGTTGGCAGATTTTCTCAAAAGAAAGGAATTTTTGATTTAATTAAAGCACTTGATTTAGTGAAAAAACAAAGAGTTAATCTCAAAGCCGTTTTTATTGGGAATTATACTAATCAAAAAGAAACAGATAAAATTAATTTTTTAATCGAAAAATATTCTCTTAATAGTAATATAGACTATTACCTTGATGAGAACGAACCAAAACGAATAATAAAAAAGTCGGCTGTGCTTGTGTTACCATCTTACCAAGAAGCATTCAGCAAAGTGCTAATAGAAGCAATGTCGTGTAAAACTGCAGTTATATCTTCAAATGTTGGTGGCGCGGTTGAGCTTATCGAACATGGCATTGACGGAATTTTAATTGATGCCGGTGATTATAAGTCATTAGGGGAGAATATTATCAACTTGCAGTCTAATTCTGTACTGTACAATCAATTGACAAGCGAGGGGTATCGTAAAGTTAAAAACGAATTTAACTTGTTAATTTTTGAGAATAAAATTTCAGAAATGGTGGCAGAATTCATTGATTGTTAAATTATGCGTGACCCATTAATATCCATTATCATAGTTAGTTATAATAATCCGCAGATTCTAAAACAAACTTTAGATTCCATCTACTCAAATTTGTGTGAAACTGATTTTGAGTTAGTGGTTGTGGATAACTGTTCAAAAGAAACAAACGTATCGATGATTAGAAATTCTTATACAAAAGTTGTATTGATTGAGAATGACTCAAACCGGGGATTTGCGGCGGGCTGCAATATCGGTGCGAAGATTTCACGAGGAAAATATTTATTGTTTGTTAATAGCGATATCATTTTTCGTAAAAATCCTCTACCAAAAATTTTGGATTACCTCTCTAATAACCACCAAACCGGAATCGTTGGAGGTCAGCTTCTTAATTTGGATGAATCTCTTCAACCTTCCTTCTTTAAATTCCCTTCCTTGTTAATGAGATTTCTGCAAATAACTAACTTCAAATCTCTTATAAAAAAGATGTTACCAACTAAGCAACTTCCTAATGAGACTTTTATTGAGGTGGACTATGTCTCAGGGGCGTTTTTACTTATTCAGAAGGATTTATTTGTAAAGCTTAATGGATTCGATGAAAATTATTTTATGTATCACGAAGATGCTGACCTCTGTTTCCAAGCAAAAAAAAATGGTAAAAAAGTAACTGCTTATATTTCAACCGATATTATCCATTTAGGTGAGAATTATGAATACTCCTTGAATTATTTTTCGATATATCATCTAAATCGGGGGCAAATTTTTTTTTATAAAAAGAATTACAGTAAATTGAATTACTATATTCTTTTGATTATGAGCATTAGCGTTTTCACAGTAAAATATCTCTTAACATTTTTATTGAGAGAGGCAATTAGTTCAAGACCTGTCGTAGCTTCCTTAATTAAGTTATATTCTCAAAGCATAATTAAAAAAGTACCGTAACCGTTCTATGATAAGAACGCCTTCAAATTTATTAATCTCTGAGATTACGCGGAATTATTGATTGAGGAGACAAAACCACAATCAGTCATTCGGTTTTTGATTATCGGAGACCTTGCCTAATCGAGAATTCTAATGCTGAACGATTTTCGAACTTCACTCTCAACCGCCATTTTTCCAACAAAAATTTACTCTCCAATAGACCAATCTCTGGAATAAATTCATTAGAAGTGAGATTGTATTGGCGCACTAAAAACAATCAGAGTCTGAGATGTTGGTTTGCACAATCGAATTAATGAGCCGAATCCTGACTGGCGGCAGACATGCCCAAATAGGAATCTTAAAAGGGAATATGTTTCGAATTTCTTCTAAAGTGTAAGATGAATTTTTAACAATTAGCTAACGGATGACCTTTTTAGAGCAGGCTCATTAATATTACATTTTTAATTTCGAAGTAAAAGTCTTAGCGCAGATTACTGCTTTGTGATATAAAATCATTAAATAATTTGAATTTTTTTCTTATTATTGAACTACTGAATCTTAATTAAAAATAATATATCAATGATTGTCGTTCGTACTCCATTTCGTCTTCCACTTGGTGGGGGTGGTACAGATTTGCCCTCTTACTATTCTAAGTATGAAGGCTTTTTAATTACTGCCGCTATTAATAAATACATGTTTATTAACATAAACGTACCGGCATTAGTGGATAAAATTAGAATCAGCTATACTAAGGTTGAGTCTGTTCTGCCAAGTGAAGTTAACCAAATTATGCACGAAATTGTCCGCGAATCCTTGAAATACTTAAATATAAAATTCCCGCTTGAAATAAGCTCAATGGCAGATTTATCTGCAGGTACTGGTATGGGCTCTTCAAGTTCATATGCCGTTGGATTAATGAAAGGACTTAATTCTCTACTTCGAAGAGATACTTCGGTAAAAGGATTAGCTGAGGAAGCTTGTAAAATCGAAATCGATCTAATTGGAAAGCCGATTGGCAAACAAGACCAGTATGCGGCAGCATTCGGAGGAATTATTCAGCTTGAGATAGAAAAATCTGGAAATGTCAACGTCTCTCAATTGAATTTAGAACATGAAATGATTTATGAATTAGAAAACAGACTCCTGCTGTTTTATACCAATATTCAAAGAGATGCAAATATTATATTGGGTGAGCAAAGCCATAAAGCCAAAGTTGATGATAAAATTGCAATTGAATCAATGCATAAAATAAAACAAATCGGTTATTCGGTCAAAAATGCATTGATTCAAAATGATATTGATACTTTCGGAGCTTTGCTTCATGAACACTGGTTGATAAAGAAACGAGTATCCGATAAGATGAGCGATAACGACATAGATAGATGGTACGAATTGGCTCTTAACAATGGTGCTATTGGTGGTAAAATTATGGGTGCTGGCGGCGGTGGATTCCTTTTACTTTGTACTCAAAATGGAAAAAGAAGACATCTGCGGAAGACTATGGAATCGGCTGGCTTAAAATATATGGATTTTAATTTCGATTGGGAAGGTTCTAAAGTTTTAGTCAATATCTAACAGTTTTGTTTTATGAATAAAGTGATTATTACTGGAGTCGCTGGATTTATTGGATCAAATTTAGCCGAGCGGCTTCTTCAACATGGCAGTTTCGAAGTAATGGGCATAGATAATTTATCTTATGGCGTGAAAGAACAAATTCCATACGGTGTGGTATTTCATCATCTTGATATTAGAGACGAAGCTATACATCCAATTTTTTCTGGTGCCGACTACGTGTTTCATCTTGCGGCAAAGAATTGTATTAACGATTGCCAAATTGATCCGGTCGATACCGTGGATATTAACATCAGTGGAACAGTGAACGTTTTCGAAGCAGCGAAAAGGGCAAACATAAAAAAAGTAATTTATGCCGAGTCTTCTTCTTTATATGAGGGGAGTAATATTTTACCTACTCCAGAATCGGAGTTATATCCGCAAAGTTTTTATGCTTTGAGTAAATTCGCTTGTATGTATTTTGCTGAGGCATACTCAAGGTTTTTTAATTTAAATTGCACTGCATTGAGATATTTTTGCGTCTATGGTCCTCGGCAGGATTATAGACGAACGATTCCACCTGTCTTCTCAGCTTTTATCATTAAGCTATTGAAGGGTGAACAGCCAGTTATTTATGGTAATGGAGAGAAACGGCGGGACTTCATCCATATTGATGATGTCAACGATTTTCATATCAAGTGCATCGATGATGATAAAACAAATTCAAAAACATTTAATCTCGGCAGCGGCTTAAATTATTCCATCAATGAAATTTATCAAATTATTGCCGACTTGCTCGGGTCAAAAATTACACCTATTTATCAACCAGATTTACCTGGCGAAGCGGCTGCAAATTTAGCTGATATCACCGAAGCAAGAAAAATTGGTTGGCTGCCTAAGATAGATTTGATTACAGGACTAAAAACTTCTATTGACTTTATTGAAAATGAACTTTTAGCTGGAAGAATTCCTTAAGATATTATCAAACGAATGAAAGCTATTATTCTTGCTGCCGGATTAGGAAAACGACTGAAAGGAATCGCTGAGCGTGTTCCTAAACCTATGATCAATTTCAAAGGTAAACCTCTGCTTCAGCACAACATTGAGCTGTGTAAAAAATTCAATGTCAATGAAATTTTTATAAATATTCATCATCTGGCTGATAATATCACCAATTATTTTGGAGACGGAAGCAGATTCGGAGTGAAAATTCTTTACTCCGTTGAAAAACAACTATTAGGTACAGCAGGTGCAGTCAGAAAAATTTTCGATGATCTGTGGGAACACGAAAGTAATCAAATTACTAATGGACATTCATCGCCAAATTCAACAATGCCTGATGGCGAGAATTCAGAACCTTTCTTTTTGCTGTATGGAGATAATTACTCCAACTTCAATCTTAATCTATTAAAAGAAAAATATTTCAATACCAATCCTCTCGGTGTAATAGCGTTTCATTACAGAATGGACGTAACTAATAGCGGTGTGGCTGAATTCGGAAATGATTTCAAAGTTATCAGCTTCATTGAAAAACCTAAATCAAATGAGGCTTCGAGTCATTGGGTAAATGCCGGCATCTATCTCCTAAATCCGAAGGTGGTGGAGTTTATTCCTCATGGTTTTTCAGACTTTGGCAGGGATATTTTTCCTAAGCTGCTGAAAGAAGGAACTTCTATTTATGGAGTTTGCCAAGATACGGAGGTAATTGCTTTTGATACCCTCGAGATGTATAACAAAGCTATCGGGAAGCAAGATGAGTCTTAAAAATAAAAATATAATTATTACTGGAGCAGGACGAGGTATAGGGCGTGAGACTTCATTAAGCCTTGCAAACAAAGGTGCAAACTTAGTGCTTTTATCACGAACTGAAGCAGAGCTTAAAGAAACTTTTGAGCTTATTGCTGCCTGCTCGACTAATTCATTTGTTATTCCAACAGATGTTTCTGATGAACTTTCTGTCGAGAAATCGTTTTCACTAATTCAAAAAAAAATCGACCGCATTGATGTTTTGATAAATAATGCAGGAGTTCAGTCGCCAATCGGACCATTCCATTCTGCCGAAGTCCGTTCCTGGAAAAAAAATATTGAGATTAATCTCTTCGGTGCTATCCATTGTACGCATGCTGTTCTTCCATCAATGATTAAAAATGGAAAAGGAAAAATAATTAATTTTTCTGGCGGGGGGGCCGTCTCACCTCGGCAAAATTTTTCAGCTTATGGAGCTGCAAAAACCGCAATTGTTCGATTCACTGAAACAATTGCCGAAGAGTTAAAAAGTTATTCAATCGATGTTAACGCAGTTGCACCAGGTGCGATCAACACAAAAATGTTTAATGAAATTCTCGACGCGAAGAACCTCGCTGGCGATGAATATGTTCAAGCTCTCTCAAAGAAAAGTAATGAATTCAATGATGTGAACGATGTTCTTGATTTGATTGGCTTTTTAGTCTCTGAGGATTCAAACGGAATCACCGGCAAGTTAATCAGCGCACCTTGGGACAGCTGGAGAGATGAAAAATTTCAAGAGCAACTTCGCACAGATAGAGACATTGGTACTTTAAGAAGAATTGATAATAAATATTTTATGAAGAAAATATGAAGATAGTAATCATTGGTTGTGGGTTAATCGGGAAAAAACGTGCACTTGCACTCTCCGAACAGGATGAAATTGCCGCGTGTTGTGACAGCAATCCACAAACTGCCCAAAATTTCGGAAACCAGTTCAATTGTAAAGTTTATTTTGATTATCGAGAACTATTAAATGAAATTTTATGTGATGCCGTTATTGTAGCTGTGGTAAATAAATATGCTAAAAATATTATAATTCAATGCATTAAAAAGGGAATTCATATTCTCGCAGAAAAACCACTCGGCAGAAATGCTGGCGAATCGGAACAAATCGTTGACGCATTAAAGGAATTCAGCACCTCGAATCTTTCATCTGGGCTGAAAGGTGTTTCGGAACCAATTTTGAAAACCGGGTTCAATCACCGATTTCACCCCGCTGTTTGGCAGGCAAAAAAAATTATTGATAGCAATGAAATTGGTAAAGTTTTATTGATTCGAGCAAGATATGGACACGGTGGTAGACCGGGTATGGAAGAAGAATGGCGTTCTTCCCTGGATTTATGCGGAGGCGGCGAGCTGCTCGACCAAGGTGTTCATATAATCGATTTGATTCGATGGTTCGGCGGAGAAGTGAATGAAGTATTCGGACTGGTGGAAACTAAATTCTGGAATATCGAAGTCGAGGACAACGCCTTTGTTATCTTAAAAACTCAAGATAATGTAATTGCAAATTTTCACGTAAGCTGGACAAACTGGAAAAATATTTTTTCTTTCGAGGCGTTCGGGCAATATGGCTACCTGAAAATCGAAGGCTTAGGCGGCAGCTATGGCAAAGAATCGCTCGAAATCGGAATACGGAATAAAGGAGGCGGCAAACCCAATATCGAATCAGTTGAATTTCCTTTAGAGGATATAAGTTGGAGCCAAGAATGGAAAGAATTCAAATCCGCCGTTAGGAATAAACGGAGAGTCTTGGGTGATGGCTTAGATGGCCATAATGCTAATAAAATAATAGAAGCAATTTATAAATCGAGTAAAGAAAAAAGAATTGTTTATATTTGAGAGTAAATAATAAGTGCAAAAGTAATCCTAATTATACTAAGGAAGAATATGAGTTTCTCAAGTAGCTTTCTTACTGAAAGTATCGAAATAATAAAAAATCTTGATTGTGATGAATTGGAAAAAATTGTCGATGCAATTGTGAAAATCAGAGATGATAATGGCAGGTTGTTTATAGTTGGTTCGGGCGGTGGTGCCGGACATGCTTCGCATGCGGTTTGTGATTTCAGAAAACTGTGCAATGTTGAAGCATATTCGCCCTACGATAACGCTTCAGAATTGACAGCCCGAGTCAATGATGAAGGGTGGGAGAGTACTATCATCAACTGGCTGAAAATTAGTAAGTTAAATTCTATTGATGGCCTATTTGTCTTCTCAGTTGGCGGTGGAAGTGAAATAAAAAATATAAGTACTAATTTAGTAAATGCTATAAGATATGCTGCCGAAGTTGGAGCAAAAATTTTTGGAATCGTTGGAAAAGATGGTGGATATACCAAAGAAATCGGAAATGCTGTTATAGTTATTCCACCAATGTATGAGAATAGGATTACACCGCATACGGAAGGATTGCAGGCTATTTTATGGCATGCCATCGTTTCACATCCACGATTGCAGTCAAATCCTATGAAATGGGAGTCGACCCAATAAAATAAACTTAAATTCTTACAAACTCATCAAGGAAAATCAAGAATGAAATTGAAAGTTAAATTATTCGCCGATGGTGCTGAAAAAAATGGAATGGTAGAAATGTATAATAATCCTTTAATATCAGGTTTTACTACTAATCCAACATTAATGAAAAAAGCCGGAGTCATTAACTATAAAAAATTTGCATTAGATATTCTATCAATAATAAAAGACAAGCCAATTTCCTTTGAAGTATTCTCTGATGATTTTGATGAAATGAAGAGGCAAGCAATGGAAATATCTTCTTGGGGGCAAAATGTATTTGTAAAAATTCCAATAACTAATACAAAAGGAATATCGAGCCTTAATTTAATTGAAGAACTTTCAAAATCAGGTGTAAAAATGAATGTTACTGCTATAATGACGAATGCTCAGGTGGAAAAAATATTGCCAGTACTAATAAAGGGTACTTCAGTTTTTGTCTCGGTTTTTGCAGGAAGAATTGCCGATGCTGGTACAGACCCTCTCCCTATAATGTCCGATGTTTTAAAAACAATAAAACCTTACCCAAACATAGAATTAATTTGGGCGAGTCCGCGTGAATTATTTAATGTCGTTCAAGCAAATGAAATTGGTTGTCATATTATTACAGCTACAAATGATATTCTAAAAAAATTACCAACTCTCGGTAAAAACCTGAACGAATTTTCACTCGATACAGTAAAAATGTTTTATGATGATGCACAATCTGCGGGGTATGAGATTTAATGTTATTTCAGTAAATTAAATTTTAGATAAAAGAAATTGATTTCATCAACTCAATGACTACAGCCCCTCAAATAATTTTCTTTATTGCATTTTTTCTTCTGGTCCATTCTTATTTAATCTACCCTCTTATTCTATGGGTATTAGCTAAGCATCGAGCAAAAAAGTACTTAGTCGATCCTGAGTATACTCCGAAAGTGTCTATCTTAATTTCTATTTATAATGAAGAGAAATTCATCGAGACGACACTTCGCACCTTTTCACAATTGAACTATGACCCGGCTAAGATTGAGATTATAGTTGGTTCCGATCACTCAACTGATAATTCTAATCAGATTTTAAGTGAATTATCAAAAGAGTTTAAGAATTTATGTTTTGTTTCATTCAGCGAAAGACGAGGTAAAACATTTGTTTTAGATGATCTCGTAAAAATGAGTACGTCAGACATTCTTATCTTTTCTGATGCTAATACAATCTATGATAAAGATGCCGTCCGTCATCTTGTGAAATATTACAAAGATGAAAGAATTGGCGGAGTTTCTGGAAGATTAAGATTAATGAATCTTAAAAAAGCTAAAGATGAAGGCAGCCACGAAAAAACGTATTGGGAATACGAAACTTTCATAAAAAATTTAGAAGGGAAACTTGGTATCTTAATCGGTGCTAATGGCGGAATATATTCCATTCGAAAAAAATGCTATCATTCCCCGCCGAAAGAATTTAATGTGTCAGATGACTTTTTTATTTCAATGAAAGTTTTTGAGCAAAAATTGGATGTTACATATAGCCATGAATCATTTGCCGACGAGTACGTTTTACCGAGCATATTGCTAGAATTCAAAAGGAAAATTCGCGTAACTCCAAACGTAATAAAAACCATAAGTGCAATTTCAAATATATTATCTCCATCATTCGGTCTTATTTCACTTGGGCTTTGGTCACATAAGGTCATTAGATGGGCTACGCCGCTTCTGATGATTGTTATTCTTTTAACAAACGCTCTCTTAATAAATTCCGGTGAATTTTATAAAATTACCTTTATTGCCCAGATGGGGTTTTATTTATTAGCATTTGTTGGTTTATTATTAAGCTTATTAAAAATAAACATTACACTTTTTTCAATGTGCTTTTATTTTGTAATTACCAATGCAGCTTTAATGATAGGTATTTATAAGATGTTAATTGGCCGGCACACTGCATTTTGGAAATCATCAGGTAGAATTCAGTGATCAAAAAAGTAGAAAAAATTTTATTAATTATAACCGATTTCATCACAATAAACCTTGCATGGTTTTTGTTTTTCTATTATCGCGCTGATGCAAATTGGCTGCAGTTAGTTTTTCAGCCCGAATTTATGCTGCCGATGTTTGTGGTTTATGTTTATTGGTTCTTGATTTTTCTATTTGTTGGAATGTATCGGACCTGGTTTGCCGCTT
>Ga0194113_10007988_pt1 | contig 13090 bp, 9 predicted proteins | sample TA2MahC200mmetaG_FD_146193 | JGI IMG/M metagenome (GOLD analysis project Ga0194113, IMG submission 146193) | Freshwater microbial communities from Lake Tanganyika, Tanzania - TA2015017 Mahale Deep Cast 200m | ecosystem: Environmental > Aquatic > Freshwater > Lake | place: Tanzania: Lake...
CCGGTTTTCTCGGTTCTCATTTATGCGAAAGACTCTTAAAAGACGGCTATGAGGTTTTTTGTGCCGATAATCTTTTAACCGGTAGTAAAAGAAATATTGAAGGCTTTCTAAAAAAGAGAAACTTTCATTTTATTGAGTGCGATGTTTCTAAGAAACTCCCCAGGGCAATTACTTCTCATCGATTTGGAGCCATTTTTCATTTAGCCTCTCCGGCTAGCCCTAATCCTGAAAGTCCTTTGAGCTATTTACACTATCCAGCCGAAACTCTTTTTGTTAATTCTTTGGGAACCTACAATCTTTTAAAATTGGCCAATAACGACAACGCTAAATTCCTTTTTGCCTCAACATCAGAGATTTATGGTGAACCTTTGGTTACTCCCCAGCCAGAAACTTACTGGGGGAATGTTAACCCTTACGGAATTAGATCCTGCTATGATGAAGCCAAACGTTTCGGTGAATCAATGACGATGGTTTTTGTGAGAAAGTTTAAAGTTGATGCCCGGATTGTCAGACTTTTTAATACCTATGGGCCGAGGATGGATAAAAATGATGGTCGAGTGATTGTGAATTTTATCAATCAATACCTTGAAGGAAAACCAATTACCATTTATGGTAAAGGTAAACAAACAAGAAGCTTTTGTTATGTTGATGACACCATTGAGGGGATAATAAGGGCGATGTTTAGAAAACAAACCGAGGGCGAAGTTTTTAATATCGGCAATGACGATGAGTACACTATTTTGCAGTTGGCTAAAATGATTATTAAGTTATTAAACGGTAAATCAAAAATTATCTTTAAGCCTCTTCCGGTTGATGATCCCTCTAATCGTTGCCCTGATATTAAAAAGGCCAGAAAGGTTCTTCAATGGTGGCCTAAAGTTTCGCTAAAGGAAGGACTTTTAGCAACGATAGAATATTTTAATGAATCATGATTGATAATCTGCCATGAAAGTCATTGTCATCATTCCCACCTATAATGAAAAAGAAAACATCGGTCGCATGGTCGATGTCTTGGAAGGTGAGATTTTCCCCAAGATAAAAAACAATCAAATGGAGATTTTGGTGGTTGACGATAAATCACCTGACGGAACGGCTGACGTGGTTCGGGAGAAGATGAAAAAATATAGTAACATCACTCTTTCTTTGGGTGACAAAAAAGGTTTAGGAGCGGCTTACAAAAGAGGGATGAAATATGCCATGGAGGAAATGAAGGCGGGAGCTGTTATTGAATTTGACGCTGATTTTCAACATGACCCCAAACACATTATCGACTTGGTAAAAAAATTAGACGAAGGTTATGATTATGTTATTGGTTCAAGATTTGTCGGCGAAGGCTCTATCCCTAAGGAGTGGAACCTTTACCGTAAGGTTTTAACCAGATACGGCGGTTTGTTTTCCCGAATCGTTCTTTTTTTCCCCAAGATTAACAAAGTCAAGGATGTTTCCACAGGTTTAAAATTGACTCGGGTAAAAGGTGTTTTGGATAAAGTCGATTTTAGCAAAGTCATTGATGGCTTTTTTTACAAAACTCAACTTTTGTATCAAATTGTTAATCAGGGGGCCAAAGTTATCGAAGTCCCCTTACAGTTTAGATTAAGAGAAAAGGGAGAAAGCAAAATTTCCTCAAAGGACGTTTTCAGAACTTTTATTGGCGTTATTAAACTACGCTTAACTGATCCTAAGATTTTAAGAATTATTAAATTTGGGACCGTCGGCTTTACCGGCTATGTGGTCAATGCCTTATTTCTTCAACTTTTTGCCAAAATGGGCTTTGCTGAATGGGCGGCTTGGGCGGCTTCAACCGAATTGGCAATTCTGGCCAATTTTACCTTAAATAATCTCTGGACCTTTAGAGTTGAAAAAATTACTGGTTCCCAGAAGGTCTTTTTGAAACTACTTCAATTTAATTTAACCGCTAGTGGCGCCTTAATCATCCAAACCGGAGTCGGAACTTTAGGGGTGAAGATTTTCGGGCCGGAATATCGACAAATATTGTTACCCTTTATTGTTCTTTTTCTCGTCTTTCCCTATAATTTCTTTATGGCTAACGTTGTTATCTGGAAGACTTGGAAGTTGCCTTTTTTCTCTCGTAAATCTTCTTGATTAAACGGTCTGGTCTTAAAAGTTTTTTCATTTCCAAAAAAGTTTTTTCACCACGGGTTAAACGACAGAATAATTGCCAGTAATCATCATTCCTTCTGATTAGCTTAAAAACAATGGGGAAAAAGATTGGTGAAATTTGATTAAAAAACCAAGCCGCTTTTAACTCCGGTAGAATTTTATTATTGATTTCTTGTTCATAGTTTTTAAGGGCCTTTTCGTTGCCAGTCAAATAATCTTGAAGATGAAAAGCCACCATTTGAGCGCTTTTAAAAGCATAAAAAATACCCTCGCCAGTTAAGGGATCATTCAAGCCAGCCGCATCACCAATAAGGACGATGTTTTCTTTAACTAAAGGAGTTTTTTTAAGACGGTGTTTCATTGGGTGTCCTTTTAATGGAGAATGATTTTTCTTTAGATTTAATAACTTGAGCCAATCATCCAGATAGGTTTTTAATTTTTTACCCAACTTTTTAGGGCCGCCAACGCCCACCGCTAAAAATTGATTATTGGGGAAAACCCAACTGTAACTGTGGGGGATTAAACCCCAGCCTAAGGTAATAACTTGAATGTCTTTTTTATGCTGATAAGGAATTTCATACTGAAGGCCAATGTCAATCATTTCAGATTTCAAATTGAACATTTTAGCTACAAAGCTGTTAGCGCCATCGGCCCCGACAATAATTTTGGCTTTAAGAGTCTTTTGGCCAGCCTGGATTTGAAAAAAACTCGCCTTTTCAGAAATTTTTTTAACCTCATGGCCAGGGGAAAAGATAGCCCCAGCTTTTTGAGCCTTTTTGACTAAAAAATAATCAAATCGTGCTCGATTGACGGTATAAACCAAGGGTTTTGGATATTTTTTGATAAGATCATGGCTGTTTTTGTAAATTAGACGGAAAGAAGAAATTTCTTTTTCTAAAACTGGGTTTAAACTGAAAGGAAGAATCTCTAAAGCTCTAGGAGTTAAACCTCCGGCACAGACTTTTTCTCTGGGGAAGATATCTTTATCAATGAAAACAACTTTAATCTTGGCTTTGGCTAAAAGATAAGACAGGAAAGAACCGGCCGGGCCAGCGCCAACAACAGCAATCTCATAAATTTTATCCTCCATTTTAAAGTAAAGGCGTCCAGTCAGCGATTTTCAAAGTGTTGCCGGCAATAAAGTTGATGGCGTAAAGAAAAATTGGCAGCAGAATTACCAAAAAGGCGATTTTAAATTCTTTTTTGATTAAGAAGGGTTCAAAACCAATGAGTAAAAAGGGTAACATCGGTAAACTATAGCGGGCGATATCGCGGTGGGAGATAAACAAAGTGGTGTAGAAAAAAAGAGCACAAAAAATGGCCAAATCATAACGCCGTTGACGGAAGAGGAAAACAATTCCCAAGACACTCAGAAGATAAACATAAATGACTTCTTCTAACCAGAAAGTGCCCACCCAATGGGCGGCGGTGTTAAAAACTTGCAGAGGTGGCCAAAAAAGATGAAGGTTATCTCCGGAATGGAAATAGGCCCAAAAGTCATTTAAAACAAAAAGAAAGTAGGAAAACAAGCCCAATAAGGCAAGGGGAATTAACAGTAAGGGGTAAGCTTTTTTAATAATTTTCCCTAACGCCAAAGACCAGTTCTTTTTGATTTCTTCAAAGTTTTCCCAAAAAAGATAAACAGCATAGGCTATAAAAAGAAGAATCCCTGGCGGTTTGGCTAATTGAGCCAGAGCCCCAAACAAACCTGCCAGCCAATAGTTTTTCTTCTTGAAAAAGAGAAAAGAGCTTAAGATAAGTAGGATAAACAGAGGTTCAGGAGAGCCAACGGAGCGGACGATCAGCCAGCGGGCCGGGAAAAGGAGAAAAAGAATCGTCAGCCATAAAGCTTGTTTGGAGTATTTAAATTCTTTAATAAAGAGAAAGAAAACAACAGCAGTCAAAACAGAGATTAACAGATTTAAGGAAAGCATGCTCCATAAAGAACCCAACAAAGGTGAGAAAAATTTAATCAACGTAGGGTAGAGGGGGAAGTGGGCGGCGTAATAGATAGCTGGCAAGGGGAAAGAAAAAAAGTTATTAATAATTTCGGGCTGATAAAAAGATTTGGCAATGACCACGTAATACAAACCGTCAAAGTTCTTCATGATGGTGGCCATACCTTCAGTGGGGAGAGCCATTTTCCAAAAACTTGGCAATCTGAGAAAAAAGGGAAGCCAGATAAGAAGAGTGGAAAAAAGGGAGGTGAAAGTAATGATAAAAATCTCACGGTAGGATTTTTTCATTACCTTATGATAGCATAAAAAGTTTCTCTTGTGCTATACTAGTTAAGGTAAAAATGAAGCTTATTGACAAAATTTCTGTTTTTTTGCCAGCCTACAATGAAGAAAAAATGCTGGCTCAAACAACCCGGAAAGTTAATGAAATTCTTCAAAAGATTGCCGGTGATTATGAAATTATTATTATTAATGATGGTTCTAAAGATAAAACCGGACAGATTGCTGATAAACTAGCCTCTCAAAACAAAAAAATCAAAGTCGTTCATCACCATCCCAATCGCGGTTATGGTGCTGCCGTCAAATCAGGCACTTATGCGGCCCGTTATCCCTGGATTGTCCTTTTTGATTCTGATGGCCAGTTTGATTTTCAAGAAATCACCAAACTTTTAAAAAAACAAAAAGAGACGAACGCCGATATTGTCTGGGGTTATGTCTTGGACAGAAAAGTCCCTTTGACTAGAAAAATTAATACCCTTTTGTGGCGGACAGTGGTCATGCTTGTTTTTGGCTTGAGGGTAAAATGGATTGATTGTGGTTTTCGACTTTTCCGCAAGGAAGTTGTTCAAAAAATCCCTAAATTAGAATCAGAAAGAGGCGCTTTTATTAGTAGTGAGTTTTTGATCAAAGCTAAAAAAGCTGGTTTTAAAATTGTGCAGGTGATGGTTCATCACTACCCGGACATTGGGGGAGGTTCGACCGGGGCCGATTTAAAGGTGATTATTAAAAGCTTTGGTGATCTTTTTAAATTGTGGAAAAAACTACGTTGAAAAAAAATAAATTTTTCTCTCCAAAAGGATTTTTAATTCTCATCATCTTCATCATGGTTTTGGCGGCTTTTTTGCGGCTTTGGCGGTTACCGGAGTACATGACCTTTTTAGGTGATGAAGGCCGGGACGCTTTGGCCGTTAAAAGAATGATTGTCGATCATAAATTTCGTTTGATCGGACCAGTGACTTCCATTGGCAATATGTATTTGGGACCTTTATATTATTATCTGATGTTACCGGCGATGTTTGTCTCTCGTTTGTCGCCGGTGGGTCCGGCGGCTTTGGTCGCTTTGATAGGGGTGGCGACAGTGGGGATGGTTTACTTTTTCGGTCGAGAGTGGGTGGGCCAACGGGCGGCATTAATGGCGGCCTTTTTATATGCTCTTTCTCCGGTGGTCATCATTTATTCACGTTCTTCTTGGAATCCGAATATCATGCCCTTTTTTGCCTTATTGGCGATTTTCGGGATTTGGCGGGTTTGGCAACAAAAACAATTTTGGTGGCTGCCGGTGATCGGTTTGGCTTTGTCTTTTGCTTTGCAATCCCATTGGCTGGGGTTATTACTCCTGCCAACCGTTTTTCTTTTTTGGCTGATGACCTTAATTGAACTGAGGAAAGCGAAGGTTTCACTCCAACGCTTTTTTTATCAAACCCTTGGGGGAGTAATAATTTTTTTGTTTTTGACCGTGGCTCCCTTAGTTTGGTTTGATTTGCGCCACAATTTTATTAACTACCAGGCTTTTGTCAAATTCTTTACTGATCGGCAGGCCACGGTTAATCTCAAGCTTTACAAGGCTTTTCCTGGTTTGTGGCTGTTGATAAAAAATATCTTTAGCCGTTTGGTGACTGGTAAAAATGAGCTTTGGGGAGGATGGGTTGCTTTGATTGTTACCCTTTTCCTGGGTTTAAAACTTATCAGGGAAGGTTTGTTGGCCAATTGGCATAAGTTTATCACTCGTAACGCCGGTTTGTTTTTGGTCTTGGTTTGGCTTTTGGTGGGCCTTTTAGGTTTGGGTAATTACAAACAACACATTTACGATCACTATTTTGGTTTCTTTTTCCCCATCCCTTTTTTATTGGTTGGGTGGGTTTTGGCTATGGTTTGGTATGGCCGTTTTTTCTGGAAGGGTTTGGCTTTATTTTGTTTAGGCTTTTTGGTCTTTTTATCAGTTCAAGCCTCACCTTTGCGATCGGCGCCAAATCGCCAACTACAAAGAACACAGACCATTGCCCGTTTTGTTTTAGAAAAGGGAGACGGTCAGCCTTTTAATTTGGCTTTAATTGCCGAGAGAAATTACGATGAAGCCTATGCTTTTTTTATGGAAGCTTGGGGAAGACCGCCTTTGCGAATTGAGCCTTTAAACACCAAGGAAACGATTGCCCCCCAACTTTTTGTTATCTGTGAACAACTGTCTTGCCAGCCGGTCGGCCATGCTAAGGCTGAAATCGCCATGTTTGGCTGGACAAAAATTGACCAAAAGTGGGAGATTGAAGGAGTAGAAGTTTACAAGTTAATCCACAATTATCCTTCTAATGAAAAAAGAAATTAGGCAAAACAAAATTATTTACCTTTTACTTTTCTTTGTTTTAGTCGGAGCCGCTTTTTTCCGACTCTACCGCTTGGGTGATCTTTTGGGTTTTTATTATGATCAAGGCCGGGATGCCTTAAAAGTCCAAGAAATTTTATCTTTTCAGGATTTCCCGGCCATTGGGCCGACAACCGGGATTGCCGGTTTATTTTTAGGTCCGCTTTGGTATTACTTGCTGACGCCTTTTTATTTAATAGGCCAGGGGAATCCAGCGGTCGCCGCCGCTTTTGTCTGTCTTTTTGATGTCGGAACGGTTTTTTTAATCTTTTGGTTGGGTAAAGAATTCTTTAGCCGGCAGATAGGTTTAATCGCTTCCTTTTTATGGGGTTTTTCTTATTATCTTGTTCGTTCGGCGCGTTGGTTTTCCAATCCTTCTCCTTTGCCTTTTTTTGTGGTTTTGCTTCTTTTTGCCCTGGGTCAATTTTTTCTCAAAAAGAAAGATAAATATTTAATTCTGGTGGCTTTTTGTTTGGCGGTTAGTTTACAGTTGGAAATGGCCAGCGCCATTTTCTTTTTCCCGTCCTTAATTTTAATCTGGTTTTTATTCCGTCCGAAAATTAAAAATAAGAAAAATATCCTCTGGGCGATTGGAGTCTTTTTCGTTTTTTTGATTCCCCAGGTTTTATTTGAAATTAAAAATAAGTTTTTAATGACCAGGAACTTTTTTAGTTTTACCACCGGGGAGATTAATACCGATACTTCCCAGACCTGGGCCTTGCCGAGTTTGGAATTTGTTAAAGAAAGAATTGTGGCTTATTTTAATATTCTGTTTTCCAAATTAGAAACAAACCCTTCCCATGGCTCAAAGTTCTTATCAATTTTATGGCTTGTCTTTTTGGCTTGGCGATTGTTTCAAGCTTTTAAAAAAAAGACAAGCGAAAATGCCATGTTTTTAATTCTTTTGATCTTTCTTTTTGTCCCCCTTTTGGCTTTACTCTTTTTTGTCGGCAATTACGGTCGTCTTTACGATTATTATTTAACCGGTTTTTTCCCGGCCTTTATCTTTCTTTTTGCTTTATTTGTTGGCTTTTTTTTGAAAAAGAAACTCTACTGGCCGATTTTAACCTTAGTTCTTTTTTGGTTTGCTTATTTTAATTTGCCCTTTTTAAAGAATTATCTTTCAGCCGGTTTGGATGGTCCGACCCACATTACTTTGGGTAATGAGCTACAAGCCGTTGACTGGGTTTATCAAGATGCCCAAGGTCAGGGTTTTAACGTCGATGTTTATGTCCCCCCGGTTATCCCTTACTCTTATGATTATTTATTTCAATGGCGGGGCCAAAGGTTTTATCAGCAGCGACCAGTGGCAGAAAACGTGCCGCTTTTATATACTTTATATGAGGTTGACCCTGAGCATCCTTTCTTTTTGGATGCCTGGCTGGCTAGACAAGATAAAATTGCCGAAACCGCCAAGGTAAAAAAATTTGGGGGGATTACCGTTGAAAGGAGGCTTAGATTAACACCATGAAACCCTTTTTATCAGTCATTATTCCTTGCTACAACGAAGAAAAAAATCTAAAAAGGGGAGTTTTGGATGAAGTGGATAAATATCTTCAAAAGCAAAAATGGCCAAGTGAAGTCATCATCTCTGATGACGAATCGACTGACAACAGTCGTGAGCTGGTACAAAAATATTTGAAAACTCATTCGCGTTTTAAGCTTTTAGAAAACAAACATGCCGGTAAACCTTTTGCCGTTAGGGCGGGAATTGAAAAAGCCCAAGGCGAAGTTGTTTTGTTTACCGACATGGATCAATCAGCCCCGCTCAAAGAATTTGATAAGCTTTTACCTTTTTTCCAAAAAGGCTTTGAGGTTGTTATTGGTTCTCGTGGTCAAAAAAGGGAAGGTTTTTCTCTGGTGAGATTAATTGGTTCCAATGTTTTTCGTTTGATCCGCCAACAGTTGCTTTTGAAAAAAATTGTCGATACCCAATGTGGATTTAAAGCCTTTAAAAACAAAATGGCCAAAGATCTTTTCTTAAGCCTGCTTATTTTTAAAGAAAAACAGAAAACCAAAGGTTGGAAAGTCGGAGCTTTTGATGTTGAACTTTTGTTTATTGCTCAAAAAAGAGGTTACAAGATAGCCGAAGTAGAAATTAATTGGGAAGATAAGGATATCGGTAAACAAAAAAAATATTTTAAAGAATCAAAGGAAATGCTGCAAGAAATTATCAGGGTCAAGTTAAATGATCTTCAAGGAAGATATGGGTAAAAAATTAAAATTCTTTCGAAGATATAAAAAGATAATCGGGATAGGTTTTCTTATGATCGTTGTTTTTTTCTTACTGCGTTTAGTTAATCTTACTATCTTACCGATTTTTGCCGATGAGGCCATTTATCTTCGCTGGTCACAAGTGATGCGAACTGAACCAACGTTGCGTTTCTTGCCTTTATCTGACGGTAAACAGCCTTTATTTATGTGGTTGACGATCCCTTTTTTAAAGATTTTCACTAATCCGCTTGTCTCTGGCAGAATTTTATCGGCTTTAGCTGGCTTAGGTTCATTAATCGGTCTTTTTTTACTAAGTTGGGAATTGTTTAAAAATAAATGGCTGGCTTTGGTCACATCTTTTTTCTACGCCATTGTGCCCTTTTTTGTTTTCTTTGACCGACTAGCGCTAGTCGATTCTTTACTGGCCATGTTTGGCATTTGGCTGGCTTGGTTAAGTTTGCGGTTGGCTCGTTTCGTCCGCCTTGATTTAGCCCTGATTACCGGCATAGTTTTAGGCTTAGCCTTAATCACCAAATCACCGGCGGTGTTTTTTGCCCTTCTTTTACCTTTGGGGATTATTTTAACGATAAATTGGAAGAAAAAGATTTGGTCGCTTTTAGGTTTTTGGATAATTGTTTATCTTCTAGGTTTTGGCTTTTATAATTTTTTACTTCGGTTAGGCCCGGGTTTTCAAATGATTGCCTTGCGTAATAAGGATTACGTTTTCACTTGGCAGGAAATTTTAAGCCACCCTTTGGATCCCTTAAAGCCTCACTTGGGTGATTTGGCTTCCTGGTTACCCAATTTATTAACCTGGCCAATTTTATTACTCATTATCTTAGGAATTTATTTTGCCTTTAAGAAAAATTGGCTCATTGCCTTCTTCTTATTTGCTTGGTTTGCCTTTCCTTTATTGGTTCAATCAACCTTTGCCAAAGTTTTTACACCTCGTTACATTCTTTTTACTATCTGGCCTTTGGTTATTTTTGCCGCCATAGCTTTTGATTTTTTGTTTAACCAATTAAACCAAATGAAAAAACGTCTTGGCCGGAATCTTTATTTAGCCTTAAGCTTGGTTTTGTTTTTCTTATTGGTTAGTTCTTGTTTAAAGTATGATTGGTTACTTTTAACTAATCCTGAAAAAGCACCCTTGCCAAGAAATCTGCGTAATGGTCATTTAGAGGAATGGACAGCTGGTCAGGGGTTGAAAGAAAGTGCCGCTTTTTTAAAGGAGCGGGCTTTAACAAATCAGGTTTTTGTGGGGACCGAAGGTTTCTTTGGCACTTTACCTGATGGTTTACAACTCTATCTTGAGGGGACACCTAACATCAGGGTGATTGGCGTTGGTTGGCCGGTTAATGAGGTTCATCAGAGTTTAATTAATTCCTTGGTTGATAATGAAGTTTATCTTTTGGTTAATCAAAGTCGTTTGAAAATCCAAACCGAGCAAAATGGCCTGCGTTTAATCGAAGAATACCCCAAGGCTGTTTGGCCTGATGGCCATCGGGACAAATTATTATTATTCCAGTTAGATAAAGATTATTGGTTAGAAAAAAATCAAAATGAAAAAGTTTTTTGAAAGAATTACCTCCAAGCGATTCTTTTGGTTGCTTTTGTTAATTTTGATCGCTTTGCCGACTTTTTGGCGTTTGTTGGTCCCCGGTTATTTTTCCATGCATGATGATTTACAAATTGGGCGTTTGTATCAGATGGATTTATGTTTTGCTGATCGGCAGCTACCTTGCCGTTGGGTGCCTGATATGGGTTATGGGTATGGCTATCCACTTTTTAATTATTATCCGCCCTTTCCTTATTACTTGGCTGAAGTTTTTCACCTTTTGGGTTTAAGCTATATCAACTCCATAAAAACATTATTTATTTTAGGCTTTTTATTCTCCGGTTTTTTTGCCTATCTTTTAGGTAAAGAACTATGGGGGAAATATGGTGGTTTGGTGACCGCCGCCTTTTATCTTTATGCTCCTTATCACGCCGTTGATGTTTATGTTCGTGGAGCTTTAAATGAATTTTGGGGTTTAGTTTTCTTTCCGGCGGTGTTTTGGGCGGTTTATAAAATTATCAAGGAACAGAAAAATATTTTTGTTTTTTACCTGGCCTTGTTTTTAAGTTTGCTTTTGCTTTCTCATAATTTGATGGCTTTTTTTCTTTTGCCCTTCTTAGCCGCTTGGGCGCTTTTTTTAATTTGGTTTTTAAAAAAGAAGATAAAAATCATTTGGCCATTAATTTGGGGTGGTTTATGGGGTTTATGTTTGTCAGCCTTTTTTACTCTCCCGGTTTTGTTGGAAAGAAATTTGGTTCATGTGGAAACGATGTTTATCGGCTACTTTAATTATTTAGCCCATTTTGCCACGGTCAAACAACTCTTTTTCAGTCTTTTTTGGGGTTTTGGGGCATCGTTGTGGGGCCCTGATGATGGGATGCCTTTTCCTGTTGGCCAACTTCACTGGGGGTTTGGTCTTTTGGCTCTTTTAGTTTTTGCCTGGCTTTGGCTAAAACAAAAAAGAAAAGAACTAGCTTTGGTTTTAACCTTTTTTGTCTTTTTTTTAGGGAGTGCTTTTTTAACCCATCAGCGTTCAATTTTCATTTGGCGCTTTTTCCCGCTTTTGGCGAGTATGCAGTTCCCTTGGCGCTTTTTGGCTTTGGCTTCCTTTTTTGTTTCGGTCCTAGCTGGAAGTTTTTTTCTTTTACTTAAAAACCAGAAAAAATCTTTTTATCTGGCTTTGGTGATGATTCTAGCAGTTTTGTTTTTTAATCTTTCTTTTTTTAAGCCGGAAAGGATTTTGAAAATTACCGACGAGGAAAAGCTTTTTTCTGCTAAGGGTTGGAATAAGCTTCAAACTGACGCCATTTTTGATTATTTACCCATAGTTTCTCCTCAACCTCCAGGTCAGCCAGCTCCAGAAAAACCCTGGCTGGTGGAAGGTCAAGGAGAGGTCGTTGAGTTTCAGAAGGGAACAGATTGGCAAAAATTTAAACTCCAGGTCAGCTCGGAGAAGGCAATGGTGAGGCTGCCCCTTTATGACTTTCCTCAATGGCAAGTTAAGGCCAATAAAAAAATAGTTGAGACTAATCACGAAAATGAACTGGGTTTGATCACTTTTACCCTTCCTCAGGGCGATTACCAAATTGAGGCGAGTTTAAAAAATACCCCCCTGCGGAATATGGCCAATGTCATTTCTTTTATAACTTGGGCGGGGACCCTCTTTTGGTTGACTAAAAAAAGAAAAACTTAGTCTTTAATTAAGTATTTTTGTAAAAGATAACTCGGTAAAGAACCCCAAGCATGAGCCATACTTTCGCCCATGCGGGCGTTGGTGGAGAGAGTCTCTGGGTTAAAACTTTCCCACCAGGTTGTGGCTCCGGCTTGGATCATTTGTCCCCAGTAATTCTTAATAAAATCCACGGCTTCTTTTTCTTTGCCATTTTTAAATAAAACTTCAGCGACAAAGCCATTAAAATAGGGGGTTTGACTTTCCGCAAGATTGAAGCGATTATTTAAAAGATTGTCTAAAAGGATCTTCTTTTTTTCCTCGGAAACAACTTCCCAATAAAGAGCCCAATAGTTGGCTTGGAAGGAAAAGTGTTGACAGAAACCGTTTTCCGAACGGCAATCATCAAAAAGATTTTTTTCCTCAACCCAGAAATAATCATTGATTTTCTTTTTTAAATCTTCAGCTTTTTGGGTAAAGTGATTTTGGTTAACCTGGTCGTTTAGAAGACCGGCAATTTTAGCCGCGTCAACTAAAGCGCCAAAATAGGAGGTTTGTAAAACTAAAGAGTCATCTTGGGTGGCGACCATTTCGCCATGGTCAATAAAAACCCACCAGTTTTCTTGCTTTAACAAAAAGCCATTTTCGCCTTCCTTTTTTTCAAAAAAAGCCAGCAGTTTTTTAAGATGAGGATAAAGACTTTGCAGGGTTTCTTTATCCTGACTGTTTTGGTAATATTCCCAAAGCATATTAACCCATTGAAGGACATAAGTCGGGATGTTAATGATTTTGCCAGTGGGGTAGTTGGCTGCCAGATAACCTTCTTCATCTTGACTGCGGGCAAACTCCCACAAAGCCTTTTTGGTGATTTCAGTTTCGCCAAAAACCTTACCAGCAACCAACGCTTCAACCCGAGCATCACCAACATATTGGGC
>Ga0194113_10007992_pt1 | contig 13088 bp, 13 predicted proteins | sample TA2MahC200mmetaG_FD_146193 | JGI IMG/M metagenome (GOLD analysis project Ga0194113, IMG submission 146193) | Freshwater microbial communities from Lake Tanganyika, Tanzania - TA2015017 Mahale Deep Cast 200m | ecosystem: Environmental > Aquatic > Freshwater > Lake | place: Tanzania: Lake...
AGGTAAACTGGCGGATATAACGGTGCTGGATTGCGGCAATGTGGAAGGTCAGCCATTGCACAATCCTTATTCACAGGTGGTTTACGCCTTAGGCGGTAAAGCTGTGCGTGATGTAATAATCAATGGAGAAATTGTCCTGCGTAATAAACGCTTGACTCGTTTGGACGAAGCGGAACTGGTTAGTAAAGCCAAATACTACAAAGCTGTTATTGAGAAAGAACTGCCCCGATGAAATCCATCAAGAACCGCAAAGCGGAACATAACTACTACATTATCCAGTCTGTGGAAGCAGGTATCGTACTTACCGGCACAGAGATAAAGTCCATTCGTGCCGGCAGGGTTAATTTCAAGGACAGTTATGCCCGTATTGAAGAGGGAGAATGCTGGCTGATGAATATGCACATCAGCCCTTGGGAAAAGGCGTCCTACTTCAATCATGACCCCGAACGCAAGCGTAAACTTCTGCTCAAGAAGCACGAAATCAAGCGCCTTAAGACCAAGGTTGATGAACAGGGCATGACCCTTGTGCCTTTGGAACTATACATCACCGAAACAGGCAAATGCAAGGTTCTGCTGGCTCTTGCCAAAGGCAAGCATACCTACGATAAAAAAGAGTCTCTGCAGAAGAAAGATTTGGAACGGGAACGGGAAAGAGACGATAAAAGCAAATAATGATTTTGAGGTTGTGATGAAGTATGTTGTATCAGTCTTATTAGTTACTTTGCTGTTGCTCGTCTGCTTATCCTGCTCAGACCGCAATCATGACAACGATAATGAGTACTATCTGAAAGGTAAAATCACTGATACTGGTGGAAACCTACTAACTGATGCCAAAATCTATATTGTTTTTGATGATATTACTGGTGGCAAAGGCATCAATGACTCTCTGGGTGAACTCCCCTTAAACTTTTTCAGAGTGTATCCATATCAGGAACAGCAGTTAGATTGGAATGACGTTAAAGCTTTCTGGTACACATATACAGAGTCTAATATGCTGGGTTTTTATGTTTTACGAGCTACCTGCAATAATTTGGATTCCGCTGCGGTGATATCACCACTAATTCCTGCCAACAATACTCAGCAATATACAGAATATTATTATATAGACCGGGACCTACCCGATGGAATATATTATTACTGGTTGAAAGCTGAGGAATTGGATAATACTTGTTATTATTACGGGCCGGTATATCTATCGGTTCATCAGTATCAACCACCGGTCAACTGGAGTTTTTATGCCTGTCCCAATCCTTTTTCCGCCTACACTTTCTTTTGCTTTAAAACGCTTGATACCTGCAATATCAAAATAGATATTTCCAGCCCTTATCTGGGATTGGTCAAAACACTGGAACAGGAAGTGCCCTTTGCCTGGGGTGGTATGCACAAGTGGAATGGCATTGGAGGAAGTAATTATCCCTTTAACGTCTGCAACGGTTTGTATCAGGCAAAGCTGACCGCCACTGATTCCCTGGGAACCCTGCTCTGGACGCATACTATCAACTTTCTGAAAAACAGACCAGACTCGGAGTTCTATAACGCCTATGTCACCCTTTCCGCTTCATCCGGGTACAGCATTCCCTATAAAAAGTATTTCCAGTTTGGTAAGCAGTTAAATGCCTATGATGAGTATACCTGGGAGTATGACGGAACTTTCTCTATGCCAAGCGGATTTACCATTTATGTGGAAAAGAACGGTTACACAACCGTATCACGGCATATAAACATTACTGACTACAAGGCAGACAAGACAGAAGACTTTATCCTGCAACCGGTAAGCAGGAAATAACTGCCATTAGTAAACAAATCTGATAACAATACAATCATGATTTACCATAATAGCCACATATTGAATCCCATAGGGATTTTCCGCTGATAAGAACCAAACACACAAATAATCCTGTAGGGATTTTCCGCTGATAAGAACCAAACACACAAATAATCCTGTAGGGATTTTCCGCTGATAAGAACCAAACACACAAATAATCCTGTAGGGATTTTCCATTTGGTAGCCAGTGGCTTTTAGCCACTGGTAAGCATCAGCCAATCTTATAACCCCGTAGGGGTTTCCTATTCGCCATAAAAGAAAACGGCAGGTTTAAACCTGCCGCATCTATAAAAAACCCCGCTGGGGTTAATTGTATGCTGTGTCTGTCACCGGTGAATGAATTCACCGGCTACCGGATGAGAAATCCCCACGGGATTGGGTTTTTGTCCCATTCATTCATTGGCTCATCATCCGAAATAAGTTGGCAATTATATCAGAAATCCCTTCGGGATTGGGTTTGTGTCCCTACTTAATGATCAGATATTTATTCCAATCATAAGGATAGATTTTTAAAAATCCCTATGGGATTGCTCAGTCACTACACATCTACGGAATTTTCGCTCAAACTGAACAACACCGTTTCGCCGCCGAACACATTCTGCTTATCACTGACCTGCACTTTCAGACCGGCTGGGATATGTAAGGTGATTATTACGCTGCCGGGAATGACTCCCACCACTGCTCCGTGTACTTGATCAACCTCAATGTAATTGATTTTGGATGCGTTCATCCTCATACTTACCGTGCCTGATGGCGTGTCCAGATTCCAATTGTTATCATCCAATCTTTGAAAATCGGGATGAGCAAGGCGAAACTCCACATTATCCAGCCATGATTTGCGCAAAGTCAGCAGAGTTGCTTCCCCGGATTTGTGGATAGACTGCACTTTGCCGTCCACCGGTGAGACAAATGTTCCTTCCTCAGGCGCAGCAATCTTGTTTTTGGTGCGAAAAAACATCCGCTCCAGCAAATACCATAAAAAAGCTGCCAGAGTGGGATAGAGTAAGGGTTTGTAGGGTATGATAATATTAACAACCAGAATAATGACCACCAAAGCCAGTGGTATAGCCTGCCTGCGGAATTGCATATACTTGATTTTATGCAAAACTTTGGGGTCGGAAACCAGTATTTTGGGTTTATTGTTCAGTTCACTCATTAGAATGCTCCTTCATATTATTTCACAAGGGTTTTCACCATTTTCTTGGTCATTCTCGTGTAAGCAGGAATCTGAATTTTTACTGCCTGTTGCTTGCTCACTGCGAGGGGTCATCGAGAAGGTATCGTGAGCAAAGCCCACGATGAGTTCACGCAGCAAGCAGGAAAGATGCCTTTTAAAAAGACTTATTCAGCACGCATCCATTCCGAAGTGCGTCCGATTGCGGAAATCCCGATGTAACCCCTCAGTTTGAGCAGTTTGGGATTTGCCAATTCTGCCTGACAGGAATAGGTCTTGCCGTTCTTGGGGTCATAGATTTTGCCTTTTTCATACTTACTGCCTTCCTTATAGGCAAGATTGGTCAGCACGATAAGTCCCAGACGGGGACGGGTTCGCAATGTGGGATCGGGATTTTCAATATCGGTCTTGGGCTTGCCTTTGTCGTCCAAAGGATTTTTGAGCCAGATGACCTTGCCGAAAAACTTGCCGTTCTCTTTGTAAACGTCAATCTTGGCGTCTTTTTCAGCATTGTACCAGATTCCGAGGATGGCATCGGCTGGGCTTGCCTTTTGGGCAAGGAGGGGGAGGACGGACAGCAACAGGGCTGCCACACAGGTCAGAAGTATCAGTTTCTTCATATAGGACTCCTTGTTTATGTTGAAAGAATAAGATTCCCGCCTGCGCGGGAATGACACGCTTTATGAAACCTGCAAAGGCAGGAACGACACAATATTTAAAACAGGCTGGATTCCTGTCTGCTGTGTTTTGCTTAAACTGGATGCCGACCTGCGTCGGCAAGATGTATCTTGTGACTATGCAACGTTTTCCCGTCGAAGGACGGGAACCAGTTTATCCAGATTCCCGCCTGCGCGGGAATGACACTATTATTGTTACCTGCTTATGTAGGTTTGACACACTCTATATGATGTTGCATCTGTGCAGGATGTGTTCTACCTGCCGCAGATAACGTTCATAGTTAAAGATGTCTTTAATCTGCTGTTCAGACAAGACTCTGGTGATGTCCTCATCTTTCAGAACAAGCTTCATAAAGGGTTCACCGCTTTTCCAGCAGGTCATGGCGTTGCGTTGGACAAAGGCATAGGCATCTTCCCTGCTGTGTCCGGCTTGGGTAAGATGCAAGAGCAGCGCTTGGGAAAAGACCAGTCCGTTTGTCTTTTCTATGTTCTTGAGCATATTCTCGGGATAGACCAGCAGGTTTTCCATCAGGTCGCAGGTCTTGCCCAGCATATAGTGAATCAGGATGCAGGAATCGGGCAGGATAATGCGCTCCACAGAGGAATGGGAGATGTCCCTTTCGTGCCAGAGAGCGTTGTTTTCCATTGCGGCATGGGCATTACTGCGGATTAATCTTGCCAGCCCGCAGAGCTGCTCGCTGACGATAGGATTGCGTTTATGCGGCATGGCAGAAGAGCCCTTTTGTCCGGAGGCAAAGTTTTCCTCTGCTTCCAGCACTTCCGTGCGCTGCAGATGGCGGATTTCCAAAGCCATCTTTTCCAGAGTGGAAGCGATGATAGCCAGCACGGACAGGAAAAAGGCATGGCGGTCTCTCTGGATGATCTGGGTGGAGATATTGACGGGCTGCAGTTCCAGATACTTGCAGGCAATCTCCTCAACCTGCGGAGAAAGATGCGCATAGTTGCCCACTGCTCCCGATAACTGCCCTATACTCACGGTTTCTATGGCTTCCAGCAAACGCTCGATATTGCGCTGAGTTTCGTCAAACCAGAGGGCAAACTTGAGCCCGAAAGAGGTCGGTTCGGCGTGAATACCGTGCGAACGCCCCATGCAGAGAGTATTCTTATACTCTTTGGCTTTCAGTTTCAGAATTTCACTTAGGCGGTGCATTTCCGATAAGATGAGCAGACCTGACTGCTTTAACTGCAGAGCGGTGGCTGTGTCCAGCACATCGGAGGAGGTCATCCCGTAGTGAATCCAGCGGGAGGACTCGCCCACATACTCGGCGACATTGGTCAGAAAAGCAATCACATCGTGACGGGTAACGGCTTCAATCTCGTCAATGCGGGCAGCGGCAAAGTCCGCTTTGTCCAATATCTGCTGCAAATCTTCAGCAGGAATGATGCCCAGTTCATGCATGGCACGGCAGGCAGCCAGTTCCACTTCCAGCCAGCATTCATAACGGTTCTCGGCTGTCCAGATACGTTCCATCTCTGCTCTTGTGTAGCGTTTAATCATCTTTGCCCCGCTTGCTAAATCTATTCAAACTCTAAGTTCAACTCATCCAGAGGAATATTCTGCAGCATCTCTTCCAGATTGATACCCTCTGTGGATGGGACTAAAGGTTCTATCGCGATATCTTTGTATTCCCGTTCATTGATGAGCACTTCCGCTATCTGCTCGCCTTTGTATTTGACCAGCATTTTGGTGGGTTGACTGCGTCTGTTGTAGACGATATTTGCTTCAAAGCCGCCAGCAGTATTGACGATGGAACTGAGGCGGAACTTTTTGTCAAAAGTAAAGACAGTCCTGGCAGAGGTGACTTTGCGGGTGGATAGAATCTCCTTCTGTTTTGCCTGCAATGAATCGGCAAACTGCACCAGTGGAGCAATCATCCCCTTGGGAACAAACCAGTTCAAATCCACTCCTGACAATTCCTTGATGGTGGGAGCGTCAAAGATTATGCTGTCCTTCAGATACAAGGTCACAAAGGGTTTTGCCTGCAAGCCCATTACACCGCTGTCCAGCACGTCCAAACGCACCGCATCCCTGCTCTTGGCAAAGACATAGTTCTTACGCAAAGAAAACACAGATGACTGCACCTGAATGATGCCCAGCCATCGGAACTCCTGCCACTGTTCAAGATTCTGTTCAAGCTGCTTTGCCGGCTTGCTCTTTGCCAGCAGCGAGATATTCAGCCCTGCAAGTAGAATCAGTGTGATAAGTAATAACCTACGCATAACTTACTCAGAGTTGCCTGATTTGTCCTTTTTATACAGGTAATAAATGCCTGCCGCTGCAGCCACCACCATCAGAAAGCTGAGCAGCATTCCTACAGTGATAAAGCCCAGCCACAGCCCATTCCTGTATAAATCAATGTTGTCCGGCTCACGGAAGAATTCAACGAAAACCCTAAAAACGCCGTAACTTCCGATAAACGCCCAGAAGCCCATGCCTTCTATCTTTGTCTTTCTGTATACAACCTGACTGATGATTGCCAAAACCACGCCTTCCAAAAAGAACTCATACAGCTGAGTGGGATGCCTTGGCTGACCGTCGGAATCAGGAAAAATCATCGCCCAGGAGACGGTTGTCGCTCTGCCGTAGAGTTCGCCGTTGATAAAGTTTCCAAGCCGCCCCAAGCCCAGTCCGATTGCCACCAGAGGCATCGCCGGGTCAGAGAGTTTCCAGAAGTTTAACTTGTTTCTCTTTAGAAAGAGTGCTCCTGCTATTATCACTCCCAAAGCACCACCGTGGAAGGACATGCCACCTGTCCAGATGGCAAAGATTTCCAGCGGATGCTTCAGGTAATACAACAGGTTGTAAAATACCACGTAGCCCAGTCTTCCACCCAAAATCACACCCAGCATCACGGCAAAAATCAGCCCTTCATACTGTTCTTTGGTGAGCAAGACCTTTCTGTATTTAAGGTTAGGTCTGTAAAGAATGTAGCCGATAACAAAGCTGAGTACATAGAAGAAACCATACCAGCGTATCTGCAACGGAAAACCAAAGAGCGAGAACTTTACAATGTCAGGACTAATCTGCGGAAAAGCTATCATGGCATTTATCCCTTATTTTCTCGTTAAATCGTTAAGTGTGGAGATGATTTTCTCCACTGCTACATCAGGGTCGCCTTCAAACTTTTCCGTCTTTTTATCATGCTTGGGAGTAAAGATATGCATCACCTGAGTAGGCGAGCCATTAAGTCCGACCAGTTTCTCATCCAGTCCGAGGTCATCACAGTTCCAGACAGTCATCTGCACGGACTTTGATTTCATCTTGCCCCGTAGTGACGGCAATCTGGGAGTATTTATCTCTTTAACCACGCTGATGAGGGCAGGAAGCTTCATCTCTACACTGTCGCTGCCGTCTTCCATCAAGCGCTGAACTTTCATCACCTTACAGTCAATGCTGTCCACTCTGCGCACAAAGCAGGTTTGAGGTATCTTCAGATGAGCAGCTATGCCCGGTCCGACCTGAGCTGTATCACCGTCAATGGCTTGTTGACCCGTGATTATCAGGTCATAGCTGCCGAGTTTGGTAATAGCTGCTGCCAGCGTATAGCTTGTAGCCCAAGTGTCCGCACCGGCAAACTTGCGGTCAGAAAGCAGGATTATTTCATCCACACCCAAGGATACGGCTTCTCTGAGAGCGGCTTCCACCTGGGGAGGTCCCATGCTGATAGCGGTCACTGTGCCGCCATGCTGCTCTTTTAACCTTACCGCCTCCTCTACTGCATACGTGTCAAAAGGATTGAGGATGCTTTCAACACCTTCCCTGATAAGCGTATTAGTAACGGGATCAATCTTGATTTCGGTAGTATTGGGAACCTGTTTGATGCAAACTATAATATTCATGATTCTGTCCGAATTCACTTATAGAAGTCTTTTATTGTTTCAACCACATAGTCAAGCTGCTGCCTGCTGAGTTCTGAGTAGATGGGAATAGATAAAACCTTATTGGACATCTCTTCCGATACGGGACAATCTCCCGCTTTACCTCCCAATGCGGCAAAGCATTCCTGCAAATGCAGCGGCAACGGATAATAGATAGCGCAGCCGATTTCCCTGGAGGCAAGATGCTGCATCAGTTCATCCCTGTTCTCGGCAACAAGCGTGAACTGATTATAGATAGTCCATGCCTGAGGATGGATATAGGGAAGTTTAATTTGTGGAATATCGCCAAGCTGCTGATAATAATACCCGGCATTGTGCCTGCGCGCTTCAGACCAGCCCTGCAGATAATCCAACTTTACGGAAAGAATGGCTGCCTGCAGAGTATCCAGCCGGCTATTGAGACCCACCCATTTGTGGAAGTATTTCGGGTTCTCGCCGTGCACCCGCAACTGCTTTAACTTAGCAGCAAGGTCATCATCATTGGTCAGGCACATTCCGGCATCGCCCATCGCGCCCAGGTTTTTACTTGGGAAAAAGGAAAGAGTGCTGATATCTCCAAAAGAACAGGCATACTTACCGTCCCATTTGGCACCGATACCCTGCGCATTATCCTCTATGACAAAAAGATGATGCTTTTTGGCAATCTCCATAATGGCACCCATATCACAGGGCTGCCCGAAAAGATGCACAGGCATAATAGCTTTAGTGCGGGTCGTAATGGCTTTTTCAATCAGGGCAGGATCAAGGTTAAAGGTTTTTTTATCGATATCCACAAAGACCGGTTTGGCATTATTGCGCCAGATAGAACTGGCAGTAGCAAAGAAAGTGAAGGGCGTGGTTATGACTTCGTCTCCGTCACCAATACCCAGCGCTTTGATGGCAAGAACCAGCGCATCGGTACCTGAAGCGCAGCCGATGGCGTATTTGATGCCGAGATATTCGGACATTTTACTTTCAAAGTCTTTTACCTGACTTCCCATGATATAGTTATGACCGGCGAGGACATCATCCATCGCCTTTTTCAACTGTGGCAATATCGGGTCATATTGAGCGTGCAAATCCAGCAGTGGAACTTTCATTAATCAACTCCGGTTGTATTTCATTTATTTAATGTATTGAGGGCTATCAGGATAGTCATTATCTGGGATGCAACCAAAAGCACTTCTTTGATGTCAGTCCAGATATAGCGTTCTTCTTTATCAGGCACGAAGATAATATCTCCGGGATTTAGTATGATGTTTTTGGTAGGTTTTATCCAGTTGCCGGAGTGGACTCTGATAATTCGAGTGCCCTCCAGTTTACGGTTATTGGTATAACCTCCGGCGGCCTGCAGATAGTCTTTCCAGTTCCAGCCGTCTGTCCAGTTGACCAGACCCGGATGTCTGACCTGTCCTGCCACCCAGATTCCGTTCAGAAGTTCGGGTACATAGAGTTCGTCTCCGTCCCGCAGCACAAGATTGGCATCCTTTCCCTTTGAACTCCAGCATTTCTGAACATCAACAGAATACTTGCCCTTGAGTTGTCTGGTTTTGGTTCTGAGGTAACTGTATTCCAGCCAGGTCATCTGCAGATATGAGAAATTGATTAATCTTTCAAAGTCCGGGTCAAAACTTTCACTGACCAACCGGTTGAACACAAAGGAACTGCCCAAATCCGCCTCTTGCGTGGGACCGCCACTCATCTCAAGTAAGTCGTAAAGGGTGGTCTTGTCGTCCACGAAGTAAACTCCCGGCATCCTGACTTTGCCTCTGACCTGCACCTTATATGCCTTGCGGTATTCCGCATTGGGCGGAACAATGATGCGGTCACCGGCATTAAGCGGTGTTTCCAGAGCGCTGTTCGGCTTTTTGGGATAGCCCGAAGCGTTGATTTCAATTTTATCGAACTCGGTAAAACCATCCTTGTATCTGTAGAGAATCAGATGTCTGAGGTCGGCGTCATCCATAACGCCCAAAGCAATGTCCAGCAGGTCTTTGAGTTTATCCCCGTCACAGTATTCATACTCTCCGGGTCTGCGGATGCTGCCCTGCAGAGTGACGGTTTCCACCACCGGACTGATGACGATTACATCGTTGTCGATGAGATAGGGGTTCTGGGTGATATCGCCCAGACGGTAGTATTTGAGCAAGTCCAGCGTCTGCTTTTGTCCCTGTCGGATAAGGGTGATATTTCTTTGTCCGTAAATATCCGCTGCTACTGAATCTTTGAGGGAAGGCAGTTTCATTGTGGGAGCTGGTTTTAACTGCACCAGAGACGATGTTTTGTCGGCAGCAGAGAGCAATGCGGCTTGAGTTTCTGCCATGGCAAGGGCTTCCGAAACACGGTTCATCGTGGTCAAGATATAGACCCCCGGCTTTTTCACATCACCTGTGACACTGACTGAAACAGGGATTACATTTTGCCCGGTCAATTCCTGAACAGAACCACAAAAAACCAAAGCAGGCACCAGACACAGGAACAGGATAAACAGTTTAATTTTCATAATACTCTATCATCCGTTGGATAATTTCATCCAGTTTAATTTTTGGCTCGAAGCCGATATATTCCTTGATTTTGGTCAAATCCGGCATCCTGTGCATCATATCCTCAAAACCCTCTTCGTATGCATCTTCGTATTTCATATATTCAATCTTGGATTTACTGCTGCACATGGCTTTGACCTTTTGGGCAAGTTCTTCTATGGATATAACTTCCGTAGTTCCCACGTTAAAGATTTCACCTTCGCACTTCTTCTCTTGCATCAGACAGAGAAATGCTTCCACGACATCTGCCACATCGGCAAAGCAACGGGTCTGTTTACCGCTGCCATAGATGATTATCGGCTGGTCCAAGAGAGCGGACTTAATGAACTTGGGTAGCACCATTCCGTATTGACCGGTCTGGCGTGGTCCGACTGTATTGAAACATCTGGCGATTACAACCGGCAGTTTCTTTTCACGGAAGAAAGCCAACCCATAGAATTCGTCTATAGCTTTGGAAGTGGCATAACCCCAGCGGCTGATCTGGGTGGGTCCCATCAGGCGGTCTGCTGTTTCAATAAAGGGCAGTTGATCGCTTTTGCCATACACTTCCGAAGTGGATGTAATGAGGACCTTGCATTTGTATTTATTGGCAATTTCCAGCACGTTATCGGTGCCCACGATATTGGTTTTAAGCGATAACAAAGGATTTTCTATGATATACTTAACTCCTACTGCCGCAGCCAGATGATACACCTGTTCGCTATTGGAAATCAGTTTTTCCAGAAGTTCCCTGTTCAGAATGGAACCAATAGTGTATTTGAATTTGGGATGGTCTTTGAAAGACTCGATGTTTTCCAGTTTACCTGTGGAAAGATTGTCTATGACCTGCACCTGATGTCCGTCATTGAGCAGTCTTTCCGCCAGATGTGAGCCGATAAATCCGGCACCGCCGGTGATTAAAATACGCATACAACCTCATTCATCATCTTAGCGTTACACTTGGGGAAACGCTTATGTATCAAGCAAAAGCGTTTCTCTACAAGTAACAGGTATGTTTTTTGTCCATAACTATTCTGTCAACAAAAAACCCTTGCTTGTATCTTGGACGTATCGTGGGGTCATCGTGAGCTTTGTTCACGATACCCTCACGATGACCTCTCGCAGCGTTCAGGCAGAAAGAGTTTTTTGAAAGATAAAAACTTATTTGACAAGCAGTTAGTTATTAAGAGGGTTGTTGGAAGAGGCTAACCACCTGTTCCACAACAGGATAGGATGTGATGTGTATTGAACATACGCTCTGATATAGTGGAAGACGCTCCAGATAAACCTGATATACCTCAGCATCGGAAAGGTTTTGCAGAAGCGGTCTGGCATTGGCTCTGATGCGTTCAAGAAGTAATGGAAAAGAAATATCCAACCAGATGACCAGATGTTCAGATTGCATCAGAAAAGCCCTGTTTTCGGCAATCAGAACGCTGCCGCCACCTGTGGCAATGATTGCTTCCGGCTTTTGGGTATGGTGCAGGGATTCTATCAAACGGCTTTGCAAAAATTGATGGGTCTGCAAGAGGATTTCAGATTCCAGACGGCGAAACTCCGTTATGCCTTTTTCCAGAATGAACGACCAGATGGACATCCCGCTGCGCTTTTCCAGTTCCTCGTCCAAATCCAGAAACGGAATTTGCAAAGCGTCGGCAATGGCTTTGCCGTCTGTTGTCTTGCCGCTGCACATGAAACCGGTAAGGAAAATCAGCATATTTTATCTAATCCCACTCGCCACCCATTAAGGTGCAGGGTTGCGCCCTGCAGTCCCAATAGATGAAAGATATATAGTTCATCAGGTTTGTCATTCCCGCGCAGGCGGGAATCTGGCTAAACTGGTTCCCGTCCTTCGACGGGAAAGCGGCATAAAGCTTCAAGATACGTCTTGCCGACGCAGGTCGGCATCCAGTTTAAGCAAAACACAACAAGAGGGAATCTGGTTAAACTGGTTTCCGTCCTTCGACGGGAAAGCGGCATAAAGCTTCGAGATACGTCTTGCCGACGCAGGTCGGCATCCAGTTTAAGCAAAACACAACAAGAGGGAATCCAGCCTGTTTTATATGAAGTGTCGTCCCTGCGCAGGCAGGGATCCAGCCTGTTTTTAAAATTTTGTCACTACTGAATAAGCAGACTGTATTGAGTGTATCTTTCCCGCACAGGCGGGAATCTGGTTAAACTGGTTCCCGTCCTTCGACGGGAAAGCGGCATAAAGCTTCAAGATACGTCTTGCCGACGCAGGTCGGCATCCAGTTTAAGCAAAACACAACCAGCGGGAATCCAGCCTGTTTTACTCTATTCAAAAGTGTAGCAAACCTTTCTTAAGATTCCTGTCTGTGCTGTAGTCAGTATTCATAAATATAGGGCGGTATTATTCTTAAAACAGCATGGGTTCCTGCCTGCGCAGGAACGACAGACGCTTTATTAATGCCGTATATTACTACTGCAACCGGGCAGTTATATCCTTTTCCACTGCTGCAGCCAGCGTTTCAATGCGGGCAATCAAAGCTGCGGATTTGGACAGAATATCGTCGGAAAAGACCTTGGTAGTGATACCTTTGATGTTTATCAGGATATTATAGTAAGCCGCTTTGGCTCCTGCCAGAGCAGTGAGTGCAGCCACACCGGCATCGGACAAGGCATTGATATTGCCTACTGCTGCCACCTGCTGAGCCAGTTCCACGGCAGCAAGGGAAAGCTCCAGAGTTTCAAAGGGAGCCAATATCGCCTTTTGAGTGGTTTCCTCTATCTTAGCATTGCGCAGGGCTGTTTCCTCATCCGTCTTTTTGGGCAGACGCATGGCCTCCAGCATCAGATAAAAGGCATCCGTGTCCAGATCTATGGCTTGCAGCGCTTTCTCCTTGACGGTTTGCGCCTTTTCGGCTAGTTCCAGAACAGTGTCTTTGACCTTTTCATAACCTTTCTTGTCGACGGTCAGATTGGACACCATCGCTGTCAGAGAACCGCTCATCGCAGTACACAGAGCGGCAACACTGCCGCCTCCCGGAGCG
>Ga0194113_10007999_pt1 | contig 13078 bp, 12 predicted proteins | sample TA2MahC200mmetaG_FD_146193 | JGI IMG/M metagenome (GOLD analysis project Ga0194113, IMG submission 146193) | Freshwater microbial communities from Lake Tanganyika, Tanzania - TA2015017 Mahale Deep Cast 200m | ecosystem: Environmental > Aquatic > Freshwater > Lake | place: Tanzania: Lake...
TGACCAGCTTGATCTTCCTATGATAGTGTCATCTTTTACGGTTTCAATAGACAGTTCGTTCCTCATCTTTTAATCGGTAACATAACCTAAATTCATCAACCTACACTCTTCACCCCTTAAATTCTTATAAGGAGTTGCATGAAACGTAGATTGCCCTCTTGGCTCAATTTTAATAAAGGCAACGCTAAGAAATAAGCTCCTATGCACCATTTAGGCTGACATAGTAATCACGAGTAAAATGTAATTAGTGCTAGCAAGTATATAAGCATTTTCGTTTTTTACACTATACCTGCTCTGCCAAAGTAATAACGTCTGAGCCCTTCCTGCCCTGGACTTTGATGATGTTCACATATAACGTATGGACAGTTTAATATACAGCTCCATTCAATTTTATTTAGGGGTTCATTAAAGCGATATGCTGTCTGCTCTACTTTTCCTAATCCAAAATTACAAATAGTATTTCTGCGAATTTCTAAAGACAATTCATGCGAAGTCATTTTATCCAATATAAGTAGAGAATTTTAAATATAAAAGTTTATTTACGAGTGGACTGGACGGGATTTGAACCCGTGGCCTCATGCTATTTTGGATTTACATGCAAAGCACGCGATCTACCGGACTGATCTACCAGCCCATGGAATATACTTTACAGTAACTGACATTTAAAGATTTTTCTAGAAACAATTATTGTGATTGTGGTTTCTTAAAATATTCTATAATGTTTGATCCGGCTTTCACAGTTTTGTACATCATATCAACAGAATCATAGATTGCCAGATGTTCAGGTTCTGTTATCAAAGTGATATCTGATGTTGTCACGCCTGGAACTTGGCCTTTTTGTACAGCTTCAAATATTCTAGAAGTAACATATTCAAGATCTTTTTTAGCTGGTCTTATTGTCATAAAACTACCCTAGAGTGATAAATATATAAGTTTTATAGAATGAAATCTAGCTCTTTGAGTAAGTATGTTATTCAATTTTTCAGGCAGGTTGAATTTTTAGTGCCTAGAGACAGAGCTGTGTTTACACACAAATATCTTAAGGAGGTGATCCAGCCGCACGTTCCCGTACGGCTACCTTGTGGCGACTTTGGACTCCTGAAAACTCATAAATCAATTCACCTCCAACTCATCATCAAATCAGAGTCAAGCCATTTTGTCATCTTTATATCTTAGAGTTTTCAAGATTAGCCCCTCTCGCAGAACATCAACTCGACATGCTCATCACAAGCCTCGATGAAATTCTACTCAATTGGCTTGACGGGCGGTGTGTGCAAGGAGCAGGGACGTATTCAGCGAACGATAGTGACGTTCGCTTACTAGGGATTCCGGCTTCATGAGGTAGAATTACAAACCTCAATCCGAACTAGGCGTACTTTTAGGGGATTCGCTTTCGCTTTCGCGATTGCATCTCATTGTGGTACGCATTGTAGGCCGCGTGTAGCCCAGGAAATTTGGGCCATACTGACCTACCGTCGCCCACTCCTTCCTCTGGTTTATCACCAGCGGTCTCATATGAGTGCATCTTTTGTAAAAAAGATTAGCAACATACGATGTGGGTCTCGCTCGTTGGTCCTAACTAAGCCGATAACAATTTTAGTTCTTTTTGTTTTTGCGGACTCACTACAAATTTTGAAATCATTTTTGCAAATTTCCTTGGTTTATGAATTTCAAGTGTTGGAATATTGAACATTTTCACTAAAGAATCTATTCCTAATCTTTTAAGAATTTCAGAATCTTCTTCAGCCTCAGATTTTTCTTCAGGTGAATAATAAATCCTGAAATGGGATTCTTTAGCACTAATGGTTCCATCACCATCTATTCTTCCTCCGAAGTATGCTAGAATATTTTCCTCTGAAGAAGAAGCTCTATTTTGAAATAGTTCTTCAATCTCCTTTCTCAGCCGTGAGTTGCAGACATATATATCCTGAGTAGTAGAAAATCCAGTCACTTGTCTAAATTTAGGTTTCATTCCTAGATCTTCAACAAATTTCTGAAATTTATCTAGCAACACTTTTTGGGTATTTTTAATTCCAACGACTCCTCTAGCAGTAGAACATCTATCTGCTTTCCAGAGTCCCATTATGTAGTGTAGTTCCATTTTATTTGAATTCATTTTTTACCAAATAAAATTTTTTCCGACTTAGTCAGTTTAACCGACTTAACGGCACGCCTCACGGTACGAGCTGACGATGGCCATGCAGCACCTCTCAGCTTGTCTGGTAAGCCCTTCAGACTGACCCTCATTCTGCTGTCGTTCCTGGTAAGATTTCCGGCGTTGAATCCAATTGAACCGCAGCCTCCACCCCTTGTGTGCTCCCCCGCCAATTCCCTTAAGTTTGGTGTACAGGGAAAAGCTATTGTATGCTAAATTCTGACTTTTCCCTGTAATTCACCCTTGCGAGTGTACTCCCCAGGTGGCCCACTTAACACTTGCGCTCCGGCACCGTAAGCTCCCAAGAAGCTTACAACACCAAGTGGGCATTGTTTACGGCTAGGACTACCGGGGTATCTAATCCCGATCGCTCCCCTAGCTTTCATCCCTCAGCGTCAGACCTGTTCTAGACAACCGCCTTCGCCACAGGTGATCCTTCTTGGATTAAAGGATTTAACCCCTACACAAGAAGTATCGTTGTCCTCTCCCAGTCTCAAGTCTGATAGTATCTCTTGCACTTCCTATAGTTTGCTATAGGATTTCACAAGAGACTTATCAAACAGCCTACGAATGCTTTAAACCAAATAATCACGACCATCACTCGGGCCCCGGGTATTACCGCGGCGGCTGGCACCCGTGTTACCCAGCCCTTATTCGCTCTCCTGTTTTCAGAGAGCAAAAGCTCTTGCATTGCAAGAGCACTCCAAATCCCCCTTTCGCTCGTGAAAGCATTGAAAAGGTTTCGTAACTGCTGCGTTCCGTAGAACCTGGACTCATGTCTCAGAGTCCATCTCCGGGCTCCTACTTCCATAGCCCGTAAGCGTTATCGGTTTGTTGGTTCTTTACACCAACAACAGCCTGATACTATACAGTCCCATCCTTAGGCAGTTTGCACCTTTGGTTATCAAACCATTCCAGAAATTGATAACTATGGAGTATTAGCTTCACTTTCGCGGACAAACCACAGATTTTTAATTTTATCTAGTGATTGGTCTTTCGCGAAATTATCCTCCTCCTAAGGTTAGGTTGACTATACATTACGGAGCAGTTCACCGAGGGCTTAACCCCTCTCGGTTCGCATGTCTTAGTCGAATTCGGATAGCAATAGTCTCTGACGGGATCAGCCAGAATTTTAGCTCTGTCTCTTAGGTATCACTAATCAACCTAACCTGCATCGCTATTGCAGAATTTAGCTTGTACCGTGAACAAGAATAAGACTTTTCACACCCCTTGGCATCTCGTGCCGAGTCGAGTCTAAACGCCAAGTTCACGTAAGAAAATAATATTGTCGCAGGAACTATTTAAATGTTTTACATATTTAATGGTCCCGAAGCGGGATTTGAACCCGCGTCAAGAGATCCACAGTCTCCTACTCTACCAAGCTAAGCTATTCGGGACATTGAATAAAATAATCTTACACATCTAATTTAATAACAAATGTCGGATGGGGGATTTGAACCCCCGACTTCGGCGTTTCTTATATCATCTTTTATCAAAGCTCATAATAATATGAGCGCCGCGTTCTAACCAGGCTAAACTAAACCGACATAATAATATAAATAAAAGATTAAATAATTTAAAAACAATCAAAAAAGAATGATTAAAGAAATTGAAGAGTTGTATGAAATGAATTTAATGATATTTGGCCCACCAGGGTCTGGCAAGGGAACATATGGTTCGAGACTAGAGCCTATTTTTAACATAAAAAGGATTTCCACTGGCGAGATTTTCAGGGATGAGGTCAAGAAGAAATCAGAACTAGGTAGGAAAGCAGAGGAATACTTGAACAGAGGGGAGCTAGTTCCTGATAAGATTGTTATTGACATGCTGAAAGGCAGGCTTGATGATTTGGGAAACAAAAATTTTATTCTTGATGGTTATCCAAGAACTGTGGATCAAGCAAAAGCGCTGGATAAGATTGTAAAAATCGATGCGATAATAAATATAATAGCTCCTGAAGAGATTCTGATAGAAAAGGCCAAGGCAAGAAGGATCTGTAGCAATACAAAATGTGATGGTAATTATAATGTAGCAGACATAAAGAAGACAATTGATGGTATAGATTACATTTTACCACCGCTTCTGCCGAAAAAATCTAGAATATGCGACAAGTGTGGCAGCAAGTTATATCAAAGAGTGGAAGATGCTGACGAGAATATAATAAAGAAGAGATTGAAAGTTTACGAGGATCAGTCAAAACCTGTTCTGAGACACTATAAAGGAAAGACAAAATTTGTTGAAGTCTACATGAGCAGGCCACCAAAGACAGTAGTTGAAACTATAGCCAAAGAGATTAAGAAACTTGGGTTAAAATAAATAATTCCCTAAAACAAAGTCTAATTATGGATAAAAAAGGTCTAATGAAATATCTGTCAAAACTAAAAGTAAGCAAGGTTGAGTTTTCAAAGAATAAAATATCTCTTATTTTTGATGGTGAAAAGTTAGAGAATAAAGTTGTTAAAAAACACCTGCTCTCTCTTGGAGACTGGTCAAGAAAAAGAAAAGTAGTATATTATGATAATCATTTAAAAAAGAAGGATATTTTACCAATTCTGGTTCATGAAGTCGTGGAAAAATACATAACAGAAAAATATAAGCTGAAGGTTGATTGTGAGACACATAAAATAGCTGATGCTATTGAGAAGAGTTTTGTTTCGAGAAGAGCTTGGAGAGCACATCAACAAAGAATAGCAGAAAATCATATACATAAAAGAAAAAAAAGTAAATGTAAGTGAATTTATGTTCAAGTCTGAAATAGTAAAAATTCTGAAATCTGCAGGAATAAAGACTGAGGAGAAAAATCTGGAGAAACCGCCTCAGGAAGAATTTGGGGATATTGCTTTTCCTTGTTTTCAGTTGGCAAAAGAACAGAAGAAAAATCCGCAGTTGATAGCTCAAGACATTGTTAAAAAAATAAAAATTGGAAAAAAGTCTTTGATTTCTAAAGCTGAAGCAAAAGGACCTTATGTTAATTTTTTCTTCAATTATTCAATATTGTCAAAAATTGTTTTGTCTGATGTTATAAAGAAAAATCAGAAATATGGGTCAAGCAAGTCAAAAAACAAAACGGTCGTTGTAGATTTTTCATCGCCAAATCCAGCACATCCTATTCATGTCGGCTCAGCTAGAAGCACATTCATTGGAGAAAGTTTGAGCAGAATACTAGAATTTTCTGGATACAAGACAAAGAGAATTTGCTATGTGAACAATCTTGGTAGACAGGTTGCAATTCTTATTTGGAGCTATTTAAAATTTGCAAATGGAAAGAAGCCAAATAAAAAACCTGACCAATGGCTTCTAGACATATATGTTAAAGGAAATGAAACAATAGCTAATGATCCTAAGCTAGAGGAAGAAATTGATAACATTTTAAGAAAATTGGAGATAGGTGATAAAACATTAACTCCTATTTCTAAAAAACTTGTTGAATGGTGTTTGGAAGGTTTCAAAGAAACCTATAAAAAAATTGGAATAAACTTTGATGAATATCTTTGGGAGAGTAACTTTTCTGAAATATCTAAAAAATATGCACAGAAACTTCTTGCTAATAAGTTTGCATTCAAGACAGATGATAAAGCTATAATAATTGATTTGGAAAAATATGGAATTTCTAATACTGTTTTACTCAGAAAAGATGGTACTGGATTGTATTTAACAAGAGATGTTGCTGCTGGTATATACAAGTTCAAAAAATACAAGCCGAGTCTAAATATCTACGTGGTTTCAGAAGATCAGAAGTTACATTTTCAACAAGAGTTTAAGATATTTGATTTACTTGGATACAAAGATTTGGCAAAAAATAGTAGGCATCTTAGTTTTGGATACGTGAATCTTCCAGAAGGCAAACTCAGTTCTAGGTTGGGTAGAGTGGTTTTGATTGATGATGTTTTTGATGAGGCAGCTAAAAGAGTTAAGTCACATACTAAAGATGATAGCATAGCAAAATCTGTTGGAAAGGCTGCTGTCATCTATGCTATTCTTAGAATCGATCCTGACAAACAAGTCACGTTTAATTGGGATGAAGTTCTTAGCCTAGAAGGAAATACAGCACCATATCTACAATATGCTCATACAAGATGTAGTGGAATTCTAAGAAAATCCAAGAATTGGAAACCTCTTTATACAAAGAAAGAGTTTGAAGATCATGAAAAAAGACTTATTGGATTTTTATCTAACTTTCCACAAATAGTTGAACAGGCTGCAAATGATTTAAGGCCAAGTTATGTTTGTAATTATGTTTATGAATTAGCAACAGCTTTCAATGAATTTTATGAAAAATGTCCTGTGATTAAGGCTGAGAAAGATTTGAAAGAGTTCAGACTTACTTTGGTTAAAGCTACAGAAATTGTTTTGAAGAATGCACTTACCTTGATTGAAATTGAAGCTGTGGAAAAAATGTAATTACTTTTTCAGAAACCTTTTTATAAATCCTTCTTTCTTACCACTAATGTAATTGGTTTCTTTAACGTTCTGTTCTTGTTTCACGAAAATAATTTTATTAGGTTCTAAATCTTCATTCAATATTACTCCAGGACCAACAATACTATTCGGACCTATTTTTATCCCTGGCATAATTGAAACATTTATACCAGTTTTGCAATTCTCTCCAACTATACAGCCGAATTTTGTTTTTCCAGTTGAAAATTTTACATCACCAACATTAACTTTTACAGGTTGTTCATCAAATCTCCAATTACCAACAGTCGTACCAGCAGCAAAATTACAATTATCTGCTATTATACTATCACCAATATAATTTGTATGGATCATTGTATTTTCTCCAATATAAGATCTAGCAAGTTCAGTTCCAAAACCTATTACACAACCTTCTGAGATTATAGATTCTCTAATCAAAGCATTTGTGCCTATGATACAATTTTTTCCAATATAACACGGTCCATTTATTACAGCATTCTCAAAAATCTTTACACCGTCTTCTATCACAACATTTCCACTTATCATTGCGTTGCTTGAAATCTCTGCTGATTCTGATATTTTTTCTTTTACGTTTTCAAGAAAGAAGTTCATAGCATCTAGTATGTGCCATGGATATTTTATTGGAATCCATTTTCCATCATAAGGAACATATCTGAAATCATTTCCATCTTCCATCATTTTGTTCATAGCACGTTCATAAACATCATCATTGTTACTCTTGGTAGATTTCATATATTCAAGAAGTCTATCAAATTTTCTATGTAAGTGAACTACAATATTTACCAAATCACTTGGTTCTTTTCCAGCGCCAGGTTTTTCTACTATTCCTTTCACTTTTTCTCCGTCTGTTATCAAGTATCCACCTGGAAAATATTCCTTTACTCTATAACCAAGTATAATTCCATCACCATCAGTTTTATTCAGAACTTTTTCATAAGCAGTTTGTTCAAGCAAATCACTTATTCCTACAATCAATATTTCCTTTGGCGGATTTTGTATAGATAACAGTGCGTCTGCCATTCCGTTAGCTTCCGATTGCAAAACATATTCTGCTTTATTTCCAACCAATTCCTTAATCTTTTCTACACATCTAGGATTACAAACAATAATGAATTCTTTTATTCCACATTTCTCCAATTTTTCTATTTGATATAAAATTAATTCTTTTCCTAGAAATTTCATTAGACATTTATCTTTCTGTATAGGTTGCATTCTCTTTCCAATTCCGCCAGCTAGAATTATTGCTTTCATTTTAATCACTCCATTGCAGAAAGCATTTCTTTTTCTGCGAGTTTTGACAATTCTTTGAATCTTTCTTCTGTCTTAGCTTCTATAAAGGCTAGCAATACAGGTCTTGTATTAGATGCTCTCCACAATACCCAACCGTCATCAAACAAAACTTTCACACCATCTATTTCAGAAATTTGATGACCACTTAATTTCATTTTCTCTTTAATTTTTTCTATAATTCCAAATTTCTTTTCATCAGGACACGGAAATTCCCAATCTGATTTATAGAAATGTTTTGGAACAGAATCTATAATTTCAGAAAATCTTTCATTTGTCTTGGAAAGTACTTCAGCTAATCTTAAACTCCCATATACAGCATCATCAAATCCAGGTATCTCTGGAAAATAAAAATGATTGCTATATTCCCCTGCAAATATTGCATCTTCTTCTTGCATTCTGTGAATAATGAACGAATGACCAACTTTTTCTCTGATTGGCACACCGCCATAAGAACGTATGAAATCGTCAACTGCAAGCGAACAGCAACAATCAAAAACTATCTTTGCATTTTTTTGCTTCTCTAAAATGTCTTTTGCTAAAATCATTATGATTAAACTACCAGAATTTATTTCTCTACCTAAATTATCAACAAAAACTACTCTATCACCATCTCCATCATACGCAGCTCCCAGATCAGCATTCTCTTTCTTAACAGCTTCTTTCAGTTCATTTAATACATTTTCTTTTGTTGGATCAGGTCCTCTTCCTGGAAATTCTCCATCTAACTCTTTATTTATCTCTATTACATCATGTCCACATTTTCTAATCAACTGTGGTGCGATTAAAGTTGCTACACCATTTCCACTATCTACAACTATTTTTAATTTTTTACCAGTGTTTATTTTTTCCAGCACAAAATTTTCATAATCTTCAAGAGCTTTGTCATATTTATTCACATCACCAATTTTAGTTGGTTTATTAAAATTATTTTCCTCTATATTTTCTCTAATTTTCTGTATGGTGTCTGCATGATAGATTAAACCTGTTCTGTCACATAGTTTAAATCCATTCCATTCTTTCGGATTGTGGCTTGAAGTAACTATTGTCCCGGCATCAGCTTTCAATTTTGGCACAGAAAAATAAAGTATTGGTGTAGTGACTGTTCCGACATCTACAACATTACAACCGGATGAAATCAACCCAGATATAAATGCACTTTTTAATTTTTCTCCACTTGATCTTCCATCTTTTCCAACAACTATAGTTTTATTTTCTCCTATGATTGTACCGAATGATCTTCCTATTTTTTCAGCTAGTTCTTCATTTATATCTTTGCCATAAATTCCTCTTACATCATTTGCTCTGAAAATATTTTTTGGTATCATTTTACAGTCACGCTCTTTGCCAGATTTTTTGGGCGATCAGGATCACATCCTCTTAACAAAGCCAATTGATATGCTAAAATTTGCATTGGAATAATTTGGCAAATAGAATTTAAATCACCTACTTCTCTAACTTTTATGAAAAAATCAAACACTTCATTATTGTTTGGTCCAACACCAATTATATATGCACCTCTTGCTTTCAATTCCATAGCATTACTTATTATTTCTTTCTCTGTTTCTTCTGATGTAAAAACTATACAAGGAGTTCCATGTTCAATTAGAGCTATAGTTCCATGTTTTAGTTCACCACCAGCATACGCTTCTGCATGAATGTATGAAACTTCTTTTATTTTCAGTGCAGCCTCCTCAGCAGTAGGATATTGAAATCCACGTCCGATAGTATAAATGTGATTTGCATATCTCAATCTTTCACTCAATTGTTTTATATGGTCTCTCATACTTTGAGAAGTCAGATAGTAAATGTATCTTGTAACTTCTTTCAATTTTTCTCTTCCTTCTTCAAATTTTCCAGCGAGTTCATATGCAAGCAAGGAGAGAATTGCTAATTGTGAAGTGTAAGCTTTTGTTGATACAACACAAATTTCTGGTCCAGCTCTTTGTAAAATTGATTTATCAGATTCACGCATAAGTGAAGATCCCATAACATTTGTGATGGAAATTATCTTTGATCCTACAGCTTTAGCAGATCTTACTGCAGTCAATGTATCAGCTGTCTCACCACTTTGTGAAACTGCAATAACCAAACTTTCTGGTGTTAGAAAATGTTGGAAGTTTGGGAATTCTGATGCTACACAAAAGTTCAAGTGTCTTTTAGCAACTTTGGAAAAAAGATAAAGGCCATACATAGAAGCATAGGAAGCTGTTCCACATGCCACTATATATGTTCCCTTAGCTTTTCTTATTTCGTCTGCAAGTTCTCTGATTATTTTATCATCAAGCATAGCTATTTTCGAGATTGAATCAGCTTGTTCAACAATCTCTTTTATGAAAAAATGATCGAATTCACCTTTCTTGGCTTGTTCTGCATCCCAATCAATTGTAGTTTCAGGTCTTTCTACAAAAGAGTCTTTTATCAGATTAAAGATTTTCAATCCACTCTGATCAATAGTCACCATGTCCTTTTCTTCTAAAAATACGACTTGTTTTGTATAATCCAAGAATGCAGGAATATCTGAAGCAACAAAAAATCTATTATTTCCAACTCCTATTACAAGTGGTGCTTCTTTTCTTATTGCGATAAGCTTGTTTTCATCTTTATGAATTATCACAAGTGCGTATTGCCCTTCCAGATGTTTTAGTGAACGTTTTGTAGCCTCAAAAAAATCATAACCTTTTTTCATATGGTATTCGATTGTGTTGGGAACTATCTCTGTATCCGTATCTGATAAAAACTTGAATCCCTGACCGATTAAAAAGTTTTTCTGTTCTTGAAAATTTTCAATTATACCGTTATGAACAACTGCAATTTTTCCATCATTTGACAAGTGTGGATGCGAATTTTCCTTAGTTACCTTCCCATGTGTGGCCCATCTCGTATGTGCAATTCCTATATTCCCATTCAAGTCCTCTAGATTCAGTTTATTATGTATTTCCTCTATCTTTCCAACATCCTTCTTGATCTCAAATTTATTTTCATTTATTGTTACAATGCCTGCTGAATCATAGCCACGATATTCTAATTTTCTCAAGCCTTCTAACAGAATCGGAGAAGCTTTCTCAGTTCCAATTGTTCCAAAGATTCCGCACATACACCATATTTTACAAAGTAACGCTATTAAAAGGAATCTAAAAATTTCTTTTCATTGGCAGCTAAGTTTGACCTAAAAGGAAGCTTTAAATAGCTTAAGTACTATAAAAAAGTTTATAATAGTATAAAAAAGGTTGTAAAATGAGCTACATAACCGAAGATACAGAGGAAGGGGAGAAAATATACAAAACGTTAGTTATCAAGCCAAATAAATTAGGTATATTGAATACTGAGCTGTCTGTAAAAATCCTCCAAGAACTATCCAAAAGGCCAGGGTGTGCAATGGATATATCTAGAAAGCTGAAGGAGCATGAACAAAAGATTTATTATCATCTAAGAAGAATGGAAAAAGCTGGGATAATAAAAATATTGAGAACAGAAGAGAGGTCAGGTGCTTCGGCAAAGATATTTTCTGTTTCATCACCGTTTGTCTCTGTAAAGTTGTTTGATGGTGAATATTTAGTTGATGCAAAATCAAAGCCAAGACAAATAGAATTTTTCGAACCTTTTATTCATAAAGGAAAACTAAATGCTACAATAATAGTTGGTTCTCCTGATCCGCATGGAAAGTATAGTGCCAGAGCATTTGACGGCAGTGCTGCAATAGATTTGAGTCTATTTCTAGGAACCTTTGTTTCTAATGTATCTCCAAATTATAAACTTGATACTGAAATAAAAGATTCTGATTTAAAAAATAATTTGATTATTGTTGGAGGACCAAAAGCAAATATTATCATAGACAAAATAAATGACAAACTTCCAGTTTATTTTGATACAAAACACGATTTCAACATCATCTCCACATTTTCCAAGTCTGTGTATAGTGATGACCATATTGGAATAATAATTAAAATGAAAAATCCATTTGCTAAAGACAAAGAAATTTTGGTTTTATCAGGAAAAAGATTTGATGGAACACGTGCGGCTATTATAGCTCTGATTAAATATCTGAAAAAATTAGAAATAGGAAATAAATTTGATTCTGGTATAGCTAGAATTGTTGAAGGAATAGACAAAGATTCTGATGGTAAGATTGATGATGTAGAGTTTTTAGAATAAAACTTTAAAAGATTGAAAATTACCTTTAATGATATGGATAAAGAATCAAGAGATTGGTTTGATAATGCATATGATTTCACAAGAGGATTGTTTCCGTTTGGAATTCTTATAGGTTACGTTAGCATAGAAGATATGAAAAGAATTTGTCATAAATTTGACATGAACGACGAAGAATTAAAAAAAGTAAGATATATAGCAAGTCAATTCTATAAGAAAATGCCACCAGAAGAGGATTTCCAAGAGGAAAAAGAAAACATTTTGAATACATTTGTACCTGAGTTAAGAGAAAAATTGGATTTTGTCAGATCAGTTATAATTTTTGGAAGAATAAAAGGTGATATTGACATTGGTCTGATATCTTCTTATGGCATTCCAGATGATCAGTTATTCGGTGCAATACAACCTGGTTGTGAATTTGTAAAAAAATACCCGATTGTAGATTGGGATTCAATAATTTATTTCAAATCAAGAAGTGGGGGAGAACTTGCTTCTAGAATTATTGATTATAGATTAATCCATGATAGTACTAAAAAAATGAGCCATGAACAATTACAATATATTGAAAATACTATTTATAATGCAAAATTAATTTGGGGAGATATGAAAGAACTAGATGAAATGAAAAAAACATTTGAAGAAATAAAGATCAAATAATTCTAAATTTCTCCATTATGTTCTATCAACCAATTATCTATGGCTTCCTTGATATTGACTACCATATGTTCTCCATTAGGCATCTTTCTCTTTATAGTTATTGGAACTATTTTTTCTTTAAACTCAGCTTTTGCAATTTTTATAGAATCCATGTCATCTACTTTTGCCAAAATTGGAGCACCTAGAGAAACTTGTAACGATCTTGCACCTATTAGACGTGCAACTTCAAATCTTGTTAACTTGTTCTTTGGCCAGATCAATTTTCCACCGATTTTTTCCAGTATAATGAATTATGAATAAATGAATTAAAGTATTTATGGTTTGAATTTGCTTACTTCCTTCATCAAATCTATATGTCCCATAAACATCTGTCTGCAGCAGTATCTTTTC
>Ga0194113_10008003_pt1 | contig 13071 bp, 13 predicted proteins | sample TA2MahC200mmetaG_FD_146193 | JGI IMG/M metagenome (GOLD analysis project Ga0194113, IMG submission 146193) | Freshwater microbial communities from Lake Tanganyika, Tanzania - TA2015017 Mahale Deep Cast 200m | ecosystem: Environmental > Aquatic > Freshwater > Lake | place: Tanzania: Lake...
ATCGAGCACTTCGCCGCGTCCGTCGGCGATGGCTCGCCGTTCCGCACCGAGGGCGCCGACAGCCTGAAGGACCTCGTCATCGCGGAGGCGGCGGCCAAGGCAGCGGCCGGCCTCTGCACGCTACCGACCCGCCTGCAGCACCCTCCGGAGACCGCGCAATGACACTGGCTCTGCACACCCTCATGTGGGCGTGGGACCCGTTCGAGGATGTACTCCGATACGCGGAGGAGTTGGGCATCCCTGCGCTGGACCTCGGGGCCTTGCCCAACTGCGGTCACCTGCGGCTGCCCGCCGGAGATGGGCTCAGGCAGCAGTGCGACGACCTGCTGGCCCAGCTGCCCGATGGCGCGCGCTTCCTGGCGGTGACCGCCGACCATCACGGCCTCAGTTCGTCCGATCCAACCGCACGTCGGGCGGGCATCGCCTACACCCTCGAAGCGATGCAGGCCGCGGAGATGCTGGGCGCAGGCGTCGTCGGCACGAGCCTGGGCAACATCGGTGAGGGGCGCGACTGGACCGAAGCGGCCCAGTATGCGGTGGCGACGTTGGGCGAGGTGATGGAGCGCGCGCCGGAAGCCATCCGCCTGGCCATCGAGGTCCACGTCGATGACGTGTGCAACTCACTCGTGAAGGCGCTACACTTCATCCGAGGGGTAGACCATCCTCGCCTCGGCGTGGCCTTCGATACCAGCCTGCTGCTTCACAACCGGATCGACATCGACGAGGCCTTCGATGCGCTGGGCGATCGCTGCTTCCACGTACATCTCCGCGGCGCAACGCACGAGACCTACTTCGCGATCCCGGGCCGCGACGAGGTTGACTTCCCCCGCTTCTTCCGGCGGCTGCGGGAGGCAGACTACTCAGGTGCGCTGTCGCTTGAGCTGTACGGGGTGCAGGAGCAGTACGGGATGACGACGTTGGAGGCGCTGAAGGAGGCCATCCCGTACGTGCGTGCGGCCGGAGCACGACCTCAGGAGCCGCAGACCCACGCGTAGGGACACCCCTCGGGTTCGCAGTGCGGCGTGCGAGGGAACGCGCCGGCGCGGATGCCGGCGATGGCCTCGGTGGCCTGTTGGGTCGCGGACTTGGCTTCGACTGCGGGGTCGATCTCCAACCTCTCGTCCGCATCAAGGTAGTGGATGACGATGGTGGCCGGCAGGCGGCCGCGAGCTTGCTCGATGAGGGCGGCATAGGCGCCGACCTGGAAGCGGTGCTCCTCGCGGGTCCCAGCGTCGTCGGAGCGTCCCGTCTTGTAGTCGATGACGTGCAACTCGTCCCCCCAGTCGCGGACGAGCGCGTCGATCTGCCCCTCTACGAGGGCAGTGCCCAGAGACGCGATCATAGGCACCTCGCTGCGCAGCTCCCTCGCGGTCCGGACCATCTCCCAGGTCGCGCTGCCGGTGAAGCGCACAAGCGTCGCCACAATCTGCTCGGTCTCACCAGGGCCGTGGCCGATGAGACCGCATTCCCGGAGGGCCGCCTGCACCTCCTCACGCAGGTCCGAGACCGGACCGCGACCGAGCCGCTGGAGGGCCCGGTGTACGACGTTGCCCCTTTCATCGGCACGCAGCCTCCCCGGCGCGAGGGAGTCGTGAAGCGGCACGAAGGGCGCGAGGCCGCGCACGTGCGCCAGCTCATACCGGCGAGGGCAGGCGAGGTAGTGCGCCAGTTCGGTGACGGTGAATCGGGTCCTGACCGCGAGATCAGGGGCGATCGGTGCCATGCGGGCCAGGATCGCGGCCTCCTGTGCTTCGTCGCCGCCCGGCACGGGCTTCCCGGCCGCGATGGCCGGCCACTCTCGGCGCAGCAGCGAGGAGGAGCCCGGGCCGCCGGCGGAAGGGGCGATTGGGCCAAGGCGCACGACCTCCCCCGACCACTCGCCGAACTCGCCCCCGCCCGCTACACGATCATCGGTCAGCAAAGCTCCCCCGAACGCGGCGAAGAGCGCCTCGACCCACAGTCCGCCGGACGGCCGGCCCTCTCGGTCCAGTTTGACGGGGGTGCTGATCACCAGTCGGTCGCAGGCGCGGGTGAGCGCGACGTAGAGCAACCGACGGCGCTCGGCCGCCTCGCGAGCGGCTGCCTCCTCGAGCGCCGCATCCCCGATGGGCGGGAAGATCATCCGGCCGTCGGCCGTCTCCCCCCGGAGGACCGGGCCCACTCCCGGGTGGAGCACCAGGGGGCCGACGCGGCCCGGGCGGCCGCCGCGCGCGAGGTCGGCGACCACGACGATCGGCCGCTGCAGCCCCTTGGCCTTGTGGATCGTCATCAGCATGACGGCGTCGCTCTGCTCCTCCTCGGCAGGAGCTTCCCCCTGACGAATCTCCTCGAGCCTCAGCGTCTCGACGTGCTCGATGAACCGACTGAGCAGCGCCGGGCCGGCCGCCTCGAAGCGGCGAGCGGTCTCGACGAGCTTGCTCAGGTTCGCGTAAGCCCGCGCTCCATCGAACCGAGGCGCGACCATCGCCGGCAGCGCCGTCTCGTCGAGCGCTTTCTCGACCAACTCGCCCAGCGGCAGGTGATGCCTCACGCCTCGGAGGCTTACCAGCATCGCTGCCGCCCGTCGCGCGCGCTCCGCGTCGCTCGGGCTCAACTGCGCGAGGGGCGAGTCTGCGGCGGGTTCCCCGCAGCCGAGCGCGTCGAGACCTTCTGCGAGCCCGGCCTCGCGAGCCAGCCAGTACAGCCCCTCGTCGGACACGCCGCACCACGGCGCTCTCAGGACCCGCGCGAGGGAGATCTCGTCACGCGGCTCGTCCATCACCTTCAGCACGGCGACGACGTCCATGATCTCGGGGCGCGCGTAGAAGCCCCGCCCGGCCACGACGTAGTAGGGCACGTGGTGCTCCCTCAGGGCGCGCTCGTAGAGGGCGACATTGCTCATCGTGGGGAGCAGGATCATCACATCTTCCCAGCGCGCCGGCCGCCAGGTCTCGGCTCCGCCCTCGGTACTCTCCGCGACGCGAACGGCGCCGTCCCGCACGGCTTCGGCCACGTAGCGCGCAATGCCGTCTGCCGCCCGCACGCGCAGCTCCTCCAGGTTGGCGTCGGCGTCCACGGCGAGCAGGAACGATACGTCCACGCCGTCGTGCGCCGGAGGGCGAGTAGCCAGGAGGGCCTCGTAGTGCGCCTCATACGGCGCCCGGTCAGGGCGTGGCGCGCCCATCACGGCCTCGCGGACGAACAGGGCATTGAGGAACGACACAAGTCGCGACTGGCTGCGGAAGTTGGCGGTCAGCGAGAGCGTCGCGCATGTGTCGTCCTCTTCAGCCTCGAAGCGGACGCGCGTGTCGTTGTAGACCGTCACGTCGGCACCGCGAAAGGCGTAGATGGACTGCTTGGCGTCGCCCACGAGCAGCAGCTTGCCCGGGCGAAGCGCCTCGGGGTCCCCAGCGAGGCGCCAGATGATCTCGCGCTGGACGGGGTCGGTATCCTGGAACTCGTCCACCAGGATGTAGTCGAAGCGCCGCTGCTCGGCCCGGCAGACGTCGGGATGGCTCCGCAGCAGATCGCGCGCGAAGAGCAGCTGGTCGTCGAAGTCCACGACGCTGCGCTCCCGCTTGGCCGCCGCGTAGGCGTCCAGAGCATCCGGCAGCAGAGCGTCGAAGTGGGCGGTCAGCTCCGCAGCGCTCGGTTCCAGCAACTCATCGGCCGCAGCAAGCCTGCCAGCCGGCTCGGCGCCCGCCTTCAGGGTCGCGATCGCCGCACGGACGTCGTCGATCGTCCCCTCCGGCCAGCCTTCTTTTCTGCCCATCTTGCCCGTTCTGGGCAGAATGCCCAGAGCGCACCAATGCGCGAGTGCTGTGGCGGGAGCGAGGCTCTCGTCGAAGGCGCCTTCAGTGGCGCGCAGGGCCTGCGTTCTAACCAGCGCGAGCTTGTCTTGCGCATCACGAGGCTCCGTCTCGCACAGGAGTTGAGCCGCCGCCCGCAGCCCCGGGTCCGCCCGCAAGCGCGCGACGACGGCCCGCACAGCCTCGGCCTGCGCCTCACGCCAACGGGCGAGCACGTCCTCGGGCGAACCGAGGAGCGCCTCGGGACGCAGGTCGGCCCGGCGTCTCACCGCGAGCGCGAGGGCGTTGACCAGCCGAGTGAGGCCGAAGGCCGCAAGCAACGCCTGAACGTGCGGCGAGCCGGACCGGAGGGCCTCCAGGACAAAGCGCCGGAGGATGTCCCGGAGGAGAAGCTGCGCCTCCGCGTCGTCCAGTACGTCGGCCAGTGGGTCGATGCCGAGGCGCACGGCGTGAGAGCGAAGCAGGCGCGCGCAGAAGCCGTGGATGGTGCCGACATGAGCCGCGTCGATGGCCTGCCAGTGGTTGCGCCAGCGGTTCAGTTCCTCCAGGCAGCTGGCGGCCTCGGCGCGGGCGTCGCACAGGTCGCGGAGGCGCTGCTTGAGTTCGCCCGCCGCCTTCTCGGTGAAGGTGATGGCGACGATTCGCGAGAGGTCGGCTCCCCGCTCGCAGAGCAGCCACTCGAGGCGGCCCACCAGCGCGGTCGTCTTGCCGCTACCGGCGCCAGCCTGCAGCAACAGATTGCGGCGGTCGTCCTCGACCGCCAGGCGGCGGGCAGCCTGGTCGGGGGGCTCAGGCGTCGTCATCGGCGGCTTCCGCCTCCCCGTCGGTTGCACGGCGTTGGATTGCGTGGCGACAGACCTGGGCCGAAGGACAGCGCTCGGCGCACTTCGGCACCGCGATGTATGAGAACCGCCCGGCGCGGATCGCATCCACGTGCGCGGCGATCTGCGGCGGGATGTCGGCCAATGTCTGCGCGATCTCCTCGGGCTTGCGCAGGCCCGACATCTGCAGCGGCCGCGTGACCCGGCAATACCGCCAGCCCACGCAGGGGGCGGCGGCGAGCGGGGGTAGCTCCGCCCTGGCGCCGAGAGCGTAGATGGGGAACTGCAGGTCCAGCCCGTTCTTCACATCCGCCCCTGTCGGCAACCGGCCGCTCTTGTAGTCGATCAGCACGAAGCCGTCCGTCTCAGCCAAGGAGTTCAGCCGATCGATGCGCCCGCGCAACCGGACATCCGCGCGACCGGGCAGGTGGACTGGCTCCCCCTCGCGCCAGCCGAAGGCGAACTCGACCTGGCTCACACGCTGCTCGCCGAACTCCGTGGCCTCCTCATGCACCCACAGGGCCATGTCCCGCCGGCAGCGCTCCTGCTCGATCGCCCACAGGGCTTCATCTGACACCCCTCCGTGGGCGACGAAGGCCCGGAACCGCTCCCCGATGATCTCCTCGAGTTCGGCCAGGGCCTCATCCTCCTCGCCCGGCGCGATGAGCGGACGGCCGGGGCGGGACTCGAGCCGCCGCCGCGCGAAAGCCGAGAGGACCGCGTGGCGGACGTTACCGATCGTGCGGGGATCGAGGTCGGCGGAGGCGTACTCGGGCTGAGTCAGCCGAAGCACGCACTGGCACAGGAAGTCGAAGGGGCACACGGCGTAGGCGGTCAGATCGCTCGCCGTGAAGGGGTGCTCGGGGCCGAAGCGGGCGGCCAGGTCGGCGACACTCAAAGCCCCCTGGATCACGCCCACGTAGGGGCCGTCCGCAGCGGGCGAATCGCGCAGGTTGTCCAGGTCCGCCGCGTCCAGAATGCGCGGGATCAGCCGGCGGCCCTCCGGGAGACGGATCAGGGCGTTGTAGGCGGTAGGGGATTCCCGGTCGGTGTTCTCCGTCAGGTCGAAGAAGGCGAGTTCCGCCAGCTCGCGAGGGTTCGCGACGGCGGCCATGTCGGGCGCGACCTGCGACAGCGGCACGTCCTCACGGCCGAGCGTCTCCGGCGTGAACAGGCGCCCGATCTCACGCAGGTAGTGCGACGGCTGAAGGGGCTTGCCGTCCACGTCGGCCGAGGCGTACGTCAGCCAGAGCGCCCGCTCGGCTGAGGCGACGGCACCGTAGAAGAGCAGCGGCTCGTACGCCTCCGGCCCGCGGCGGCGTTCCAGCACCACGCCCGCGCGTTCGAGGGCGGCAAGCTCGCTGACAGAGAGGAATGGTTCCTCTCGCGGACGGCGCGGGAACTCGTTCTCGCACAAGCCGATCACGAACGTGATCGGAAAGCGGAGCTGGCGGGCCTCCCTCGCCCCGAGCACCGACACGCACTCCCCAGCGGGCGGCCTCGGGGAGACGGCCAGGTCGTCGAGCAGATCGCGCAAGAGCGCATGGAAGGCCGAGGCAGACACCGGACCGCTGCGGGTGTGCTCCAGTTCGCCGAGGGCCTGATCGAGCTGCCCGAGCGCCCGCAGGTTCGCCGAGGCGTACTCCGGGAGGTCGCCGCGCGCCGCGTTGCGCCGCAGGTCCGTCCGCTCGATGAAGCGACGAAGCTCGGTGACGCGGTCGGCGAGGGGCAACCTCGCACGGGGATCGGGGAGCAGCGCCATGATGTCCGCGAGTGCCTGAACGATCGCAACGTGCTCCGGGCGACGGCCGAGCCTGGCGAGCCACTGCTCGCGGCCCTCGACGATCAGCGCTTGTTCGGCGGCGGCAGCCACGTCCTCGGCGGTCAGACCCCGGTCGCGAAGCGCCTCGAAGGTGAAGCAGGTCGATCGCAGGAGTGCCAGCACGTCCTCGCGCCGGTAGTCCTCGACCGCGGTCTCGTAGGCGTGCAGGACGGCCCGGACCGCCGGGGCCTCCGTCGGGGATCGCGGCCCGTCCACGTGCACGGGCACGCCCAGCCGGCCCGCGAGGCTCGCGATCTCACCGGCCCGGCCGGCGAGATCCCGGGCGACGATTGCGATGTCGCCGGGCCGGGCCGGGCCCGTTGTCAGCAGCCGCTTGATGCGCGCGAGAACCTCGCGCACCTCGCGGCTCGGGCTGGGGCATCTGAGCAGATGGATGGCGCCCTGCGCGTCGGCCTTCGGCGGTGTGCCCACGGTGAACAGATTCGAGCGGAGGTGCGCCAGCGGGGTGGACGCGCCGTCCGCTGGCAGGAAGCTCACGCGCACGCCGCCGAGGTGCTCGGCCAGGCGCTTGAGCGTGTCGCGGAACCACGGCGCCAGGCCCTGCCGTGTGTCCTCCGGGCTATGGTCGAGGGTGATGAGGGTCTGGGGGATCCCGCGTGCGAGGACGTGCAGCATGTCGAGCTGTGTCGTGGTGAAGTCCGTGAAGCCGTCCACGATCATCAGCTCGATGCGCTCGAGCGGCCGGCGGCGGTCGTCACGGAGCACATCGCGCGCGAGCCAGAAGAGGCCCTCGTCGTCGAAGAGGCGCCTGCAGATGAGCGACCACTGGTACGCGCAGTAGAGCCCGCCGATCTCCCGGTGGGCCGGTCGGTTCAGGCCGGCCTGCTGCATCGCCGCGCAGAAGTCCGCCGGCCGGACGGCTGCGCGCTTGAGGTCGCTGATGAGCTGCCCCAGCGCCTTGGCGAACCCGGGCAACCCACCGACCTCGGCGAGGCCGGCCAGTTCCCCGGCCGAGGCGAGCGTCTCGATGGCCTGTCGGAGGAGCACCGTCTGAGTGGCGGGGCCGATGGCAGTGGCACACTCGTGGTTGGCGTTGAGGATGAGGTGAGCGAGGTCGGGGAAGGTGAAGATGCGAGGGTCAAGGAGGCCAGGAACCATGCCCTGCCCCACAAGCCGCTCGCGAGCCTGCCGCACGACGCGGCCGGTGGGCAGGATGAGGAGCGCCGTGTCCTCCCCGTGCTCCCGTACCTGCTGGGCGTAACGCTCGAGCGCCGCCGCCGTCTTGCCCGATCGGGAGAGCCCGCAGACGACCTCGATGTGGTTGGCTCGCGCCATCGGTAGCACCGAGGCGTAGATACGCTGTGGCGGGCGATTCTCCTTGTCGTCTTCAGAGTCAGTCCGACTGCTCGCGAATGCCGCCGCCGGCCTGGAGGAGGATGTAGGAGCCTCGGAAGCCGTGGGGGCGCTTGCCGGGGGCTTTGTGGGGATCGCAGCACGAGCAGACGATGGCGCTGGAGCCTCCGCCGCGGACGGGGGAGCGGTAGTAGTACTCCGCGCCGGTCTTGCTGCACAGCAGGACCGCCTCGTCGGTGACGTAGCCCTCGTCGTAGAGCTGCCTGAGTGTCGCCGGGTAGCCGCCGCGGTCATCCAGCCGCATCTTCAACGCCAGGCCGATGGTCGTGAGGTGGGCCTTGCACTCCGTGATGCGCGCGCGGTCGTTGGCGGTCGAGAACGCGGGCATCATCGCGGCCGACAGGATCGCGATGATCGCGATCACCACCAGCAGCTCAATCAGTGTGAACCCCTTGCGCTTTGATCTCATGTTCCCTCTTCCCCTTCAGCACGAACTGCGAGTACGGCTCCAGCTCCTTGGCCGGCAACGACCGGAGACGCCCGTCCACGCACACCGCGTTCCAGGTGCCGTGGTGGCGCGGTTCCGTGTCGCCCGCGACCACCGTGCCGGGCGGATCGTCGGTGGCGACCCCGGGCACGAGGAAGTAGCTGACCCCGTAGTCGGTGCCCTCGTACCGCACCATGACCGGGTCCTCGTCCGCCGAGCAGCGAAGGAGCTGCCAGTTCTTCAGGTAGTCGGCCTCCATCCGGAAGAGCGCGTCCTTGGACGCCGGCAGGCGGCCTCCGTAGTCGTCGGCATACATCGCCAAGGCCAGGCCGATCTGCTTCACGTTGCTCCTGCAGCACGCCTCATGGGCGCGCCAGTTCACCTGCACCCCCCACCCGAAGATGGCGAAGGCCACCAGGGAGATCACGCACATCACGCCCACCAACTCCAGCGCGCTGAAGCCGCGGGTCCCGCCCCTGCGTCTCATCCGTCTGCCCCTCACGGCGACCCACCTCCCGGCATCCCCTTCGGAGCCCCTGCGCCCGGCATCCCCGGCGGGGGCCCGCCGCCCGGCGTCCCGCCCATTCTGGGCATCCCGCCGAGCTGAGGCTGAGCCACGGGGGGCCAGACCTCCTTCAGGGGTCTGAAGCCGCGCTTGCGCCACTCCGCTTCCGTCAGCCGCCTGATTCCTCCGTCGGAGAACAGCACGTTCGCGCGCCCGTTGTGTGTGGCTTCCTGATCGCTGACGAGCGGCGCCGCCGGGGCGTCGTCCCGCGTGTGCCCGGCGCGGTAGTAGTACCCGGTCATGGGGGGCGGCGCGGCGACTTCCTCGCCCGGCTTCGGCGGCAACGGCGGCCCCATCTCGGGCGGCGGGGGCGGGGACAGCCTCTGGTTCGCCGGCGCGCCCATGGGCGTGGTGGGGTTCCCGACGCTCGGGCACATGAACGTCCACTCGCTGCGGAGATAGCGCCCGATGAGCGGCGAGAGGTCGTCCTCGGTCGGCGGGTAGGCCCCGTCGTGGTCGGAGGCATAGAGCTGCAGCGCCAGGCCGATGTTCACGAGGTTCATCGTGCAGGAATGACTGCGCGCCCGCTCCCGCGCCCGAGCGAAGACGGGGAAGAGGATCGCCGCCAGGATCGCGATGACCGCGATGACCATCAGCAGCTCAATCAGCGTCACGCCGCGGCAGCCTCTCATGGCGACACCTTTCCCGGAGGCGCCGGGAACTGCGCCCGGAGGTGGCGCTCCTTGACGATCAGAGGCAGGGGGTTCCCGACCCCGCCGCGCACTGAGCCGTAGCCCGGCTGGCGGGGGTCCTTGAACCACTTGGCGTGTCCGTCGGCCATCAGGGCATTGGGGCCACCGTTGTGGCGGCGGAGGTTTGTGTCGCACACCAGCAGCGTGTTGGGATCGTCATCGTCGCAGAACCCGGCGCGGTAGTAGTAGTCGTAGGCGGGCACGGTATCGATTGACTCTTCGCCTACGTCCCCCTGATCGGTACGCGCGTTGCGCTCCCATGGCCCGGCGCTCGGGCAGTGCAGGACCTCCTCCATCGGCAGGTAGCGCCCGAGCACGGGCGTGAGGTCATCGCTCTTCGGCGGGAAGTGGCCGGCGTGGTCGCGCGCGTACATGCTGAGCGCCAGACCGATCTGCTGCAGGTTGTTCAGGCAGCGAGCCTGCCGCGCCTTCTCACGCGCCCGAGCGAAGACGGGGAACAGGATCGCCGCCAGGATCGCGATGATCGAGAACACCGTCATCACTTCGATGAGCGTGAAGCCGCGGGAGGTCCTCATGGCGAAGCACCCCCCGTCGGCGCGGACCCCAGAGCGGCGTTCAGCCGCTTGAGCTCCGCCTCATCGACGCGCCTCACCGCGCCGGACAGGTACAGCACGTTGGCGTGGTGTCGGTGCCAGGGCCCCCGGTCCCAGACCACCGCCTCCTTCGGGTGGTCGTCTTGGGCCAGGCCCGGTACGTAGGCGTAGTCGGTGCCGCCCTCGGGTGTGGTCCTGCCCTGCTCGGGGAAGCGCTTCTCGGCGGCCACCACCCGGGGGCAGCGGTAGACGTCCCGGTCGTGCAGATAGCGCGGGGTCAGCGCCGTCAGCTCGGGAGGGAAAAGGCCATAGTGGTCCTGCGCGTACACCGCCAGCGCCCAGGACATGTTGCGCAGGTTTGAGCCGCAGACCACGTCGTCGGCGCGGTTCCGGGACCTCACGGCGCCGGGCAGGATGAGCGCCCACAGGATGAGCGCGATCGCCATCACGCACAGCAGCTCCGTGTAGGTGAAGCCTCGGCGTCTCACCATGGCCCCTGCTCCCACCGATCGACCGTCCATTGCCCGCCGACCCGACGGCAAGTCACGCGGATCTCTCCCTCGACGACTCTCCCGGCTGGGGTGGCAACCCTACCGCACGACCGGATCACCAGCAGCCCGCGGCGGTGGTCCGCCTTCACCTCGTAGCTGCCAACCACCAGCCGGGAGTCGTCGGCTCGGCCAATCCGCCCGCCCGCCGTCCTGTCCGGCAGTGGCGCGAGAGGGCCCTCGGAGGCGGCGTCCCGGCGAACGGTTCGCCACAGGGAGGTCTGCCGTTCGCCCCTCGCCTGCCCGGCCAGCGTCTCCTCGATGCCCATCTCCGCAAGGTACAGCGCCTGCAGTCCGTCCCGCTGGTGGGTGACCCGTTGGGCGTGGGCCACCACCACCACGGTTATCGCGCCCACCGAGGCGGCGATCAGCGCGGCCAGCGCCAGGCTGGCCATCAGGTAGGCCGAGCCGCGCCGGGATGTCAGGCCTGCGCGTTGCATCACAACGTCCCTCGGTTCCGCAAGTGCAGCGTGATCGACCGCGCCGCCGCGCCCTCACCCCATGACACCCGCACAACCCGCCCGGCAGCCGCCGGATAGCTGAAGCGAGGCCGGACGCCCTCGACTCCCGCCAGCAGGCCGGCGGCCGGCTCCGGCCCCATGCGCTCGACGCCGGCGGGCGTGACGCGGTACTCGACCCGGCGCCCATCGGCGGCAACGAGAACGAGGCGCGCCTCCGTCGAGCGCGGCCCGATCGCGGCGGCCGCTCGGACGTCGCGCCGCAGGAGGGACAGCAGGTCGGCCTCGCTGCCGAGCCGCGCTGCCTTCGCCTGCTCGCGGTCCATGGCGCGCTGCGTCTGGAACTCAAGCTGCAGGCCGAGGGCCATCACAACCGCGAGCACCGCCATGGACACCATCAGCTCCATGAGCGTCAGGCCGCGTCGGTTGGCCGTCGGTCCACGTGCGGTCATGGGTCCATCCCCTCCGAACTCATCGCGAGCACCACGCGCATCTGCCCTGCAGGCCCGTGTTCCTCCGGCCAGCGCATCTCCAGCGTCACCAGCCGCATTCCGGCTGTGGGTCCGGGCTGAACGAGCAGCGTGCCGGTGGCGCCAGGCAGGCCGCGGAGCGCCTCGGAGGGGATGGCGTGTCGGCCGAGGTGGGGGAGCATCGCGAAGCCCGCGGCCCGCATCGTCTCCGCCTGCGACTCCAGGATCATCAGGGCCCGCGCCCGGTTTGCCGTGTGTGCGAGAGCGGTAGTGGCGTGGTAGTAGGCCTGCAGCGCCATCAGCATGGCCATGCTGACGACGAAGGCCGCGATCAGGGCCGCCATGAGCGAGCCCGCGCGACGGCTGCGGAGGCGGCTACTGGGCTTCGCCGAGACGCGAGGGCAGTGGGGCGGGCATTCTTGGCCGCCAGAGGCTGTGGCGGGCAAGAACGCCCGCCCCACTGCCTCCGTATGCCTCGGGTACTCAGCAAGATGGCGACTACCCATGACGGAAGATCCCCGCATCGCTCTCGGGCGGCCGCGCCCCCTCGTCCACGACCATCCGAACGCCCGACACGTACTGGGTCCGCCCGACCAGGACGATTGCCAACTGAACCACTCCGATGACGACGATCCACCCCAGCAGGCCGGAGAAGGAGGCGCCCCGTGCCTGTCCCGAGAGCTTCAGGACCGCGCCCACAACCAGGACCGCGAGGGTCGGCAGGGCCAACACCACGTACAGCGCCCAATGCGCGGCGGAGTAGGTACGTTCGTCAACCGGGACTTCGCGTGTGTCCATCGGCCTACCCGTCGGCGTCCGCGGCGCCCAGCACGCGGAGCACCTCTTCGGGCGTCGTCACGCCCTCACGGACCTTGGCCAGCGCGGCCTCCCGCAGAGATGCCACGCCCAGCCTCTGCACCTCCTGCTCCAGTTCGGCCACCGGTATGCCGCGCATCACCAGGCTCCTCAGTGTCGCATCAACCGGAACCACCTGGAAGACGCCGGTCCGGCCGTCGTAGCCGGTCCGCCCGCACCGGGCGCAGCCGGCGCCCGCCCGCAGTCCCGCCGCGCCCTCAGGCCCCATCCCGATCCGGGCGAGCAACGCGGGGTCGGGACGAGTCGACTGCGCGCAGCCCTCGCAGACCTTGCGCACGAGGCGCTGCGCCACAACCGCGGTCACACTGGAGGCCACAAGGAAGGGCTCGACTCCGATGTCGATCAGCCGGGCGAACACACCGGCCGCCGAGCGCGCGTGCACGGTGCTCAGGATGAGGTGCCCCGTCAAGCCGGCCTGGATCGCGATCGCGGCGGTCTCCTGATCGCGAATCTCCCCGATCATGATGACCTCGGGGTCCTGCCTCAAGATCGTGCGCAGACCGGCGGCGAAGGTCAGGAACGCCTGTTCAACCGTTTAGGTCTGGCTGAGGATTCCGAGATCATGCTCGACCGGGTCCTCGATCGTGCAGATGCTCGCCAGCGACCGGCGCTGCTCGTGGATGTAGGCGAGCGCGGAGTACATGGTGGTCGTCTTGCCTGCGCCGGCCGGACCGGT
>Ga0194113_10008005_pt1 | contig 13067 bp, 8 predicted proteins | sample TA2MahC200mmetaG_FD_146193 | JGI IMG/M metagenome (GOLD analysis project Ga0194113, IMG submission 146193) | Freshwater microbial communities from Lake Tanganyika, Tanzania - TA2015017 Mahale Deep Cast 200m | ecosystem: Environmental > Aquatic > Freshwater > Lake | place: Tanzania: Lake...
GCAACGGCGATGTCTTTCTCAAGACCGATCCCTTTGGTCGCCGTTTCGAACTCCGGCCCGCCACGGCCTCCATCGTCGAGCCGGCCGACACTTTCCAATGGCAGGATCAATCCTGGTTGCAAGCACGGGCGGAATTCGACTGGCAACATCGCCCCATGTCGATCTACGAGGTGCATCTCGGTTCATGGCTGCGCGGGCCGGAAGGTGAATTGCTGAACTACCGCGAAATTGCCCCGCGTCTGGTCGCTCATGCCAAAGGGCTGGGATTCACGCATATCGAGTTGATGCCGATTACCGAACACCCCTACGACAAATCCTGGGGTTATCAGACCACTGGCTACTACGCACCGACCAGCCGCTTTGGCAGCCCCGATGATTTCCGCTGGTTCGTGGATTACTGCCACCAGCATGATATGGGCGTCATCCTCGACTGGGTGCCGGCCCACTTCCCGAAGGACGCCCATGGCCTGGCCTGGTTCGACGGCACCGCACTTTTCGAGCATGCGGATCCACGTCTGGGTGAGCACAAGGATTGGTCCACCCTGATCTTCAATTTTGGTCGCTATGAGGTGAAGAATTTCCTCATTTCCAGTGCCTTGTTCTGGTTGGAGGAGTACCACATCGACGGTTTGCGGGTGGATGCGGTGGCGTCCATGCTCTATCTGGATTACTCACGGAAGGAAGGCGAGTGGGTTCCCAACAAGTACGGTGGGCGCGAGAATCTGGAAGCGATCGATTTCATGCGCCAGTTGAACGAGGTCACCCATCTGGCGGCGCCGGGCGCGCTGATCATGGCCGAGGAATCCACGTCCTGGCCGCAAGTGACCAAGCCCACCTCCTCGGGTGGTCTGGGCTTCGACCTCAAGTGGAACATGGGCTGGATGAACGACACGTTGCGCTACATGGAAAAAGAGTCGATTCATCGCCAGTATCACCACGGCGAGTTGACCTTCAGCCTGATCTATGCCTTCTCCGAGAACTTCCTGCTGCCGTTCTCCCATGATGAAGTGACGCACGGCAAGCGGTCCATGCTGTACAAGATGCCCGGCGACGAATGGCAGCGTTTTGCCAATCTGCGGCTGCTGTATGTCTACATGTTTACCCACCCGGGCAAGAAGCTCCTGTTCATGGGCAGCGAGTTTGCCCAGGGCGAGGAATGGAACAGCACCGAGGCCATGGACTGGTATGTGCGGGATTATCCCTTCCATCAGGGCGTGGAGCGCCTGGTCGGTGATCTGAACGCACTCTATACCCGCGAGCCCGCGCTGTATGCGCTGGACTTCGACTGGCAGGGTTTCGAGTGGATCGACTGCAACGATCACCAGAATTCGGTCTTGATCTACCTGCGGCGGGTCGAGGAGCAATTCGTGGTGGTGGTCATCAATTTCACACCGGTGCCGCGCGATAATTTCCGGATAGGCGTGCCGGCGCTCGGAACCTATGAAGAGATCATGAACTCCGACGCCAACGCCTATGCCGGCAGCGGCGTCGGTAACAGTGGCAGAACCCTGGTGGCGGATGATCTGGCGTGGATGAATCGAGCCCATTCCCTGGAGATCAACCTGCCGCCGCTGGCCGGCATCGTACTCAAGCTGAAACCTGAACCGGTTGCCGCTGGGGTCGTTGACGTGAAGGCGGAGGATGCCGGGTCGGACGCCGAGGAATGAAGCAGGCTTTCCACCTTTCCCGATAACACCCATGCGAAGAGCAGCGACTGTTGAGCACCCTGTTCCCTCATTCTAGGAAAACTCACCATGGCGAAAAATCCTACACCTACCCCTCCCAAAGGCAATAACGCCGAGGCGACCTCGGTAAAGACAACAACGACGACCGAACCGGCGGCGAAACCAGAGGTCGCCCCGGCGGCGGTGGCCAAGCCAGCTTCATCAGCGGTGTCGCCGACGCCAGTAAAACCCGCCGCTACCCCAGCGCCCGCCGTGAAATCCGAAAAGGGCGAAGCCAAGCCTGCTGAAGAGACCAAGGCGCCTGCCGCGGCAGCGGCTGCCAAACTCGCGCCGGCGGTGACGAAACCGCCAGCCATGACGGCAGAGGCAAGCAAAGCCAGCACGCCTGGCCTGGTGACCGGGTCCGCAACAATGGCGGAAACCGTAACCGAGCCCGTTGCTTCGGCGTCCATGTCGACCTCGACCAAATCCTCCGTCGAGACCGCCAAAGCCGTGGAACGGCCCGGCGTCAGCGCCCCAGCCGTTGAGGCGTCGACCCAGAACGAGCCGGCCGTGGCACAGGCTGCTCCCGCTTCGGTAGCCGCCCCCGCCGAGCCCCGGTCCATGAATGTGGAAGAGCCCCTGCCGGTCGAGGAACCGGCGCCGGTCGAGGAGCCGCCGGCCGTATTCCATTCCCATCATCCTCGGGATCTGTTCATCGTTCAGATCGCGCCGGAAATGGCCCCGGTGGCCAAGGTGGGCGGCTTGGCCGATGTGGTGTTCGGGCTGACCCGGGAACTGGCGATTCGCGGCAATCACGTCGAAACCATCCTGCCCAAATATGACTGCCTGCGGTATGACCATATCTATGGTTTGCAGATCGATTACCAGGATCTCTGGGTTCCCTGGTATGACGGCGCCATCCATTGCACCGTCTATTTCGGGTTTGTCTATGATCGGCGCTGCTTCTTCATCGAACCCCACTCCAACGACAATTTTTTCAATCGTGGCAGCGTTTATGGTTTTCAGGACGACGTCATGCGCTATGCCTTTTTCACCCGGGCGGCCATGGAATTCCTGTGGAAGGCCAACAAACATCCGGATGTGATTCATTGCCATGATTGGCAAACCGCACTCGCGCCGGTCTACCTGTATGAGTTTTACCAGCGCATGGGGATGACACACCCCCGCGTCTGCCTCACCATCCACAACTATCAGCACCAGGGTGTGACAGGCGGTGAATTGTTGAAGGCCACGGGTCTGCACGATCCTGGACGCTTCTTCGATTACAACCGGATGCGGGACAATCATCATCCCAATGCCCTGAATCTGCTCAAGGCCGGCATCGTCTACTCCAACTTCATCACCACCGTATCGCCGCGCTACGCCTTCGAGACCAAGGATCAGGGGCAGGGTTTCGGACTGGAACCCACCCTGCATACCCACCAAGTCAAGTACGGAGGGGTCATCAACGGTATCGATTACGATGTCTGGAATCCGGAGATCGATGGCCAGATCCCGGTCCGCTATGGCGTGGACTCTGTCGAAGGCAAGTACGACAACAAGCGCGCGTTACGCCAACGGCTGATGCTGGCGGACAACGAAAAGCCCATCGTCGCCTTCATCGGCCGACTCGATCCGCAAAAGGGCCTGGAACTGGTGCGTCACGCCATTTTTTACGCGTTGGAACGGGGCGCCCAGTTTGTCCTGCTGGGCTCCAGTCCCTATCAGCACATCAACAACGATTTCTGGGGTCTCAAGCACATGCTGAATGACAGCCCGGACTGTCACCTGGAAATTGGCTTCAACGAGGAGTTGTCGCATCTCATCTACGCCGGCTCCGACATGATGTTGGTGCCCAGTCGCTTCGAGCCCTGTGGTTTGACCCAGTTGATCGCGCTCCGCTACGGCACCGTCCCCGTGGTGCGCTCGGTGGGCGGTCTGGCCGACACCGTATTCGACAAGGATTTCTCGGATCGGCCGCTGCATGAGCGGAATGGCTATGTCTTCGAGCATTTTGACACGGCTGGACTGGAATCCGCCCTGGGACGGGCGATTGCCTGCTACTTCGAGTATCCAGACCACTTCCGTGAAGTCATGAAGAATGCCATGCGTTGCGATTACTCCTGGAATCGCCCAGGGCTGGATTATCTGAATATCTACGACTACATTCGGGAAAAATAGGGCTTTTGCGGCACGAGTATCGCGCGAGGTCAAAGCTGAGTCCGGGTTGAACCTCGCGCGATCGCATTTTGCGTTCCGCACGATAACGTTCCAGTTGTGGGTGGCTATCCTTGCGAAAACAAGCCCGTGTTGGCGAGTGCAGCCCGGCCATGGAGCCCATCATCGTGAATGGTATGCGGCGCCGTCATTGGATCAGGAGGCATACCCTCATGCTTCACATGTTCTTCATCGACCGGGAAAGGGTCCGCTCTTGGGCCTACAATCCGTCCGGCGTAGAGAAAGTTATGCCTGGATTCGCTGGCGCTATCCCGGCGAGGGATCGTCATGAGGTCGCCGACTCAGTCACCGCCAACCGTTCGTGCTGAGCGCTATAAGCCCCGTGCGCGGGGCTTATAGCGCTCTCAAGAAACAGCTTTTTTATCGATATGAATCATGGGCTTAGCCGCCATGAAAAATCGTTCAAACAGCTCAAAACAGCGCCTGTTTCATGGTAACGCCTTGCCCCGTGCGCGGGGCTTATAGCGCTCTCAAGAAACAGCTTTTTTATCGATGTATATCATGGGGTTAGTCGCCATGAAAAATCGTTCAAACAGCTCAAAACAGCGCCTGTTTCATGGTAACGCCTTGCCCCGTGCGCGGGGCTTATAGCGCTCAGGGCGAACGGGATTTTGAATCGCTCAACGGCCGTTTTTAGGTTCAATCCTCAGGAGAAATCATGATAACCAGCACGCATTGTTGTCTACTACGATCCCTGACGGGATTGGCCATCATCCTGGCTTTGACCGGTTGCGCGGGAACGCCAGCCCCTAGGCTGTCCAGCGCGACTGTCGGAAAGATCGCCCCCACCCCGGCCGAGCCGGTCAATGCCCGAACCATCCTGACTCGCATGGCGCGTCGACTCGCGGGTAGCCCCGCCTACAGCGTCAACCTGCACAGCAGTTATGATGTTCTGCAACCCTCCGGGCAAAAAATCGAATTTAACGAAACCCGTGAGGTCACCCTCAAGCGGCCCAACTATCTGCGCATCGAGGTGGAGGAAAGCAATGGCGAGCAGCACCTGGTCTACTATGACGGTAGGACGCTCAGCGCCTACAGCCCATCCCAGAATGTCTATGCTCAAACCGCCAAGTCAGGCGGTATCGACCAGGCCGTTATCTATTTCCTCAAGGACTTGAACATGCGGCTGCCTTTGGCCATGTTGCTGTTGTCCCGTTTCCCGGAGGAAATTGAAAAGCACACCCTGGACCTGGACTATGTGGAGTGGGCGAACCTCGATGGTATTCCCACGCATCATTTGGCGGGCCGCACCGATGCAGTCGACTATCAGGTCTGGGTGGCGGCGGGCGCCGACCCGACGCCGGTACGCATCGTCCTGACATACCGAACCGCCGAGGGACAACCGGAATTCCGGGCCCGGTTCTCTGATTGGGACTTTTCGCTCCAAAATCTGGATGAAAAGTTCATATTCCAACCGCCCGATGGGGCGCGGAAGATCGGGTTCCAGGCTGAAATGCCCCAAGTTTCGCCCATGATGACAGGAAAGACGCAATCCACCGGAGAACAGCCATGACGCAGAAATCATCAACTCTCCTGATAATCGCTTTCAGCACGGCCATGTTGCTAACTGTGTCTACAAATATCGCTGCCCGCGGTTTTGGCGGAGGAGGGATGGCGCAATCCGGAGGGGGTGCAATGGCTCGGGGCGGTGGCGGGTTTTCACGCAGTGGTCCCGCGGCAAGCGGGAATTTTTCCCCGGGGTCGGGCAGTGCTTTTTCCGAGCGCTCGGCTCAGCACGCCCAGACGCAACAAACCGCCGCCGTTAACCAGCAGGGTCGCGCCTCCAGTCGTCAGCAACAACTCAGCGCCTCGCAACAGAGCCGGCAACAGCAATCACAGTCCTCGCAGCAAAGCCGTCAACAGCAGCAGCAATACGCGCAACAGAGTCGACAACAACAGCAATCCCACGAGCAGCAAAGCCGGCAGCAAACCTATACCCAGACAACCCAATCGCGACAACAGGCCGCCCAGAGTTATCAGGGCGCCTACGCGCCTGCCTCACGATATCAGGGCGCCTACTACGCCAACCGGGCTTACTATCCACCGCCCGCGGCAGTCTATGCCCCCGCCGCGCGCGCCGAATACATTGACAACAATACCGTCAGCGACGGCGAGGCAGCGGCCTTGGCAGTGGGTACGGCAGCGGTCGGTTACGCGATGGGCAAGGCGGGCGGTTCGGCGGCCCATACCGCTAGCGCCGCGTCGAGCAGCGCGACTCAAACCGGCGGTTTGCCGTGCAAACCGACGACAACCGTCGTGAAGGGCGTCACCTACTACCAGTGCGGATCGACCTGGTATAACCAGGCCTATGGCAGCGGGGGCGTGATCTACATGCCCGTGCCACCCCCTCCGGGCTATTGAGGGGGCGAATCGATGCCATGGCCTGATCGAACTTATTGGGGAGGACTCCAACAAGCCCCCATGCTGGCGGGCTTGGCCTGTCTTCTACTGTTGAGCGGGTGCTCGACGCCGGTCAGCGTTGACCGCGTGGATGCCCAGACGGCCTATGGCATCCAGATTCAGAGCGCCCTTTCCTCGGGTCAACCCTCGGAAGCCTCGAAAATGGTATTGCGCCGTCAGGGCCTGATGGATCGCTACGAACAGCAACCGGGCTTGGTGCTGGCCGAACTGCATCGTAGCCTGGATGCGCGCGAGGATGTCGACCGACTTTTCACCTTATCGGAATTATCCTTTCTGCAAGGGCAGCGAATGGGCGACCGGTCCTATTATCTGGCCGCGGCGGTCTATGCCTGGGCGCTGCTGTTTCCCGGGGACCGGGTCAGCGCCCGTTTGCCGCCAACAGACGCGCGCTTGCGGCTGGTTTACGATCTCTATAATCAGGCCATCGCCTTCGGTTTTGGCTCGGGCAAGGACGGAGAGGTTCGCCCGATGCCCGGGGTGTATCCACTGCCGTTCGGGCAGTTGCGGGTCAGCCTCGATGCTACCGGCCTGGAATGGGGCGGCTATCGGCTGGGTCAACTGATGCCTACGACCACGCTGGAGGTCGACGGGCTCAGGAATCGCTATCATCGCCTGGGGTTGGGCGCGCCGCTGGCGGCCAGTCTGACGCACGATGCGTCGCGCAAGGTGGCCGGTTCGGAGCGCCTGGGACCCCATACCAAGGTACCCATCACGTTGCTGCTTCGTCTCGAAAGGGCCCGGGAGAGTCTGAATAGCGGTCATCTTCAGGGGCGCATCGAGGTGTACGCGGCCGACCAGACGGCGACAGTCACCGTCGAGGGTGAAGTCCAGCCGCTGGATGCCGATCCGACAGCGGCGCTGGCTTATCAGTTGGACGCCAGCCCTCTCTACGCCATGGAAATCAGCAATTTCCTGGGCGGCGGGATGTTGAAGCGCCTGATGCCCCGCAACCGTACCCAAGACGGTTTGTATACCCTTCATCCCTACCGCAAAGGCTTGATCCCCTTGGTGCTGGTACATGGCACCGCCTCCAGTCCGGCTCGCTGGGCCGAGCTGGTCAACGAGCTGGAGGGTGATCGGCGCATCAGCGAACGCTATCAGATCTGGCTGTTTACCTATGAAACCGGCAATCCGATCGGCGTCTCGGCAAGCCGACTGCGCTCAGCCTTGACCCAGGCTGTGCGTGAGTTCGATCCCAAGGGGGAGGATGCGGCGCTACAGCGTATGGTCGTGGCGGGCCACAGTCAGGGCGGATTACTTACCAAACTGACCGCCATAGACAGCGGGTCGAGTTTCTGGAAGAGCGTCAGCAGCAAATCTTTCGAACAACTCAAGGTGGACCAGAAAACCCGCGAACTGTTACGTGAGCGGGTCTTTTTTACCCCTTTGCCTTTCGTCAAGCGTGTGATTTTTGTCGCCACGCCGCATCACGGAGCACTGCTCGCTTCCGGTTATATCGGGGCGCTGGCCGCCAAACTGGTGACCTTGCCATTCAACGTGTTTGGCGCCATCACGCAGGCGATCACGATGTCCGGCGACGAGAAACTGATGGAGAGGCTCAAGAATCCTCCCACCGCGGTGGACAATATGAATCCGGATAACCCGCAACTCAGGATCCTGGCTTCCATTCCAGTTCCAAATGCAACCCCGGCGCATTCAATCATCGCGGTCAAGGGCAATGGCCCCAAGGAGGCGGGCGACGATGGCGTGGTGGCGTATCGCAGCGCGCATATCGATGAGGCTGTCTCCGAGAAAGTGGTGCGCTGGGATCATTCCTGCCAGGATCAGCCGGAGGTCATCGAGGAAATTCGCCGCATTCTGCTTCTTCACATCACCGAAGCAGATACAGCAAAGCGGTGAAGAGGCGTCTGGCCAAGCTTCTCGGCCAGGGATTGGCGACCCTGTGCCTGTTCGGTGCGACAGCCTGGGGAATCCTGGTGATCCACTACCTCGGGCCAGGTTCGACAGCGATACGCGTCACTCTGGCGGTCGCCTTGGCTGTCCTGGGGCTGGCCGCGCTAGCCTGTGTCTGGTTTAGGCGCGCGCGCGGGTTGGTGTGGCTGGCCTACGCCTCCGCCCTCGTTTGGGTACTGATGGTTTGGCACGGCGCCGAGCCTTGCAATGATCGCGATTGGCAATCAGAGGTGGCGGTGCTGCCTTACGCGACCTTCGATGGCGATTTGGTGACGGTCCACAATATCCGCAATTTCGACTACCGGACCGAAACCGATTTTACGCCAGGCTACTATGACCGGACTTTTGAGTTGAGCCGGCTGGACCGGGTCGATCTGGTAGCCGCCTACTGGATGGGTCCGGCCGTCGCCCATCTGTTCCTGACCTTCGGCTTTGGCGCGGATCATCTTGCTATCTCGATCGAGGCGCGCAAGGATAAACAGCGAGTCTACGCCACCTTGCCGGGATTTTTCCGGCAGTATGAGCTGATCTATGTCGTCGCCGACGAGCGCGACGCCATCAGGGTCAGGACCAACTACCGGGCCGACCCGCCCGAGGACGTGTACCTGTATCGGATTAATGCGCCGCTGGCTAACGGACGCCGGGTGCTGCTTGAATACCTGCGCGATATGAACGCCTTGCGCGAGCATCCCCGCTTCTACAATACGCTGGCGACCAACTGCACCACCATGATCCTGACCCATGCGGCGGTCAACCCCGGGCATGTACCCTTTTCCTGGAAGATATTGCTGAGCGGCTACGCGCCGGAATATCTGTATGAACTGGGGCGGCTGGACCAAAGCCAGCCGTTCATGGCGCTACAACAGCGATCTCGCATCAACGATGCCGCCAAAATGGCGGATCAGGCGTCCGATTTTTCCGAGCGAATTCGGGCGGGTCTGCCTTGACCATGATCCGGATAATCACGAATGAAATGCCGCGGGCCTTCCTGTTGGGGTGTTTGGGGATCGTTTGCCCGAGAGTGGAATCCGCCGGCCCGATCCATGGGACGGATTTACAGAGGGGCTTCACCACCGATGAGAGGCCCACGGGAGCCAGGAAGCTGGTAACAGCCGGCCCGGTTCGACCAGGTCCAACCCGGCCGCTGGCGCCCGCGGACCTAGATGAAAAACGGGTCAAGCTTCGCGCGGAGCGCCAACGTTTGTCAGCCGAGGGGGCTGCTACCGGTAATGACCCGACGGCCATCGTCGGGTTTTACCAGGCCAGCTATGCGTACTCGGCCTACACGCAGGGACTCACCACGCAGTCCGGCCAGGCCACGGTGCGCCTGCCGCTGACGCCCAACTGGTTCGTCCAGTTCGCCTTGCCTTATCTGTGGGCTGATCTGAATCGGCCGCCGACCAGTTTTAGTGCCAACGGCACGGCGAATATGGTGGTCAGGACGGGGGGGCGTATCTACAGCAATGAATTGGTGCATCTCCTGGTAGGTCTCGACGCCACCTTTCCCACGGCTTCCAATCCGCGCTTGGGCGCTGATCAATACACCCTGGGGCCGGGCGTGGCGGCGGCGGCGCCCATGCCGCGTCTGAAGTCGCTGGCCATCCTGGTGGTCACCGACTACAACTCGGTTAGCCATTCAGCCGGCTTGGCCGACACCCACTTCATGCGGATCGAGCCGCGCATCAACACGTACTGGACCGATCACTGGTGGACGCTGCTCGATGGTCGGTGGTCCGTAGACTGGAACAACCGCCGCAAGACGACGTTGAATCTGACCGGCGTGCTGGGTTACCGCTTCGACGAGCACTGGAATGTGTTCGCCGGTGCGGGCGGCGGAGTCGTCGGGCAGGACACGTTTCTCGGCCTGGACTGGGGGATTCAGCTCGGTGTGCGCTGGGTTTTCGGGACGCCGCTCATCCCGGAAAAATTATTCAATGCCCCTTTCGGCAACTCCGGCTGAGGCAGGTCAGCCGCTGTGGTCGCCATGATACTCCCCAGCGCCCAATGGAATTCAGTATGACAAAATCATCGACGTGAACCTCAAATTTATCCTCCTGATTGTCGCGTTATCCGCCGCCCAAATCGCAGGGTGCAGTTCCTTTGGTCCCGATGGACTCAGGGGTACGCACCCCTTGTACAACGAGGCGATCAACAGCAGCATCAACGAGCAATTCGTCCAGAATCTGGTGCGGCTGCACTACCGTGATCCGACCTTTTTCCTGGATGTGGCCAGTGTCGCCGCCACCCTTAAACTGGAACTCACCGGCGGGTTGGGATTTGAAAGCAGCACCAAGTCTTATACGCCGGATGCCGGTGTCGGTTATACGACGCAGCCGACCATCTCCTATGCCCCTTTGCAGGGAGAGGACTTTGTCAAGAGCGTCCTGAGCCCGATACCCCTGGAGACGATTTTTGCTCTGGCAGGGTCCGGTTGGTCGGGGCGACGGGTTTTCAGTCTCTGCGTGGAACGGATCAATGGGCTGGAAAATGCGCCGAGTGCGTCGGGGCCGACGCCTGAGTTGGCGCCGGAAGCCGATCATGGCTTCAGCCGGTTGCTGGAACTGACGGACAGTTTCCGTAACGAGCACCTGATCGTGCCGCGGGTGGATCCGATCACGAAAGAGGCGCAGCTTGAAATTCGCAATGATCCGGCGCATCTGGAAGCCGTTTATGAAATCAAAACGCTGCTCGGTCTCGATCCCCGGCTGGAAACCTACAAACTGAGTGGGGATTTCCTGAGTCATCGTCGCGATACGGTGTCGATACGTACCCGATCCCTCATGAACATCTTCTTCCTGCTCTCGCATCAGGTTGACACGCCGCCCGAGCACAAGGCTAAGGGACTGGTGACCGTCACCCGGCAGACCAATGGCGCTGAATTCGATTGGGACGATTCCACCGGTGGGAAACTGTTCCGGATTCGGCAGAGCGAGAGTTCGCCCGATATGGCTTTTCTGGCGATACCTTACCGGAATCACTGGTTTTACATCGCCGACAATGACCTGGAATCGAAATCGACCTTCATGCTGCTGACCCAGTTGTTCCGTTTGCAAGCCGGCGCCGCCAAAGCCGTAACCCCCGCGCTGACCATTCCTCTGCGTTAAACCGAGCACTTATCACATGATGAATTCCGCAAAACAGCAATCTCATTGGATGATCCGGGCTATTCCCTTATGGGCGGCGCTGTGGTGGGTTGTGTTGGCGACGGGTCCAGCCAGGGCCAGTGAACTTAACCCCCTCCGCCCTATCGATACGTCCAGCCCCCGGGCGACCCTGCAAGGCTTCGTCGAAACGATGAACGAGGGCTACGAAACCGGCTATGGGCGGGTTCGAACCTATCTGGATTCCGGTCACCTCTTCTTTTCGCAGGATGATATAGGCGCCTTTCATCGGGCGCTCTCGCTGGGGAATTCCGCGCAGCGCACCATAGATTTGAGCGCCTTGCCCGTGGCGACGGCTCATGAAGCCTCGCGCCGACTGACCTTGCAATTGAAGGAAATCCTGGACCGTATCGATCTGCCCGCTTGGGACGCCATTCCCGATGACTCCGCCATGGCGAAGGCGGAGTTCAAGCGCTGGACTCTTCCCGGCACCGAGATTCGCATTGCCCGGATAGAGACCGGCCCGCGGGCCGGGGAGTATTTGTTCACTGCGGATACGGTCAGCCGAATCCCCGAGTTTTTCGAGAAGGTACAGGAGTTGCCCTACAAACCCGGTGCATCATTGGGTCTCTATGATTTTTCAACTAATGGGCCGGCTGGCGTGGCCCTGATGTTGAATCGGTTCGTACCGGCCCGCTGGGTGCTCGGCTTGCCACAGTGGGCGATGGTTCGCCTACTGGATCAGCCCTTATGGCGATGGATTGGCCTCCTGGTGGTGCTGGCGGCGGGATTGGGCTTCGTGCTTTTGTGTTACCGTTTCAGCCGGAACGCTGCTGAAGCTGGCACCCATGCGGCGATTTGGGCCGACCTGTTGCGGCCCCTGAGTCTGGTCATCGCGATGCCGGTCACGGCCATCCTCCTGGGTGAAGTGCTGCGGGTCAGCGGGGGCATCGGCAAATTCCTGACCTTGTCGTCCTGGACCGTGTTCTACCTGGCGCTGACCTGGCTGGTCTGGTCAGGCGGCACGGTCATCGCCGAGAGCGTGATCAAGACCGAAAAACTGCGCGCCACCAGCATCGACAGTCAATTGATCCGTCTCATGCTGCGTCTGTTGACCATCGTGGCGGCCATCGCGGTGCTGGTGATCGGCGCGGATCGGGTGGGGTTGCCCGCTTACTCGGTGGTGGCCGGACTGGGTGTCGGGGGTTTGGCGGTGGCGCTGGCGGGTCAGCAGACGCTGGCGAATCTGTTGGGTTCGTTGATCATCATGTTCGAAAAGCCTTTCAGCATCGGTGACCAAATCAAGGTGGGCTCAACCGAAGGCGAGGTGGAAGACGTGGGTTTTCGTAGTACGCGGATTCGCACGCCTCACGATTCCGTGGTCACCATCCCCAGCAGCCAGATGGTCAATAGTTGCATCGACAATCTCCAAATGCGCGCGCAGCGCGAGTTCAAGACCCTGCTGACCTTGACTTACGACACACCCGTACCGCTGCTGGAAAGCTTTATCCAGGGCCTCCGTGAATTGCTGATGGCGCACCCGGATGTTCGTCGGGACAACCTGCAGGTGTTCCTTTATGACCTGGGTCCGCATAGCCTGGATATCTGGGTGCGATTCATGCTGAGAACCGGGGATCGCTTGGGGGAACTCACGGCACGTCAGCAAATCCTGTTCGATATCATGCGTCTGGCTGAAACGATGGGCGTGAAGTTCGCCTACCCGACC
>Ga0194113_10008017_pt1 | contig 13060 bp, 9 predicted proteins | sample TA2MahC200mmetaG_FD_146193 | JGI IMG/M metagenome (GOLD analysis project Ga0194113, IMG submission 146193) | Freshwater microbial communities from Lake Tanganyika, Tanzania - TA2015017 Mahale Deep Cast 200m | ecosystem: Environmental > Aquatic > Freshwater > Lake | place: Tanzania: Lake...
GCTTAGCAGGTCAATTCCCTGCTGCGAGCCGTTGGTAATGATCAGGTTTCCAATTTCACAGCGGGCGCCGGCCTGGCGCATCTTGCCGGAGAGAAAAACCCGTAGTTCGTAAATCCCTTCGGTCGGGCCGTACTGCAGGGCCTGGCGGGCATCTTCTTTAACCAGTGAAGCCATTGTCCTGGCCAGATCTTCGCGGGGAAAAAACTCGTTATCGGGAAAACCGCCGGCAAAGGAGATTACCTCCGGTCTTTCGGTGAGAGCAAAAAACTGCCTGATTTGTGATCCTGTAACTCGTTCTGTCCTGCGCGCAAAAAAATCCTGCCAATTAATGTTCACCCTGATTGCCTCCCTGTACTGACTGCTCTATTTTTCTGAAGCTCCTGTTTTGGATAAAAATTAAACCCGCCTCATAACAGAGACGGGCTTACATCCCGCGGTACCACTCCAATTGCCCCTGTTGGGGCCTCTTGAACTCGTTAACGATTTTTTAAAACCGGCTGCACTTATGATGAAGGTGTATTTCGTTCGGTGCAGCAGCTCCAGGGCGGCTTATATCTTTACCCGGTGGGGCTCTTTCAGCCGGTGAAGCCCCTCTCTTGCCTGATGGGTTTTAAGTTTATTCCCCTTCAAAGCCTTTAGCTATTGACTTATTGTCGCATTATAGCAGACCGCTCTATAGAATGCAAGCGAAGGGGCGCAAAAATAATAATTTATCCGCTATTCCTTTGCCAGGTGCTGCTGATCAGTTATAATAAAATAACCTTTTTAAAGACGGAGGTGTGGTTGATGTCCTTTCCCGAAATGCGCTCCTGCCTTGACCTCATTAAACCTTATGTACCAGGTAAACCGGTGGAAGAGGTGGAGAGGGAGCTTGGTTTAAGTGATGTAATCAAGTTGGCTTCTAATGAAAACGCGCTAGGGCCTTCACCGCTGGCGGTAAAAGCGATGCAGGAAAATGCCGCCAAGATGCATATTTACCCCGATGGTAACTGCTACTACTTAAAAGAGGCCCTGGCCGCAAAGCTTAAAATCAAACCGGATCAACTGCTTTTCGGCAACGGTTCTGATGAAATATTAAGCTTTCTGACCCTGGCTCTGATCAATCCCGGCGACGAAGCGGTAATGGTTGCACCAAGCTTTTCTGAGTACGATTTTGCCATGCGCTTAATGGGTGGCGTGCCGCGCCTGGTGCCGCTTGTTGGCTCAGAATTTGCCTACGATTTTGATGCGATACTGGCAGCGATTAATAATCAAACCAGGATTATTTTTATCTGCAGCCCCAATAACCCAACCGGCAGCCATATTCAAGGTGCCGAATTTGAAAAATTTCTGGGTAAGCTGCCTGATAAAGTACTTGTTGTGCTGGACCAGGCATACATTGAATATGTTACCGATCCCGGTCACCCAGATGGGTTGAATTTAATCGATAAGGGGTTTCCCGTGATTGCCCTGCGCACTTTTTCTAAGATTTTTGGGCTGGCCGGATTACGGATCGGTTACGGCATCGCTTCATCTGCCTTGATTGCCGGTCTTAACCGGGTCCGTGAGCCCTTTAATGTTAACGCCATGGCCCAGAAGGCTGCCCTGGCTGCCCTTTCCGACACTGCTCATCTTGAGCATAGTGTTGCTCTGGTGGAACAGGGAAGAAAAATGTTTTCTGCAGGACTAAGTGCCTTAGGTTTAAAACCGGTGCCTGATCAGGCTAACTTCTGTTTTGTTGATTTGGGAGTTGATTCCCGCCAGGCCTTCCAGACGCTGCTCCTGAAAGGGGTAATCGTGCGCACCGGCGATATCTTTGGCTACCCTACCTTTATCAGGGTAACTTACGGCACCGCAGAACAAAACGAAAGATTCCTGGCCGCCCTGAAAGAAGTTCTGGCTGACCTTAAATAAAGCGAACTAGATTTAGTTGCTTCCAAGTGGGGTTATAAAGGTCAGGCTGGTGTCGCCGTATTTTTTCTGGCGGTAGCCGGGAAACGATTCAGCCCAGATCAGGTTTTTTGCAGAGTGCTCAACGACTACCAGGCCTGTGGGACTAACCAGATCTTTGGCGAATATCCGGCTGACCAGCAGCTCTACATTAGCAAGATCATAAGGTGGATCGATAAAAAACAGATCCGCTTTAAAATTTTCAGCAGCAAGACTATCGATTGCTTTACCGGCATCACTACAGAGCAATCTGGCTCTTTCCGCCAGCCTGGTTTTCTCCAGGTTGTCCTTGATTAAAGCGATATTAACCCTGTTGTGATCAACAAAAACTGCGTTTTTCGCCCCGCGGCTTAGCGCTTCGATACCCACTGCCCCGCTGCCGGCAAAAAGATCGATAAAGACACAATCGATAACACGGGCATTGATAATATTAAAAAGGGCTTCTTTAACCCGATCGGCTGTCGGCCTTACGGAAAGCCCTTTTGGCGCTTTTAACTTAGTGCCCCTGGCACTGCCGGCAATGACACGCAATCTACTTTCAACCCCCGGACCCTCTGTTTGTTATTCTGCTATTCATTTATTACTTGCCGAAGGCGGTGCGCTCAATAATTTCGTCCTGTACCTCCGGCGAAAGATCGCAGAAGTACGAACAATAGCCGGAGACACGGACCATCAGCCCCGGGTAGGCGGCAGGATTTTCTTTAGCCAGGCGCAGGATATTTGTGTCCTGGACGTTAATCTGCAGTTCCATGCCGCCCTGTTTGAAATAGCCCCTGATCAAATCCTTAAAGGTCTCGCGCCCTTTGGGCCCGCTAACCATGCTTTTTTCAAACTTCAGGTTAAGGGCGTAGCAGTTTGCCCACTTACTGTTGTCAAGCTGAGCGGCCGAGTTCAGCAGGGCGGTTGGTCCCTTGCGGTCCGCTCCGTCTGCCGGTGACAAGCCGTTGGAGAGCCTGAAGCCGGCCTTCCTGCCGTTGGGCAGTGCTCCGGTTACAGAGCCGAAACCGTGGTGACAGGTCATGGAATAGAAGCCGGCGATATATTTCCCCCCGCGGGAGTTATGCTGCCTGGTGATTGCTTCCGTAAAGATATCGGCTGCTGTCTGAACTGCAGCATCAACTTCCGGGTTATCGTTGCCAAAGCGGGGCAGACGGTTTTGCAGCCTGGTCTGCAGCTGCTCATGGTTCTTAAAATTATTTTTTAGAATGGTGACAAACTCTTCTAAAGTGAACTCCTTATTTTCAAAGATCAGCTTTTTCAGCACATAAAGAGACTCCCCGGCATCGGCCAGTCCCACCCCCTGGATCGAAGTAAAGTCGTACAGAGCTCCGCCCCAGGTGACATCCTGCCCCTGTTCCAGGCAGCCTTCAGTGAGGATCGAATTTAGAGGTGATGGCCTGATCTGCCGGTATGCTTGCTCCAGCTCGTTAATTACTTTGACCAGATCGCTTACGGCATTTTCCACCTGCAGCCTAAAGGCTTCGATCAGCTGATCAAATGATTCTATCTCGCCCGGAGGGGGTGTTGAAGCGCCAAGCCGGCTGCCACTCCTAAAACGGCGCCCCCGGTTTAAGGCCAGCTCCAGGCAGAGCGGAATATTAAATAAAGCGGCATCAGAGGAGTTATAGGTGCGACCCTGGCTGCCCATCTCGACGCAACCAATTACTGCATAATCGCGGGCATGCTCTTTAGTAAACCCGGCATGTTCAAGGGCCTTGGTGATCGCTTCGTCGCCAAAGAGAGCCGGTCTTCCGCTGCCGGCCTGGATCAGTGCTGCACAGCTATCCAGGAACCATTCGGGTGAGCGGTCATGGATTCTGGCATGCAGGCTTGGCTCCCTGGTCATCACCAGGCTGTAAGCCTCTAAGACCAGACGCGACAGATCATTGGTGACATCGCTACCGGCAAAATCAACTCCGCCGACGGTTATGCCCTGCCCGACTGCATTTCCGCCGAAAAAGCGGTTGATGCGTCTTGAGTAAAGCGGGATGGTTTCACCGCATTTCAGGCAAAGGCAGGCGAGCAGTTCGCGGGCGCTTTCTTCTGTAAGCTTACCGCTTTGCAGATCTTTTAAATAGAGGGGGTAGAGGAACTGGTCAAGGCGTCCAAAGGAGATGCCCTGCTCAAAATCCTCGAGGTTTAAGGCCAGGTGGATCAGCCAGGCTGCCTGTAACCCTTCCCTGAAGCTGCGGGCCGGCTCAAAAGGCACCCACCGGCAGCTTTCTGCGATTTCCAGCAGTTCCAGGCGGCGTTCAGGACTAACCTGTGTCTCGGCGGCCTGGTGCTCAGCCTCGGCCGCCAGGTTGGCGGCCATCTCACAAATACCGTCAATAACGATACAAACCCCTTTATAGAATGCTTCGCTGTCACTGTTCAGGTTGCCAGCCTTCAGCTTGTTAATCGCCAGCTCCCTGCTATGACGCAGGCCATTATTAATAACCCCTTCGTGGCCCGGAACCAGGTGGGAAATTCCTGCTTCTTCGGTGATGTAGTAGCGTTTAGCCCTGAAAAAATCAATAAAGTACCCGATCCAGCCTGGCTTAGCAAGGGCACGGGTGGCTACACTGCGCGGGAAGTTACGCAGGGCCAGGGCCAGTAGCTTCCTTTTCTCTGACCGTTCCAGGTAGAGCGGCAGGACCGGACGGCTTTCCAGACAAAAGAGATCTTCAAGAATGTTAATTGAGCCGCCTTCCGGGTAGTAGTTGGCGGCAATCCGCTTCGAAGATATATTGCCAACAAGCAGCTCGTTGCGGTAGATGCGTGGCTGCCGGTTGCTATAGATGTAGGCCAGCGCTTCGGCTCTTCTCAGGTAGGGGTGCTTGCCCCGCTCTGAACCGGAGCGCCAGTAGCGATTTAACAGATCCGGGCGTTCAAGACAGATTGAATAGCGCTCTTTAAACAGCTCAGCCCGAATTTCTGCAATACGCTGATATTCGCCGGCATCGGTTTTTCTTAAAGCCATTTGATACACCCCCCGTCAGTGCTAGTCCGCCCAGCGCCAGCCAGGCCGACTGACAGCTGAACAAAAAGGATAATTCTGCTTCTGAAGCCCGCAGTGGCAGTTTCTCGGCGTATCACTGAAACACCACCTGAAGGCCTCCGGCAGCGCTGCCGGCTCTGGCAGATCAATACCATTATAACAGCTTGGGTGTGCTGCTGTGTTTACAAAAATCACCAGCCCCCGGCGACCTCGCTCCCGGCGACAGTAATCGATCAGGGCAGCTGCGGCTTTAGCGGTGTAGCACGCTTCGAGTTCAATTCCTTCAAGTTCTTTAAACAACTGACAAGCTTCCCTGGTTTTATCTGAAGAAAACCCGTATCCTTCGCCCAGGTAGCCATCTTCAAGGATTAGTCGCTGATCCAGGGCGGATGCTTGAAGCGGAACGATTTGCCACTCCAGACTGGCCAACAGTTTAAGTGAAGCGGCTGCCATTTTACAGATTCGCTTTTTACTAAGGATCTCAGGTTGCACCACTCGCACAGCATGCAGGTTTGTCAACGTAAGCCGGTTCTCTAACTGCAGGCCGGCCAGTAAGCCGGCAGCAGTGCCCCCTGTTCCAGCTGCGGTAAAGAGCGCATCCGGTATTGGCTGCTCAAGCCCAGCCAGCTGGTCGGCTATTTCCAGCAGGCAGTTAACATAGCCGATTGTTGTCAGTCTGTTTGAACCGCCGGGCATCAGCAACAGCGGTTTTTTACCGAAAGCCAGGCCTGAAAAGTAATGCCACAGATACCCGCGAACCAGGCCAAAATAATCTTTGACAAAGTGCATCTCGGTGCCAAAGTACTGATCCAGGAGCAGATTCTTTTTTACATGATCTGTTACCGGTTGGCAGAAAAAAAGCCCTCTCACCCGGTAACCGGCTCTGCTGCCAAGGGCGGCGGTAGCCAGGATATGATGCGAACCAAGGCCCCCGGCTGTAATTATTTCCCGGCAGCCTTTTCTGTTAGCCTTCGCTAAAATCAGTTCCAGTTTACGGGCCTTGTTGCCACCGTAAATTGAGCTTGATAGATCGTCTCTCTTAATGTAAACGGCAGGCCCGCCAAGGTGCGCTGTTAGTCTTTCAAGCGGCTGCAGTGGGGTAGGCCAGTTGCCCAGTTCTGCTCTGAGTAGCTTATTTTCCAGCCCGGGGTATTTTTTAAAGAGGGCGTAGTGTGTCATCTTTACCCTTTTCACCGACTAATTGACAGACTATTTGTAAATTAATTATAATACAGGCATGTAAAGGCGTCAATCATCAAGGTGTGGAAGAGAGGAGCAGTTATTGTGCCTGAACAGGAATACGGGTTACAAAGGGTGCTTGGTTTACCGCAGACAATTGCTGTGGCGGTTGGCATGACCATCGGAGCCGGCATCTTTGTCTTAACCGGGATTGCCGCAGGATATACCGGGCCGGCTGTGCCGCTGGCTTACGTGGTGAGCGTGATTCCGGTACTATTTTTAATGATGTGCCTGGCCATGCTTGGCTCGGCTTTGCCGACAACGGGGGGTAATTATAAATATGCCAGCCGTCTTTTTTCGCCGCGCTGGGCTTTCATCGGGGTTTGGGGTTACATGGGAGGGACCCTGGTTGGCGCTTTTCCGCTCTGGGCTTTAAGCGGCGCCCAGTATTTGCAGGCACTCTGGGATTTGCCGGCTGTTCCGGTAGCGATCGTTATTTTGACGATCCTCTTTATTATTAACCTGATCGGCATCTCGATGGCCGCGGCGCTACAGGCTTTTTTTGTTCTACTGCTATTTGCCGCCCTCTTGGTTTTCGGTTTTTCAGGACTTCCACAGATTGAAGCAGCAAACTTTATTCCTCTGTTCCCGGCAGGTGCATACGGATTTCTGCTTGCTGCCTCGATCTTAACCTTCACTCATCTTGGCGCCAATGCCGTAGTTGAGTTGGGTGGAGAAATTAAAAACCCGGGAAAAACCATCCCCCGGACCTTTCTGATCTCGATCCCCCTGGTAACCCTGCTTTATATCCTGGTTTCGGTAACGGCTGTCGGCATCAGTCCGCAGGCTGGCATCGGGGGGCAGACACTGGCGAACGTGGCAAAATCTTTTATGAGTCCTGCCGGTTTCTACTTTTTCATTCTCTGCGGCGGGGTGCTGGCAATAATTACAACCCTTAATGCCGGGTTCATGTGGGGCACCAAGTCACTGCTGGTGATGGCGGCTGATGGTATCTTTCCAAAAGCGCTGGCAAAAGTAAACAGGCGGTTTAGTACACCACACCTTTTTCTGACCTTTATCTATGTTGTTTCCACCGCTTCGGTTTTAATCTTCGGAGAAAAGTATTTGGCCGCGTTTGCCGCCCTGGGATCGATCGGCGGCATCATTATTTTTATCCCGATTCTTGGCGCCGCCTGGAGTCTGCCGCGCAGAGCGCCTAAAGCATATGCGGCAGCTTATTTTAAACTTAAGGGTATTTTGCTGCCACTGGCAGTAGTTATTGCCGCCGTGCTGGCCTTCTTGGTGATGGCTATGCTGCTGATTGATCTGATGGCCATGCCTGATGGCAGTTTTTTCAGCTACCTTTTTGTTTTCTGGCTGGTGGTCGGTCTGCTCTACTACGAGATACGCTGTCGCGCACTTGCCCGCCGGGGAGTACTTTTGGAGCGGTTAACTAATATAAAGGAAGAAGATTTCTAAGCTACCTGATTAACGGCTAAAGCAGCTGAGAGTAGAAGGTATTAATCGATCTCTTCAGAAGGTCCTACGTATAGTCTTATCGGTCTTCACCTAATCAGCTTGGTAAAGAGGAGGCTATGTAATAATGGAAATTAGATGGTTTGGTACGGCAACACTTGCTTTTTCTGACGAAGGGCAGTCAATCGTTTTTGATCCTTTCATTAGTTTAAATAATGAACTACCCAGGCCCACAATTACAGAACTCGCTCAGTATGGCGATATCTTCATCACCCACGGGCATTTTGATCACTTAATTGATGTGCCGCTTGTGCTCAAAGCGGGCAACGCTAAAGTCTATTGTTCCGAGGTTGCAGCTGCTACCCTGGTGCGCGACGGGGTTGATCAAAGCAGGATAAAAGTTATTAGGCCGGGCGACTGCCTTGATCACGGACCTTTTAAAATTAAGGTTTTTAAAGGTGAACATATCAAGTTTGACCTGCCCTTGATTATCAAAACCCTATTCAGCCGCCGGGCGGTTGCTAATTTTACGGATCTGCGAAAGTTAGTGCGCCTGGCTAAACTCTATCCACAGGGCGAAGTACTGGTCTATTTAATAGAAGCAGACGGCAAAACAATTTTGCATCTGGGTAGTTTAAATCTTAACGTAGCTGTTAACTATCAGACCGGGGTTGATCTGCTTACCCTGCCCTTTCAGGGGCGCAGCGATCTCGATAGCTACACCCTAAAATTTATTGAGCGCCTAAAACCCGCGGCCCTGTTACTGCACCATACCTGCGATTCCTTTCCTCCCGTTTCAAGCCCGGTCAGAACGGAAGATTTTATCCGGGCCATGGAAGCCAGTTTTCCGGGTCTGGCAGTGATCAGGCCGCTTTATAACCAGCCGGTCACTATATAATTATTTAAGAAAAAGATGCTTACTCATTGTAAATCAGGGCCGGGGTCCAGTAAGTATTGTTATAAATGTCGGTCAACCGGTAGGTCACCATGCACCTGGCGCTGCCCACATCCACATTGCTGACCTCCAGCTCTCCGTTAACAACCATCTGGTCGCCTAAGTAAAAGCTGCTATCATATTCCTGATCGTAGGTGTAGTAATCGCAGAGAAAATCGATCACATCGCCGCTTTCAATCGAGATTAACCCTTTGGCTACTGTATCGGTTAACGCCCCGTAGTTAATTCTTGCCCCGGCTACTGTTCCGTAAGGGTATTCGTCATTAAACAGCACGATAATATCCACTAGCTCACCGTTCAGCATGGCCGGTATACGCCCGGTTATCGACCAGTAGTCGCCCGCTTCCTCAATGCTATCCACGTAGTAGGCTACAATCTGCCGGTCCAGGGCCAGCCAGGTGCCGTCAAATTCAACGATCAGGTCGCCGTCGCCGTCAAACTCATAGACATTATCCAGCCCCAGGTCGATAAAGCCGGCACCATCGTCAAAGAAAACGTTTAGCTCAATTTTCTGGATCAGGTCCCACTGCTCATCGGTTAGCTTTAGAACCTGGCTGCTGCCCTTCCTGGTCAGCTGTAAGCTGCCGGCATCAAAGTAATGATCCCGGTAGTAATCGGCGTTGGACTGAATCAGGTTTGGGTCAATCCAATTGGTCTGCTCCCCGGAAACAGCGCCAATCACGCTGCCAAAATCAGCATCGGCAAAAAAAGTATTCCAGGCCAGCGACCAGAGATCGGCTGATAAACCAGGTGAACCGCCGTCTCCGGAAGCACCGAGCAGAGAACTCAACGGGTTGCTGCTGCCACTGGTGGTAATCTGACCGCCCACAACCATGTTGGCAAATTTTCTAACCAGCGAGGTGTATTCATCACCCATTCCGATCTGATCATAGATATTGACCATCGAGGAGATATTACGCAGCTCATCGTAGGGGAAGTAAATCGAAACGCCATGGGCCCTGGAGATATTGTCTGAAGTCCGGTTATACCTGATCGCCTGTTGTAGAGCGCTGACCAGGTTTGTGGCCTCAGGTGAGCCGATATTTTGAGCCAGATCAATCAGGTCAACCTGGTCTAAACGAGAGCGGTTAAATTCACGTGAATCCCCGCGGGCGTTGGATACAATGCGGTAATTGCTGTCTAGCTGCTCATCCACTGCTGTGGCAAACTCTTTAAAGGCCCCGTCTACTTCATTATTTAAAACTACTAAGTCGATGATCGAAAGGGTGGTTATCTCACGGGGTACTGTTTTGCGGCAGGTGGCAATAAAATCATCAATGATCAACTTGCCGATTTCAACTGTACCCATAGAAGTATTAGCTGATAGCTTGCTGATCCAGTTGGTATAATACCAGCCGATGCCCGGTTCCGTCTCCTCTGAAGCGATCATGTAATCAGCGTGGTAGTTAAGCATGTAAGCTGTTTCCAGGGTGGCCATCAGGCAGGCGTCAAAACCGACAAAATCAAACTTAACCCCGGCCCCCTCCAGGGCAGTGTGAATCTGGCTAATGGACATCGAGCCGCTGTTCGGGAAAAGCTGATCATAGCCGAAACCGCTTAATGATCCGCCCCCATGATCCCAAAAGATTAAGGCATAGCGGTTGGCCGGAAAATTGACAGCAGAATAAGTGATAAAATCTTCGAGTGTTCGTGGGTCGGTCATCGGTCGCTTGCCTAAATTATCCTGCAGCAATCGCAAGCCGGAAGAAGTCACCTGGAAGCGTTGATTGGTGCTGTTTTTAACGACGCTGTTTCGCCAGCTTGCAGTGCCTCCGGTTTCAACAATTATATTTACCTGATCACTGATCGTGGCATGCAGCATTTCATTAAGGTCTGCGGTGCCCATCCCATACTGCGATTCAAGATCGGTGCCGCACATGTAAATCATAATTGTAAAAACATCCTGGCCGCCGCCAATAATTTCTGTGCGCCTGGTGCGTGGGCCGGTAATGCCGGTCATCGGGCTGATATTATTATTGGCCGGGTCACCACTGATTACTGAAGCACTGGGAGTATCCGCCGTGAAACCCTGCGAAGCAGGTAGTTCAGGTTCGGCAATCATCCCGGAACAACTTCTTAAGAGCAGGTAACCGATAAAGATGACGATTATTAACAACAGCAGTTTTTTGGGAGACATTCCCCCGCCACCTGTCGGTCTTTGCCGTTGTTTAAAAGGTGGCTGGCCGGAACCGGAACCAACGGAACCGTAGCTACCTAAGTTTTGCTGGCTGCCGATCGGACCACTGCTACCATGCTTGCGCTCGGCATAGCCGTCGGCTTTGCCAACCGGTTTGCTGCCCTGGGGCTTAACCGCTTCGCCGCGCCGGTAAACTCCGCCGCCGGCCGCCGGTCCTTCGCTGACTCTTTTCTTCCTTGATCCGCCGCCGCTCTTTCTTTCCACCTGCTTCACCTGGCCTTTAATTAATGATATGGTTACTTTGTCATTCCATCCAAATTAACTTGCCGCGCTTAATGACTACTAAGTTAATCATGGCTTTAGCTGTTCAGTCAAATTGTAGCACTTGCCCGGAAAACCTGTCAAAAGGCAGGGCATGTTTTCAGCATCTATCGCTTACAATATATTATAAAATAAGAACTAATGTGCGAGGTAATAAAACATGATAACTAAGCTTAATGAGTGGGCGACATTAACTAGGAAGGGTCAGGAAGCAGTTGATCTCAGATCCCGTTATTTCGGATGTTGCATTAGTATTAAGTCATTGTACTCTGACACGCCCGCGGCCGAAAAATGTAAGATGATTAAACCAGATGCTTGTTGAAGATTAGGGTAGGATTGAAACGCCTAATTATTACAGGTATAATAATAAATGAAGGGTTTTGTATAAGGAACGGCGATTAATAAATTACGATTTAGGGGAGTGAATCTGTTTTGGATCCAGGTGATATATGGCAATTGATTGTTTTGGCCGTATGTTTGGTCTTTTCAGCTATCTTTTCTGCATCAGAAACAGCACTAGTATCCTTAAGCAAAATAAGAATAAGGCACTTGGTTGATGAAAACGTTTCCGGGGCCCGTACTATTCAAAAACTGGTGCAAGACCCCGGCAAGATGCTTGGCGCTATCCTTGTCGGCAACAACATTGTAAATATTGGGGCGTCTGCTTTAGCAACTTCCCTGGCTATCCGCTATTTTGGTAATACGGGGGTAGGTATTGCAATGGTTATCACCACTCTGCTTGTTTTGATATTTGGCGAGATTACCCCCAAATCCCTGGCCGCCGTTAATTCCGAGAAAATTTCATTAAAGGTCGCTCCCTTTATTACTTTTTTTGTTACAGTAATTAGTCCTGTTACTGCAGTGCTAATGCATCTAACGAATGCAATAACAAAAATGCTGGGCGGAAAAATTAACAGAAAGCTGCCATTCATTACAGAAGAGGAGTTTAAGACAATAATTAATGTGGGTCATGAAGAAGGTGTGCTTCAAGGCGAAGAAAAAAAGATGATTCAGAACGTACTCGAATTCGGAGAATCAAAGGTCAACGACATGATGACCCCGTTGATAGATATGGTTGCGGTTGAATTAGACACACCTTACAATAATATAATTGAAGTATTTAAGCAAAAAAGGTTTTCACGTATTCCCGTATATGAAGATAGAATGGATAATGTTGTAGGTGTCCTACATCTGAAGGACCTGTTTTTCTTTGATGCAGAAGATGAAGTTTTTAATATAACCAAATATATGAGAGCCCCCTATTTTACGTTTGAGTTTAAGCTTATTACCCAATTATTTAAGGAAATGCGCAATAATAGAATCCAAATGGCCATAGTTTTGGACGAATACGGAGGCACCGCTGGAATTATTACAATGCAAGACCTGATCGAAGAGATTGTAGGAGATATTCGTGACGAGTTTGATGAACATTACACTGAGATTGAGCTAGTAAAAGAAGACGAATACATTGCTCGCGGCGTCGTAAAAATTGATCTCATCAATGAGATGCTGGGAGTAAATATTGAATCGGAGGATTTTGACTCCATCGGAGGATATGTAACAGGGCTGCTCGGTAGATTACCTGAAGAAGGAGAGTTAATAGAAAATAATAATATTAAGTTTATCATTGAAAACGTGAATAAAAATCGGATTGAAAAACTACGGATTCTAACTTAAAGTACACGGTGTCGGCTATTGGTTGTTTCCCAAAATTATTTGTTTAAAAGTACGCCCTTTTGTATAGTAACTTAGAACGCTTTGTACAACTACGAAAATAACCGGGCCTATGATTGAACCGGATAAATCAAAAATTTATAAGCCGACATACATGGTAATTAGAGTTACGAGAGGATGTACGCCAATCTGATCGTCTAAGATTTTAGGCTGGATAACTTGTCTTACTTCACGAAGTCAATTGAACTGGTGCGCCTGGCAGGATTCGAACCTGCGGCACACGGATTAGGAATCCGTTGCTCTATCCCCTGAGCTACAGGCGCATATGCTTTGGCTTACAGTATTATAACTGCAATTAATGCTGCAGGCAATAGCCTTTTCCATCGCCTGTTCTATGGCCTAACCCCAT
>Ga0194113_10008019_pt1 | contig 13058 bp, 12 predicted proteins | sample TA2MahC200mmetaG_FD_146193 | JGI IMG/M metagenome (GOLD analysis project Ga0194113, IMG submission 146193) | Freshwater microbial communities from Lake Tanganyika, Tanzania - TA2015017 Mahale Deep Cast 200m | ecosystem: Environmental > Aquatic > Freshwater > Lake | place: Tanzania: Lake...
GAGTTATGGTAGCTTCCAATAGGGGGAGTTATGAGGGTTCTAAGTAGACCCTGATTCCGGCCTTAGCGGGTAATTTCCCTGAAAAAATCCTGCGACGCGGACTTGGACGTGCTCGCTCGGTCCCGCAGCCGCCTTGAGTCCGGGCCGGTTTTGCGGGAGGGTGGGGGCGAGGCGAAAGGTTTCCCGTTGCGCGGGTGGGGTGGGGGTTGTGGTGTGCGCTGCGCCGGTCGTTGCCTCAAAGGTCCTGGCTCAGGCTGGCCTTTTTGGCGCACGCACCGGGTTTCCAGGTCATCATTCTCGTCGGGTCTTGCTGGCTCTGGGGAGTTTAGACCTGCCAGGTTGCAGCAAGCCGCCCACCTGATTATTCGGGTACATTCCCCCAAGGTCTTGCTCAGCAAGGGGCGAAAAACGAGACCGGGCCGCCCTCCGTCCCGCGTTGAGACGGATACGTCGGGCGGCCCGATGGCGGCCAGGGCGATGCCAGGGCGGGGGACGGAAGCCCGGGCCTCAACGGTCGGGGGCAGGCCCCACCGTGAATGTTTTAGTCAAGAGCCCCAATCCCACGACGTTCACCTGATACTCCACAAAACGTTGCCCTGCTTCTACATGTTCCTCCAGGGTCACCGCCTCGGCACCGCCCCCGGGCGGCGCGGGCAAAGGGGCCCCCACCACCGATTCGACCAGGGTCTGAACCGCGGGTTGAGGATACCCTTCCAGGTTTAAACTGGAAGGACGCAACAGCGCAGGACGCTGGTCGGGAGGAATACTCAGGTAGAAAAGGAGAAAGGGTCGCGCTTCCCCTATGGCGCCCTCGTCAGGTAATAGGGGGAATAGGCTCTGCAAGGCCTGGTATTGTGCCCCGCTCAAGGTAGCGATCTCGGCCAACAAGTCCAGCGAAAAGGGGTTCCCAGGTTTTGCCGCAGCCTGCCATCGAAGAACTGCTTCACTGGGCAACAGCGGCGGGTCGTGATACCAAAAGGTAGGACGAAATATCAAAATATCCTCATAGACCTGATAAGTTATCGCGTGGGTTTGCACCAGGAGGTTCAGGAGTTCTTGCAGGGTGGCGACCGGTACGTCCGGCAAAAAGGCCTCCCCCTTGACGGGCCGCAGCGCCACTACGCTGAAGGGGGTACGTTCACTAAGCCATTGCCAGATTTTGGCAATATCCACCAGGTTTGCAGGATACTCCCTGCCGTCCCAATTCATGGTGTTCCCTGGGGCCGCCTCCGTCATGGCTTGGTCAAAGCCGCCGGGAAGGGGTGCCTGCAGGGGTGCCAACACGGCTTCGTTGGTCGGGGCCACCGCTTCCTGGGCCGCCCGCGTTCGTTCACGGATCATCTGGGGCCGCCGACCGAAGCCCCAACTCATCCCGCGTTTTGCTGAATTCGGCCCTTTCACTTCAAACCGGAGGAGTTGATCCAGTCCACTGCCCCCCTTGACAAACCGAAGGACGGCTTCTCCGTAGTCTAAATCCACATCCACCGGCCGCGGTTCCCCCGTGTTTTTATCCTGGACTTTAATTTGGTAGAGAGCAAACAGGTCGCGGACCGCTTGTTGAACCTCGGCCGGCGCGGCCTTGAAGGGGCCGAGGTCAAAGGCCTCGTCTAACGCTTGCTGTTGGCTTTCCGGAGACAGAGTGCGGAAGATCCGGCCGCAGAGAAGAGTGGCTTGATCAAACTGTTCTGGATGTTCCAAGAGGTCCCGCAGATAGCGTTTCTGAAAAGCCTTCTGATCTTCCTCCCACAACTGTCCTTGGGCTTCGACCGCAGCCGGCTCAGGCCATAACAAAAACCGCAAGCGGCCCGCGTCATCAGACTGCTTCAACCAATGACAGCGAGCGCTAGGACCAGAACTCACCCCCATACAGAGGGCCTGCATCAACCGATTGAGCGGAACGTCGTGGGTTTTGACCATCAATCGAACCGGGGTTAACCCTGGAGCGACTTCCATAGAGACACCGGTTTTGGCGGACAGATCCCTTAAGACCTCCCCGCATGACAGGTTGTCATAATTGACGGTGACGCCTTGGCTCAAGACCGCCTCGATAACCTCTTGCCTTTCCTGGTCCCGATGGGTTTCCGGATTAGAGGGTTGGGTCCTTCCCGGAAGGGTGCTGAGATACACACTCAAAAAAACCAGGCTCAATCTAGCAGAAACCGAATACATAGCTTTATTACTGCTCTCTAGGGAAACCCATATTCCCCCCCCCTTCCGGGAGGAGGCCCCGGTGGGGGAGGCTTTGAGAACCGCTTCCCAGCGCGGTTTCAGTGGGCGCCGAAGGGCTTCCGGAGGGGACGGCAAGCCATGTTGCAACGGGAGGCGGGTTGCGACCACTTGCCAGGCCGCCCGCTCTTTGACCAAAGCATCCTGGGGTCCCTGTGGCCACCGCGTATGCCGGGGGCGGTGGCTTGCGCCCTCGTCCACGAAGGGAGCAGAGGAGCCGTAGGGCCGCCCGAAAGGTTAAAACTTATAATACCCCATGGCCCCTCTGGTAGAAGAGGATGCAGTAGGGGGCAAAAGACCTGAAAACTCACCGGGATGAATCCCACCGATGGGACGGTCGACCTCCCTCGGAAGGGCCTATCGACGGATACCCCGACGATGAAAAGCTCTCTTTCTCCCTCCCGAACCGAGGGAAAGGGGCTCTCTCCGAGCAATCCGGAGGTCCCTCGGGCCGTGGGGAATTCGCAGACCCACTCCGCCCCCCGGCCTGGCGTACCCGAAGCGGGGCGGCGCCCCCCGCCCGATCCCCTGGCTCCTTCCCGATCCCCGGACTCCTTCCCGATCCCTTGTTCCCCCTCAACCTTGCTCAGGTCTTTTGCCCACTGCTGAAAATAGGGACCTTTCACGGCGACAAATTCGCGGGCTTACCGATGGATTACGGATTCACAACCGAGTAGGAGTGGGAATCCGTCACCCCAAACATTTCGGAGGTACTCAGGTTGGTCGCCCGGCTCCAGGCATTGGCGGTACGTCCACCAGGGCTAACATCCCTGTAGTCAACCCATCCATACTCCTCGTCCTCAACGGCGGTCGTTGATTGAGCCGGAATGGTTACCCAGTTGGCCTCAAGCCCAATTATATCCGTTGAAATGCCCGACTCGAACTTGTAGGAACGGGAGAATATGGTCGAGGGATTGTTGCCATCAGGCGTGATCGTTACGGTATGTTCGCTACTCCGAAAAGTGATCTGAATGGTGGGGTTGCCCCCCGTGTGGAAAACTGCATTGGGAGCCGGGGAATTAATGTTACACTGGGAATGAACAGTGAAGTGACCCTTGGTCTGTGTGTTCTCTTGAAAGTCAGCCGCTACCGGTGCAGTCCCCACCGCAAGAGCTATCACAATCAATAGATTTCTCATATTATCACCTCCCTTCAATAGTAATCGGCCACCTCTACAAGGGGGCCCCATCGCTTCCGGTTAACGCAAGGCTTTATCTACCCGTGAAAGCTCCCTAGCGACGCTTTCCCCATATTGGGCAAGCCGACATAAACCCGTCTTAGGTTGCCTTGCCTTCCGTTGTTCCTACACCCCCTTGCTCTAGTAGACTCTTTTTCTTGGCAAAACCTGACCTCAAACTCCACTTTGGGGGGGGATCGGAAAAAATTTTCCCCGACCTCCCATTGGGCCTCTCCAGCGCAGCTCGCATCTGGGACCGCGCCCGGCTCAATCGCTTATCCACGGCTTCCAGAGTGCAGCCCAAACGACCCGCGATCTCCCGATGGGGGAGTTCTTCTACGGCGGCCAGATAGAGAACGTCGCGGAGGTGGGGAGGGAGGGCTTGGAAAGCTTCTTCCAGTTGCCAGGGGAGGATGTCTGCCAAAAAGGCCTCTTCGGGGTGATCCCTGAAGGGGAGCTGTTGGGTCAAAAGGACCTCTTCAGCCAGGGGGAGGTTCTCCCAGGGCAGGACCTCGGGAGCCTGGTTTTGCTGCCGGTGCTGGGTGCGGATCACGTTCTCCAGGATGCTCCGTAACCACGCCCGCAAATGCACGCTCTGCTTCAACTGATGATAGGACTGGTAGGCCCGCAGGAGGGTTTCCTGCACCAGGTCCTCCGCGGTATCCCCATCACTCACCCGGGCGTGAGCATACTCCAAGAGCCAGGAGCGATGGGCCTCCACAAGGTCATCAAAAGGGGCCAAGGCCAGGCGGACAGCCAACGGGAAGTAGGGAGGAGGGTTCCGGGCGAAGGCGGTGACGCCGGGACAATAGGCTTGCCGGTTCCAGGCGCCATCTTCGGCCCGCTCCACCGGTACTCCGCACAGAGAAGGGGCATAGCGGGAGGCCAACCCACAGGGATTATCAATGAGCACAGCCACCTCCAAGAGAGCCCTGGCGGAAGTGCGTATCTGCAGCACCGGTCGTCCAAAGCAGTGGGCAAAGGTCGCGATAGCAGGGCACGGATGCCCGGATAGCGCGCAGAAGGGAGAAGGGAAGGTACAGGGGATGGAGAGGGCGGTGAGGGCCGTGGTCAATCGTTTTCGTTCAGGGCGCGAAATCCAGGCGGGGTTTTCGACCGGCACGAGCAGCGCTGCCGGTCGGATCGCGGCGGATAGTTCCAGGAGCCGCGGGACCTCCGGGGGCCCTTCGGCTAACACGACCAACAGGTCCGGGGTCGGCCCGCGACGGGGCTGCCCGCGCCCCCTGTGGACCACATCCCAATCGGACGGAGCATGGCCCATGATATGGTGGGCCACCTTCTGGCCCCAAGCCCCCTCCGAGAAGAGGAGTAAGCGGAACATGGGAGAAGTGCCTCGTAACCCACATGGGGGCGTGTTTCGCTCCGGGGCAGAGGAATCCTCTTTTTCCGTGTTGAGTTCGTCACCCTCGGAGGCAATCCCCAGCCTTCCCAGAGCGAGGTGGCCGCCCGCCGCCCCCGTGGCCGCCCCCGCATTAAGCGGGGGCGGCCACGATGCGCGAGAAATCCGCCACCAGGGCTTTAAGCCCCCTATCGACGGGCTCGGGCAGGGGCAAGAGACCGGGCGTGGCCCGTTCGCCTTGCGCGTATAGGCGAACTCCTACCCCGTTAGCCGGGGGTTCTTCTGCGGGAACAAAAGGGCTTTAAGCCTCCTGAAATCTGGATTATTGGGCTACCCAGGGGCCGGAACCCCTGGGCCACGGAAAGCGCAGGGAGTTCGTTTTCCACGACGAAAAGCAAACTCCCGCCCCGAAGGGGCGCCTGGGTAACGGTTCGTTGCCGCCCCCCGTTCCCCTCGTTTCCAGGCCGCGTCACTCAGTCGTTCCCCTCCTCCCCCATCGCCCCGCCGATCCCCACGGATCCCCTCCCCGCGGAGCCTCCCGCGGCCCCTCCGGATAGTCCGGGTTGCAGGCCCATTCCTGCTCCCACTCCGCGCAGCAGGCCGCCGCCCGCGCCGGCCCTTCGGCCAGGACCGCCAGCAGATCCTCCCCCCAGGCTCCAAAGGCCACGGCGCGGGCCTCCGGCCCTTCCAGATCCACCGGGGAAGCTGGGGGGCAGAGGCCCCCCGGCTCCAGACCCCCGAGGGCGGGCGCTACCAAGGACCGCAGGGCATCCAGGCCGTGCTGTTGCAAAACGTCATTGAAGTCCTTTTCGGGGCCAGGGCGGAACCGTTCCGGCTGGGCTCCCAGGGACCGCAGGGCCGCCATTAGCTGGTCCGCTCCCCGGTCTCCTGCGGCGTCGGCGTCGAAGGCGACCAGGACGCGCTTGAAGGCCCCCCGGCGTACCAGCCAGGCCGGGAAGTCGGTGGCCGTCGTAGTCACGGCCGGAACGCCCACCAGGGCCAGCGTCAAGACGCACATCGGCCCCTCGACAATGACCAGGGGGTCCGCGGCAAAGGCTCCCGGCCAGGCGAAGACGCCCTGCTTCCGGGGGCCGTAGGTGTGGGTCTTGGGTTTCCCGTTATCCAGGTGACGCCCATTGACGGCCAGGAGTTCGCCCCCTTCGCCCCGGAGCGGGAAGAGGACCGCCGGCCGCCCGCCCCAGTGCGCCGCGTACCGAACCCCGGCATGATGGGCCTGGTCCACGTCCAGACCGCGACCGGCCAGGTAACCCGCCCCCGGGGTTCCCGCCAGGGGCCCCACCCCGGCCGCCCGCAACATCTGGTGCAGGGGGGCCAACTGCTCCGCCGCGGGTTCCGGGAGCGGCGGCAGGGCAAAGGTGCGCCGGGCTAGGGCGCGAAGGCGGTCCCGCCGGGGCCGGGGCGGGGAGGATTGGAACTCCCCCAGGACCCCGGACTGCCGGCACCGATGACAATACCACTGGCCGCTCTCCGGGGTGACGCTCAGGCACCGGTTCCACCCCCGCCGGTCGGACCCGGCGTGCGCGTCGGGGCACACCGGACAGAAGAAACGACGTTCCCGGCCCCGCTCCCGGGACTGGGGGTCGAACGCTTCCAGTTCGGACAAGGTCAGGATCTTTCCCATGGCATCACCCCTCCCGGAAGGTCTGTAAGGCCCCGTGCCAGCGCAAGGAAATCGCCTTCCCGAGGGCCCCGTGCCGATTCTTCACCAGCTTCACCGTGACTGGAACTTCTCCCTTGACGTCGGGGGGGGCCGCGGGGTCGGAGGAAAGGTCCAGCACACTTTCCGCGCCGTACTCGATCTTCCGGGTTCCGGCCCCGGCGGACAGTCCCCCCGTTTTCATGGTCGCCCGGTTCCGTTCGGCGACGGCCAACACCGGGCCTTCCAGGGCCGCGGCCAACTGGCGCAGGGCCGCCAGGGCCGCGTTCAGGAGTTCATACTCGCTCAAGCCTTTTTCCGCGGCGCTTTCGGCCCAGGAATGAACCGAGTCGAGCACGACCAGCAGGTGCGGAGCATCGCCCCGGACGGCCAGGGCCGCTTCCCGGAGCCAGGACGGCGCGGCGAAGGCCCGCGTGGCGTCGGCCAGGGCCAGCCGGGGCGCCGCCAGGGCCGCCCGGCGGGCCAGGGCCAGGGATTCTTCCGGGGGCAATTCCCCCGACTTCAACCGCCCCAGGAAGGTTTTCGTCACCCGGGCCGTCACCCGGCGGAAGAGTTCCAAGGGCCCCATCTCGCAGGACACAAACAGGGCGGGGCAGGCACACTCCGCGGCCACCTGCAAACAGAAGGCCGTCTTGCCCACGCCCGGCGAACCGTGCAGGATATGCAATCCTGGGGCGAGGTACCCGCCCACCTCCGCGTCCAGCTTCCCCAGGCCCGTCCCCGGCCCGCGGGGCTGCCCGGTGGTCTGGGCCGCGTGGGCGGCTACGGCGTCGGCGCTCCAGGCGGCCAACAGGTCCCCCAGGCGGGCCAGGACGGGGGGTTGGTGGAACGATTCCTCCGAGAAAGAAGTCAAGCCAGGTTGTTGCATTCGAGGCCTCCGTTAACGGTAAGTATACCCCCGCACGGCAGTTCTTGGGGGGGACACTGCCGTGCGTGCTTGACTCTTGATTCTTAGGGAAAAAAGGATTCAGTGTTGATGCGGGTTTGCGCCCCGAACCTCCGCAGTTTTGAGTCGAACCTCCGCAGTTTTGAGTCGAACCTCCGCAGTTTTGAGTCGATTATCCGCAGTTTTGAGTCGTTTCCTCCCCTCCGTGGGGGGCCGTCCTCGGGTCCTCTGCGGCTGGTTTTTTCGGTTTCCGACTCCGGGCGGCCCGGGCCTTCTTTGCGGCGGCGTTAATCTCGCCGATGGCCTCCGTGGTTTCACGGGCGGGCCGAATGTCCAGCCGTTGTTCCGCGTACCAGGCGTCCTGCCATCCCGTAATCCCAGAACCAATCCGGGGTAGAGTATCGATCTCTTTGTAATAGCCGATGACGGCCGGTTGTTGCTTGAGGATCTTGATGGCCTCCCGCCAATACTGCCGCGCCCGCCCGGGATCATGGCCCTCGAGAATAGCCACCAGATCGGGTTCCCCGCGATACAATTCGCAAAGTTCCTGCCGCGTGAACCAGGCCGGGAAGGTGCGGTGTTTCGGGTCCTCGCCGACCCGCCGGAGGTCGCCATGGGCGGCTTTCTCGCGCCATTTCTGGTTCAGGGCCAGCCCGATCCGTTGGGCCAGGGCCCCCGAGGGCTTCCCGGTGGGAATTTCGGCCAGCCGGCGTAAGTCTCCCAGGTCGGTCAAAATCCGGCGGTTCCCACGGAACTTTTCCAGCCAGGCCCCGTAGGTGAAGGCCACTTCCGTGGGGATGCCGCTGTCGTCCAGCGTGCTTTGCAGGGGCATTCGCTTCCCGGTGAGCCGAAGCAGGGGATCTTGCGACCGCAGGTCCAGCACCGCGCCGGTGTGGGGGTCTTTCCAGACGCCGTTGCGGGCCCCGTGGACTTCCAGGTTCTCCAGCAGCAGCAGGAGTTTGTAGACCTTCTCCCGGCTTTCCCGGCGGGCGGCGCTGCTCCGCTGGTTCAGGCCGATGGCCCGGGCCAGTTCGTCCAGGTCTACCCGAACCTGGGACCGGGTTTCCGGCAACTCCAGCAACCGGCCTAAGGTTTCAAAGAGCAGCAGGACCGCCGGGATGCCCGCTTCCTGCAGGACCGCCCACAGGTGGGTTTGTTTCTCCGGCAGGCCCCACCAGGGGAGGACGGTCCCGGTCAGTTTGGCTTGCAGGGGGGCTTCGGGGAGGATATGCACCAGGGCCAGTTCCCCCTCCAGGGCTTCCCAATGTTCCCGGTAAGGCCCGTCGGCCAGGGCGATGCCGGCGTTCCGGATCTCCTGGGCGGTGGGTTGGGGGAGGGGGCCGGTGCGGCGTGGGGGTCTTGGGCGCGGGGGGGCCGGAGCCAGGGCGTCCAGGAACTGCACCAGGCGCTCTTCGTCGCCCCCGCACCAGGCTTCCCCCCAGGGAGCAAAATTACACGTGGTGAGCAGGGTGCGGGTGCGGGCCAGGCCCCGGAAGATATACGCCGCGGCGAGGTCGGCCTCCCCTTGCCGGAAGGCCTCGGGGTCAATATGGGCGGCCACCTCGGTCTGGCCCAGGGCGACGGTGGGCGGCCCGTCCGGACCCTCCGGCCACACGGCCAACGCCATATCCGGCGGCGGGTCGCCGTCCTGGCCCCGCCGTCGTTGTTCTTCTCCGGTCAGATGAACAATGGCCCGTTCCGCGCTCACGAGGATTTGCTTTTGCTGGTTCATAAGTTCTCCTCCCCCCCTCTCCCGGGGGCCGGGCTGGCCCTCACCGTCCCCGTAACCGTTTCCACCAGGGCCGCCGTAACTCCTCCTGGATCTTTTCCAGCCGCTCCCGCCACACGGCTTCCCGCTGGCGGGCTTCTTCCTCCCGCTGGCGGGCTTCCTCGCGCAAGGTGGTGAGTTCCTGCACGTATCGTTCCTCGCGCTGTTGCGCCTCCTGGCGAAACTTCTCCGTGGCTGCGGTCAATTCTTGCAACCGTTGCGCCCACTCCGCCCCCCACTGCCCGGCGACGAGTCCTTCGATCCGCGCTAACCGGGTTTCCAGGGGGGCCCACGTCAACGCCCCGGAGGGGGCCGGAGCGAGGTGTTCGTTGCTCTGTTCGTTGCTCTGTTCGTTGCTCTGTTCGTTGCTAAAATCCCTTTGATGAGCGGTGGTTTCGGGGGGTGAGGGGGGGCTTGTTCGTTGCTCTGTTCGTTGCTCTGTTCGTTGCCTGTTCGTTGCTTGTTCGTTGCCCTGCCGCCGCAGAAACGCCGCCGCGGCATCGGCCCGGACCCACCATTCGGACTGCCCGCCGGCGTCCCGGGGACGCTTCTCGGCTTGCTCGGCGGGGAGCCGTTGCGCCCAGCGCCGCAAGGTCATGGGCGGGGCTCCGGTCTGCTCCCCCAGTGCGGCCAGCCGCACCCAGGGGGGCGCGGCTGGTGGGTCAGCGTCGTGGTTCATTGGGGCTCCTCGGGGCGGTCTTCGCGGCCGCCGGCCCCTTCCGCCTCCAGGGTCCCCTCCCCTGGGGGGGCTTGGTGCAGGTGGGCGGCCAGTTCTTCCTCCGACGGCAACCGGACGCGGTATACGGCCACGAAGATGCGATTCTCCAAGCGCCCGGTGGCGTAGTGGACCTCTTCTTGCCCGGCGTGGCGGCAGATAATCAGCCCGATGGGAGCGCGTTCCCATGCGTAGCGCTGGTTCTCGCGGAACCAGTTGAGGTACTTGTTCATGGTCCCCACGAACGCGCTCTCAAAGGGGACCACCTTGAGATCCACCAGCACCAGGCATTGTAACCCCCGGTGGTAGAAGAGGAGATCAATGGCGTGCAGTTGGCCGTCGATCACGAGTTTCTGTTGGCGGGCCAGCAGGGCGAAGTCGGGGCCCAGTTCCAGCAGTAACTTTTCCACATCGCGCAGCAAGGCCGCCTCCAGGTCCTGCTCGCTGTAGGCCGGGGGCAAGCGCAAGAAGTCGAAGTCATACACGTCCCGGAAGGCCTGGTCCGGGGCCACCGCCGGGAGGAAAGCCGTCGTGACTGCCCGTCTTTCCGCGCTGGCGGTGCGCTCGTAGAGGGGGCCGGTGATCTCCTCGCGCAATTGGCGCACGCTCCAGGCGTGGCGCACCGTCTGCGCCTCGTAGAACCGCCGCTGCTCCGGATCCTCCAGGGTAATCAGGAGGGTGTAATGAGACCAGTTTAATTGTGACAACAGTGTTGTCACAATTGGATAGGTGCGATAGAACTGCACCATCCGGTAGAGATCCCGGCGATGGAAGCCCAGGTCGCGGGCCAGGTTTTCCACCAGGTGTTGGCCGTAATCGGCCCGGGCTTGGTGTTCCAGTTCGCCCCGGACGATGCGCTCGCCGATCTGCCAGTTGGTTTGCACCCGGATATTGTCCACCGCTTTGTAGGCTTGCCCGTGGGCCCGTTGCAGCAGGCTCCGGATGTCCTGCAAGATTTCCTCATAGCCCTCGGGGCGCTCTGGGAGAGCGTCGGGGGCCTCGGGGCGGGTGGGGAGAGTCATGTTCCGATCCTTCCCCCTGCGCCCCCCTGGGCGGGCTCTACCACGCAGAAAAGATACAGGTCCTTACTCCCATAAGCCCAGCGGGCCAGGCCCCGTGATTGCGCCAAATGCCAATACGTGGTGGCCCCCTCCGTCAAGCCCACTTCCAGAGGGACGGATCGCGGGGGCACCACCTGACATTTTCTAGAACCGTCATCCAGGTTCGTTACCAACTCTAGGGGCTTATCCCACTGCAAGTACCCGTCGCAGTCGGCCGCCCCGCCCCCAAACTGGGCCGCAAAGGGAGGCCCTAACTGGGAGAGGATCCGGTTGTTCCCAGTCCGGTCTTGGTCGGGCAAAGGGTCCGCCCCGATGGGAACACGGGAACACAAGAGGGCTCCGGTCCCCACCCAGGTCCGGACTTGGACAAAGCAGTAAGCGTCGTAGAGGTCGTAGTCGAAACGTTCCCACTTTTGCAAAACCGCGTCCACAAACTCCGGACACCACTCCCCGCGGTTCATCCGGCCCAGGCAGTCGGCTAAAATCCACCCCCACTGGGGGGCGTTCGCCATCCGTTCGTGGACGGCTTGCCGGAGGGCCCGTTGTTGCACGGAAAGGCTCACCGTTACCTCCTCCTAGACCCCCCTGGAGGCCGCGGGGGGGTGGGGGGTGGGTGACACAAGAGGAATTGTGTCACCCACCTCCCAGCGTCACGTCCAAGTACGTCGCCGCGCCGCGCCGCCGCCGCTCCGTGACGTGCACATAGACCATGGTGGTCTTGGGGTCCGCGTGTCCCAGGTCCGCCTGCAACACGGGCAGCGGGACGCCCTTCTCCACGGCCACCGTGGCAAAGGTGTGCCGCAAAGCGTGACAACTGAGCCCGGCCCGTTTCAACCCGGCTTTTTCCAGGTACCGGTTGACCACCGCGTTGATCCCCGGCCGGGAGAGGCGCTGGCCGGCGTGCCCGGGGTCATGGGCCACAAAGAGGGCCCCCGTGGTGGCCCAGCCGGCCGCGGCCTTGGCCGCGGCGTAGGCCTGCACGGCCGCCAGGGTGTCGGGACGTAAATAGACCTGCCGCTGCTTGCGGCCCTTGCCCCGCACCCCCAGGGTCGGGGGATCGCGGCCAGGGTCCAGGCTCTCGTGGTCCAGGCGGTGGACTTCCACGCGACGCAGCCCGTGCAGCGCGAGCAGCCCGAGGAGCGCCCGATCCCGTAAGCCGTTCAAGGTGTCGGCGGGGACCGCCCGCACCAGGGTGGCCAGCCCCTCCTCCGTAAAGGCCTTGATTTTTTCCTCGGGCGGGGTCCGGTCCTTCCCGGCCTTCACCCCCGCCGCCGGGTTGAACAGAAGCCGGCCGTGCTGCACCGCGGCGTCGTAAAAACGCCGCACGATACTCAACTTGTGTTGGCGAGTGGACACCGCGGCCCCCGCGGTCTTCAGGTCCTCGCGGTAGGCCTCCACGTCGGCCCGCGTCGCCGCCGCGGGGGCCACCTGGTGGGCGTCGCACCACCCCACCCAGGCCGCGACCTCGCGGCGATACGCCGCCAGGGTGTCCGGCGTGGCGTCGCCATTCGCGACGTCAATCCGCAGAAACCGCTCGAAGGACGCCAGGAGGTCGCCGGCTTCCGGCCGCCCCGCCCCGGCTGGCCGCGCCGGAAAGCGTTCCAGAGGATTCATGCTTCCAGGCCCCCCGCGGGCAAGGGGCTGAACAAGCCGTCTACATCCTCTAGCCCCAGGGCCTTGACGATCCGAAACGCGGTGTCCATCCGACAGCCCCGCCGGCGGCCATCCCGGTATTGATACCGCCGTTCCAGGGCCTCCAACGTGGGCAGGGCCACTCCGGAGACCCGGGCGAACTCCGAGCGCGAATACCCGGCCCGGGTCCGCGCCTCTTCCAGGGCGGAAAAGAAGCGTGGGTCGGCACATTCGCGGGCCACCAACAGTCGTAAAGGTCGGGCCATAGATTTCCCTCACCCTCCATTGTCTAACATTGTTGAGCCCCTATTGTACCACAAAAGCCCCCCTCCGTCCAGGAGCCGGGGAAAAAAAACTCGCCCCACGGCCGCAGGGGAAAGCTCCCGGACCCTCCCTAAACCAACCCGCAGGATTCAGGGCCCGGACTTCGCGTCGCAGGATTATTTTAGGGAAATTACCCGTTAAGGGGTTCCGGAGGGCCGAGTTACAGACCGGTTTACGCCCCTCTGATTAACCCCTTAGAATCTTCTCCCATCCAGTATTAGTGCCCTTCCT
>Ga0194113_10008026_pt1 | contig 13052 bp, 17 predicted proteins | sample TA2MahC200mmetaG_FD_146193 | JGI IMG/M metagenome (GOLD analysis project Ga0194113, IMG submission 146193) | Freshwater microbial communities from Lake Tanganyika, Tanzania - TA2015017 Mahale Deep Cast 200m | ecosystem: Environmental > Aquatic > Freshwater > Lake | place: Tanzania: Lake...
TCGTCAAATGCCCATGTATATTGACGCTTGGCTTTCCAAGCCTCAAGCTGGGCCCAGCCGTCGCGGGCGCGGAGGACGAAGGCCGACTTCGGGCCCAGGGAAACATGTTCCCAGCCGGTAATCCAGAAGGCAAGGCCTGCCGATACCTCAACGCCCGATGTGGTGCGATAGCCTGGGGAAAACAGGACCTCCGACCCCAGCTTGATAGCTTCGTACGTTCCACTCCCGAGCGTGTTGAAGCGTCCATCGTCATTGCGAAGCGAGACGGACAGCTCTCCGGAGGTCTCATTGAGCTCGGTGGCTAGTAGGAGGACGTCTGAGGTAAGCTCGACGCTCGATGGCGAGATGGGGGCGCGCCATACGCCGTCGGGCCTGGTTAACCAGACGTACGAGTTTCCGCTGCACAACGCTAGTCCATAGGTAGACGATAGATTGAAGGGCACAGGCTCGCGCCATAGATTCGACGTGTATTCGGCGGAGGCGAGTGAATGCGTCCAGTAGGGGCGTGAGTAAGACTCCGAACCTGAGTAGGCTTCGACGAAGAACGATCGAAAGACGTCGGGGTAACCGAGACATGGGAAAGTGAAGCTGACGTTAGAACCTGATTCAGCCCGGGTTAACTCTTTGAGGGACGTCCATGTTCCCACAGCGGCGCCGAATCCATCGCCGTAGAGGCAAGTCCAGACGTGGGGATGGGTGGTAGTAAGGGCGGTGCCGGTGACAACCACGTTCCAATCTCCCTGATACCACACGGCAAGGCCTGTAATGGACGCGACGCTGTTCGTCCAGGCTGCAGCGGCTTCCCATGTTCCGCCGGAAAGTCGGCGTCGATAGACGGCGTTGCTCTGGGAGTAGACGACAATGGCAGCGGTGGCACTTTTGCAGCAAGACGCTAGTCGGGTTGAAGACGTGCCGCTGATGTCTCCCATGTCTACCCAGCTTCCCCACGATGCGCCATAGTCGGAGCTCTCACACCTGTAAAGGTGGCCGTCTAAGCCGACTCGGAAGGCGAAGACGGCGCTGCCGAAGGCAGCGAGAGCGACGGCATAGGCGGTGACTCCCCAAGATGTCCAGACGGAATAGTCTGAGCCTGTGCCTGGAGTGGTTACTCTCTGGCGGTAAAGGTTGTTAGCTGCATCGATGCGGAGGCGGATAAGAGAGCCGTCGCCTGGCATGGCGGCGGCGTGGAAGTTGTCGGGTTCGGCGCCGGTATAAAGGCGTGTCCAATGCAGACGTGTGATACCACCTACACGGTCCTTAACCTCGACTTTGGCGTGGGGGTAGGAGGCTGGGGACTTCTGGGCGGCGATGAGGGTTGACGATAGGGTTCTCAAAAGATTACCTCCACGCCGATGAGGGTAGCGACGTAGCCTACCATGAAACTCTTGATGTCAATGTACGCGTGGTCTTTAATGCGCCAGTCCTCAGAGATCTCGTAAGCCAGAAAGAGGATAACGAGGACGACCTGGGGGACGTCCCCGAGATAGGCTGCGAGCGCTCCGAGCGGAGCGTGCAGGCCTGCACGATAGAATGTAGTCGGGATTTTACGCGGTCGCTTTATTTTGATCTCCATTTCTGAATTCCTCAAGACGGCGCTGACACTCGATACGTCCCATGATGCCCTTAGGGACGGGAATCCAGTAATTGTACTCAACAGGGAAAGTCATTATCCGCTTACCGTGAGCATCCCGCTTTATCCGCCCTTTATCGTCCCGCAACCACTCAAAAGAATGCTTACACATCCTCTGCCACTCCAGCCCTGGTGCGAGATTGCTGAACGCTTGGTCATGGGATGGTGTGAAGTTGCACTTCACGATGCCCCAAACTATCTGCTTCTTCTCATTCCTGGCGATTCGTTCGATTTTTTGAATCATGTTGCACCTCAGCTTTCATACCAGTATGGCGAGCTCGTCGGGCAGCGGGCGATTGTGCTGCCGGTAGAGCGCGGCGTAATGCTTGGCTCTGGCGAGTTTTTCCTCGGGCGAGATGCGCAAGTGCCTGAGCGCATAGACTTCCTGCTCAATTTCTCTCCAGAGCGGGCTTGGCATGGGTGGATGCTTGCCGTTTTTCTTGAGCATGTGGCCTCCTTACGGACCCATCACGATTGATTTGCTGACGGGCGCTTGATATGGCGTGTAGAGCTGACGTACTCTAACCCTGCCCTGTCTCCCCAGCTTCTTAAGCTCGCTGCGGAAAAGCTTTAGCCTGGCCTCTCCTTCGAGGCGATAGGTTCGGGCGGTGGCTTCCCCACCTACGTTTACACGATTGACTGCGTAGGCTGCCCACTCGATGAGGGCGAAACCTGCGGCACCATTGGCGACAAGGTCCTCGTACTGGGTGGGGATAGTGGATCCGGAGCCGTCCAGGGTATGCAGCTTGCCATAGTAGACCTTTGCATTGCTGCCGTCGGGGACTTCATCCGATTGAATGGTGAGCGTATCTTTCCACTCGCTGAAGCGCTGGTAGGATGGGGGGAAGTTGCCTGTTTTATATTCAACCGCCTCAATCATGACTCGGGTCGTTAGGGCGGCTACGCTGATGTCGCGGCTGCCCGATGTCGTGGCAATGAGCGTCGTGTCTTCGACCGGCAGCGCCTGGGAGAACTCCTTGACGGCGTGGGCGATATGGCGGTCAATGACGTCATTCGTCCAGCGATAGTTGCTGGCGTCCTCGTCGTGCAGGTCTCGGCGAACGAGGGTGCGCATGTCTGACAGTATCATACGTGCCTCCTCAAATCCTTCGACAGGCTCAGGATAAACCGGTGGCTGGGGGACTGGTAAAGGAGCAAAACAGCCCCCCAGCCGCTAAGCCCCAAAAAGGCTTTGGTTCTAGTCTCTGACGCCGATGAGCTTGGCAAGGGAAAGCTCGCTGAACAGGGCAAGCGAGCAATACCACTTAACCCTTGTCCTCGTTGCGTCCTTTGTTTCCAGGCTGCCGATGCGTTCAACCTCCAAGAGCCCGGGCGCCGAAAGGCCAGCGAGATGGCCTTCGCCGAAACGAAGGGCGAAGATTACGGAGCAATCAGCGTTGATACCCACAGTCTGGGCATCGGAGATATAGTCATTGATGTAGATGGGGATATCTCCCCAGTACTCCAACTGCTCTCCGAGTATCCCCCGGCCGATGGTAAGGTTTGTTCCCGCTGCCCTGGCAAGGGAACGAATTTTTCGCCTCGACCTCCGGCTCATGAGCAGACAATCAGCCCTGCCTGGCTTGATTTTGTCAGTGAGCTCGTCGACCTTGGCGAGCGTGAGTGTACCGCCGTCAGCGCCCATGGTAAGCATCTGCCCTGCAGCGCAAGACTTAGAGATGCCGTTAAACGCCTTGGCATCGGATGAGGTATCGCCATTTATGAAGGTATCGTCGAATTTATTGGCGAGCGCCTGCGACTTCAGTCCTATGACGGCTGCCTCAGCGTCCTGAACGTTGCTGCGAGTCTTCTTGATGTAGTTGTCTACATCGGCATCTCCGCCGCAAATCTTGAGGGTTGCGGTTACCTGGGTGAAGGTGGGCGCGCCTTCAGACCAAGTATCCCCCACATCATAAAAAGCGACTGTGGGATAGGCGTTGACTCGATTGTAGGTAAGGGCATTTCCTACAATCTCGGCGAACGGCAGTATTCGGAGAATGGGACTTTCGTTGATAACAGTGTCAATGACACCTTTTAGCAAGATGTCGTTGGAAAGTTTGGTGGCTTCGGCTAATGTTAAAGCCATAAGTTATTTCCTCCCGTCGTGTTGTTTTAGACCTTCGATGATTTTCTGGGTCGGTGATAGGGAATCGAGATCCAGTCCCTGTCGTAGGGGGGCACCTGCGGGGATGGGAGCGGCCTTATCCTGCGCCTCGATGGATTCCTTGACCTTCTGCACGATGGTTTTGGCGCTGGCCAATGCCGCGTCTATCTCGGCAACCGTGTTCCCCTTGATGAGGTCCGCCGGTATCTCGGGGTTAGACTGCACGAGTAGCGCCTGATATTTGGCTGTGGCGTCGGTCAAGGCATCAGTGAGAGCTGCGACCTGCTCTTCCGTTTTGGTTTTGGCAGCGAGCTGCTGTTTAACCTGCTCAAGCTCGGCTTTCAACGGTGCGAACGCTTGGTCTCTCTCCCCCAGTTGTCGTTTAAGGGCTTCGACCTCGGTTTCCTGAGGTTGCTTTTCCTGATTTTCCACTTTTACACTCCTTGTAATATTGGGTTATTCCTAAGCGCCTGGGCTTGTGGCGTCGCTCTCTCTCGCTGTGCCTTTGGCTTTGACGCTATAGTTCTGATTTTGTTTAAGGATGCCCTCTCGCTCCTCGAACCACGTCTTAAGCTCGTTCTCGGGGTCTTCGACTCCGAGCTCGTCCATGGCTCGGCGTCGTGAATGGATGCCTGACTGCACAAGGGCGGTTTCCTCCTCAACGAGACGGCCTCGGTCCTGGGGTAGGACCGTACCCCACGCTACCCTCGGCTCAACCCGGGTCAGGTCTTTTCCGGTGAAGGTCTTGAGAAGCTGCAGAATCATCTGGCTGCGCTTGCGATAGACTGAGGTTCGGATAAGGCGCTTGCGCCTGACTTTCTGCATAAGCGGCTGAAGCTCAATTTCGAGAGCGATACCCGACAGGTCTCGCTCGGTACGTCCGTAGGCTGCTTTGGGGGACTCTGACGTGTCATGCAGGACTCGATACAGCAACTCGATATAGTCGATGTGGAGCTTGACTCCTCCGCCCTGCAGGAGGTCAAGTAAATAGGCTTTGGCCTTCTCGGGAATCTCCCAGACCGCCCCTGGCTGAACAGCGATATCCGCGGCCTCTTCGACATTCTCCAATACGGCGATAGGATTCCCTGAGAGCTCAAGAATTAGCGATACCTGGGACATGGCGCGGTTCAGCTCTCGCTGCGTCTCCATGATGTCGGGGATATCGGACAAGCCCCAGAATTGCTTTGGCTGCCGCAGGTTGGGGAAGATGATAAACGGAATGAAACCGTAGGGATTCTTGCGTGAGAGGCTGAGCATCTCATTGGTATAAAGCTCGTAGGTTTTCGCTGTCCAGACCTCGGTTATTGTGTCTTTGTCCGGTATCTTGTAACGAGAGGCGACCTGATAGACTCTGGAGGGGTCGTCGGGCTGCCACCAGGCGTAAATGCCCTGGACGTCGGGGGCGGTGACTCTGACTCGCTTGTTGGCTGTATCCCAGGTCACCTTATAGCAACCGTCTCCGAGAATTGCTGCGTCCATCTCGGTATCGAAGTCAAGCTGCTCAAGATTGTTGTCGATTACGACCTGGTTAATAGCTTGCTCTGCGGCGGCTGCCATGGCGATATCGGCCTGGGAATCGCTGAGAGGGTCAACGGCAAAAACGGCGTCGGTCATGAGGTACGAGGTTATTTTGTCGATGAAGACTTTGGCATAGTTGAAAGTTAAGCGACGTTCCCTGGGGCGAGCACGCCCCGGCCACTGAGTGCCATTGTAGAAGTCGAGATATTCTCGATAGAACTGCTTCCGCTCCATATCCTTCTTAGCGAGCTCGGCCATGATGTTTTCGGTCATGATATCCTCCCCTTAGCGGTCCTGGGCTTGTAATCTCTAACGGATTCCACGAGTAAAGCTAGGCTCATAAGGAAATCATCGTGCCCCTCTGAGGGGTCGACGAAGAAATTCATGGTCTGATTGGGGCGGAATTGGCTCCGGGCAAGGTCTATCTGACGCCAGAACTCGGCGCACTCGTCGCTATTGTCCCTGGCATACATTTTCAGCCTGCCGCTGTTAATGGCTGCCAGCAAGCCAAACCCCAGTTCCGATTTTGACTTCTGCGTGAAATGAACGGGGACAACACGGCTGCCGAGCTCCTGCTTCAAAAATGCTGCGATCGGCTCTCCAATGCCGGTAGCGTCAACCGCTACGCTCTGGCAGTTCCAGGTATGCTTTAGCAAATCGAGGAACTGCGGGTAGAGGTCGGTGTGAGGCTTGCCTATCCAGGCATAATGTTCGAGGACATGGAGGGTCGGCTGTGGGCCCGGGGAAATCTCGGCAACTGTGAGGACCGTAGAGTCTCGGCTGGGTGTGAGCATTTGTTTGATGAGCTCGTCTTGCTGCTCTATTTCCCCAGCTAGGTCTAGACCTGCGACGTAGACCTTCCCAACTGCGGAATGATTAAGCCGGGCATGAGCGCCCTGCAGCTGCGCTTTATGGGTGGACGTGAACAGACGGCCTCCGCCACGGAGGGGGACGAGGCAATATTGAGTTAAGAAAAGCGGATGGTCGGGTCCCAGCCTGGCTCTCTCCGCCTCAACATAGGCTCGGTAATCGGGGTTATGCTTCGCTACCTCTTTCCAGTCGTAGCGAAAATGGCGCTTGATTCCGTCCTTGCGCTGCAGTTCCAGATTTGTTTGCTTGACTTCTTCCAGGAGCGTGGAGTCATCCCATGTCGTGCCGTAGTGCACGGTCGTTACATTAGTGGTAGCTCCCATGGGCTTGAACTCTTTGGTGTACTTCTCCTTAGAGACATCCTGGGACTCGTCAACCTCAAGTAAGATATGGGCGGTGTTGCCGACCACGTTTGCCGACTCGTCGGCGGACAGGAATATGGCGCAGGCGTTGTAGAGGTGAATCATGTAACCGAGCTCGGAGCGCCAGTAGGGAGCAAAGCCTGCGTCATTCAGACGTTCCTTAAGGCGCTGCATGGATATGACGGTCTGCGGCTTGAAGGTGGGGGAACATTTGATGAGGTTACCGCCATCGTTCATATACATGGTTAGCAGCAAAACCTCAAGCTGCGCGCTGAGCTCGTTCTTACCGCCCTGGCGGGCAATCTCCACAGAAAAGGTAAACCCTCGGCGGGTAAATATGCTGGCTAAAATGGCTTTGGCGATTTCCTGTTGATATGGTCTGAGTTTCAACACTTCGATATCCTCAGTGCAGGCATTAGAGTTTCTTGGCGATCGCTGCGACGCCTAAAGGTACTGCAATCTCGGTAAGTACGTTCTGAATAGCGTCCTTGATGCCTTTCCCCTGTCCTTTCTCTAGTGTGTATCTCGTTCGAAGCAGGCGGGCTAATGTGCCGGATGCTTGCATGATTAGCTGCAGGTTCTCGGGGTCTTTCTCGATGAGCGCCTTAATTTTCACCCGAAGCAGGGCTATCTCGTCGTCGATGCCGTGCACGTCCTCGGCAAGCTCGAAGTCCATCTGCTGAGCTTCATCCAGCACCTTCGAATAGAAGCCATGCCTACGCGCATTTTGGTTGCCCCTGGGAGCTCCCCTGGGGTTCTTTTTTGACATCAGGCTTCGTCCCTTCCTTAAGCGCCTCGGCTGCCTTCAACACAACGACATGGGCAGCCAGATTCCAGTTTTGCTTTTCAACCGCGAGTCTGAGTAGCTTCATGGTTTCTTGCCTCCGTTAGTGGTTGGGGGGATGCGAGCGGTCCTCGAACCGAACTTGCGTTCCTCGGCTTTTCTCCCATGCAGGAGTATGTCGAGGTCGTCCGGTTCGCCAGCGATGCCGGCTGCGGTCTCGGGTTCGTGGCGTTTCTGGTAGCAGTATTTGGCGTTGTCACCTTTAGGCATGGGGGGCTTCCTCCTTCTCTGCTGGCTTGTGTAGTATTGTGGATTCCGATAGTGCGGCTGACTTGTGACCGTTGCCTTTCCCGTTCCCGTTCGATTGGGGCTTCATGATTATGACAACATCCCCCAGCATGTCCTTCTTCTCCATAAGGGGACCGGCAAGGGACGTGAGCTTGGCTAGATACTTGGCTGAGGTCGTAGGGTTGCAACCGACGGTCTCTGCACCTGCGTTGATAGCCTCTTTCTTGGTGATGAATCCGAACTGGCTGACGAACTGAAGTAACCAGATTCGGTAATCAACCTCAAAGAGGAAATTCGCCTGCATCTCCGCTGACCCTTCATGATAAGGGATGGCCTGCTTTAGAACACGGGTTCGGGGATTCTCTCTCTCCCCCTGGACACTTGGGCGCCTGGGTCTGCGGCGGTTTTCTCTAGCTACGTTGCACTCTCGGTGCAAAAGCCTGAGATTCGACTCCTCGTTATTGTGGGAATTGCCGTCTATGTGGTCGATGTCGAGTCCATTTCGTGTAGTCGGAGATTTGCCGCATTCCTGGCAGGACTCGCCGTCCCTGAGCACCAGGAAGCGATAAACCCAGTACCGGGTCTGAGTCGCCCATCTACGAGGCATTAGCCACTCCCTCCCTTCCTGGCGGTTTGGATTTCGTCCAGGGGATTGTGCTCTTGTATCGCCTTCTCTTTAGCGTCTGCGTCCAGAAGATGCCAGTAGACTCTTGCTGTGACACTGGGGTCTGCGTGTCCGAGAAGAGAAGCAACTACCTTAAGATTGACACTCTTATTGAGAAGTGCGCTGGCGTAGTAGTGCCTGAGTTGATGCGGCTGAATAGGGGGAATGTGTGACCGGGCACAAAGATACTTTAAGAGTTTGGCTATATGACGAGGAGTGATAGGGTCTGCTGGATTCTGGCTGGGGAATAACCATATAGAGGATGGAGTGAGTGTTGCTAAATGCTGCCGAATAGCCCCTGCAGTATGTTTCGGAATAGGGACAGTACGCTGTTTATTTCCCTTGCCGATGACGGTGACTCCTTTGAGGTCTGGACCTAAATCAGAGATGCGTATTTTGGTGGCTTCGCTGACTCTCAAGCCACAGCCACATAGTAAGAGTATGAGCGCTCGGTCTCTGACCGATGTAGAAGGAGAGTCAAGTAACTGAGCCAGATAAGAAGCTGAAGGGACTTTTCTTTCCCTATGCGGCATGCGGGGAGAATTGAGACGAGCTGCGGGATTGAATGAGAGTAGATTCATTGATTCAAGATATGAAAAGAAAGACTTGAAGGCAAAAATATTGTTGGCTATGGTTTGAGTGGACACGCCCGAGCCTGATTTGAAGGCCAAATGAGCATCGATAAGGATAGGCGTGGGATTGGGATAGGCTTCGAGGAGTTTTTTAACGTAATGATGATAGAGACTCAGGGTGGCTGGACTTCTGCCTTGCGAGAGCAAGGAATTCAGCCATAGGGGAACTTGTTCAAAAAGATTGATGCCAGATGATTTGACGCTGTGATCCTGAGCTCCCTGGAGCTCCAGGAGCTTGTGCGTCATCATTTCCACGAGGCGCCGATTATCCGGCGAAAGAGCGTTAACGTCCTTCGCCAGAGAGTCGGGCTGATTGCTGAAGTCGTTTGACTCAAGCATCAAAAGAACGTCCTTTTCGCAATTCCTAAGATTGTACTGTGAGAACATCTTCAAAAGTAGCCTACTTCAGTACTAGCGACTCCCTCATTTTCTTGCCATTTCCTCCCAATTCAGTGCTACTAAAGTCACATACAAATAATACCTTCTACTCTAATATTTAAACATTGCACCGATTAAGGAGGTAATAGAAATGCCAGTTTATCAGTACGAATGCGATAGGTGTAGAGAGAGATTCGATTTCCGTAAAGAGATCGGAGAGGTCAATAAGGAACTGAAGTGCCCCCAGTGCGGCGCTGAGAGTGTAAGAAGGGTATATTCCGTGCATAGCGCCTGCGCACCGGGCGACAACTGGTGTATGCCGCGAGGCGGCGGCTGAGGCGTACCCAGATGGTGAGGCAGTTCGCCTTGCTCAGGTGATTTTACTTTTAACACAGACAAGGGGCTTAAGCCCCTTGTCTGGTTTTTAGCCCCCTGCGTAAGGCAGAGGCGCGCAGCTACCCAATTCACCGGGCTGGATTGACATCTCAACACGTCAGTGCTATAAAAAGACACTCGAACCGCGCATAAATTCATACCCGGAGGTTGTGTACATGGATGAGATTTACAAACGGCTGGCAGTCAAACTGGGCTACCCCGATTCCAAATACATATCTAAAATCTTCGAATATGCAACTACCCCTCGGCAGGCGAAGATTCTCGAAGCGCTGAACAAGGCTCCGGAGCCAGCGCTCACTGCAGAGCAGTTGTCGGAGAAGCTGGGACTGGATGCAGATGTGATAAAGCAGGAGCTGGAAGACCTGTTCCATAAGGGGCTGGTTTTCCCGCGTAATTTCCAGGACCGCCGCGAGTGGAGGTTCGGCAAATCCGCCATGCAGCTTCACGATGCCACGATAAGCGGCTGGAGGCGCTTCCGTGACCCTGAGAAGCTCTACGACCTGTGGCACGATTATGACGAACACGAGGGCTACCGCGCTTATGGCAAGGATTATGCCGCAGCGCCTGCCCCGATAATGCGCATCATACCCGCCTGGCAATCCGTGGCAGATGACCCCAATCTCCAGCCCTGGGAGGACTGGCGCCAGATACTGAAAAGCAAGCCGCTCATCTCAGTGGTGGATTGTCCCTGCCGCCTCGAAGTCAGAGCCTGCAAGCGCCCCGTTGAGGTGTGTCTCGACTTCGACAGGACGGCAGAGTATGACATCGCCAGCGGGCACGGCAGGAAGCTGAGCTATGAAGAGGCGCTGGATATAATGGAGAAGGCGGCGCGCTCCGGGCTGGTACACACAGCGGTCAACGATGCCAATGTCACTCTGATGTGCAACTGCTGCAACGATTGCTGTGTCGAGTTTCAGACCCTGGAGAAGTGCAATATCCCCCTCAGCCAGCACTACGCCAAGAGCCGCTACGAGGCGAGCGTCAATCAGGACTTGTGCAATGGCTGTCAGGACTGCGTAGACAACTGCAACTTCGACGCCATAACTATGGCGAAGTCGCCCGGCTCGAAGAAGCTCAAGGCGCAGGTTGACCCCGAGGCATGTTACGGCTGCGGGTGCTGTTTCATGGTCTGCGAGCAGAAAGCCATCTCCATGAAATGCGTCAGGACAGCGTCACAAGTACCGAGTGTGAAAACCTAAGTACCTGACCCCCAAACGGGGTTCTGTGACGACGCATAATATCATCAAAGGTTAGAATTGCAGATGCCCGTTGTTCCAAGTGACATACACCAGTAGAATATCTCCGTGATTTGATCTCATGTGTCAAAGGTGTCGCCATTCTCAAAATTCAGGTCTATGAACTATGGATATAGCAGCTTTTATTTCGGAACGATTTGTTATCACAGTAGAGACTGTTCAGGAGAGAAGGAAGCTTTTCCAAATTCTATTTCAGAGAACTGACGGTAGTCTATTTGTAGCTTTCCCATATTATGCAAAAACTCGTGGGCTTCTTACTTTAGCAACCCTACGGGCTAAAACCAAATATCCAGCTTCACTCTCATTAATAGATGGCGGTAAGGTAACTGGCCATAGAGTTAAGTATTCGCACCATCCAGACGGGGCTGTGCATTTCTCGCAGGATAGAAAGATATTAACGATGGTTAGAAAGCAATCTGTACGATTATCTGAGCAGGAGGGTCATATATTCACTGTTCTAGTTCAAGGACTAAAAGATTTTCAGGGCTTAAAACAGAAGGAAATGAAACCACTATTAACAGACAAAAAGACAATTTTGAATTATAAATTTGACCCTGGTCAACCTGAAGCACTTAAATTTGTGGGCCATTGGTATAAAGAATCGTCCTTCGTAAATCGAATATTGAAAGTCGGCAACAGGCCATGGGTCACATGTAAGAAGTCAGACAATTCAATTGTTCAAGGATTAATCATTTCAGACCCCTTCCTTAATTCTGATGGAAACCATTACTTGCTTTTGACGTGTGAGGGTATTCCGATGTTGGATAAGGACAGATATTCCACACTTATATTCATGGGTGGATTTGACCAGAAAGAAATCGCACTAAACCATGAATTGGATACCCAGTTCTTGACACTGGCATATCCATCAACGGGATCCTATGAAGAACTCCTCAGGCAAATAGGAACAGTAGACTATATAGAATCCAACCTACTTTGAAAACCGACCTACTTGAAATATCGCTATACCATAACAGGAGCGAACGGTCATGCGCCTCCCCACCATTGACAAATCAGCCTCTGCTACTTAAAGTGTCACTTGCTAGGTTAATTTCATTATTTTTGCGAGGGTGCAATGAATGTAATTTACGACCAGCGTACCTACAGAGAGATGCCGCAGTCTATGGAAATCAAGCAGTCCGACGATGCCTGGCATCCGTTGAAGGACCGCAATTACGTCGAGTGGTGGTACTTCGATTTGATGAACAGCGACGGCAGCATCGTCAGGGGACAGTTCTATATCTCGGGCAATAGGTTGCGCGGCAGCAACTCCATGACCGGCGTCAGAGCCAGCTATGTCAAGCCCGACAGCACCGAGGTACTTATTGATAAGAAGTTCCCTCTCTCCTCCTTCAAGGCTTCCACCGAAACCTGCGATGTGAAAATAGGCAACAGCTTCATCAAAGGAGACCTTTCGCATTACACTCTGCATATCGAGGACGATAACAAATCTCTCGACCTGGAACTCCACTCCCTGATGAAGGGCTTCACCAGCCATGCCTGCTTCGGCAGCGAGTCGAGGTACATGTACTGGGTCGTCCCCCAGCCTCGCTGTCAGGCAAAAGGCGCATTCAAGACAAAAAACGAGACTTTCAATATCGAGGGGACGGGCTATCGCGACCATAACTGGCTCAACTTCCCGCCCATGGATTACCTCGCCCACTGGGACTGGGGCAGGATTTACAATGAGGAATTCACTATCCTCTTTGCTGATATAGTCACCACTAAGAAATTCGACGGCGCTGAGATAAAGCCGCTCCTGATTTACAATCTAAATAAGATGGTCTATCTCAGCACAGAGACAGCAAAATGGAATCTGACCAAAGGAGATATATCGCTCGACCCCGAGACCAGGATAGGGATACCGCGAATACATCTGCTGAATGCCCATGCCGATGGTTTGTCGCTCCGGCTCAATCTGCAACTCAAGAGCGTTTTTCAGAAGATAGACCTGCTTGCCGACTTCAATCCCATAGCCCGATTCCTCATCAGCACTTTCAAGGCGAAGCCCACGATAACATCGTTTTACTCCACAGGCTCGGGGGAGTTGAACATAGAAGGCAGGCATCATGCCCTGAACTGTACCGCCGTACATGAATTCGTGAACAACCTCAGATAGCTGAAAGCTAAAGGAGCTATTCTATGACCAAACCGTTCAAAGTCTGGAGAG
>Ga0194113_10008034_pt1 | contig 13046 bp, 14 predicted proteins | sample TA2MahC200mmetaG_FD_146193 | JGI IMG/M metagenome (GOLD analysis project Ga0194113, IMG submission 146193) | Freshwater microbial communities from Lake Tanganyika, Tanzania - TA2015017 Mahale Deep Cast 200m | ecosystem: Environmental > Aquatic > Freshwater > Lake | place: Tanzania: Lake...
ATGGCTTGCCTCTTTATAACCGATACCCCTTATGTTCTGAACGAGCCATTCCCTGCATGTATAAACATCATCGTTCCATTGTTTCAGAGCTGCTTTCATGCAAATCTTCCCGTTTTTTGTGAAAAATTTCCTTGCATTTTCAATATACTTTGCCTTGTTATTCTTAAATCTGACATCAAATAATCCCTTCACAATCTGTTCAGCATTCCCTTTGAACAATAAACCTTGTTCTTTTAACCGCTCTATGGCTTCCCAGGAAACTTTAGCCTTTGTTTGGGGAGTAAGGATACAGAAGGCCAACTCTTCAAATTTTTTTTCATCATCAGACTCTAACCAGAGCGTTTCAAAGTCTTTCAGCCTTGAGCATATTTCACCCCTCTTTAAACGATAGAGCTTTTTTATGTGCCTCTTCAATCTTTTTTCTTTAACTTGTTATAGAGTTCTTCACCAACACATTCTTTTGCATACTTACACCACTGTATACATGATTCAATGTCATTGTAGATAGTAAATCCGCACTTTTTGCAGACCACCTCAGTATCGTCAGAGAAGAGCTCTACTTCTTCACCGCACTCAGGACATCTTTTAATTGTAAGTGCAGGAGTTCGCAGATTCGCTGCTCCACCGCATTTATCAAATATCTTGCTCATTTCATCCTCACTTTATAAGCCTTTTAAATTTACTGTATGATCTTTTCTCTATTTCTTCATGAAGACTTTCCCCATATGCATCCATTGTTACAACTGCGGGGAAATCCGCAACATCAAATAACCACATTGCCTCGGCCATACCAAACTCCTTTAGTTTCCAGACATCAACCACCCTTTTCACCCTATCAGCAAGATAAACAGCAGCACCTCCTATTGTGTGAAGGTAAACACAGCTATTTTTCTTCAGGGCATCTATTGTTTTTTTACCCATGCCACCTTTACCCATCACTCCCAGTAGGCCATATTCTGAGATTATCTGATGCTCGTAAATCTCAACCCTCATACTTGTTGTCGGGCCTCCGGCAATAAGCTTGAAACCCTTTTCGGTCTTTCTGATAATAGGTCCACAGTGGTAAAGAATCATACCTTTGAGATTGAACGGTATCTGTTCTGCCTTTAGTCTCTCATGAAATAAAAATTTGTGGACCTTGTCTCTGCCTGTTACAAGCAGCCCATTTATTAAGACCATGTCTCCAACGTGCAATTTCATGACATCGTCTTTTGTGAGAGGGAGGGTTATTTGTTTAGTTTTTAATTTCGAATTTCGAATTTCGAATTTCGAATTTGCCATTTTAGCCTTGCCCTTCTGTTTGCCCAGCAACTTACAGAAACATCAACAAAATATGATGCAGGGTGCCTGTGGTTCACTCCGATCTTTACCACGATTGCTGTTGTTTTACCACCGAGTCCGAGCGGGCCTATACCAAGTTTGTTTATATCATTAAGGATTCTCTTTTCAAGATTTGCTAACACATTATATTTATTTCTGTCTTTTAAGTCCCTCAGCAGTTGTTCTTTCGCAAGTCTTGTTACCTGATCCTTTGAAGCACCTATCCCGACCCCGATAATATATGGCGGGCATCCCTTTCCCTGAGCCTTATATACTGCATCAAGCACACATCTTCTCACACCGTCAAGGTCCCTTTCTGCCTTTAGTTCATCTACCGGCAATTTGTAAATCTGTCCTGCATTCTCACATCCTGCACCCTTGAGCATAAGGTCTATGGTGAGGGTTTTACCTTTTGTTTCTTCAGAGTATAAGATGGGAAATCCCCTGCCTGTATTATCTCCTGTATTTTCTTCAGTCAGGATATCAACTGCATTGGGTCTCAGTGGGATCTCCATTGTTGCGATTCGTGTAGCCTTGATAATCGCTTTCTTTAGTTCAATGTGGCTGACACCACATGGCACCTTTATAAAGAATGTTGGCACACCTGTATCCTGGCATATCGGTCTTCCCGTCTTCCTTGCTAACCGGATGTTTGCAAGTATTGTCGCAAGGATGGAATTTGCGTTTGTCCCTTTTGTCTCTTTTGCATGTGCAGACATCAGTGCGTTCTCAACATCAGGAGGTAATGATGATGCAGCTTTCTTGTAAAGTTCAACTATGCTATCGAGAAGTTTTAGCATTGTTTACATACTAACATTTCTCAATAGGGAAAAAAAGATGATGATTGAACAAGGAATGAATTAGAATTTTTAACTCTATTTGTGATAAATTAATGAAAAATTTAGCAGAAGGAAGGGTTTGAGAAATGCTTAAGAAAAAACAAAAATATGTCGTTGCTGTTGTAGGGGCAACAGGAGCGGTTGGTAATGAGATGGTAAAAACCCTTGCGGAAAGAAATTTTCCGGTGGACAAGCTCAGGCTTTTTGCATCAGAGCGTTCTGAAGGGAAAAAGATGGAGTTCAGGGATAAGGAGATTTCAGTTGAATCCCTGAAGGACAATTCCTTTGGAGGTATTGATATTGCCATCTTCTCAGCAGGTGCAGAAAGGTCAAAGATCTGGGCACCGGTAGCAGCACAGTCAGGATGTGTTGTTGTTGACAATTCGAGCCAGTGGAGGATGGATCCTGAGGTTCCGCTCGTTGTCCCTGAGGTTAATCCGCATGACTTGAAATGGCATAAGGGTATTATCGCAAACCCGAACTGTTCAACGATACAGATGGTAGTTGTATTGAAACCAATACATGATGCAGCAAGGATAAAAAGAGTTGTTGTTACGACATTTCAGTCTGTCTCTGGGACAGGACAGAAGGCCATAGATGAACTCTTGCAGCAGACAACTGATCTGCTTAATTTCAGAGGAGTCAAATGTAATGTCTACCCCTACCAGATAGCATTTAATGTCCTCCCTCATATAGATAAGTTCCTTGAAAATGGCTATACAAAGGAAGAGATGAAGATGGTAAATGAGACGAAGAAGATAATGGGCGACAACTCGATAAGGGTAACAGCAACAACAGTTCGGGTACCGGTATTCAGATGCCATTCCGAGAGTCTGAATATAGAAACAGAAAAAAAACTTACCGCCAACGAAGTAAGAGCAATACTATCAGAAGCACCTGGTGTTGTTGTATATGATGCCCCTGACAAAAATATCTATCCTATTGCTATAGATGTAGCTGGAAAGGATGAGACGTATGTAGGAAGGATACGGGAGGATGAAACGATAGAAAATGGCATTAATATGTGGATAGTTGCTGACAATCTGAGAAAGGGAGCTGCTTTGAATGCAGTTCAGATAGCTGAAAAGCTTATTGAAACGGCGTAAGATTTTTCATTATGAAATTCAGACAGGGCATAGTATTTTCACTCATTCTCGGTCTTATCGACCTCCGAGGGGTCGCATCGACAATTCGCTCAAATACCATGCCCTGTCTGTCTTAGTCCAGTCTTGGGGACTGTCCCCGAAGTGAAGCTCCCCGACTAAAAGTCGGGGCTTCCATGTAAGGAAAATTTTTTCATAAAGCTGGCTTTCATCCCCGACTGAAAGTCGGAGCTTTCAGCCAGCATTCATGCAAAATAGATTTAAAATAGACTATGCAAAAGGTTGATTATATCATTCAAGCCGACTACGTCCTGCCTATGGATGAAGGGCTTACAGTAATTTATGACGGAGCTGTTGCTGTCAAAGGCACAAAAATCCTCGAAGTCGGAACCTCAAAAGAGATTTTAAAAAATTATACATCAGATTCCATTCTCAGGAGAGAAGAGAGTGTTGTATTCCCGGGATTAATGAATACCCATACCCATGCAGCAATGGTCTACTTCAGAGGCATGGCTGATGACCTGCCTTTAAGAGAATGGCTCGAAAATTATATATGGCCGGCAGAGAATAAATGGCTGGGTCCAGACTTTATCTCTGATTCAGTCGAACTTGCCTGCCTCGAGATGCTCAAGGGTGGAGTTACAACCTATAATGACATGTACTTTTATGGGGATGCCGCAGGTGAAGCTACAAAAAGAATGGGCATGAGGGCTGTATTAGGCGTTGGTATTCTGGATTTCCCGTCAAAATCTGCCAGTACCATAGATGAATACTTTGCAAATGCAGAGTCTTTTATAAAGGGCTGGAAGGGAGACAGCCTGATAACTCCCTGTATTGCCCCTCATGCACTCTATACATGTGGTCCTGAAACATTAAAGAGGGCGAGGCATTTTGCTGATACTTTTTATATACCTATCCACATACATCTTTCCGAAACAAGGTGGGAGGTGGATGAGATTAAGAACAGATACAAGATGGCTCCTGTGGAATATCTTGACAGCCTCGGCTTTTTCGATAAAAAGGTACTTGCTGCCCATTGTGTCTGGCTAACAGACCATGAGATTCAGATACTTGCTCAAAGAGGTGTTGGCGTTTCTCACTGTATCGAGAGTAACCTTAAACTCGCTTCAGGTATTGCACCCGTAGTCAAAATGTTAAATGCAGGGGTGAAGGTGACATTTGGAACAGATGGTGCTGCAAGCAATAATGATTTGAATATCCTGAGCGAAATGTCTACAGCAGCCAAGCTTCACAAAGCTGTGTCAGGAGATCCGACTGCCCTCAATGCCAGGACAGCCCTCCTGATGGCAACGAGATGGGGAGCAGAGGTTTTAGGTCTCGGGGAAGTCACAGGAAGTCTTGAGAAGGGGAAGGCTGCTGACCTCGTTATCGTCAATCTCAAAAAACCTCATCTGACGCCGATATACAATATTTACTCCCACATAGTTTATTCGATGAGACCATCTGATATAGAAATGGTAATGGTAAATGGAAAGTTGGTTGTGAATGACAGGGAACTTCTGACCGCTGATGAATCAGAAATTCTTTCTAAGGCAAAAGCCTGGTCCAAGAAGATATTAGAAGACTGTGACTTTTAGTCTGGGCTTCACTTCTGTAAGCATTTATCCATCATATTACTCGCATCTTTGACAACCTGCTGATCCCCTGCACTTTCACCTGCCGAATGCGCCCTCTGATAATATTTCAGCGCATCTTCACACTTCCCCTGTTTCAAAAAGATATTTCCAATTCCCATGAGATCAATGGCTATTTTTTTACTCAATCCAAGGGCTTTATCCATTGAGAGTGCGTCTTCATATAATTTTATGGCTTCTTCAAATTGGTTCAGGCTCGTCTTTGCTTCTGCAATGAGCCTGAGGGAATTGGCAATTTCCTGTACATCATCATATTTTCTATTCAATTCAAGTCCTTTATTCCCATAGATTATTGCAGAGTTCGGGTCTTTGTTCAAAAGGTACATTTTTGCTTTGAGATTGTAAATGCTTCCTTCCATATGGCATCCTGCGCTTTTACAGAAGGATATGGCCTTATCTGTCCATTCAAGGGCAGGATCATATTTTCCGTCATCTGTAAAAAGTAATGCCTTCATAAACGAGGCATCCGTGAGTCTTAATGAACTATATATAATGCCTGATGAATTCAGTATTTCATCAACACATTTATGGGCATTATCTTTATCTCCAAGTTTGCGATAAACAGTTGCCATATTCATCAGATTAATAGCAATACCATCAATGTTTTCAACAGAACGATTGACCTTCAGTGCTTCATGATAAAAATTCAATGCCTTCTTATAATCGCCTTTTTTAAAGGCATGCTCAGCTCTTTGATTGAAATCAATTGCCTTCAGATGGGTATCCGATAAGGTTGGAGGCTTATGACCGCAACCGATATTAAGTAAACAGTAAACAGTAAACAGTAAACAGTAAACAGTGAATAGTGAATAGTGAATAGTGAATAGTTTTTTGTATTCTGTCTTTTTACTGAATACTGAATACTGTTCACTGTTCACTGGCTTACTCATAGCTATCAATCTTCAGTATCTTGTTCTCGGGCACTTCTATATATAAGCTTATGGGCCAAACCTGTTTTACAGAGTCAATAACTTCCCTTGCACTATCTGCTACGTCATTCCCCTTTTCTAAAAGAGATGGAATCTGTGGAGATGCCTGTTCTGTCGCCTTTTTAATCTCATCTGTTGCCTTCTGGACATTTTCCAGACTTTTGTTTACCATTCTTAGCAGATTCGGCATATCCTTATCAAATCTCTTTATCACATTATCTGTATTTTCGATGGTTTGTTTTGAAGAATCGAGAATCGAATTTACCTTCACCATGGCAGTTGTCAAGTTCTTATCGGTATTCTGAATAGCAACGGACAGATTCTTTTCAGTATTCTGAACCAGGGAGTCAAGATACTGTCTTGTGGCAGAGAGATCTCCTGATACCTTCTCGAGATTCCGTAACGTCTGTTTAAAGTTACTCTGCGGATCATTGACATAATGGACTATCTGTTTTATATCCAAGAGAACAGGCTTTATTTCATTCTTCAATTCCTCTGCCATCTCAGTCAGTCCTTTCTCTCTCTCAAAGACAATAATCCCGTTTTCTGTAATCTGTTTTGCATGTAACGACCCCGGCGTTATTTCGATGATACTCTCACCAATGAGTCCTTCCTTTGTTAATCTCGCCTTGGAATCTGACTTTATCCATTTCATATATTTTTTATTGATAGATAATTCGACCTTTACCCTTGCAATATCATCGAGTGAAAGTTTCTTTACCTTACCTATTTTGAATCCACTGAGCTTTACTGCCTGCCCTTCGGTGATATCCCTTCCACTGTCAGCGACAAAGAATATTTCTGTCTTCGGGGTAAAGACATCCTGCTGTATACCAATAAAGGCAATACCTGCTGCCATTCCTATAAGGGCTATAATGATAAACATGCCTATCTTTTTTTCAATATTGACAAATCTCTCGTCTGCCTCTTTCATTATTTTCATGTTGTATATCCTTTCCCAAAATGTTTTAACACAATATCTGCCTTCACATCTTTGAGAGATTGCTCATCTGAACTTATATAAACAGAGGAACGGCCCGGTTTTTCTGAATGAAAATTGGTGGTCAACCTTACCAATCTTTCTGCCATCTGAAAATTCAATCCTTCAAATAAAGAGTCATATATCATCAAATCCGGATCCATAAGTATTGCCCTTGCCATTCCTATCAGTCTCTTTTCATGAACAGGAAGGGGGCCCGGCAGTTTTTTCATGTATGCAGAAAGTTCCGATATATCCTTCCCCATCTCCTTGAATATATCAAGTACCATCTCTTCAAAATCTTCAGCCCCTTTCCCCATGTGATACCATATCGGAAGTGTGATATTCTCCCATACCTTCAGATTACTGATAAGCCCCCCCTCTCTCCATACCATGCCAATCTTTCTGAAGATTTCAAAAGATTCCTTTTCGGAAATGGAATTGATATCTTTACCGAACAGGAAAACCCTCCCTTCTGCTGGTTTCTGCAGGGCAAGGATGGTGTTTAAAAATATCCTCTTCTGATAATCTGAGCTGGTAATAATTTTGCATACAGAGCTCTCTTTTATCTCAAATGATACTGAAGAAAGATTCTCCACAGTTATATTTTCAAGCTTTATCATAGAAACGATATCAGGGTAATTATACCATCAAATATGAATACTAAAAACAGGCTCTGCATTACCGCAATCGTTGTTACCTGGGGTATCTCAGTTATTGATAACTGTACCCTGAATCCGTGATAGCATGCGACTGTTGAAATGATCATCCCGAATACAGCACTTTTTAATAATGAGATGCCAATCTCAAAAAGGCTCAGGGCTGAAAATATACCCCGGAGGTGCTGCAGGAATGGAATATCTATCAATACGGAAGATAATGCTAAACCGCCAGCAATAGCAATGATCTGGAAATAAAAGGTGAGGATAAATACAGATACCGTTATCCCGACTATTCTCGGAACAATAAGATAATCCAATGGGTCAATGCCCATGATTCTGAGGCTGTCCACCTCTCTGTTGACCTTCATAGAACCAAGCTCTGATGCTACGGCGGTGCAACTTCTCGCTATGATGATTATTGCTGCAAATAAAGGACCGAGTTCCCTCACAACTGTCCACAATAATATCTTTCCTATAAGGAGGGCATTTAAACCAACGATATTTGTTACCTGTGTAATGATAACGATACCAATAAGTGCACCGATGATGGCTACCTTGCTCAATGCCTCTAATCCTGTAAAGTATAGCTGCCTATATGCAACCATACGAACAGGGGCAATCTTTAATGCTGAAATGTTTTTTATTGAATTAATGAATAATCCATAGGTGCCTTTTAGGTGGCTGATTGCATTCAGTACATTCTTTCCTATCCTCTCGGTATTTATAATTTGTAACATAAGAGCCCTTTGAAAAACTATTTAAACCACAGAGAACACAGAGATTTAGAAAATGAGTTCACAGAGTAACTTAATAATTTTTTCTCGGTGTTCTCCTCATTGTCTCTGTGACCTCTGTGGTAAATTTTTTAATGCTTTAGAGTAACTCTTTAAAATCAAAAATATGTAAAAAATCTTTTGACATCTTCGGTTTCATCTTTGAATTCGCCCTCGCCTTATGAAGGATATATCTTATTCCATATGATTTTGCTGTTTTTAAGACGTCCTCTGTGTCATCAACGAGAAGGGTTTTCCCCTTATCAAAACCGAGGCGTTTTTCTGCCTCTTTCCAGAACTCAATAGTCTCTTTTGGATAACCAACATCAAATGAAGAAAGAACCATATCAAAATATCTTCCGATACGGGTCTTTTTGAGCTTTAAGTCAATAGCCTTGTAATAGGCGTTTGTAACAAGAAATACCTTTTTCTTCTGCTGTTTTAACATCTGCAGGAACTCCTCCACATGGGGATGAACTTCTATAAGATGCTTGATCTGTTCCTTTAAGGCAGGGATATCAATGGATAGTTCTTTTGACCAGAAATCAAGGTCTGTCCAGTTCAGTGTGCCTTCATGGACCCTGTATCTCTCCATAAGCTCCTCTTTTGCCTTTCCAAATGTAATACTATGTTTCTCGGCATACCTTTCAGGCACAAGATGCTCCCAGAAGTAATCGTCAAAATATCTGTCGAGGAGTGTTCCATCCATATCAAGGAGGACAAATTTTATATCCTTCAGAGGGATCTTTCTTGAGTCCATTTTTATACCTTAATATAATATATAGAAGTAGTTTTTTTCCGTAAATTATAATCAGCCACAGAGCACACAGAGTTCATAGAGAAAAGTAAAATATTTGATTAAAATATCTCTGAGTCCTCTGTGGTTACATTTGATTTTTAAATCCGTTTTTCGGTATTATCACACTCATGGATTGCAAGAAACTCATTGAAGAATCAAGCCGCTACATCATGAATACCTACAACAGGTTCCCCATTGTCCTGAGAAAAGGACGAGGCATAAAGGTATGGAGCTTTGATGGAAAGGAGTACCTCGATTTTGTCGGTGGAGTTGCAGTAAATATCCTCGGGCATTGCCATCCGAGGGTCGTTGTTGCGATACAAAAGCAGGCACAGAGGCTTCTCCATGTCTCGAACTATTATCACATTGAACCACAGATAAGGCTTGCAAAACTGCTTGTAGAGCATTCCTTTGCTGACAAGGCATTCTTCTGTAATTCCGGAGCTGAAGCGAATGAGGCAGCAATAAAGCTTGCGCGTAAATATGCAAAAGAAAATATCGGTACTGACCGCTTTGAAATAATCACGGCAAAGAATTCATTTCATGGCAGGACACTCGCAACAATTACTGCAACGGGACAGGAAAAGTTTCAGAAAGGGTTTGAACCACTGGTACCGGGATTCTCATATGTTCCATTCAATGATGTTCCTGCAATCAGTGGGGCAATAACAAAGAATACATGTGCAATTCTGTTAGAACCTATACAGGGAGAAGGCGGGGTCAAGGTGCCTGACCATGACTATCTCAAAAAGGTCAGGGAACTCTGTAACGAACACAATCTTCTCCTCATTTTGGACGAGGTTCAGACTGGAATGGGCAGGACAGGTAAATTCTTTGCCTATGAACATTTTGGAATTACTCCGGATATCATGACGATTGCAAAGGGACTTGGCGGTGGTGTGCCCATTGGTGCAATGCTTGCAACAGATAAGGCTGCATCTGGATTTCAACCTGGCAATCACGCTACAACCTTTGGTGGCAACCCGCTTGTCTGTACTGCTGCGATAGCAACGATCGAGACACTTCTTGAAGATGGTTTTATCCTTGACCAGTGTAACAGGATGGGGAAATACTTACAAGAAAGGCTTGAAAATCTTAAGGATACATTTCCAAACCTTATTGTAGATGTAAGGGGACTTGGACTGCTCCTGGGCATGGAACTGACAACAGAGGGGGATCCGATTGTGAGGGCATGTCTTGAAAAGGGAGTGCTTATCAATTGCACCACTGGAAATGTGTTGCGATTTATTCCACCGCTGATTGTCCAGCATAAGGATATAGACTATCTTATGAATGTACTTGAAAAGATTTTTGAAAGGCTGCAATAAATTTAACCACAGAGAACACAGAGAAAAATAAAAATAGAGAGTGAAATTATGAAACGTGATTTTTTGACATTATGGGATGTATCTTCAAAAGAGATTGAACATCTTCTTAAGAGGGCGATAGAGTTGAAATCAGGCAAAGATGTAAATAAATGTCCGTTAATCGGTAAAAGCATCGGCCTCTTATTCGAAAAGGCATCAACGAGGACAAGGGTCTCTTTCGAGGTAGGCATTTATCAGCTCGGTGGACAGACCATTTATATGAATCCAAAGGAAATACAGATTGGACGAGGTGAAACCATTGAAGATACTGCAAAGGTGCTATCAAGATACCTGAATGCTATCGTTATTAGAACCTTCAGCCATAATGCCATCGCAGAGTTTGCAAAGAATTCTTCTATCCCTGTTATCAATGGCCTCAGTGATTTACACCACCCCTGCCAGGCACTCGCAGATCTGATGACCATTGCTGAAAGGAAAGGAAAGCTGAAAGGCTTACACCTTGCCTATGTAGGTGACGGCAACAATGTTGCAAATTCTCTGATAGAGGCCGCATCAAAAATGGGAATAACCCTTTCCATTGCATGTCCTGAAGGCTATGAACCTGATGCTGATATTCTCAAAAAGGCAAGATCCTCTGCGAAAAGTGAGATTCTTATCTATAGAGAACCAAGAGATGCAGTTGACAAGGCAGATGCAGTTTATACAGATGTCTGGGTAAGTATGGGACAGGAGCAAGAGGCGGCAAAGAAAAAACGAAAGTTCAAGGACTATCAACTCAACAGTAAGCTCCTTACATATGCAAAAAAGGATGCAATAGTGCTTCACTGTTTACCAGCACACAGGGGTGAAGAGATTACAGACGATGTGATTGACGGACCACGGAGCGCAGTTTTTGATCAGGCAGAAAACAGGCTTCATACACAGAAGGCATTATTAGAGTTTCTTTTACGTTAATCTTTATTTCTAACCTAAATTATTATGGAAATACCATAATCCTTTTCCTGTCATTGCGGCTTGTCCAGAATCGTTAAGAAAGATTCTCGATACGAGTCTTCGCTGAGAGTCGCTCCGACCCGACAAGCGGGAATGACACTAAGACAAAAAACATTTTTTTTGAAAAATTGTGTATGGTATTTTTCACTTGCCTTTTTTAAAAATTTTCTTGACAATAAAAACCGTGAAAAACCTTTTTGCATCTCTATTCATCCTGCTGTCCATTTTTATATTTTCATCTATTTCACATGCAACCGAGGCAATCTATGAACAGCATATAGCAAAAGGCATCTCAGGCCTTGAGACAAATAATTACAAAGATGCTATAAATGAATTCAGGGCTGCTCTCATTGAGAAACCGAATGACGCAACAGCAACACTTTATCTCGGTATAGCTTTGAATCGTTCAGGGGACAAAGAGGCTGAGACAACACTCAAGAAGGCGCTCTCAACGAATCCTGAAGAACCAAGGACAAACCTTGAACTCGGTATCTACTACTTCAACAGAGCCACTTATGATGAGGCAGGTGATTATTTTGAAAATACCATAAAGGTGGCACCTGCCACAGAGTTTTCTGCACGGGCTGAGGAATATCTCAAGGTAATCAAGCAGAGAGGTAAGGTAAAACACTGGATATTAAACATATCGGCAGGCGGTCAATACGATAGTAATGTTGTCCTGAATCCGGATAATAGCCCATTGCCCCAGGGAATATCGAGAAAATCAGACTGGAGGGCTATAGTATACCTTAAGGGGAGATACAATATTATCACAAAAGAAAAATTAGAAGGCTCTCTTAGTTACAGCCTTTATCAGAGTCTTCATATGAAACTATCTGATTTTAATGTCACACAGAACCTCTTAGAACTGAAGGGCGCATACACTATTTCACCGACATTGAACCTCAAAGGCGTATACTCTTTTGAATATACACACGTGGGATGGGAGAAATATGATTATGCACATTCACTATCACCATCTCTTATTATTTCAGAGGGCAAAGGGTTCTCCACAATAGTTGAATATAGGTACAGGAAGAGCCATTTTATAGACTCAGACCTTTTTGTGAGTAACTCAGAAAGGACAGGCTCTAACAATCTCATAGGTATAACCCAGAATATACCGATAGGAACCTTTCTTTCAGCAAGTATTGGCTATTCACATGACGGGGACTCAACCAGGAAAGATTATTGGGATTACCAGGGGGATAAAGGCACCGCAGGCTTGCGCTGGAGCTTACCGAAAAACATACTTTTAGACCTCGCTGGTGAATACTATAAAAAAGATTACAAAGGTATAAATCCATTATCATCAGAAAAGAGGGAAGATAAAGTTTTTACAACCACCGTCCTAGCAACAAAGGCTCTATCAGAGAGATACAGCATAACTGCTGGTCAGCTTTATACGCGGAATAAGTCAAATATTGCGGTGTATGATTATAAACGTGCGATAACAAGCCTTTTCCTGAACGCGAGGTTTTAATGAAGAAGAAGTATATCACCCTCCCCTTTGTCCCCTCCCATCAAGGGAGGGGAGGGGAAGTGGTAGATCCGTCACTAAAATCTCCCTCGCCCCTTGCGGGAGAGCTTGCTATATTAAGGGGAAGGAAGTAGTAGTCAGAAAAAGGCTATACTCTTTCTTGAAAGATCGCAAGTTGGTAAAACC
>Ga0194113_10008036_pt1 | contig 13043 bp, 11 predicted proteins | sample TA2MahC200mmetaG_FD_146193 | JGI IMG/M metagenome (GOLD analysis project Ga0194113, IMG submission 146193) | Freshwater microbial communities from Lake Tanganyika, Tanzania - TA2015017 Mahale Deep Cast 200m | ecosystem: Environmental > Aquatic > Freshwater > Lake | place: Tanzania: Lake...
TTTCTTTAAATACTGCAGGTCAATTTCTGCATCAAAATGGCCTGAATTTGCAACAATAACATTATCCCCGCACTTAGAGAGAATATTTTCACCAATAACATTAATATTACCTGACACTGAAAGAAAAATATCACCGACTTTTGCAGCTTCTTTTGAATGCATTACATCATAGCCATCCATTTTTGCTTCAAGCGCTCGCAGCGGGTCAACCTCAACAATTATTACATTTGCACCCATACCTTTTGCACGCATTGCAACACCTTTTCCACACCAGCCATATCCAATAACAACAAATTTTTTACCTGCAAGCAGTATATTTGTTGCCCGAAGTATACCGTCAATTGTACTCTGGCCTGTGCCATACCTGTTATCAAATAAATGCTTGGTCTTTGCTTCATTAACAGCAATAATTGGATACTCCAGAACTCCCTTTCTCTCCATGGTCTTAAGCCTTATAACACCTGTGGTTGTTTCTTCAGTTCCACCAAGAATTCTGCTTATAAGTTCTCTTCTTTTTGAATGAATCGTTGAAATCAAGTCAGCTCCATCATCCATTGAAACATGCGGAGCTTTATCAAGCACACTGTTTATATGACTGTAATAAGTTTTATTATCCTCACCTTTTATTGCAAACACAGAAACTTCCCAGTCTTTGACAAGAGACGCAGCAACTTCATCCTGCGTGCTGAGCGGATTTGAAGCACACAGAAAAGCTTCAGCTCCTGCAGCTTTTAAAGTTATCATAAGGTTTGCAGTCTCAGAAGTCACATGAAGACATGCTCCAACCACTGCACCCTTTAGTGGTTTGCTTTTAGCAAAATCATCCCTGATACCAGCAAGAACCGGCATATCATTTTCTGCCCATTCTATTTTATTTTTCCCTTCAGCAGCCAGTTTGATATCCTTAACATCAAAATCCATACTTTCCCCTTCCATTTATACAAAGTTACATCTATAAAAAAGCTATTTCCTTTTTTCTTATTCTTATTATAATAATTTGTTTTATGAAATTGTTACAGAAAAAAAGGAATTTAAAAAAAATAAAAATAGATTAAATTAATTAGTTTCTGCTGATTAATTCAATTTTTATTAAATTATTTGCTGAAAACAAGCTCAAAATATTTTCAAATCAGCAATTTATGTTAATTATTCAGCAAGAACTAATTAAAATATTTAAATTCGATAAAGAGCTAAATAAAACAATTTTAAAATAAGTTCCATCAATTATATACAATATATCTTCAAAATTATTTATCAAGCTTTGCAAGTTCTGCCTTCAAAATAGAAATTCTGTCCACAGATGTAGGGTCTACACCCGCCAGAAGTGCAAGATACACACTTGTAATATCACCAAGATACATGGTGGAAAGGGCTTTTGCAAGTTTTGTTTTGCCTTCAACATCTATTTCCACAACATCATTGAAATGGCTTTTTATTAATTGAATTGTTGTTTTAATCCTTACCTTTATTCTTTCCTGTGCTTCACTGTCCTTAAAAACAATTAAAACAAAATTTCCAGTTAAATCCTTTAAATTTTCCCACCCAACAGTCTCATTGTGGTTAAGTTCTGGAAATTCAGCCCAGAAACCTGGATATTTTGAATTTTCATTAAATTCACATTTCCATCTAAATGCTACTGCTGACAGGTATCCATTTGTCCCGTAAACTACAGGAATTTTATTAAGAAGCTTTAAAGCTAACTTTTTTGCCTGGTTATTATTAGTGTCTATATCTCTCTTATAAAGCTTGGATTTTTCCCTTACTAAATTCAGCGCCTCTTCAATTTCTTCATCATTAATATTTACAATACCAAGTTCTCTTAAAACAAGATACGTTGTAAAGAATAAATAACCCGATGCTCCTCTTGGTTGAAATCCTGAAGGAAGCCTGACAAGGCATTTACCATTTTTAAATGCTATTTCCTCTATTTTTCCACCTGAGGCAACACAAAGAAGCTCACAATTTTTTTGCAGTGCCTGGTCGGCTGCACTTATAGTTTCTTCTGTATTTCCTGAATAACTAACAGCAATTACAAGCCATCCTTTATTAACAAAAGCAGGCAGGTCATAACCTTTAACTATTTCTACAGGAATTTCAACTTGATCAATAATAAGACTTTTAATGATATCAGCTGTAAATCCTGAGCCCCCCATTCCCAGTATTGCAATACCTGCAAAAGTTCTATTTTTCAGTTGAGAAAGAACAGTGCCTTCTGCAATCTTTTTAGCTTCCAAAAGCTGGCTGTGAAAATTCTCCTCAACACCAAGCATATCCTGCTTATCCAGTTCTCTGATTTTTTCCAAATTATCAAGTATGTTCATTAACAAGTCCTTCCTAAGAATAAAGTAAATTATCTATCTTTAAAGTAATTTTCTGGTAATAGTTATTTTAACTTATAGGAATTCTTAATACAATTTTTAATTCTTTTTAATTTTTCTTAATTAGCATTTCATTTTTCGTAATTAAAAATGAGTTATAGTATCCTATCATTTTAATTAGTATGTTATAATAAAAAAAATCGATAAAGTAATAATAAAAAATTTTATAGATGATTTATTTTTTAAAGTAAGTAATAATTACTGAGAAGGCAGATATAATGGAAAAACTTCTGGACAAAAAAGAATTTACAGAAAAAGGAAAAGCAGTTTATAAAAAAATAAAACCCAAACTTAAAAAAGATAAAGGGAAAATTGTTGCAATTGAAATAGAGTCTGGTAATTATTTCATTGGAAATGATGAGCTAGAGGCTGCTGTGAAAGCCAGAAGAAAATTCCCCGATAAAATATTTGTATTTTTTCGTATCGGTTACCCTGTTGTTCATAAATTTAGGAAGATTTGTTTATGATAGAAGGCATTGTTAACAATTTTGATGAACCAATTATAAACCTACTTAACACTCTCAAGAATCTTTCTGCCAAGCAAATGCAGGTAGTCCAGTTTTTTTTCAGTTCTGCTTTCAGCATATATTCTCACAACTGCTTCTGTGCCGGAATGTCTGAGCATTATCCAGCTTCCATCCTTTAAAATATATTTAAAACCATCAATTGTTATTGGAGAGCCGGCACCTTCTGCACCTAAGATATCAGGAACCTTACTGGAAAGGAGCTTTTTTATTTTTTCCTTTTTAGCATTTTCAACTTCATAATCCTGCCGCCTGTAAACAAAAAAACCAAAATCATCATAAATTTCTTTTAATTTCTCACCAGCGCTCTTTTTTTCACTGCATAATACTTCCAGTAAAACTAACCCCATAAAAATGCCATCCCTCTCGGGTATATATCCATTAATCCATAATCCTCCGCTTTCCTCACCACCCATTATTACTCCGCCTGATAAAATTTCTTCACTTATATGCTTAAACCCTACAGGTTTTATTACAAGTTCAAGCCCGTACTTTAAGCAAATCCTGTCAATTATTGATGAAGTAGTAACAGTTTTAACAACTTTTCCCTTAAGACCTTTTTTTCTTAAAAGGTAGTCTAAAACGACTGCAAAAATATGGTGTGAGCTTACAAAATTCCCAGCTTCATCAAGAGCACCGATCCTGTCCCCATCACCATCAATACATAATGCAAGCATGCATTTATTATCTTTAAGAAATTTTTCTGCATCTTTTAAATTATCCCCGATTGGCTCTGGATTAATTCCACCGAAAGAAGTATTTACATTAGAGTGTATTTCATAAACCTCTGATGAACTTAAATCTGATAAAATTTCCCAAAATACTTTCTGAGCGGCACCATACATCGGGTCAACAAGAACAGCAAAATTCAAATTCTTTTTAATAGCTTCACAGTCAACCAGACTTAAAATATAGCTTTTATAAGCAGATAAAAAATCACTTTTTATAGCATCCAGGTCTGCAGAATCATATTTAAAATTTTCCAATTTTTTTAAAAATGTACTGTCTTTATAAAGGCTGTTCACCCTGATTTCAATTGGACTTATTATATCTGCTGCCGCAGAGCCGCCGTAAGCTGCTTTAATCTTGTACCCATTATAGTAATAAGGATTATGGCTTGCAGTTATCATAATACCAAGATCTGCAGCATGACTGACCACAGCATTTGAAAGAACTGGGGTAGTTATGGATCTATCTGAAAGATATAAAGTTATACCACTTTTGCAAAAAACTTTTGCTGCTGATTCAGCAAATTTATCTGATAAAAATCTTGTGTCATAACCTATAACAATTTTTGGCTTACCGCTATTGCTTTTAACTTTTGCTGACTTAAGCTTTTCAAGACCTGCTCTTTCATTTAAATAGGCGCTTATACCGGCAGATATAACCCTGACCTTCTCTTCAACAAAATCAAATCCTGTAATTCCACGCCAGCCATCAGTTCCAAACTTTATCTCCTGCTCCATTTAAATTCTTTCTTTAGTAATTATAATAAATGCTGTTTCTCTTCTTTAATTCATTATAATCATTTTCTACCATAATTTTCACAAGCTCCTCAAAACTTACACCTGGTTCCCAGCCCAAAATATTTTTTGCCTTTCTTGAATCACCAATTAAAATATCTACCTCAGCAGGCCTTAAAAGCCTTTCATCAATTCTTACATATTTTTCCCATTCAAGGTCAAGACACTTAAAAGAGGCGGCAACCCACTCTTTTACGCTATGGTTTTCTCCTGTTGCAATGACAAAATCTTCAGGTTTATCCTGCTGGAGCATGAGCCACATTGCTTCAACATAGTCCTTTGCATAACCCCAGTCCCTTTTTGCATCAAGATTTCCAAGATAAAGATAGTCTAAAAGCCCTAATTTTATTTTTGCTGCCGCATTTGTTACTTTTTTTGTAACAAACTCAAGACCCCTCCTTGGAGATTCGTGATTAAAAAGAATCCCACTTACAGCAAAAATATTATAGCTTTCCCTATAATTTACAGTTATATAGTGCCCGTAAACTTTTGCAACGCCATAAGGACTTCTCGGGTGAAACGGTGTATTTTCATTCTGCGGTACTTCCCTTACCTTGCCAAACATTTCAGAACTTGAAGCCTGATAAAATTTAATATCATCTTTTATCAGTCTCACAGCTTCGAGCATCCTTGTAACACCAATACCAGTAAATTCTCCAGTCAGCACAGGCTGGCTCCAGGAAGTTGGCACAAAAGACATGGCAGCAAGATTATAAACTTCATCAGGTTTTACCTGTTTTATTGCATTTATGATAGAAAGCTGATCCAAAAGATCTGCCTGGATAAACTTAACTCTATCCCTTATATGTTCAATCCTGTCAAGTTTTTCTACAGAAGAGCGCCTTACCATACCATACACTTCATATCCTTTTTCAAGTAAAAGATCGGCAAGATAAGAGCCATCCTGGCCTGTAATTCCTGTAATTAAAGCTTTTTTCAACACTAAACCCCCTCGAATAATTTTAAAAACTTATTTAAAAACTGATTTGTCCCCGTAAGACTTTTGAATTTACATTAATTCGTATACCATTTCTTAAAATATTATTATCTTCTATAACCGAGTTATCTCCAACAATTGAATTTCCTTCAATTCTTACATTGTTACCAACCTTTACATTTTTGGCTATTATTGAATTTCTGATAATACAATTTTTACCGATCCTTGCCCCGTCAAATACAATACTTTCAGATATGCTTGAATCAGAGCCAATAACACAACCACTGCCAATTACTGTAAGTGGGAGTATCTTTGTATTCTGTTCAATAACAGTATTTTCACCAATTACAATGGGACCTGTTGTTAAATTCTCCTTTTTATATTTCGCCCCGTTACCAATATAAATATTCGGGTATACTTTTTTATAAGGATATTTAAAATCCACCTTCTTATCCAGTATGTCAATATGTGCTGTCATATATTTTTCCGGAGTTCCTAAATCCAGCCAGTAAGCATCTGATACAAAACCATAGATTTTATAACCTAATTTTAAAGCCTTTGGAAAAAGCCCTCTCTCAAAAGAATAATTTTCTCCCGGTGGTACATGGCCCATTATATGGGATTCAATTATATAAGTTCCAGCATTGATCAAATTAGTGGTTATCTCTTCAAGGCTGGGTTTTTCAAGAAATTCTTTTACCCGACCGTTTTTATCGACCGGAACAAGGCCATAAGCAGTCGGATCCTCCACTGACGCAAGCGAAATTGTTATATCTGCTTTTTTTGATTTGTGAAAGCTAATCATATTTTTTAAGTTTATTGACGATAAAATATCGCCATTAAATACCATAAAGGCTTCGTTACCGAGAAACTTTTCAACATTTTTTACAGCACCACATGTACCCAGGGGTGTTTCCTCTTCAACACATTTAAGATTTATTCCAAATTTGGACCCGTTGCCAAAGTATTCATAAAAAATTTCTGGAAGGTACTGAACTGAAAGTATGATATCTGTAATACCATAGGACTTAAGCCGTAATATAAAATGTTCCATAAATGGCCTGTTGATCAAAGGAAGCATTGGCTTTGGACTTAAATAGGTCAAAGGGCGCATCCGTGTTCCTTTACCACCTGCAAGTATGACACCTTTCAATTTATCTGACTCCTTTCTCTCCACCAGTTAAGGGTATCTTTTAAAGATTCTTTTATGTCATAACGGGGTTTCCACCCCGTATGCAATCTTAATTTACTGTTATCTCCATATATTGAAATTAAATCTATGGGCCTTATTTTACTTTTATCAACTTTTATTTCTATGTTCTTTACACTGCTGTATGAAATTAATACATCAAGTATATCAGATATTTTTCTTTTTATACCCGAACATACATTATAAGCCTCCCCTGCCCTGCCTTTCTCAAGTATAACCCAATATGCTTCCACCACATCCCTCACATCAAGAAAATCTCTGTAAGCTTCTATGTTGCCTACAAGCATTACAGGCACAGTTTTGACATTTTCAATTTCTGCAATTTGCTTTGCAAAATCAGATGCTGCAAATCTATCGGATTGACCCGGGCCTATATGATTAAAAGACCTTGAAATATAAACTAACAGCCTGTTAACCCTGTAATAGGTTGCAGCAAAGAAATCAAGAGCAGCCTTACTTATTGCATAAGGATTGGCAGGCTCTATCTTAAAATTCTCTTTTATTGCTTCATCTTTATTGCCCCGGCACTCAGCATATTCTTCTGCAGTACATGCAACAAGAATCTTACATAAAGGGCAATATCTCCTTACAGATTCAAAGATATTTAGCCCCCCAAAAACATTTGATTCTATAGTTTCTACCGGATTTTCCCATGAATAGCTCACCGAGCTTTGAGCAGCAAGGTGATAAATCTGGTCGGGTTTGAACTTTTCCACCACCTTATAAACTTTTTCCTTATCAACAAGATTAACTTCCTGCAAATCAATTTCTGAAAAAATATTTGTTAAATTCCTTGCTGCTGTATTGTTAATTTTTAAATCTATCCCCATTACTTTGTCATCTCTTTTTAAAATACCGCCTTTTTTTGAAACCTTTTTGGTAGCTTTATTTCCGTCTACAATTCTTGAAAGAAGATGCCCCCCGACAAAACCAGCAATCCCGGTTATTAGTATTTTCAATGAATTTCTCCTAAAATTTTAATTTTTTATTATTTTAAAAGATTTTTTATAAAAGTTAAAAAAATTCTTAATCCTAACACTGCCAGTATTAAAGGCAGCAGTACCACTTTCCAGCTTTTCCTGTAATTTTTCCAGAAAAAGTAAAACACACTTTTTTGCATCCTTACACTCGCTGAAACCGCACCACCCTCTGTGCTTCCTCCAACATGATGCAATATTTCAGCATAAGGACAATAAAACACTTTCCAGCCCTTCTCCCACATCTGATAGCAGATGTCTATGTCTTCCACATACATGAAGTAATTTTCATCCATATAACCGGTATCAGCAAGTGCTTTTCTCCTTATGAGCATGCATGAACCCGAGACCCAGTCCACTTCAAAGGGCTCATCCCTTTTTATATCAATGAGTTTATACCTTTTTGAAAAGGGGTTATCAGGAATAATATTTGTAAGAAGCGTATGCATTCCTGCATCAAATATAGATGGAAATCTGCGGCAGGAAAATTGTATTGAGCCATCACTGTTTATAATTTTCGGTCCAACTATTCCTATGTTTTCATTTTCGCTTATAAAAGAAACCATATTGTCAAGGGAGTCATTGTAAACCTGGCAATCACTGTTTATTAAAAGTATGTATTCAGACTGGCTTGATTTTATTGCCAAGTTATTAGCAGCAGCAAAACCAATATTTATATTATTTTCAATAAGTCGAACCCTTTGGAAATTTCTTTTTACCATTTCAGCAGAACCGTCTTTTGAAGCATTATCTACTACCAATACTTCAAAGCTGTTGCTTAAAGGATTATCAAAAAGAGAATTAAGGCAGTCTTTTAATAAATCCAAACTATTAAAGCTTACCACTATAATGCTTATTTTATAAAAACCACTTAAACTCATTTAACAAATACTGTAAAATAACTCCAGAAAAAAGTAAACTTAAAAATATATATGCTCAACATTTCCTTTTTCGTAATAAGAGCAAAAATTAGTTTACAGGGAACAGCGGGTGGATGTTGAGAAAACCTTTTGAAGTCTGAAGCGGGCATGGTTCCTCCTCTAGGAGGAGAGCGAAGACTGAAACAGAGCAAGATTTTACTCGCTGGGGAAAAGCTTGCGTGTTTTCGAAACAAACACCCGCTGTTCCAATAATTTGTTTTAGAACACGAAATTAAAAATACTTTAATATATATGAAGCTAAATTAATAATGAAAAACAATTTCACAAAAATAAAAAATATCAGGGTTCTTGATTTTGGAAGTACAGATTATCTTGATTCCCAGGCAATATATCATGCAGTTGCGCATTCATTTGAAGAAAGCAGCCCAGAGACTCTTCTTCTTTTAAGTCCGCTTCAAACTTATGTATGTATTGGCTATTTTCAGGAACTTGAGAAAGAAGTTGATATTGAGTTCTGTAAAAAAAATGGTATCCCGATTTTAAGAAGAGAGGTTGGCGGGGGGGCGGTACTTCTTGATAATGACCAGCTGTTTTTTCAATTTATATTTAATAAAAATAAAATTACAAAAGATGTCTATAAAATATATCAGCAGTTTCTAACTCCCCCTGTTAACACATATCGGCGCCTGGGCCTTGATGTTTACCACAGGCCTATAAATGATCTTCAATTAGAGGGAAGGAAAATAGGGGGAACAGGCGCGGTAGAAATAGGTCTTTCAACTGTTATTGTTGGAAGCTTCATGTTCGATTTTAATTATGAGCTTATGGCTAAAATTTTAAAAGTTTCTTCAGAAAAATTCAGGGATAAAATTTATCAGAATATAAGGGATTATGTAACCAACATAAAAAAAGAATTTTTAAAATTAAAAAAAGTTCCACCATCCAGGGATAGGGTAAAAGAAATTTTTTTAGAAGAAGTTAATAATTATTTTAATGCGGAACTTGAGTTTAAAGAGAAGCTTCAAGCACATGAAATTAATAAATTAATTGGAATAAGAAAAAAACTAACAGATAAAAAATGGTTATTAAAAAAAGGAAAGTTTTTAGATAGAAAGATAAAAATAACCTCAGATGTCAGCATATGCGAGGGCAGTTATAAAAGTAAAGGTGGACTGGTAAGAATTGCTCTGTCAAAGCAAAATGACAGGATTCTGGATATTGATATATCAGGCGATTTTACAATGATACCCTCTGATTCTTTAGACTTAATCCAGAAAGAAATTAAAAGCTTAAAACTGGATTATCATCTAATTCAGTCACAAATAGAAAAGGTCTACAAAAGACATAACATACAATCTCCCGGTCTTTTACCTTCAGATTTTGCTACGGCTTTAAAAAATATCATGGAAAAATTTTAAATAAAAACAAAAAAATCAACAGCTCTAATCAATAAGAGCTGCCGATTTTTTTTATGCCTGATTATTAATTAAATTTAAAAATCAATGTTTTTCTTACAGCAATAGAGCTTAAAGCTTTTTCCCTCGCTCTGCAGCTTCAATCATCTTTTTAGCAATCCTTAACTCTGTCTTTCTCCTGATTTCCTCAGTGTAAACCCTCAGCTCTCCTACAAGCCTGTTATACCTCGTAATATATATTGTATCTCCCAGATTCTTTGTGAGATATTCTGTAAGGTTTACTCTTAAGTCATTAGTATCAATTCTTTTAATGTCATCTTCCATTTATTTCACCTCACATCCATAATATTTCTTACATAAGTAATAATAAAAATTATTTCCTTATTCTTTCACTTTTTTTAATTTTATTATTATTCTATCATATAAAATTATAAAAATCTATTACAAAAATATTAAAATTAAATTTTGAGTTAAACCATTAAAAAAAAATTATACTTTTTTAATTCTTTTTTAATGCATAAATAAGGATTAAATTTTTTTTTAAAAAAAACTTAAAGATTATTTACATTTAATATTTCGACAAAAAAATAAAAAATCTTTAATATTTTTTCCAAAAGGCAAGTCCGTAAAAATAGCCTGATAATTTAGCAGCATCTATATAGAGCAGGAGCAATGGAATTGAAAAAATGGAGAGAACTTTATAAACATTCAGATTTTTTTTGTTTTTAACAAATTCACCCATCTGTTGATTATTTAGAATATAATTTATTCTTGAGTACGGTCTGTAAGAATAAAATATAAATAGCGGGACAAGTAGCAGTAAATACCAGGGGCTTAATACTGCCGAAGCAGATACGATAATTAAAAATACAAAAAATGAAAAAAACCTTATAATGTGCCTGTATGAATACATCCTTCCAATTGCATCCCCCTTGGAATATCTGAAAAATTGTTTAAATACTGAATTAAGGTTATCCCTTAAATTCCAGTAAATGTGGGCATCCGGGTTAAATTCTATTTTATACCCTGCGTTTTTCAAATTAAAATTAAACTTCATATCCTCACCATAGTCCATATATTCCGGATATTCTCCGACTGCTTCCCATACTTTCCTTTTAAAACTGATATTGCGGGATGAGGGCATAAATTTTCTTTTATCTATCTCGCTCTTCTTGGGCAATATGCACATTGAAAGAACTGCATGAAGAAATTTTTTTATATAAGGCAGGTTATAACCACCCGTAACATCCAGATCATATTCATCTGTTTTTTTTATAAAATCGAAAAAATAATATTTTGTTATCTCGTAAAGCCAGTTGGGTTTTAACCTGCAGCCTCCGTCGCTGACACAGATAAATTTAGCAGTGGAATTTTTTATTGCAATATTTCTACCCTGTGATATTTTCGTAAAGGGAGCATAAAAAATCTTTACATCGGTTCCGCAGGCAAGAAAAGTTTCAAAGACTAATTTTTCTGGAATATATGATGCCGTATGTGATTTATCTGAGTTATATATCCCATGAAATGGAACTTCCTTCTCATAGTAAACTATACCATTTATTGATATTTTCTTTTTTAATGAACTGCTGCCTGATATTTTACTGAAATATTCAATAATTAAATTCAATGTATTATCATCTGAACCACCATCCACAATAACGATTTCTTCCGGCATTAATGTCTGACTGACCAGACTTTCTAAAAATAGTAAGACAGATTTCTCCTCATTAAATACAGTGGTTATGAAGCTTACATCTTTTAATATTTTTGCTTTCTCCATAATTTTAAAGTATTTAGATATACACGAAACCTGATTTTAAATTCAGGATTTTTCAACTTTATAAGTGAAGCTACTCCAAAAACAGCAATCCTGTTTAATATTCCTGCAAAATAAAGAATATTTAAGATAAATGCATGGGAATTTGAATAATTTTTTTTAAAATAAAGCTTTCTGCTCTTCCATATCTGATATTCCCTGAGTGCAGGATTTTGTGAAGCTATCCCTGCATCTGTATGAAGCATGCTGTAATCGCTGTAGTAATAGTTAATAAATCCATTCTTTGCAAGCCTTAAACACAGGTCTGTGTCCTCACTGTAAATGAAATAATCCTCATCAAAACAGCCAGCCTGAAAAAACGTATTCCTCAAAATCAGCATAAAAGCACCTGTCAGCCAGTCCACTTTTTTACTATCATCATGATCCCAGTAAGTCATGAAATAAGAACCGAAAAATCTTGATTTTTTAAAAAGCCTCTGTAAAAAAAAACTCTCATAAAACTGCCTTGCAAGTGTCGGGAAAGATCGGCAGCTATACTGCAAAGAACCGTCAGAATTTAATATTTTTGCACCGATAATGCCTATTTTTTCAGTTCTGGCTTTTACATTATAAAATTTTAAAACATTCTCCAGGCCCTCCTGAATAATTTCAGTATCAGGATTTAAAAACAGCAGAAATTCACCACTGCAGTTTTTTGCACCTATATTCGAAGCTTTTGAAAATCCACTGTTTTCTGACAATTTTATAAGCCTGATTTTAGAGAGTTCAGCTTCAGAAATTTTTTTCTCAATAAATTCAGCACTTCCATCACCTGACGCATTATCAACAATTACAACTTCCCACCCAAAATCAGCTTTATTTTTTTTACCATTGAAAAATAAAAAAATACTTTCAAGACATTTTTTGATAAAAGGTCTGCTGTTGTAGCTTATTATTATTATGCTTAAATCCATAGCCATAAACGCCACAAAAGGTATATCTTGATATAAAGTTATGGGATATGCACTTAACTCAATTAGATACCGCTTATAGTATATAGTAAATTCACTTTATCTCCTATTTAGATTACCATATATAGTAGGTACAAGAGTAAAGTGTATACCCATATAAAGCTATTTATAAAAATTTATATCCATATTTCTGTCCGTATAAAGCTGTATATAAAATTGCAACTCACAATATACAGCTTATGATTTCAAGACTTCTTCTTTTATTATTTCTAGAAGTTTTTTTTCAAAACACAAGCTGGAAAATATTTCTGAATCTGTTACTGCATTATTGCTTACAGTTAGGCAATCTATTTCATTTTTACAGATTTTTAATGTTATATCCCTTAACTGCTCCCAGCTTCCAAATAAGAAACCATTAAAACCATCCTTAATTATTTCAGTCTGTCCACCCATATTTATCACCACAGGAAT
>Ga0194113_10008045_pt1 | contig 13033 bp, 12 predicted proteins | sample TA2MahC200mmetaG_FD_146193 | JGI IMG/M metagenome (GOLD analysis project Ga0194113, IMG submission 146193) | Freshwater microbial communities from Lake Tanganyika, Tanzania - TA2015017 Mahale Deep Cast 200m | ecosystem: Environmental > Aquatic > Freshwater > Lake | place: Tanzania: Lake...
GGCTCCTGACGACCCAGATGCTTCACTATGCCAGGACTGGATAACATGTTCTCAGGTAATGGTGCTACAGTGTCAAAAAGCGCGCGATTTTGCCTTACCTATCTTAACATTTTGCCCCTCGACCCCCTCTGGCGCTAGCGCCAGGGCCGTTTTGCCCCTCCGGAAGGGGTCAAAATGGGCATTTTCGGGGCGCGCGGGCGCGGTCAAAAAGTTATCCACAGGTACGGGCGAAGGCGGGAGGCGGGAATCGGCAATCGGGAAACGGCCAACGGCACGTCCAGCCGGCCGCCTGGGCGGCCGCGCGTCAGGCCGAGGCGGCCAGGCGCTGGGCGGCAGGGCGGCCGGCGCGGGCCGGCTCACGCACCGCAGGCCGGACCTTCGGCACCCGCAGAACCGAGTTGTAGGCGCCGTACGGGTTCCGCTCCAGGCCGAAGGCCGCGTAATCGGTGAACCACCGGCCGCCGGCAAGGTAGCGGAACTGGTACGTGCCGGGCGGCAGTCGGAGCATGAGCATCCATTCGTGCCGCGCGGTGCGGCGCATGGGCAGGTGGTCCCGCTGCCACTGGCAGAAATCGCCCACCAGGAAGACCGGCCCGTCGGTTGCGTGGCGGAAGTAAAAAGAGGTCTTGCCCGTCTCGTCCACGTGAACCATGGCCGACAACGTCTCCGCGTAGGGGGAGTCCCATCTCCGCAGCGCGGTTGCCTGACCCTTCTATCGGATGGAGGAGGCCGAAAGGTGAACTGAAAATGGGCCGGCCGCCCCGGGCCCGCGGCGCCGCATGCGCCTGCGGCCCGTCCGAAGAATCGCGCGCCGGCCTGGGGCGGGCCGGTCGCGGCGAAAACGTTGCTCTTGGCCGGCGTTTCCCGTAGAATCCCCGCCGGTTCAGAAGGAAGGAGCCCGAGGAGCGTGGCAAAACTGACCAAGCGGAGCGAAGACTACAGCCAGTGGTACCTGGACATCGTCACGCGGGCCGAGATGGCCGACTACGCCCCCGTCAAGGGCTGCATGGTCATCCGCCCGTGGGGGTACGCCATCTGGGAGCGCATGCAGCGGGCGCTGGACGACATGTTCAAGGCCACGGGGCACGTGAACTGCTATTTTCCGCTCCTGATTCCGCAGTCGTTCCTTCAGAAAGAGGCGGAGCACGTGGAGGGGTTCGCCCCGGAATGCGCCGTGGTCACGCGCGGGGGCGACAAGGAACTTGAGGAACCGCTGGTCATCCGGCCCACGAGCGAGACGATCATCTGGGCCATGTACAAGAAGTGGATTCAGTCGTGGCGGGACCTGCCCCTGCTGTACAACCAGTGGGCGAACGTGGTGCGGTGGGAGATGCGTACGCGGCTGTTTCTGCGCACGGCGGAGTTCCTTTGGCAGGAGGGGCACACCGCCCACGCCGGGCAGCAGGAGGCCGTCGAGGAGGCCGAACGCATGCTCGGCGTGTACCGGCGGTTCGCCGAGGACTGGATGGCCATGCCCGTGCTGGCCGGGCGCAAGAGCGAGGGGCAGAAGTTCCCGGGCGCCGTTACAACGTACACCATCGAGGCGCTGATGCAGGACGGCAAGGCCCTCCAGGCGGGCACGAGCCATTACCTGGGCCAGAACTTCGCCAGGGCCTTCGACGTGCAGTTCCAGAACCGCGACGGGCAGTTGGAGTACGTGTACGCCACGTCGTGGGGCGTGTCAACGCGGCTCGTCGGGGCGCTGGTGATGAGCCACTCCGACGACGCCGGCCTGGTGCTCCCGCCGCGACTTGCGCCGCTGGAAGTTGTAATCGTGCCCATCCCGAAGGCGGGGGCCGACAACGCGGCCATCGAGCAGGCGGCGTACCGGCTGGCCGAGCCGCTGGAGGGCAAGGTCCGCATCCGCGTGGACGACCGCGACAACGTGTCGCCCGGCTGGAAGTTCAACGAGTGGGAACTGAAGGGCGTGCCCGTGCGGATAGAACTCGGACCGAAGGACCTCCAGAAAGGCCAGGCGGTGGTCGTCCGCCGCGATACCGGCCAGAAGATGCCGATGTCGCAGGACGCGGCGGCCTTCGAGGTGCCGCGGCTGCTTGAGGAAATTCAGTCGTCGCTCTTCGCGAAGGCGAAGGCGCGGCTGGAAGCGAATTGCCGCAGCGCCGACTCGTACGACGGGTTTAAGAAGGTGGTCGAGCGCGATGGCGGCTTCGTGCTGGCCCCCTGGTGCGGCAGCCGCGAGTGCGAGGGCCGCATCGGCGACGAAACGAAGGCCACCATCCGCCTCATCTCCGATGAGGCAGAGGAGTGCCCGGCTTGCATGCTTTGCGGCAAAGGTCCGGCCCGGCGCGTGCCGTTTGCGGTGTCGTATTAATCAGGCTCCGGGCGGGCACGTGACGATAAGGATAGCGGGCTGCGGGATTTTCGCATCGGCGGTCGCCGATGCGATGCGGCGGGAGGCGGACGGGGGCGGGCGAACGGGCAGGGGGGAAAGGCCGGGCCTTTTCCTGATTACCAAGAGTCCACCCCGGCCGCCGCCCGAAAAAAAAGGGCGCAAAGCGATGCGGAAAGCCGCCGGCCCCGCGTTGCGGAGGCATGCCGGGGGCGGACGCGAATGACGGCTCGACAGGCGGGCCGCACGCTGCTAGAATGTGTACGGCGCGGCGGGGCTGCGCCGGCAGAGCGCCGAGCAACTGCTAGAGGAGCGTTCGAGATGACCAGCCGCGCGGCAGTGGCGGGGGCGGCCGTCGTCCTGGCGGCTTTCTGGACGGCCGGCTGCAAGGACCCCGCGCAAGGGGTCCAATCGTCGGACCCGAACGAGGTCGCCAGGAGCGTGAGCGACCTGGCGAAGCGCGGGCGGGACGAAGACGTGGAGCGCATCGAGCAAGTAACGACGCACACAGATACGATGGTGGCGACGGAGGCGGTCCGCAGCCTGGGGTCGATGCGGCGGCCGAAGGCCGTCCAGGCCCTCAGCCGCGTGGCGGCCGAGGAGAAGCGCTGCGAGGTCCGCGAGACGGCAGTCATAGAACTTGGGCGCCAGCGCGAAGAGCCGTCGCTCGGCATGCTGGAGCAGATTCTTCAGCGCGACCCCGACCCGCGTGTGCGTGCGGCGGCGGCCTCCAGCCTGTCGCGCCTGAGGGCATGGGACTCCGTTCCGCTGCTGATGGACGTGGCCGAGAAGGACCCTGACCTGATGGTGCAGGGCCGTGCGCTGGCGGCCGTGGAGACGATGATCGGCCTGAAGTTCGGATATGAATCCGCGGCGCCGCCGGAGGAGCGCCGCAAGGCCATTGCGCGGATGCGGGTCATCGCCATGACGGCGGCGGCCACGCTCCGGCAGGCCGAGGCAAGAAAGGGCGCCGCGGGCCGCTGATGCGGCCGCGCGCCACGAAGCGAAGCGCATGGCGCAGCGGTTCCCCGGCCTGCGGGGGCGGCCGGCGGCGATATAGGAGCCGGACCATGAATCGCCGGAGCCAAGACGGGTTTACGCTGGTGGAACTCCTGGTGGTTATTGCCATCATGGGCATCCTGATTGCGCTGCTTGTTCCGGGGATGACCACGGCGTGGGAGATCGCCGCGGCGACGCAGTGCAAGAGCAACCTGAACAAGATTTTCCAGGCCGAGTCGCTCTGGCTGGCGGACCGGAACCAGTCGATGTTCGCCACCGGCACGGGCTGGGCGGGCAGCCTGATGACGTACATGGAAGGGGGCGCCGAGAGTTTCCGGTGCCCGTCGGCGGTTCCGCCGGCCGACTCGCTCGCCGGCACGACGGGGCAGGTCACCATCGACGAGCAGGGTTCGGCCGGCGGCGGCGGTGGCGGCGGAACGCTGCCCCCCAACGACGACGGACCGAACCCGCCCGTGGACCCGGGCATCGAAATCTGCTTCGACGTTTACAGCAACGCCAATTTCACCGACTTCCTCTGGAGCGTGGGCATCGAGTCGGAGTGGGCGATCACCACGAAACTGGGATCCCGCGAGTGGCGCTACCAGATCGAGGACCAGGGCTACAAGGGCGGCGGCGACAAGGACTACAAGGACATCGACGTGGCCATCACGTACGAGAACGGGCATCCCGTTTCGCTGCGGATCATCCAGGAGAAGGGGGCCACGGGCAAAATACAGGGGTACCGCTTCGACCTGAAGGTCAACGGCGACCTCATCGTGCACAACCTGGACCAGCACTACAACATGGTCGTGGACCTTCGGCCCATGCAGCAGGGGGGCGCATGGTCCGGCGGCAGCAGCGGCGGGAGCAGCGGCGGCAGCGGCGGAAGTTACGGCACCACCATCACGTTCACCTACGTTCCTACAGATTACGGCATGAGCCTGGGCGTGTACCGCATCGGCGGCCAGCGAGTCGACCGCATCGACTCCAAGTTGTTCCTCATCCTGGACTTCCCGAAGCGCATCGCCAACTTCACCGGCTACACCGCGGAGGGCAAGTACGACGAATCCGCCGTCCACGACAAGTACTTCATCCGCGACCCGGAGGAGTGGAAGGCCGACTACGGGCAGAGCGGCGAGGACTGGCGGACGTACCAGTCGCTGCGGCACTTCGGGCGGGCGAACGTCCTTTTCTGCGACGGGCACGTCGAGGCCCTCGCTCTCCAGGCGGATGCCGACGACGCCGAGCGCGCCCAGGAGTTGTACCTGGACTACCGCTGCTCGCGATGGGCTTATCGCGGCCGGTAGGAAAGGGCGGCCGGCGCGGCACGGGGCGCCGGACACGTTAAGGAGGCGGCCGATGACGCATCGAACGAGGCCGGGCTTCACGCTGGTCGAACTCCTGGTGGTGCTGACCATCGTGGCCATCCTGATTGCGCTGCTGATGCCGGGGTTCAGCCTGGGCTGGCAGGTCGCCGCCAGTTCCAAGTGCCAGCGCAACCTGAACCTGCTGTACCAGGCCCAGGCCAACTGGCGGGCCGACAACAACGGGGCCGTCCTGAGCGGCAAGGCATGGGTCGGCCGCCTCGTGCCCTACGTCGAGCGCAACGAGAGCGTGTTCCGGTGCCCGATGGCGCCGGAGCCGGCGACGACGGTCCCCGCCGGCACGGTGGTCGAGGATGATTCCGGGGGCTCGAGCGGCGGCAACCCCGGACCCGGCGGCGTGGACACGGTCGATCCGAACCCGCAGCCGCCGGGCTCCGAGAAAATGGAGTCCGTCTTTGAATTCAACGTTTACTACCAGCAGGGGGTGGGGCCGGCCAACCCGGATTACGTTCCGAAGACCTACATCCGTGCAGGCCTGGCCTGGTCGATCCCCATCGCCGACCATCCGTGGGTCAAGCGTACCCCGATGGGCGATCATATCTTCTACCAGGTGGATGACGAAGGCTCGACGGGCGGCGCGGGCAAGGCGATTACGTATGACGACCTTTATTTCAACATCTATTACGAGAACGGCGTTGCCACCCGGCTTGAAGTCCTCCAGGGGGCGTGCCGCACGTCGGCTTACGACAAGTACATGATAGACTTCCTCGTCAACGGGGAGGTCCTCGTCCAGGATTGGGTCAAGCACGTCGGCCAGTCGTACGACTTCAGGGCCACGGAGTCGAGCGGCGGCGGCGGCGACTCCGGCTCCGGCTCAAGCCCCGGCGGCACGGGCAGCGGCGACTCCGGCGGCGGCGCCGTCTTTATCCTTGTCCTCTCCGACTACGGCCTAAGCAAGGGCGCGTACGGCGGCGTAGGCGTCGCCACCCATAACGTTGACCCGAAACTGTTCTTCATCCTCGACTACCCCGTCCCCCTGGCCAACTACTGCGGCGATTCGGACGACCAGACCGGCAAGTGGGACAAGTATTTCATCGAGGATCCCGAGAAGTGGCAGCAGGACTGGGGCGGAACGGGCGAGACGTGGCAGCAGTACCAGGCGCTGCGGCACTTCGAGCAGGCGAACGTCCTGTTCTGCGACGGGCACGTCGAGGCCCTGGGGCGGACGGAACTCCTTCCCTTCGACTACCGGTGGCGATACCTCGGCCGATAGAACAGATTTCAGATTGCAGATTGAGGATTGCGGAATCCGGGCTTGCCTGCGGGCGGGCAGGTTGCGGATTGAACGGCGGAGCATGCGGGCCGGGACGAAATCCCGGCCTTTGTTGTCAGGGCCTTGCAGGCCGGGGGGTGCCCCGGCGGTAAGTACCGCTCCCCGCAAGAGGGGAGCGCTGAGGAGCCAGCCGGTGATGCGGCGAACGGGATCGGGGTTCACGCTGGTTGAACTCCTGGTGGTGCTCACCATCGTGGGCATCCTGATCGCCCTGCTGATGCCGGCCTTCAGCCTGGGCTGGCAGGTGGCCGCCAGTTCCAGGTGCCAGCGCAATCTGAACGTGATGTACCAGGCCCAGGGGAACTGGCGGGCGGACAACGGCGGGGCCGTCCTTAGCGGCAAGGCGTGGGTCGGCCGCCTGCTGCCCTACGTTGAGCGCCACGAGAGCGTGTTCCGGTGCCCGATGGCGCCGGAGCCGGCGACGACGATCCCCGCCGGCACGGTCATCGAGGACGATTCCGGCTCAGGCGGCGGCGCCGGCGGCGGCGGGGGGGAGGCGGTCGATCCGAACCCGCAGCCGCCAGGCTCCGAAAAAATGGAGTCCGCCTTCGAGTTCAAGATTTACTGGCAGCAGCCGTCCGGCTCGAAGACGCGGGGCGAATTCGGCTGGGCCATCCCGCTGGACAGCCACCCCTGGGTCCGCCGCACGCCGCAGGGCGACACCATCCTCTACGAGGTCGACGACGAGGGTTATACCGGCGCCGCGACCAACCCGCCCACTTTTGACGACATCAAGTTCACCATCCGCTACGAGAACGGCGTGGCCAGGAACCTCCAGATCCTTGCGCAGAAGTGCCAGGCGTCGCCGATAACCAAGTACATCTACGACCTGACGGTCAACGGCGAGGTGTTCGTTGCCGACTGGCTAAGGCACATCGGCGAATCGTACGACTTCCAGGTGCAGGAACCCAGCGGCGGCGGCGACTCCGGCTCCGGTTCAGGCGCCGGCGGCTCGGCCAGCGGCGACTCCGGCGGCGCCGCCGTCTTCCTCCTTGTCCTCTCCGACTACGGCCTCAGCAAGGGCGCGTACGGAGGCATCGGCCTCGTCACCCACAACGTGGACCCGAAACTGTTCTTCATCCTGGATTACCCCGTTCCGCTGGCCAACTACACCGGAGACCAGGACGACCAGGCCGGCAAGTGGGACAAGTACTTTATCGAGGATACCGAGAAGTGGCAGCGGGACTGGGGCGGAACGGGAGAGACGTGGCAGCAGTACCAGTCGCTGCGGCACTTCGAGCAGGCGAACGTCCTGTTCTGCGACGGGCACGTGGAGGCCCTGGGGCGGGCGGAACTCCTTCCCAGCGACTACCGGTGGCGATACTTCGGCCGGTAGAACGGATTTCAGATTGCAGATTTCAGATTGCAGAATGAACGGCGCGCCGGCGCACAGGCGCGCCGGCAGGAGGCATGGCGCGCCCTCTTGCGGCCCTTTTCATTCTGCATTCTGCACTTCCCGGTTCGCACTCCGCACCGCCGGTACTGCGTCAGTCTTGGGGGGTGGCATGCCTACGCCGCTGTTGGCGTAGGCATGAGAGAACCGTGCAGGGAGAGCATGCCTGCGCATACGGCCGCGTAGGCATGCCACCCGGCAAGAGGAAGATGCCCCCATAACCGGCGCAGTGCCGCCGCCGGGTTGTTCCCATTTGCCGCCGGCCTGCCTGCTGGTACAATACTGAACGAAGCGGAAAGGGTATGCCGTGGCTCTGCCGCCGGACATCTTCAAGCGTCTCAGCCGCCTGAACCGCCGCCTGGCGCGCGACCGGCTGACGACGGGCGACCGTGTCGGGCCGGGCGATGAGCGGGGCGCGGGCGCGGCGGTGCCGCCGGGCGGGCCGCCTGATGGGCCCGACGCGGCGGCGGATGCGCTCACGCTGGAGCGGCTCATTCCCGGAAGCGAACGGAGGGCGGCGGGCGGACGGTTCTACTCCGTCGCGCGGCGGGCGGAGGAGTTCCGACCGCCGCCGGGGCGGTCCGATCCGGGCGACGTGGTCGACGGGCCGGAACTCCTGGCGCGGTACAGGCGGGTTCTTTTCGGCGCCGGCCAGGCCGCGCCGACGGATGACCTGTCGGAACCGCTCCAGGCCCTGGTGCGTGCGCCGCCCACGGCCGTGCGGTACCTGGACATCGAGACGTGCGGCCTGGCGGGGGAGCCGCTGTTCCTGGTGGGCCTGATGCGGTACGACGGGACGACGCTTCGCGTGGACCAGTTCCTGGCCCGCGATTACTCCGAGGAGCAGGCCATCCTGCACCAGTTCTGGGCGGAAGCGGGCCGGGCGGCGTGCCTGGTGACGTTCAACGGCAAGACGTTCGACTTGCCGACGATCGCGGCGCGCAGCGCCGCGTGCGGCCTGCTGCGCGTGCCCGAGTTGCCTGTGCACGTGGACCTTCTGCACGAGTCGCGGCGTCGGTGGAAGCGGGCCGTGCCGAACTGCCGCCTACAGACGCTCGAGGAATGGATTTGCGGGCGTCGGCGCTTCGGCGACATCGCCGGGTGCGACATACCTGCGGCGTACCACGAGTTCGTCCGTGCGCTGCGCGCGGGCGATGCGGTGCGGCGTGCGCGGAGCCTGCGGCGCCTTCAGACGATCCTCCACCATAACGCCCTGGACCTGGTGACCATGGCGGAACTGGTGACCCACCTGCTGTCGTCCCGGGCGTAGGCGCGGAGAAGTCCGTCAGCCCTCGTGATATTCCCATCGCAACATATTTATTCCGCGGGTGCGGTCTGCGCCGCCGGCGCGGGGCGTGCGGCGGATGCGGGCGGCGCGGTTTATGCGGCCGGCTGCGCGGGCCGGGCGGCCGGTAGCGGCCGTGGCGCGTGCGTGGCGTTCGAGCGGCGGCGTTGACGAAAAGGTGCGCGCGGGCGGGCGTGCGTAAGCCGTTCAGGGGCAAGGGCTTGCGATTCCGGGCCGCTGCCGGCGCGCTCAGGCGCGATGCGTTTCCTGCCGGCGGTCGGCACGGGCCGCATGCCCGTCAAATCCGCTACCGGCGGAATAGCCGCACGCCCGGCCCCGCGCCGCGGGCGCGCGGCGGCGGGTCGGCCGGTTCCTCGCCTCTCTCTTCGCCTTCGGCACGCCCTTTGCGATGCGAGTCCGTCGCCATCAGGGGTGCCGCCTTCGGGCGGCGGCTGCGCCTGGCCGGGGGCGCCGAAGTCCGGCCGGCGCCGGAAGGAGAATGGTCATGGACGAAGCGGCCCTTCGCGAAAAGGTGGGCCAACTGCTCGCGGAGATGCAGCGGCTGCCGGTGTCGGCCCCGGCGGCCGAAGATCCCGGGCGGCCGCTGCCGCGAGCCAGGTCGCCCGTCCGGCGCGAAATGGCTGCCCTCGAGGACAGCCTTGACCACGTGCGCCTGGCCATCAAGTACCTGGTCTTCGACCTGGAGGCCACGAAGCGCGAGAACCGTCTGCTGCGCGAGATGCTGGGCGAGTAGCCGACGTTGCGGCGGGAGGGCCTTGAGGGGGAGTTCATCAACCCCCCGGGCTGGAGGGAGACTCATGCACATCAGACTGAGAGCGCTTCATCCGCTGGACCTTCTTATGACGGCCGCCCTGGGCGCGGCGCCGAGCGCGGCGGCCGTGTCGTGGGAACTTGACCGCCGCGCGGCCGCGGCCGTGGTCCGCCGCGCGCTGGCCGGCCCGGTGCGGGCCGGCCCGAAGGCCCGGCGTCGGCGGCCCGTCGCGGCCCCGGCGGCCGTTGCCGTCGCGTAATGGCGGCGGCTGCCGTCGCGTAGTGGTCGCCGCCTGAACGCCGCGCGGCAGCCGCGTCCCGGACGCGGGCGCCGCCGGGCGTAACCGGCAAGAATCGTGGGCCTGCCGCGGGCAGGCGCCGCCGGGTCTTTCCTCAAGCGAGAAGGAGGAGTGTACGTGAAGACGCTGCGTGCCGTGCTCATCGTCCTGGCGGCGGCGGGCGGCCTGACTTCGGCGGCCCGTGCCGACGTCATCCAACTGGCCGACCTGAACTCGGTGGCCGCGTTCGACCCGGCTGCCGCGGCCATCCACGCCGACTGGTACGTGGACGGCCACGACTACCTTGTGGAACAGGGGTTCTGGTACCGCATCGGCGAGGCGGGGGCCGAACTGCCCCTTGCGGCCCTGGGCCTGGTGAGCGCCGTGCCGCAGGACACCAGCGGCGACGGCCTGTTCGACAAACTCACCGTCAAGTACGGCAGCGCGGACCTGCAAGTCGACGTCATCTTCGCGCTGTTCGGCGGCGATCCGGGCAGCGGGTGGTCGGCGCTGGTTCCGGTCGTCACGGCCAGGAACGCCGGCGCGGCGCCGCTGAGCCTGCACTTCTTCCAGTACGCCGACTTCGACCTGGCGGACGCCGGCGACACGGTCGAGATAACGGGCGGCAACACGGCCCGGCAGACGGCTGGTCCGATCCTGGTCGCCGAGTCGGTGGATACGCCCATGCCGGATTACTACCGCGCTGCGCTTGCGCCCGAGATCCGCGCGCTTCTTGACGACGCGCTGCCCACCGTGCTGGGCACGGTTACCGGCCCCGTCACGGGCGACGCAACGTGGGCGATGCAGTGGCACGCCGACATCGGCCCCGGCGGCACGTGGATTCTCAGCAAGCCGCAGCACCTGGAGACGCCTGAGCCGACCACGTTGGCGTTCCTGGCCCTCGGCGCAGCAGGCGCGGGGCTGCGGCGCTTCAGAAAACGGTAACCTGGGGCCCGTCAGCCGCGCGCGGGGCGCGGCAGGGGGGCATCGTTGCGGGAACAGGCCTGGAAGGAGAGGAGAGAGACTATGAAAGCGCGATGGCTGTACGTGCTGCTGGCGGCAGCGGCGATGGCCGGCCCGGCGGCGGCCGACTGGGAACCGGGCATGCCCCACAAGTGGGTCCAGTTGCCGGATCTGCGGTATGAGCCCGGCATTCCGCCGCTCGGCATTGACGTCAATGCCACGGACGTTTATCCGCCGGGTCCCCAGCCGGACGGTCTGGCCAGGGTGCTGGCCGATGACTTCCCGTGCAAGTCCCTGGGGCCGGTCACGGACATCCACATCTGGGGTTCCTGGAAGAACGACTTCCTGCCCGGGGGCGACGCTCGGAACGTCGTCTTCCGCCTGGCCATTTACGACGATGTGCCGCCGGGGATGCCGCATCCGCTGGACCCCCTGGGGCCCATCACGAATTACAGCAGGCCGGGCATTCCGCTGTGGGAACAGTACTTCGACCTCACGCGGTTCACGGTCAGGCCGTACGGCACTTCCACGATGGAGGGGTGGTACGACCCCGCTACGGGGGTGTACCAGCCGCAGTCCGACTTCACCTGCTGGCAGTACAACTTCCTTATCGACGCGGCGGATGCGTTCGTCCAGCAGGGCACGCCGGAGGACGAGGTGACGTACTGGCTGTCGGTGGATGCGATTGTGCCTGACCTGGGCGGGACGGCGCCGCAGGCCGAGTTCGGGTGGAAGACGTCCATCAGTCACTGGCAGGACGACGCCGTGTGGCGGACGGACATGATGCCGCCGCCGGCGTGGAACGAACTGTGGTATCCGCTGGGGCATCCGCTCTACGGCGAGAGCATCGACCTGGCGTTCGCGATAACGCCGGAGCCGGCGACCGTTGCCCTCCTGGGCGCGGGCCTGGCCGGGCTGGCGCTTCGCAGGCGCCGCAGGTAGAGGGGCGTTGACGACCCCCCGCCGGAGGGCGGGGGATGAGGGCGGCGGCCGCCGCCCGCGGGGACGGCGGCCGCACGCCGATAAGACCGCAATAAGTCGGCGGCCGCGCGGGGCGGACGCCGGCGGTCACAACCATCGAACAGGCAGCACTACCGGACGGGGAGGAGGCCATCATGAAGTGTCGCACAATTCAACTGCTGGCGGCTGGGATGACGGTTGCCGTTCTCGCGGGATCCGCCGCGGCCCATTGGATTGAGGGCATGCCCTTCAAGTGGGTCCAACTGCCGGACATGAGGCAGGACGGGTGGGGAATCGACGTGAACGCCACGGACGTCAACCCCCCGGGCGTCGGGCCGTCGGGCCAGCCCGCCAGGGTCCTGGCCGACGACTTCCTGTGCACCTCCACGGGGCCCATCACGGAAATCCACATCTGGGGTTCGTGGAAGTACGACGTGCTGCCTGGCAACCTTCCGACCAACATTGCTTTCCGGCTGAGCATCCACAGCGACGTTCCGGCCGGCGTGCCGCATCCGGAAGACCCGCTCAGGCGGTCGGTGAATTACAGCCGGCCGGGGCCGCTGCTCTGGCAGAGGTACTTCCAGCCGGCCGAGTTCACCGTCCAGCCCTACGGCCCGGAGATTCTGGAGGGCTGGTACGACCCCGTTACGGGGCAGTACGTGAGCAACGCCGACGACACGTGCTGGCAATACAACTTTGTGGTCCCGCTGGAGTACGCCTTCGTCCAGACGGGTTCCACGGCGAACCCGGTCACCTACTGGCTCGACGTGGACGCTTCGGTGCCGGCGGCCGATGCCGGGCAGTTTCAGTGGGAGTTCGGCTGGAAGTCATCCCAGGACCACTGGGGCGACAGGGCCGTGTGGCGCGAGGACTCGATGGGCCCGTGGGAGTGGTACGACATGAAGTACCCGCGGTACCACCCCCTTGAGGGCCAGAACCTGGACATGGCCTTTGTAATCCTGCCCGAGCCGGCCACGCTGGCGTTTCTGGGCGCGGGCCTGACGGGCCTTCTGATACGGCGCGTGCGCCGCAAGTGAGCGTGAGGCACGCCGCCGGGCCCCCGCTGCGGGGCGGGGGCCTGGCGCGGCGGAAATTGCGCAGAGGGTAAGAGGGGACAGGCGGGCCGGGGGCCCTGCGCGGGGCGGGGCCGCCTGGGTCTCGCATGAAGGCTAAGCAGCCCGGAGGAAGGCATGGAGGACGGCGGCCGTTCAACTTGACTGAGCGCTGGGGAACGCGGGGTGCAGCAGTGCCAGTTGTTCGGGCAAGTTGCGGCCTGCGCACTGGGCGCAGGCCCGAAGGCAGGCAAGCGAGCGGGGGAAGTGAGGAGGCGTGTCATGAAATCCGTACATGTATGCCTGATTGGGATCGCCGCCGCG
>Ga0194113_10008051_pt1 | contig 13026 bp, 9 predicted proteins | sample TA2MahC200mmetaG_FD_146193 | JGI IMG/M metagenome (GOLD analysis project Ga0194113, IMG submission 146193) | Freshwater microbial communities from Lake Tanganyika, Tanzania - TA2015017 Mahale Deep Cast 200m | ecosystem: Environmental > Aquatic > Freshwater > Lake | place: Tanzania: Lake...
ACAGATAAACACAGATGAACACCGATTTTCTTGATGAACAGCCGTCTTTTATCGCCGAAATCCCTTTTATCTGTGTTCATCTGTGGCTGATTTGAGTTTTAAAACACTCTCTAAGCACCGCGAATGGCTCAGAAAGATTAGCGCAGATTGGCGAAGATTAGCGGATTCGTTTTCTCTCTTCCGGCTTGTCCGGGTTAGGAGATTTGACTCGATATTGTTTGGCTCGAAAGCGCGGGGCGACAGCGAACCAGATTCGGATATTGATATTTTGCTCATCGTGGATCAGGAAGATTGGCATTTTCGACATCAGATTAGCGATATTGCTTCTGGTATAGCGTTAGAACATGGTGTTCTGATTGGCTCATTCATTATCGCTAAGGATCGATGGGAAATGATGAAGCGCGAGCGATTCAGCCTTTACGAAAACGTGGCCCGGGAAGGTATTCCTCTTCTTTTGGGGACAGATTGACCCGCTCGAAAATATCATCCAACATGGATAGAAACTCCTCCTGGCGTTGGCTGGTGAGGAGTTTTTTGCGGATTTCTTTCGATAGTGGATACGGGGAAAGATAGCGCGCAGCGTGCTTGCGGAAGAGCACCAGACCCATTTCTGGCCCATAGAATTCAAAATTGTGTTCCAGGTGTTTCAGCATCATCTCGCGCACCTGCTCGAAGCTGACCTGCTCACGGTCGAGGCGACTGAAAATCCAGGGGTTGCCGATGGCAGCGCGGCCGATCATCACGGCGTCGCATTGGGTGTAGTCTTTCATGCGCTGGATGTCCGCAACGGTCTTGACATCCCCATTGCCGATCACGGGGATATTCACGATGCTTTTGACCTCGGCGATGGCATCCCAATTCGCCTGGCCGCCGTAGCCCTGCATCTTCGTGCGGCCATGTAGGGCGATCAATGAGCCGCCGTTCTCCTCGACGACGCGGGCGATGAGCGGGTAGGTCTGGCTGTCGTCGTCCCAGCCCAGGCGGATTTTGCCGCTGACGGGGATCGCCAGGGAGGCAGTCAACAGTTCGAAAATGCGCGCCACCTTCAAGGGAGTCCGCATCAGCCCCACCCCTGCGCCGCGGCTGGCGATGGTCCTGGAGGGGCAACCCATGTTGACATCCACGATGTCCGCGCCAAGTTCCTGAGCGCGTAACGCAGCCGACCGCATCACCTCAGGCTCATCCCCATAAAGCTGGATCACCACCGGGCGTTCGTCTTCCTCATAATATAATTTATCGGCGATCTGTTTGGGCGGATCGAGAACCTCCTCGGCCTTGACAAATTCGGTGTAGCTCATCGCCGAACCCAACTGGCGGCACAGGGAACGGAAGGGCCAGTCGGACAAGCCGTCCATGGGCGAGAGGATTACATCGCCGTGGATGGGGATGGGACCGATGTGGAAGGTGGGTGCGGGGGGCATGCGAGTTAGGAGAAATAGGAGATAGGGTTATGGGTTAGAGGAGGCGCATCTGATGGCTTTGTTCCGTGATTTTTTCCGGCGTGAAGACGGGCATCCGGGTGGCGATGCTGTAACGCTGGCAGAGTTCGTGAAAAACCTCTTCAAGCTGGCTGATATGGGGCGAATTACAGATGTATTGAAAGCCGTATCGCTGGATATATTTCTGCTTGATTCCGGGGAAGAGCTGATCGAGTTTAGCGTAGTAATAATCGCGTGAACCGACCCGCAGGCTCATGCCGAACCAGGGGAGGATATAGGATGCGCCGTTTCTGTGAGCCAGTTCGACCAGGCGGGTGATATTCTCTGGGGTGTCCCCGATGAAGGGCAGGATGGGCATCATCGTCACCCCGGAGTGGGTTCCGGCATCCGTCAGGGATTTCATCGCCTCGAAGCGCGCCGAGGAGGGCGGCGCGCCCGGTTCGATGATCCGGCTCAGATCGTCATCGGCGGCGGTGATGGTGAAACTGACCGCGGCGTAGGTTTCGGCGTTGATCCGCGTGAGCAGGTCGAGGTCGCGCAGCACCAGGTCGGATTTGGTGATGATATGCACAGGGAAGCGATTCTCGGCGATGACTTCCAGGGCGCGACGGCACAGTTGATATTTGCGCTCGATGGGCATATAGGGATCGTTCATCGAGCCGAAGCCAATCACGCCGCGCACACGCTTGCGGGGCAGAGTATCGGCCAGCAAATCCACGGCGTTGATCTTGACATGGATGTCGGCGAAATTCTCGATCTGATAACACTCCGAGCGCGAGTCACAGTAGATGCACTGATGCTGGCAGCCGCGGTACAGGTTCAAGTTGTATTTCAGCCCGAAGTAGGTATCGGGCTGCCTGACGTGGTTGAGGATGGTTTTTGCGTGGATTTCGAGGATCATAATTCCACAAATTTAGCTAAATTTATGGTTACTGCTCAGCCATCGAACGGATTTACCCGAAAAAAGGGTGTGCGCACGCAAAGCGGCTACGCCCCCTGCGCACACCCTTTTTTCGGAAATTTCTCTGTTTGGCTGAGTAGTTACAATTTATGGAGTTGTGGTACATAAATTTACAAGAATCTCTACTCTTTCGTAACCAAAGCTTTGTTCAGCGCCTCGCGCAACGACCTCGCCTCGACGATCTCGATCTCTTCTGGCCAGGGCTGGCCGCTTCGCGGGCGCAGACGTTTTGGCACGATGGCGGTCTTGAAGCCCAATTTGGCGGCCTCGCGCAGGCGGGCTTCCATTTGACTGACCATGCGCAGCTCGCCGGAGAGACCCACTTCGCCGATCAGCACCGTATCGGCGCGCACGGGGATGTCTTTGACCGAGGAGGCGATGGCGGCGGCCACGGCCAGATCGGCGGCTGGTTCGCTGATCTTCAGGCCGCTGATGACATTGACGAAGACATCCTGCTCAGCCAGGTGTATGCCCACCCGGCGGGTCAACACCGCCACCGTCAGCAGCAGGCGGTTGAAATCTATGCCGTTGGGCGTGCGGCGGGGGTTGCCAAAGGTGGTAGGGCTGGTCAGGCCCTGGATTTCGACCAGCAGGGGGCGAGTGCCTTCCATGGTCACGGCGATGGCCGAGCCTGGTGCGTTGACCATCCGTTCGGCCAGGAAGGCCTCCGAGGGGTTGGGCACTTCCACCAGACCGCGGTCACGCATCTCGAAGACGCCCACCTCCGAGGTAGCCCCGTAGCGGTTCTTGACCGTGCGCAACAGGCGGTAAGCCTGGAAGCGATCTCCCTCCAGGTAGAGCACGGCATCTACGATATGCTCCAGGACGCGCGGCCCGGCGATGGCCCCCTCCTTAGTGACGTGCCCAATAAGAAATACAGTGACTCCCGATGCTTTGGCGAGTTCTCGCAAACGGGAGGCGGTTTCGCGCACCTGGGAGACGGAACCGGCGGAAGACTCGAGCTGGGGCATGTAAGTGGTTTGAATCGAGTCCACAACGATCAGTTGGGGTTTTATCTCCTCGATGTGTTCCAGGATGATGTCCAGGTTGGTTTCGGTGACCAGGAAGAGGTCTTTGGGGAGTTCCTCACCCCTTCCCCCTTCCCCCTCCCCTCTCCCAACATCGGGAGAGGGGAGAGGGTGACCCGCAGGGTCGGGGGTGGAGTGGGGGCCTAGAATTCTCGTGGCGCGCATCTTGATCTGGCGGTCGGATTCTTCGCCGGAAACGTAGAGCACGGTAAGCTGGCGGGCCATCTCCAGAGTAGCCTGCAAGAGCAACGTAGATTTACCGATGCCGGGGTCGCCGCCGATGAGCACAATCGAGCCTGGCACGATGCCGCCGCCCAGGACCCGGGAGAATTCCTCGATGGGCAGTGGGGTGCGCTCTTCGACATCTCCGCTGACCTCGGGCAGGCGCCTCGGCCTCGATCGCTCTCCAAAGCCGGTTCGGGGATGCCCGGCCGCCGGGGTTGTTTTTTCGACGATCTCTTCGACCATGGTGTCCCACGCGCCGCATTTGGGGCAGCGGCCCATTTGCCTGGGCGAGGTGCGCCCACATTCTTGACAGACATATTGTGAATAAATCTTAGCCATGCATCTATTATAAACGAACAGGGCGCGGCTCACCGATAGGGTCGCCGCGCCCTGAGATTTATGCGTGGTTGGGCAAGGTCAGGCTGCTGCCATCATCCCTTCTGGTTCGTTCCGGGGCGCGTCAGCTTTCCCTTCGGCATGGAGCAAGACAATCTCTGGCTCACCATCCTCGGTTGGTTCGATATCTATCAGCACAGTATCGCCGATCTTGAACCTCCCTGCCAGGATGTCATCCGAGAGCGGTTGTTCGATATATTGTTGGATCACGCGTCGCAACGGGCGAGCGCCCATGTCAGGGTCGTAACCCAGGTCGGTCAGCAGGTTGATCGCCTCGGGCGTCACATCCATGGCAATAGCCTGTTCGACCAGACGAGCAGCGACTTTATCTAACTCCAGCCCGACGATCTCTCTCAAATCTTCCTTGCTCAAAGAGCGGAAGACAATGACGCTATCCAAACGGTTGACGAATTCGGGGCGAAATTCCTGTTTCAGTTTTTTGATCAACTCCTTGTGCATGTCCCGGTAAGCGAGACGTTCATCCAAGTTCTCGTCGCGTTTGAGATGAAAGCCGAGGGTTTTCTCTTTGATTTCCCTGGCGCCGATATTGGAGGTCATCACGATGATAGCGTTACGAAAATCCACCTTGCGGCCCTTGGCGTCGGTGAGATGACCCTCTTCCATAATCTGTAACAGCATGTTATGGGCGTCGGGGTGCGCCTTTTCGATTTCATCGAAGACTACGATGGAATAAGGCTTTCGCCGAATAGCCTCGGTGAGTTGACCAGCCTCATCGTAGCCAATATATCCGGGGGGAGCGCCGACCAGGCGGCTGACCGAATGGCGTTCCATGAACTCGGACATATCGAGCTGGATCAAGGCCTCTTCGCTGCCGAAGAGGAATCTAGCTAGCGCTTTGGTCAATTCTGTCTTCCCTACCCCGGTAGGGCCTAAGAAGACAAAGGAGCCAATCGGACGGTGAGGGTCCTTCAAACCTGCCCTCCCACGTCGCACGGCTTTCGAAATAGTCTCGACAGCCTCCTCCTGGCCAATGATATATTTTCGCAATTCCTCTTCCATCTTCAGCAGGCGCTCAGATTCGGCTTGAGCCATTTGCATCACCGGCACGCCCGTCCACATGGAGACGACCTCAGCGATATCCTCCGAGGTGACGTTGGGGCTGGTTGCGCGATCCCACGTCGTGAGCAGGCGTTCGAGTTCGGCCTCGATCTCGTCACTCTGTCTCTGCAAGATTCGGATCTCCGCAGGATCAGCTCCTTCGGCCTGTTTACGGATATTCCTCAACGCAGCGATCAACTGCTTGGTCGTTTGGGCAACCGGGCTTTTAAACATACGCACGCGCGAGGCAGCCTCATCAATCAAGTCAATGGCCTTATCCGGCAGAAAGCGATCGGATACGTAGCGGGTTGATAGGTGCGTGGCTGCATCCAGGGCTTCATCCAGGATGGAGAGCTGATGATGAGCCTCATAGGCTGGTCGGATACCCCGCAGGATTTCGATGGTCTCCTCGAGGCTGGGTTCTTCCACCAGGATGGGTTGGAAACGCCGCTCGAGGGCGGCATCACTTTCGATATATTTTCGATATTCATCCAGGGTGGTCGCTCCAATCACCTGAAGTTCGCCGCGCGATAAGGCTGGCTTCAAGATGTTGGCTGCATCCATGGCTGATCCAGCCGAGCCAGCCCCCACCAACATGTGAACCTCATCTATGAAGAGGATGGAATCGGATGATTTCAGTTCCTGGATTACCCGCTTGAGACGGTCTTCGAACTGTCCCCGGTACATGGTTCCCGCCACCAGCGACCCCACATCGAGCTGCATGACTCGTTTCCCCAAAAGCGGTATCGGGACTTCGCCTTCGATGATTCTCTGGGCGAGACCTTCTACGATGGCGGTTTTCCCGACGCCCGGCTCGCCCGTGAGGGCAGGATTATTTTTCGTTCGCCGGGCTAAAATCTGAACGACGCGCTCGATTTCCATCCGACGACCAATGACCGGGTCCAATTTGCCATTTTCAGCTAACTTCGTAAGATCGGTAGCAAGTTGATCCACCAGAGGGGTCTTCGATTTGGTTTTGCCTTTGCCTTCCCCTTCTTTGACCAGTTGCCGACGCTGTGAACGCTGCTCATGTTGCGAGGAGGCGGTCTCTTTCAGAATCCGCTGGGTTTGGCGGCGGACTTGCTCAGGAGTGACCCCCAATTGGGTCAGGGCGTCTATGGCGACGCCTTCGTTGTATTCGATCATACCCAGGAGTAAGTGTTCGACGCCAATATAGTGATGCCCAAGCTGGCGGGCCTGGTCAACGGCCAGTTCGAGCACTTTTTGCGTCCCTGGCGAAAGAGTTGGGCGCCTGGTTCTATATTCACCAAGGCCGACCATTCTTTCGATCAGATATCTCACCCGATCGAATTCCAGGCCAAGTTCTCTCAGGACGCGCCCGGCTACGCCGCCATCTTCGAGCATTAAACCAAGCAAAAGGTGTTCGGTTCCGATGTAACTGTGCCGCATACGCTCAGCTTCTTGATGCGCCAGGCTTAGCACCCGCCGTGCTCTCTGCGTAAATCTTTCCATGTTGGACATGGAGAACCTCCTATGGAGCTTCCCGAAAAATGGATTTTCGCAGGGGGAAGCGTCCGCAGTCTACACCTCTTCGGCGTCAGAAGCTTCGTACTCTAGCTCTACTTCAGTTTCGGGGAACACTTCTTCGACATCATAGGGGGATTCGAAGGTTGCATCCACTTCGTCTTTGACCATCTTCCAATCCAGGTCAATGTAGGCCCCCGAGTCGACCTTGCGCAAACTGAGACCGATGCGGAACTTTTCACGGTCAATGTTGATGATGCGCAGGGTCAGGGTATCGCCTACTTTGACAACCTCTTTGGGATGTTCGACCCGATCCGGGCTTAACTCAGAGATGTGAATCAGGCCCTCGAGATCGCGGTCGCTCAATTTGGCAAAGGCGCCGAAGTCAGTCAGATGGGTAATGGTACCTTCGACCAGTTGACCTTCTTTGAGATCCTTTACTTTGACTAACCAGGGATTTTCCTGAAGCTGGCGAATGGACAAACCAATGCGCTTGCGCTCCTGGTCGAGGCTGATGATCTTGACCTCGACTTCTTGCCCGATCTTGAGCACATCTTTGGGGTGCTTGATGCGTTCCCAAGAGATCTCCGAAAGGTGAACAAGGCCGTCTGCGCCGTCAATGTTGACGAAGGCCCCGAAATTGGCGAGGCTGGTGACGCGCCCTTTGGTGACAGTGCCAATATGTAACTCATCTAGCAGGCGATCTTTGAGAGTCTCACGAGTTTCGTTCAGCGCCTTGCGCTCGGAAAGGATCAGGCGGCGGCGCGAGCGATCCACCTCGATGACAGTCACCTCGATGGGTTCACCGATCAGCTTCCCCCAGCGCGTCTCCGGGGAGTCGCCGGTTGTGCGGCGTCCCAGGCTGATCTGCGAGCCAGGGACGAAACCTCGCAATTTTCCAATCGGGACGAGAAGCCCGCCTTTGTTGAAACCGGAGATGTGGCCTTCATGTGACCCGCCGGTTTCTTTCAACTTCTCGACGAATTCCCAATCCATCTCCTCTTGAGCGCGCGTATAAGAAACGGTCAGATTTCCGTTGCGGTCCTCAGGAGTAAGGACGAATACTTTGATCGGTTTTCCTACCTCGAAACTTCGAAGAATTTCAGTATCAATTTGGTCTAATTCTCTACCGGTGATCACACTTTCGGATTTAGCGCCAATGCTGACAAGAATTTCGGAATTAGAGATGGCGGCGATGATTCCATCTCTGAGTTCCCCGGCCTTGGGCAGATCAATATCCAGGCCCTGCTCATCGAGCAGCTCTTCCATCGAGGGTTGGGGTTCGGGCGATTCTTCTACTTCTTCCTCTACAATGTTCTCTTCGATGAGGGCGTCATGATTATTCATCTTAGTCTAATACACTCCAGGTTTATAAGTTCGAAGGTATCATCTCAATAAATCGGGGGGAAATGGGGGGGTGTGCGGGTGTGCTGCGCACACCCGCACACCCCCCGCCTTTTTTGAGATGATACGATCGAAAGTACATTATAAGGGCTAAGAGTAAACTTGGCAACCTTTGTGGTAAGATTAGTGCAGACTTTTAATCTACAGTAACTACTCAGCCAAACGGGGAAGTTCCCGAAAAAAGGGTGTGCGAAGGGGGCTGCGCCCCCTTCGCACACCCTTTTTTCGGGCTAATCCGTTCGATGGCTGAGCAGTTACAATCTACATAGGATTTGCACAGATCGAACAGAAATTCACCGCTGAGACGCCGGGGGCGCAGAGATTTGATGTAAAGGATTTTTTCTCAGCGTTCTCTGTGTCTCCGCGGTAAGATTCGAGCTGGCGCAGAAGCCCTACGATTGAGAAGAGATTCGATGCCAACCATTTATCCTTTTACAGCGATCGTCGGTCAGGAACGCATGAAGCGTGCGCTCATCTTGAACGCGGTTTCCCCGCGCATTGGCGGCGTATTGATTCGCGGCGAGCGTGGGACAGCAAAATCCACCGCAGCGCGCGCTTTGGCTGAATTGCTGCCCCAAGAAAAAGTGATCAGCCAGTGCCGCTTCGGCTGCGACCCTGAGCGCTCGCATACCTGGTGCACAGAGTGCCGGGAGCGCCCCAGTCACGATGTCGAGTTGCGCCCCACTCCCTTCGTCAACCTGCCCGTTTCGGCGACGGAAGATCGCGTCGTGGGGACTTTGGATATCGAAAAGGCCATCCAAAAAGGGGAGCGGCATTTCGAGCCGGGGGTGCTGGCGGCAGCCAACCGCGGTTTGTTGTATATAGATGAAGTCAACCTGTTGGACGATCATGTGGTGGACCTTTTGCTGGATTCCGCAGCGATGGGGATGAATATCGTCGAGAGGGAGGGCATTTCCTTCAGCCATCCAGCGCGCTTCATTTTGGTTGGTACGATGAACCCTGAGGAGGGGGATCTGCGCCCACAGTTGTTGGATCGCTTTGCTCTCTCGGTGGATATCCATGGCATCCGCTCACCCCAAGAGCGGGTCTTCATCATGGAGCGCAACCTGGCTTTCGAATCCGATCCCGAGGGCTTCCGCCAGCAGTGGATCGAAAAGGAACAGGAACTTTCCGACCGCATCGCTCGCGCTCGCAGACTCATCGGGCAGGTGAGATACTCACGCAGGGATTTGCTCTCGATTGCAGCTTTGAGCGCTTCCCTCAACGTGGACGGCCATCGCTCCGACCTGGTCATCTTGAAGGCGGCCCGGGCTCACGCGGCCTTCGAGGGGCGCAGCGAAGTGTCCGAGCGCGATATCGCCCTGGCGGCAGAGTTGGCTTTTCCCCACCGGATCAAACGTGGGCCTTTCGATCAGGCGGATATCGGTTTCGATGAACTGCAAGAGCGCATCGAACAATTGCAGGGGGCCTCGGCGCCATCAGAAGAGCGCCAGCCCGGATCCGACCAACAGGAAGTTGAAGAAAAAAAAAAGCCATAGCTGACGAGGTCAGCGAAGAAAAAGGAGAAGTCTCCCGCGCCCCGGCTGAACCTGCCAGGCAGGAGGTATTCGACTCGGTTTCCTCCAATTGGTGGGAAGGGGGAGAGAAGACCAAAATCGGCGAAGCATTCGACGCCAGAAAACTAGAGACTCCTTTAGATCGGCTCTCGCGCCGCAGGAGCGGCCGTCGTTCGCGCACGCGCACCGAGCGCAAGCGCGGCCGCTATATTCAAGCCCGGCCTGCCAACGGCAAAACCAGCGATATCGCTTTCGATGCCACCATCCGGGCTGCTGCGCCTTACCAGAAGGAACGGGAAGAGCAGCGCAAGGAAGTGGCCTTCGCCATTCGTCCCGAAGATTTGCAAAGAAAAGTGCGCGTCAAGCAGACGGCCAACCTGGTATTATTCGTCGTGGACGCATCCTGGTCCATGGCGGTGGCCGAGCGCATGGCTGCCACCAAGGGCGCCATCCTCTCCCTGCTGACGGACGCCTACCAGAGGCGGGATCGGGTGGGCCTGATCGTCTTCCAAAAGGATCGCGCCACCCTGGTGCTTCCCCCGACCAACTCGGTGCATCTGGCGCAACGCGCCCTCACCGACATCCCCGTGGGCGGCAAGACGCCCCTGGCCGCTGGCCTGTTCCTGGCCCATCAGGTCATCCAGCAGCAGAGCATGATCTACCCGGATGTCGAGCCGTTGATGATTATGCTCACCGATGGTGCAGGCAATGTCTCCATGGGGGACTTGCCGCCGCAGGAGGAAGCCCACAAACTGGCCGAGAAGATCGCCCTCGATGAGATCCGCAGCGTGGTCATCAACATGGAACACGCCGCCTTCGACCAGGGCCTGGCGCAGGAGTTAGCCAATCACCTCGGCGCGCCCTGTTACACCCTGCACGAGCTAAAAGCGGAGACGCTGTATCAGGCGGTCAAGGAGGAGATGGGATCGTAGGGCGGGGAGGGAGAGGGCTGGGGTAGGGGCGTGAAGGACAGACCTCCGAGATTTGAGAAATCTCGGAGGTCTCTTGCTAAAAAGTGCGGCGGGGTTTGCCCTGCGGGCGGCTGTTTTTTCCTCGCCCCGACTCGCTGCGCTCGACTCCCCTCGCCCAGTGGGAGAGGGGCCTGGGGTGAAGGCGAGGTCCTCAACTAGGCTGGGAGATTAGCCGCGTAATCGGCGGCTTGCTGATGTCGTTCAGCGTAATCACTCAAACCCATTTCTCGGAATAACTGAGCAGCCTTCCGTAGATAAGGTTCCGCTTGGGTGTATTTTTCATCACGCAACAAAGCCCAGCCATAATTGCCAATATTTGCCGGCACGCTATAACGATCCCCGATCATTTGGTAAATTCCAATTGCCTGATTTAAAAGCCTTTCCGCCTTTGGTACGTCCCCCTCAATAAGGTATAACCGTCCTTGGGAGGCTAGCACGTTGGCTTCGCCGAGTCTATCGCCAATGGCGCGGAAGTTTTTCAAGGCCTGCTCGTAGCTGGCTAAGGCCGCATCGAGTTCCTTACGAAACTGCTGCACGTCCCCAATCGCCTTCAGCACGTTGGCTTCGCCGAGTCTATCGCCAATGGCGCGGAAGTTTTTCAAGGCCTGCTCGTAGCTGGCTAAGGCCGCATCGCGGTCATCTCGAAACTGCTGCACGTCCCCAATCGCCATAAGCACGTTGGCTTCGCCGAGTCTATCGCCAATGGCGCGGAAGTTTTTCAAGGCCTGCTCGTAGCTGGCTAAGGCCGCATCGCGGTCATCTCGAAACTGCTGCACGTCCCCAATCGCCATAAGCACGTTGGCTTCGCCGAGTTGCGAGCCAATGGCGCGGAAGTTTTTCAAGGCCTGCTCGTAGCTGGCTAAGGCCGCATCGCGGTCATCTCGAAATGCATGTACCTGGCCAATTTGAAGAAGTGCGTCGGCCTCTGTTTTGGGATCTTCGAGAGAGATAGCCATCACGCGCTGGCGCCCCAGGTGTTCCATTGCCTCATCCGGTTGGTAGTTGCGCATCGCCAGATAGCCAAGTTTTCCATGCAGTGCAGCTAGAATGGCAGGATTAGCTTCATCATCGCGCCTGAATTCGTCTAACAAACCGGCATACAGGCGGTAGAGTTTTTCGATATCGTCAGCCTGGTCAATCTGCACTGGCGCGGCAATCCATTCCGAGCGAAGTTGGGTGATAACAGGTTTGGCCTCGATGGTAAAATCGAACACACCGCTTTTCCGGCTCCAGAAATTAGGGGCATTGCGAGCGGCATCTTGGGCGCCTTTTTCGGTCAACCAAAAGACCAGGGCGTGCGGATAGCTAGATAGAGTCTCCCGTCCGGTTTCGAGAAATTGCCATACTGTTTCCCCGTCACCATTTGCTGAGATGGCGCGCTCGGTATCGAAAATAAATACTACGGCCTGCTCTTTGTGCGCCGTGGGAGGAATTCGATCCAGGTATCCAATTGGATTGCGTAGGTTTTGCCCCAGGGTATATTCAAATACTTTCATCGGCGCAGCCAGCCTGCGCAAGGTTTCTACAACGCCATCCCGCGCAGCTACTGTATTATATAAGGCAATCAAGAACGCTCCCCTTTTAGCGTGGCGCACCATAATTGCCAGCCGCGCCAGATCCGGGCGGGCAAGATAATCAGGAATGTTTTCGGGGAATGAAACACCTTGTATCAAGAGGTTCGCTCGTCTAACAGGTCCCAAATTACTGGATGGGCATCACACCAAAAATCATCATTTTGATACTCGAGCAGCGAGAGGCTGTGCAACAAGTGTTGGACGGAGGGAGCAGCGCTTAACTCTTTGTCATCCCTGCGGGCTTTGAGAACAGGATAATCTTCGGGACGCAGCAAACGCATGAAGTCACGCCTTTCTTCTGATATAGCTGCCTGGGCATGGTGCAACTCGATATGCTCTTTTCCATCTCCCAGTGCGTACACGGCAGCCGACTGGGCAATTCTTACCAGATGGACAACTACACCGCCGCTGGCCTGTACTAAGGCATCCAACGCTTCAGAGGCGATCAAATCCTTCTCTAAGCGATGCAACACAATCTGACGCAGGCGTTCCCGGTCAAGTTCGGATGAAGTGCCATCCATGTTGTTGATTTTGATATTCGGCAGGGTAAACGCGCTGGAAAACGCAATTTGAATCTGGTTAAAATCGGGCGAATAGGCCAGGCTGATGGGAAACGTGTAGATGGCAGCCGAACGAAAAGCTGTTAGCGCGTTGGAGTGGTCCTGGAAGATGGCCTTTGATCGACCAATGTCGGTTTTGTCAATACCTTCGACAATAAATAACACCGGACGCTTCAATTGTTTTTCGACCAGCGCGGCGATATTGTCCATTTGTTCGTGCAAATCATCCAGGTGAGCATCCACGTAGTCAGCCATTTTCTGACGCGCACTGGAAGCCAATGTGTATTTTGCTTCCAATTCCGCTGCTAATAACCCGACTTTGAGACCAATTTCTCCTTCAGGTAATATACCCGTGGTAATCATCGGTCCATAAAGTTTTTCGCGCAAAAAAGAAGCCGCATGATCCC